>Ga0182018_10000574_pt1 | contig 46718 bp, 76 predicted proteins | sample 812P2MmetaG_FD_120490 | JGI IMG/M metagenome (GOLD analysis project Ga0182018, IMG submission 120490) | Permafrost microbial communities from Stordalen Mire, Sweden - 812P2M metaG | ecosystem: Environmental > Terrestrial > Soil > Wetlands > Permafrost | place: Sweden: Stordalen | collected... | reverse complement strand
TCGAAGAAGTTCTGGGATGAGGTCAGGAAGCGGTCGGATGGTAGTCGGCGCATACTCGTTTCAGAATATCAGGCTCCGTCGGACTTCACGGTTGTGATGACGACGTATTCGCGTATGGGTCTGAGCACCAAGGCTGAGGTCGGCCTGCAGAAGGAGTTGCGCGAGGAGCGGGTGTTTGAGTATCAGCCACCGAAGGGCCGGCGCATGGTCAGCTTCGCTTCATTACTAGACTGAGGGGATAATGGCGTTCGACGAGCTGGTGCAGGTTAGGACGACCAAGAAAAACACCAAGCTCGGAGAGCGTGGATGTGTTGCATGCTCGTTGAACAAGGTGAAGGGCGTTCACAAGATCATGGGCGAGATCGATGGCCACGATATTTTGATTGTGGCACAGAGCCCTGGCCCTGAAGAGAATGAAGACCAGCGGCCGCTGGTAGGAAAGTCTGGACAGTTCCTATGGACGGAATTGAAGGCGGTAGGTATCCGGCGTACTGATTGCGATATCACGCAGGCTGTCAGATGTTTCCCAGCGACTTTGACAGAGGGTTCGTATAATTCATTCTTGAAGATGCGGAATCCGACGGCGCTCGAGGTTCATTGCTGCTCTGTTCACACTGAGACTGAATTGGTTGCGGTACAGGCCAAGCATATCCTTGTGCTCGGTCAGGTGGCACAGAAGGCTTTCTTGCAGACGCGGTCGGTACCGACGCAGAAGATATTCTGGAGTGAGAAGCATCAGGCGAAAATCTATCTTGCTGACCATCCTGCGTTTTTCATCGGCGGCTATGGTGCTGGCGCGCGCCTACAGTCTTTTAGGTCTACGTTGCATCAGTTGGCGGCGGATTGGAAGAATGAAGAGGTACCGACATCAGATGATTTTGTATACCTGCGAGAGCAGGATTATCGGCTGGTGTTGACAGGGACACAGGCATCGAAGGCTGGCATGCTTATTTATAAGTATGCGAAGACTGGGCGGCGGATCTCAGTCGATATTGAGTACGACATAATCGACGGCGAGATGGTGATCTTCGCTGTCGGTTTTAGTCCCAAGCCTGGACTGAGTTTCATTTTCGTTTGCGATAATCCTTATATCGAGCAGTCGGTGGCGGACGCGGATTGCATACGCAACTGGATCAGGGTGCTGTTGGAGAATCGATCTGTTCGTAAGGTGATGCATTATGGTTGTTCGGATGCGTTGGCGTTCGAGAAGCTGAATGTGTTTGTGAAGGGATTTGAGTGGGATACTTACTTCGCTGATTATCTCGGCTCTCCGGACGCTAAGAAGTACGGACTTGAGGCTTTGGCAGAGCGGCGTTACCAGGAGTTTTCTGGCTACAAGACCATCGTGGTGTCTGATTTGATGGAGGCGTTGCCGGAAGGTACCAAGGTTCCATCGGCGGTGTTGAACGGAGCGCTGTCGGCGAAGTTGAAGTGGTTGAAGGATAAGGGTCACTATCATCTGAGTCGGTTGAAGCCTGAGACGCTGCGTTTATATAACGGCGCGGATGCAGACTTGACCAAGCGGATCGAGATCGATACCAAGAAGAATATTCCGCAGGCTTTGATCCAGCTCTACATCGATCTTAGTTTCGTGCTGACGGCGATGGAGAGCAATGGGCCGTGGTTCGATCCTTGGCAGCATGCTCAGGTGGACAGGCTATATCCATACTTGGAGCAGAAGGCGCTGGTCAAGCTGCGTGATATGATCGACGACCGAGAGTTCAATCCTGGCAGTCCGCAGCAGGTTTACGATGTGGTCTATAACCGGCTGGGGCTTGTGTATCCGATGCACAAGGGTAAGCCGAATACCCAGAAGAAGACGATGCTGATGCTTTCGAGAGAGCATCCGTTTCCTGGGGCTGTGGTCGACTGGCGCAAGTTGAGCAAGGCAAAATCTACCTACATCGACGGTCAGCTTGAGTGTGCGTTGAAGTTCGGCGGGCGGCTGAAGACTAAGTGGAATGCGACGGGTACATCTACGGGCCGGCTCTCGAGCAGTGGCGGTGATGATGGCGGGATCAATCTGCAGAATCTGCATGGCGATCCGCGGTTGCAGAATATGTGTGTGTCGGATAAGCGTTGGCGGCAGGTATTCAACGCGATCACCAAGATACTCAAGACTTCGAAGAAGGAGTATTGGGAACAGCGGATCGAGGCGTGGATTAGAAAGTACATGCCTGACCTGAAGACGTTCCTGATTCTCGATTACGGGCAGATCGAGATTCGTGTGCTGGCTCTGCTCTCGGGCGACAAGAATCTCATCAAGGATTGCGCCAGTGCAGATATCCATACTACGGTCGGCGTGACCATGACTGGATGGGATCCAGAGAAAATCAGGCACGATAAGAAGACGCGTACGCTGACCAAGAATATTCACTTCGGCATCGTGTTCTTGATTGCCAAGCATAATCTGTACCAGTTCATTAAGGCTATGGATCCTACGTTCGACGGCACTGAGGAGATGATCTCGGATGCGTATGATCGTTACTTCGCGCGCTATAAGGGTGTGAAGCGCTACATGGACAAGCAGCAGGAGTTTGCTCAGGAGCACGGTTATGTGGAGACATTGTTTGGGCTGCATCGGACGTTGAATGTCGAAGAGCGGCATGCAACATTCGATGATGACTTCGGTGACGATGAAGCGAGTGTGATTGCAGAAGCGGTCGGCGGTAAGCAGGTATCGTGGCGCTCTCAGTCAGTTAACACGCCTGTGCAGGGCACGGCTCACCAGTTGCTTGAGTGCGGTCTGGTCAATCATAAGCGGCAGCCTGAGAAGTATGCGGTGCTGGGCACTCCATCGATGGACGTGCATGATGCTTTGTATTACATGGTCAACGTCCTGGATTTGCAGGAGGCTTATCGTAAGGCCCGGTATTTGATGGAGCAGGAATCTTTGCTGACGGTGAGGAAGGACTTTCCGCATATCAATTGGACGGTGCCGATTGTGGTCGAAGCTGAGGCTGGTTTGCGGTTGGGGAGCAAGGTTGAGTTGAAGGATGATAAGTTCACCGTCGGGGGTTTCCTGTTGAGCTGGTACGAGAAGACAAAGGGGCAGATTCTTGACTTGAAGAAGCAGTTGGCAGAGGTGCCGGAATGATAGACAGTTTCACTGGTGATTATAGGTTCCTGTCCAATTTCTATAAGTGGGCAGTCGTGTTCGAGGGGATTATTTATCCTTCGGTGGAGTGTGCATTCCAAGCGGCGAAGACCACAGATGTTGATCTGAGGATCGATTTCGTCGAGATGACATCGGCTCAGGCTAAGCATGCCGGTCGCAGGTTGAAGTTGCGCGCTGACTGGGAACAGGTAAAGCTCGGCATCATGGAGCAGTTGCTGGTGTCTAAGTTTTATGCCAAGCCTATGTGTCAGAAGCTCATGGCGACGGGCAACCAGCAGCTGGTCGAAGGTAACGACTGGCGAGACACTTACTGGGGGGTCTGTGACGGTGTAGGCGAGAATCATCTCGGCTTGCTGCTCATGAAGGTACGCGACCAGTTGCGTACGACGTAGGCTCAATTCTCTATAGTGAGTGTATGGCTATTACAGCAGAATCGTTGATTCAGAGTCTCGCGCTGGTGGACGAGAATATCCTGGCAGAAGCAGCACGTCAGCCGATCTTGTTTATCGATGCGGCGCGGTATCGTGTGGCTGCGATGCGTGGCCGTGCTCAGGCTGCAGCGGAGTTGGATGCTACGCGTAGTCGGGTCGCTCTGGTGCTGCGGGCTAGAAATAGCACCGCTGGCGAGAAAAAGATGACGGATGCTGGTGTGAAGGACAAGGTGGAAACCCAGACAGTGGTTCGTACTCTGCGCGGCAGTATGGAGCGTGCCTACGAGGTGGAGGAACTGTCGAAGTTGATCCTCGAGGCTTATCGCATGCGGCGTGACGCTATCCGCGTGATCGCTGAGACGCAGATTGCTGAGGGCATGCGCGGCTCCAAAGAAGTAGAGCGCATCGAGCAGACGCGCAAGATTCACGCTCGGGCACGGACGTTGGATGCACGCAGGAATCAGGTTCAACCTGACGAGGAGAAGGATGTCGATTGAGAATGCAGTTGCTCTGGCGCGGGTACTTGAGTGCTTGGACGGAGAGAAGGTGTATCCGTTCGGGCATCCGTTGCATCGGCCTGTGTTCGATCCGACTCAGTGTGTAGCTGTGATGGATTCGGTGACGACGCTTGAGGTGCAGATAGAAGATGAGTAAGCCGATTAGCAAACTCGGAATATGCGGTGTGACGGTGAGTGTGCAGATCGCGGACACATCTTACGGTGCTGGCACGACTCATTTCACATCGGTCAGCTCTCGTCTGCCGGATAATGCTGAAGGCTTGCAGATGTCTGCGGATGAGGTTATTCAGGACGGCATCGACAAGTACCTGGCTGCGTGGCAGGTGGTCATGCAGGCTCGGTTGGCAGAATCGAGCATCAGTGCTCGGGAATACAAGAACGAGACGAAGCGCGTATTGCTTAGAATAAAGCAGGTACGCACGTTGTATCAGAAGATGGTTCAGGCGGAAGCCGTATAGCAAGACGAAAAATGGAGGCTTCTGATGGGATTTGATGAACGTGATTATGCAAGAAGGCGGGCCGAGGCGAGACAGCAATCGTCATGGTTCAAACTGAACGTGGGGGACAATTGCTTTCGCATCGTTCCCACGCCACCGACGGATACGGTGAAGACAAACTTTTACGAGTACTCTATCCACCGCGAGGTTGGGCCACGCAAGCAGACAGTTCGTTGCGGCATCGACATCGATCCGGAGACGGGCGAGCAGGTTGGCGAGTGCTGGCTCTGCGATACCAAGATTCCACAGCTCAAAGCGAAGAAGCAGGACAGCAGGGCGACGGCGCTGGCATCCAAGGCGCAGGTCATCATGCAGGTTGCCAAGGTCGAAGAGTTGGGCGAGGGCAAGACGAAGTTCTCAGGGCCGTTCCTGTTTACGCCGGCTCCGACCATTGCCAATCAGTTGCTGGCTTCCATCTTCGGCAATCGCAAGCGGAGTTACGTTGACCCGAAGAAGGGTTACAATCTCAACATCAGCAGGACGGGGACTGGGCGCAATGACACGCGGTACGGTGTCATCGAGCCCGATCAGGATCCCAGCGCTGTGCCGCAATCCTTGATCGATAAGGTGAAGCCGTTTGAGGATCTGAAAGAGATCCCGGTGTACTCGCAGGCGAAGCAGCAGGCGGCGTACCTTGGACAGGACGTGGTCGAAGAGGATGAAGATCAGGAACAGCCTCAGACTCGCCGTTCAGCGGCTCCGGCTTCACGCAAGGCGGCGGTTGTGCAGGAACCTGAAGATGATGAGCCTGTGGACGACGATGTGGACGACGATGCTGTCGACGATGTGGATGATGCTGGCGAGGATGTCAATTTGGACGACGATGATGTCGATCTCGATCCTGAGCCTGAGCTTGAGCTTGAGCCTCCATCGCGTAAGCGTGCAGCGGCTCCGGCTCCTGCCAAGGCAGCGGCTCGGCCAGCTTCGCGTAAGGTTGTGGAGCCTGACCCAGACGAGGACACGGAGGAAGCTATCGATCCTGACACCGAGGATCTTCCAAACGATGCGGAAGACGATCTCGAGATCGACGATGCGGATGATGCTGGCGATGATCTCGATCCGGATGATGCGGATGTCATCGACGACGAACCTGATACTCCGCCATCGCGCACAGCTCGGCCGGCGGCACGTCAAGCGGCCAAGCCTGCACCAGCTCCAGCACGTCGGGCAGTGGCTCCACCAGCACGTCCTGCGGCGAGGGCTGTAGCGCCAGCGAAGCCTACGCCTGGACTGCGTCCCAAGGCACGGCGGTAGTTGAGGTCAACCTGAGATGAGGTTCGGCGATGAGTCGGGCCTCGTTTCATAACTGGAGGATGTTCCTGTGCCACTGAAACCTAAAGCGAAGGCGCGTATGAGTTTCGGAGACTCTCAGCGGAAGAGTGTTCGTACTCCGAAATTTGACGTAGTGCCGGATGAGGAGGCAGCAGAAGAGGCTGCATTGGAAGCAGAGCAGTCGTCTGCGATGCTCAATATCAATGGCGATGAGGTTCAGTCGAGCGTACAGAAGCTGCTCAGGATTTCATCGTTTGAGCCTGCACATCATTACTGGCTGGACTTAGGTAATGCTTATGCGAACGCAGTATTCGGGTCGAAGGAGAAGGGGATTCCTTACGGTAAGGTGATGGAGATTAGTGGGGCCGAGCATTGCGGAAAGACGTTGATCTCGAATGTGCTGATGGGTATGGCTCAGCAGGATGGAGCGGCCGCTGGGTACATCGACTTGGAGGATAGTCGAGACGGGATCTGGTCTACCAAGCTCGGAGTCAACTGGGCGGCTGTGACTAAGTTCTACTACGAGCTGGTGATGGCTTCGTGGAAGTGCAAATGCGGGACAGCGAATCCTGGCTCATTGGAGCCTACGCAGTTTTGCTCGAAGTGCGGGAATGCTCGGAAGGGGGTAGTGCCTCCACCGACGTTGCTCAGCGCAGAGCAGATCTTCGAGCAGGCAGAATCGGCGATGTACAAGCTGTCCAAGCTCGGGGCGCATAAACAGTTCTGGTTCCTTGACTCGATTGCGATGATTGTGACGGCCAAGCAGTATGAGGTTGGACTGGCTGACTCATCGATGAACAGTAAGCTGGATAGGGCGATGTTCCTGTCTACGCTGTTGCCTCGCTGGTCTGGGATCGCCGCGAATTACAACGCGACGATTCTGGTATCGAATCAGTTGCGTGCCAAGTTTGGATTTACCGGCTATGGGGATTCTGACGAGACTACTGGTGGGAAGGCTCTCAGGCATGTGTGTTCGATCAGAATCCGCGGGCGGCGTGTGAAGGGCGGCAGACTGAAGAATGGCAAGCAGGTTGTAGGCTTGGCTGGTGCTCTGCGCAACGTCAAGAACAAGGCTGGCGAGGGTTCGCAGGAAGGTTGCGAGTGCGGTTTCAAGATCCTATGGAACAAGCCGAAGGCCAGTGTGGAGTTTATGTCGATTGATGAGTTGAACAAGGAAATGGGAGGGGATGACTAAATGGCGAAGCACACGGATGCGGTAGCAACGACTGGAGCAAAGGCTTCAGTTGAAACAGTAGTGCAGGATCGAGTGCAGGGCGATGTGGCAGATACGATCAGTGACTTGAGAGAACAGGTCGGGCTTCTGAAGCGGCAGATCGCAGCTGAGCAGAATTCGCACAAGCAGGAAGTCGCTCGGTTGAACGAGATCGTGCAGCAGTTGCAGGGCCGGCGTTCGGCTCCGGTGGTCGAAGCTGAGCCTCATACTCCGCAGGGAGCAGTCAGTTACGTCATCTCGTTTTTCGAGGGTGTGGCTACAGGTGGTGCAGCTTCGGACTTGCGCAAGGCGGTACATCACGCAGCGTTGCGTTTGAATGGTGAGCAGCGCAAGGAGTTGCGCGAGTTTACCAGTAGGCTGAAGTATGCGGCGGAAGCGGTAGATCAGGAAGCTATCGGGCTGGCGGTCTAAGAGGGGGAGCTGTGCAGTTTATCTGTGGCACGACGAAGGACAGCAAGCGGAGAATCTTCTACGCAGAGTCGGCTCCAACCATCGAGAATATCGATGATCTGACGGAGCTGCTCTCGGAGGAGACATATGACTGGGGATCGTCGGCAGAGGTGCATGCGAGTGAGTGTACGGCGCGCATCATTCTGATGGCGGTCACTGGTGTCAATGACGCATTCCGCTGTGCGCCTTTGTACGCAGAGCAGGTGGTTCGTCCTAAGTTGGACACAGACAGAATGTGGATTATGCCTTTTGAGGAAGTGGAGACATGGCTGAGAGCGAACAGGTTGATAATGTAGTCAAGCAGCAGCTGTCGCTGTCGGCACGGCCACAGACGTTGGATGGTTTGCTCGGGCAGGACAAGCTGGTCGCTGCTATCCGCGGGCATTTCAAGTCGGGCAGGTTCCCTAAGGCTTGGCTGTTCGCGGGCAGCAAGGGGACAGGCAAGACGACCACGGCGAGAATCCTGGCACTGTCTTATCAGTGCGAGCATCAGAAGACGTTTGGCAGACCTTGTAAGGTGTGTAGGCAGACTTCATCTGGCTTTGCGATCAATGAAATTTCAGCTGCTGTGTTGTCTAAGAAGGAGGACATGGCAGGAGCGTTGTCAGGAGCTTACTCGGGTGTGATGGGCGACGGCATTTATCGCGTTTACATTATCAACGAGATTCAGCGGGCTGGGCCTGGTTGTCTTAGTCAGTTTCTGGATATGCTCGAGGACACACCGCCGACGACAGTGTTCATCTTTACCACGACAGAACCCGGCAAACTTTCAGATGCGTTCCGATCGCGTTGTATCTCATACGAGTTCCGCGATCTGGAGATGGTTGATGTTGAGAAGCTGGTAGAGCGGTTGCTGTCGAAGGTTGGCAGCGATCTACCAACGGATCGGTTGGCAGAGGCTCTGGCGGATAATATGGTGCGTTCGCCGCGGTTGATTGCTCAGGCGGTGGAGAAGTATTGCGCAGGTTGCGAACCAGCAGATGCTGCGATGGTCAGTGGTGCAGCCACGATTGACATCATGGCTTTGTCTCGGGCAATCACGCGCGGGTTGTGGGGAGAGGCGGCTCGGTATCTACAGAATGTCAGTAAGGAAGACGCTCGGTATCTACGCGTGTTGCTGCTGAACTATTTGAATTCGCAGCTGCTGGAGACTCCGGATATGGGGCCACGCGGTGACGCAGTAGCAAAAGCGATATCATTGATGTCAATGACTGCGGATGCGGAGAATGCTCTGGTGTTCGCAGCTATCTGTTCCAGTGTGTACGCGTTGTGCAAGCTGTTTGCAAAATATTCTATGTGAGGACTTGCATGGAGATGTGGTGGCGTTTAGCGGTTATGTGGTTATCCGGTTTTTGTTTTGGATTCGCTGTGTGCGGATGGCTCTCTCGGAGCTGGTATGAGAGTAAGCATCGATGAGTAAGTTCCTATTCACATCGGACTGGCAGATCGACTTCAGCAACCTGCAGGAGTGTGAGCAGTCGCTCGAGGAGTTGCTGGCAGCAGCTGCGAAGTATAAGCCGGATGCGATAATCCACGGCGGCGACATGAAGGATGCCTACGTCAGATATGGTATGGTTTGTATATGAATCCTTTAAGTCACCCAGGTGAATCGAATGGTAATGCGAAGCTGACCGATAACGAGGCTTTACTTCTGTTGGCCTTGTATGAGGACGGCGCGCCTCTCAAAGACATAGCAGCTAGGTTTGGGTTAGCTGTCTCGTATGTGTCTTCGTTAGCTCATGGTAAGTATCGAGGACTTGCGGCAGCAGATCCGCGTAAGCGATTTCTAGCGCGTAAGCGTCTGCGTACTGCGGTATGGACGAAGAGGTTTTGGAGCAACTTGGATACACACGGGCCGTTCCCGGCGAAATATACAGGATTGAAGACGCGATGTTGGATTTGGCATGGGACGACATTCGGTAAAGGTTATGGGGTTGTACCGAATCCGTTTATTCCAGAATCGTCTGTTCATAGGATCGCGTGGTATCTGACGCATGGCGAGCTACCGCACAGTCTGCATGTATTGCATAAGTGCGACGTGATGGTGTGTGGCAATCCTGATCATCTTTTTACAGGTTCGAATCAGGACAACGTAGACGACATGGTTGCAAAGGGACGGCAGCGTGGCCCTGGAGGTAAGTCGCGGAGGTCAGTGTGATGCGCTTGCTTTTTACTTCAGACTGGCAGATTGCTTTTGGGAATCTACAAGAATGCGAGATGGCTTTAGATGAATTGATCGCTGCCGCTGTTAAGTACCAGCCAGAAGCTGTTATTCACGCTGGGGATGTGAAGGATGCGTATTCACCTGTAGATGTGGAGACTGTAAAGCTGGCGGTCAGGATGGTGCGGCGAGTTAGGTCTGCCGGGTTCCGGTTTATCATCCTGCTCGGCAACCATGACAGAATCAGCCAGTCGGCGGAGTCGAAGAACTGGCTTGACGTGTTGGCAGCGGCTGGGGCTGAGGTGGTCACGGAGCCCAAGATCAAGATAATCGCTGGCGCGGCTGTGGCGTTCGTTCCCTACTTTGGGGCGGCTACGGGGCAAGAAACGCTTATAAATGCGACGTCGGCTCTCCTAGCGAAGACTAAAGGGCATATTGGGCCTAAGGTATTGGTACTGCATGCCGAAATCGGCGGATCTGTCATGGATGCCTCTGGGCGGCTTACGAAAGGGCCGACAGGAGAGGATCTCCATTTCGATGAGTTCGACGCTGTTCTCAGCGGGCATATTCACAGGCATCAGCGGATCGGAGACTATGCGGCCTGGTATATCGGGTCGCCGTTCTGTCAGGATTGGGGCGAAGCGGATTCCCCGAAGGGGCATGTTTTACTCGACTTGGAGAATGGCGAGGTCAACCAGATCAGGACGAAGATTCCCCATTGGTACAACGTCGATTACCTCGAGAAGAATAATATCACGCCGGAAGACGGAGCCTACGTTCGTTCTAAGGTTCAGGTGACCACCAAGAAAATCTCTGACCAGATGCACTCGGAGGAGGATCGCATCCGGGAGAAGTACGGAAATGTCAGGATTCACACGGTGGCGGATGTCATCGATGAGAATGTCACCGAGGTCATCCTGCGTGGTTCCAGCGATCAGGAAAAGGTTGAGCAGTATGTGGCGGCGACGATTCCTGAGGAGTCGAGGTTCGAGGCTGGGCAGGCTGTGTCGTACATGGTGTCGAAGTTGGACGGCTTGAAGGAAGGAGCGGCCGGCTCTGCGATTCGATTCACTGGTGTGGAAGCGACTAACGTGTTGAATATCGAGACCATCAAGTTGAAGCTCTCGAAGCTCGGGCTGGTGTTGATTCGCGGTATCAATGAGGACTGGCCGGGGCGCAGTAACGGCACTGGTAAGACTAACGTGCTGTCGCTGATTCCGATCATCGCATTCGGACAGAATGGCAAGGGACAGAAGAGTGATGCCTGGGCTTATGAGGGCAACACAGATCCAGCCACAGGACGATTGATTGTGCGCGATGAGGCGAATAGGAAGATCGAGATTCTACGCGGGCGCAGGCCGCACTCGATTCGTCTGTTGATCGACGGTAACGATGTGTCATCGGGTATCCGCGGTACAGGCAAGAAAGAGACACAGGGTTTGATTGAGCAGGTGCTCGGTTACGATATGCAGACGCTGATGAACGCGGTGTACATCGATCAGGCTGTGGCGAACGGATTTGTATTCGGCACTCCCAGCGGCCGCATGGATCTCATCGCGCGCTTCCAGAATCTTGAGCGTTTCGATTTGGCGCAGAAGCTGGTCAACGAGGATATCAAGAAGTGTGACGCAGCAGTCGCAGAGACGACTGCGCAGATCGACACGTTGACTTCAGAGATTGATAGCCTCGAGATTGATCTGGCGGATTTGAATATCGAGACGGATTCACAGTGGGCTGCGAAGTTGAAGGCAGAGCAGATTGAGCTGGCGCGGCTGGTGGAGGAGCATGCGGCTTTGGCTGGTGTGGCGGAGTTCTATAAAGAATTACAGGCTACTGTTGACGATCTGGTACATGATTTTCAGACAGAACATATGGCGATGGATGCAGCGAGGAAGAAATTGCATGTATGGCAGGATCGACTGGCTCGGGCTGAGAAGTTGATTGCTTCTGAGAAGTGTCCGACCTGTGGACAGGATTCAGCGGGTGTCGGCGGTAAGGCGGCAAAAGAGGCGGATAAAGAATCGGTTTCGGCACAGCAGGAGTTAGCGCGTCATACCAAGGCAGCGGAGACATTAGAAAAGAAAAAGTCTGACGGGGCTTTGAAGCTGGATAGTTATCAGCGCAAGGTATCAGTCTCAGAGCAGAAAATCGACGCTAGTAAGGATCGCATTGCTGACTTGGAAACAGCAGCGGCTCAGGAGGATGAGCGGAATAAGCGGACGGCTGTGGCTAAGGCTTATAAGACATCTCAGTTGAGATTGAGGCAGCGGTATCATAGGGCCGCTTTGGGCGCACGTCAGGGGCTGGGCATTGAGCGCGAGATGATGGAGTATTCGAAGAAGGCATTCCATCGCTCGGGCATTCCGTTGTACCTGTCCATCGCGCTCTGCCCGTTGTTGAATAAAGCAGCGGAGGAGTACAGCGATATTTTCACGGACGGAAACCTGAAGGTGACGTTCAGAGTGGAGGACGGCGAGTTCGTTGTGGATGTGGTGAATCCTGTAGGCTCTGCTACGGTAGATGGTCAGTCGGTCGGCGAAGCTGCTATGGCCGGCATCATTGTGGCATTCTCTCTCAGGGAAGCAGCCCCGAAGACGAATCTTCTGGTGATGGATGAACCTGGTACTGGACTAGATCAGGAGGGATGCAAGCAGTTCGCTCGGGGGATATTGAAGTTGAAGGATCGCTTCGAGACCATTTTGCTGGTTACGCACAGTGCATATATTGAGGGTTTGTTATCAGGTGAGACGGTATACACTGTCAGAAAGCGAAAAGGACGAAGTCGCTTATATCTACAATAAGGCGAGGAGAAAGTACGGCATGGCAAATGGAGCGGTAAGGGTACGGGGCGTAGTGAAGTGGTTCAACAGTGCGAAGGGGTTTGGTTTCATCGGCAGGGATGGCGGTGAGTCGGACGTGTTCGTACATTTCTCAGCTATCAAGGGCGATGGCTACAAGAAGCTGGACGAGGGTGACCACGTCGAGTTCGAGGTTGAAGCCGGAGCCAAGGGTAAGGGTAAGCCGCAGGCGGCGGCTGTTATGAAAGTCGTGGGCTAACATGGCTGCGGGCGACGTTAAGAATAAGAAGGTTGTGTGCGATCACATCATGAATAAGAACTTTGTTGCGGCATATCATTATTGTCGTAAAGCAGGACTTGCTCCGTGGTGTTCGTTGCGCTTTGCCTTGTACGGATTGCTGAGGTCGAGTTAATGAAGATCGCAATAGTCGGAAGTAAAGAGCGCGACACAGAAGAGGACAGGCAGCTGGTAGCCAGTTTGCTGGAGCAGCTTGTCCTCGAGGCTCCACACTCAGTCTTCGTGACTGCGCTGTCGCATATAGGCGTTGGCAAGTTTGTACGCGACAAGTGCCTGGAGAAGACTGAGCTGGGGCGATATCGGTTTGCTCTGATTGAGTGCTCTGTTCGCATCTATGCACAGTCGCTGTCGAAGTCGGAGCTATCTCAGATATATCTGGCGCGCAATGCTACGCCATTCGAGACGGCGGACATGCTCATCTATCTGGCATCAGAAGATCGCCGCGGTACGATGGAGGACTTGCTCGAGAGGTTTCAGCGTGCCGGCCGGCCTGCTCTGGTGTTGATGCCGGGCGAGAAGATTCCTGACAAGATATTCCCGATTGCAGTGGTGGCAGCATTCCCACATCATTGTGATGATCCTACTTGTGTTCTTTGCGTGTGACTTATGGGATATCACTCTCTCAGTACGGACTCCGGAGGAACGCCAGAAGATCGGCGTAACGAGGCTGACCGCATTCTGGATCTGTTTCGAGAGGAGCATGTTCTAGGTAAGTTGTCGGCAAAAGAGAAGGAGTTTGTCGATAAGCTGGCGCGCGGATATCCGCTGTCGACTCCGCAGTTGTTTTATTTACGTGATATCAAGGACAGGTATTTATGAGCGTAGCGGTATGCAGTCTCGGATGTGATCGCAAGGCAGCGGCAGGCTTCCCTGCGTGGCCTCGGCTGTTCGAGCTGGAGGGTGACTACTCACTGTATTTCGACTATGAGCATAAATACTCTACTAATACAGGCCCGTTCCAACGCTCAGTTATTTATAGGCTGACAGAGAAGTTTCCGGCGCGCAATGTATCGTTCGATGAGTGGGCGTGGAGAACAACTTTGGGGACGGAATGGCACCCGGTTTCTAAGTTCGATCAGGATCAGGCTCGGTTGCGTCAGATCGCTACTGCTAGGAATATGTGTATCGATTACGCATTGTTGACTGGTGCATCACATCTGTTGTTTATCGATGCCGACGTGATCCCGCCGACAGACGTTATTCCCAAGCTGATGAGTCTCGGTCACACGCTGGTCGGAGGGATTGTTCCTGGCCGCGGTTGCCATAAGGATCTGAAGTACATCTTCGGCGAGGAGCGGGAGTTCTCTACAGGCTCGGCTCAGGTGCTCGAGGTTCGCCACGGTACCTGTGGCTGCATGATGATTGAGCGGCGCGTGTTCGACAGAATCAGGTTCCGTTACAGCATCGATCAGGGGCTGTCAGAGGATCCTGCATACGCGGCGGATGTGCTGGCGCTGTTCGGCGAGAAGATGTGGCTGCATAAGGGTGTGGTCTGCGAACACATCGGCGATCTGAAGTCTACAGAGGTATCACAGTTCTAATGGCTCCCAGACTTTCATGCATCGTATCGACGTATCATCGGCCGCTGCATTTGCAGCTTATGTTGTTGTCCCTGCGCTTGCAGACAGAACCGAACCTCGAGATTCTGGTTACTGACAATTCTATTGACGAAGAGATGCGCGGACACAATGATGATGCTTGCGGGCTGGACAGCAGAATCTTTTATATGCGTTGCGGCGGTACTAGTTGCTACCGTTCAGGCAATATTGCTGCTAGGTTTGCGAAGGGGGAGTATCTTTGCTTTCCATCAGACGATGGATACTATGTGCCTGGGTTCGCGGCATTGATGCTCGAGGCAGCGGAGAAGAATAGCTGGGATTTGGTCTATTGTGATTTGTTGGATGATCCTAGACAGTTTGGACGCTACGGGGTGAGGGATGTGAAGCCGGCGCTCGGGCACATCGACAAGACATGTTATATCGTGAAGCGTTCAGTGTTCCTGGGGATGGGCGGATTCCCGTTAGAGGAGAAGTCGAATGATTGGGCGGCGGACTGGTGGCTGGTCGAAGAGTTGATTAAGTGTGGAGTTCGTCACGGTAAACTGAATCAGTTGCTGGTAGTGCATAATTAGCGGAGGGGTCATGGCAACGGGGTTTGTACCAAGATGGGGGCATCCGAATTATTTACCTCCACACATGCGGCAGACTCAGGATCATACGACGGAGTTTGAGAAGACAGTTACTCGGTTGGGCCTCAAGCGTGCGGAGTGTTTGTACTCACCTGAGTTGCGGCGATGGATCGAGCAGCATTACCAGCATCGTTATGTTCCTGAGGACTTGCTCGAGGCGATGGGATTGATTGTTTTCGTGACGTAGGCTGAGTAATCTATTATGGGAATGGGAGGACGTATGAAGAAGTTATTGTCAGACATGCTTTGGTTTACTTTGGGGATGATTGTGGCTGTGTTTTTTGCGGCGATGGTGCTTCATCCCGCGCGCGCTCAGGCTCCAGCGGACAAGCCTCTGGTGGTGCAGCAGTATCACGCGACTACGGAGATCGCGGTCAAGAGCAGCCCGACAGAAGATGCTCTGGTGGATGTGGCGAAGAAGAACGCGGACACATCCAAGGTTATTAACGATTTGTTGCAGCAGGCGCGCACAGCTTTGGATGCGAAGAATAAACCGATCGTGGATGAGATCAAAGCGAAGTCGGCGAAGTGGCAGGCCAAGATTGACGAGGACACCAAGGACTTGCAGGCTCAGCTGAAGAAGAATGGGGACACGGCCACGGCGGAGTTTCAGCAGAAGGTCGGCGGGTTGCAGGGTCAGGTTGCTCCACTACAGACATTGCAGACGCTCGAGGGCATCGTGAAGAAGGAGCAGGGTCTGCCTGACGATGCGACGTTCGACGATCAGAGGCAGGTCTGGACTGTGCCAGCGAAGCCTGACGACAAACCTGTTGACAAGGCGGAGCCGAAGAAGTAGGATTTAGTTTCTGTCTCAGCCCGATGTAGACTGAGTACAACGCGCATCAGTTTTTGCCTTTTCCTGATGCGCGGATCTGCCTGAAGGCGAAAGGCGGTAGGGCGGATACAAGCAGCGGCCTCCAGCCGCGACCTTTACAGGTCATGGGGGCCGCTGTTTTGTTGGCAAAATAGGGCTAAAATAAAGACTTGACACGTTTCCTGTATAGTGCGAATATAGGGACGTGGTCAAGGAGAACGGTATGAAGACGACATCAAGAATTGCGGAGTTGGCTGAGGATCGGCAACGGGCAGTGGTGCTGGGTATGCCAGCTTTGGTCGGATGCTTGGATTCGTTGTCTCTACGCAGTCGCGCTTATCAGGTGTTGTATGCTCTGGGCGAGACTTCATCGACGGTGCGAACGCTGACGGATGGCGAGGCAGCCTGTCTGGTGGGGATCGTGCATGACATGCTACATGAGGATAGCGAGTGGAACGATCTTCAGGTTGCCATCGGCTCTGCAATGTCGCTGCGTATGCTGGAGTATGTGGCATCAGGTTCTATGCGTTAGACGTAGATGCAATAATCTATAGTGAGTGTAGTAAGAGGCACGGTTGGAGGATGCAATCTCCACAGTCGCCGGAAAGGGAACCAATGGAACTTTTTCACGCTAACAAGCAGTGGTCAACCAGACCGGCAGATGAGCGGTTTGCCAGCATTCGGGAACTGCACGACGCATGCAAAGCCTACGCGTCAACAGCCAAAGAAAACACAGTTGAGGTCGGCGCTCTCCGGACGGAAGCTATCGATGGGGATGTGCAGATCGTTGGGCGGCGTAACAACGCGGCCAAGCTTACCCACTGGGCATTCGGGCAGCTGTCGGCTCGGGTCGGCGCTCCTGGGGCTTACCTGCGCGATCTGCCGGCTACACTGGCTTGCCAGAATCTGAATTACGGGATGGCCAATCTCGCAGACAAGAACAACACAGCGAAGCTGCTGTTCCATCAGAATGGCGGACTGTTGCTCAGGGCTTTCACCAGCGACAAGTATGCGCGCATCTGGAATTGGGAAGTGGCGGAGCGGTTGCTCCAGCTTGAGACGCAGGGTTGGAAGCCAGCGATGCCTACCATCAACAAGACGGCGCATGACTTTCCTGCTCTCTACGCCAGTGACCACGATATGTTCGCGTTCGTGGCCAACGATTCATATCGCATCAAGGAGGAGGGCAATCCTGATGGCCTCATGCGTGGAGTCATCGTGGAGAATTCTGAGGTTGGAGCATCGGCGTTGAAGCTGACGCGTTTCTTCTATCGTGCCATGTGCTCCAATCACATCATCTGGGGAGCCAGCAAGGTGATGGACATCAGCGTTCGTCACGTTGGCGATGCTCGGCAGCGGTGGTCTGGTTACTATGCGGCGATCAAGCGGTATGCAGACTCTGGGGCGGCAGCTGACGAGGCTAACATCGCATCAGCGCGTACTCTGAAGATCGGCGACACCAAGGAGTCAGTGCTCGACAAGTTGTTCGGCATGCGCTCTCTTGGCCTGACGCGTAAGGTGATCGATGCTGGCTATGAGGCGGTCATCCCTGCTCAGGACGGAGATCCGCGGACGGTGTGGGGAATGATGCAGGGGCTTACGCGTCACTCACAGACTGTTCCGTTCGCTGACGCAAGAACGACCATCGATGTGGCGGCTGGCAAGTTGATGGAGGCGGCGTTCTAAAAGAATGGAGGCGGCAGGGTAGTTATGATGCCTTGCCGCCTGTACCTCGAAGATGGTTGTGATCGTGCCTACGGGAAACTCACAACACTTTAGTACCGTGCAGGGAACTTCGGCATAGACAATGGCCAACCCTGCGGAGGGGTACAGGCGGGAGGGCATCATGGCACGAAGAGAGGACTACTGTACGCATACGTCGGACTGGCATAAGGAGATGAGGCCATGCTCGGTCTGCGGTGCGGAGTATAGCGACGAAGAGGCGGAGCGGATCGGTGCTGACGCTGTAAGGCCGATCGGCTTCAGTGCAGCGGAGATGGAGATTATCAGCCGGCACGAGGAAGAGACGGAGGAGCCATGAGTGCGCGACAGGAGAAGATTGGTATCGCAGTCTACTGTGCTACTTGTGGATTGCGTAAAGCTCCGCACGGGAGATCGGCTCCTGCGGCCATCACACTATGCAATTTTGAGTGTTCTGGGTATGGTAAGGAACCGCAGGTAGGCGATCTTTGGCCTGGGGAGCGAGAATCAGAGTTCGGCTATCCGTGCGGGAGTGACGGAACGAAGCTGGGCGAGGTAGTCGAGATCGCAGTAGATGGGAGTGAAGGATGACAGCGAGGAAGAAGCGGGTATTCACTATTCGTGGCTTCGAGGACTTTTGTGAGTTCCGTGATCGGTACGGAAGTCTGGTCACAGTGCGAGAGTCAAGTTTGCCAACATTATCGTGTGTATGGATTTTCTGTAAGGATAATCCTGATATACCGGAACCATCGCCGCATCTCACTGTGGAGCAGGCCCAGATTGTGATCAAAGCTCTACAAGCGTTTGTTAGGAAGAATAAGAGTTAGGAGAGCAGCGATGACGTATAACCAGTGGCATACGAAGATGTACGACGGACGTTACACCATCAACACTTGGCCCAAGCATCAGAAGGCTACGCTGGATAAGATGTCGACAGCGGAGCGGATCGCTTGGGAGATCTTGCGCGATGTAAAGGATCGACGTGGCTGGCGACAGGAGTGGGATCAGTTCGACACTCAGATCAGGGATCAGATCTTCGCTGCCCATGTGAAGATCGTTGAGACTTGCTTGCTGGGCGTGATGCAGGATGCTATCGCCAAGGCAGGACAGAAAGTAGGGGAGCAGTTGCCATGATCGACTTCACAGAGGCTTTCAAGATCGCAGCTGAGGTGCATGGCAATCAGCGGGATAAGAGTGGTGAGCCTTATATGGGTCACGTCTGCCGGGTGATGATGCAGATGGAGACGGACGAGGAGCGGGTGGTTGCCATCCTGCACGACACGTTCGAGGATAGTATCGACCGGCCGGATCTCAATCATTCGGTGCGTGCTCGGGTGAAGTTGTTTTATAGGACTGCTATTTACAACGCTGTGCTCGACCTGACTCACATCGAGGATGACTCGTATGATGATTATCTTGCTGGGGTCAAACGTAATCCGTTAGCGGTTAGGGTGAAGCTGGCGGATATCAGGGATAACATAGATCCAGTGCGGTTGGAGAAGCTGTCTCAGGGTATAAGACTGCGGTTGCTTGATAAGTATGGGCGGGCGGTGGCTGTGCTGTTTGGGAAGGAGCGTCAGTGAGGTTCACATTATTTGCGCAGGGTGTGGATTTGTCGACTCACTGTAATGCGCAGGCGTTCGAGGGATGTCTCTGCGAGGTGGGCGTTGCTACGGGCAAGGCTCCCGGCGGTGCGAGAGGTCATAATGTAATTCTGACAAGAGCAGCTACTGTGGCTGCTCTGCCAAGTCTGCTGGGCATGGCGGTGGACTATAAGGCTGGTTGGGATGGCCACGACGTGCGCCAGAAGTGCGGCATCATTACTGAGGCGTGGTTGGAAAAGAATCGGGTCATGGTTGTTGGGTACATCTTTAAGCGCGACTTTCCTGAGATTGGCGTGGTGTGCAGAGAGCAGGATCTAGGGATGAGTTACGAAGTACACGATAGTCATATCGCTGATATGCGTTCGGTGGTCTGGACTATATCTAAGTGTGAGTTCACTGGTGCGGCCATTCTGTTGCGGGAGAAGGCGGCATACAAGAGTTCGTCTTTCAGGCTGATTGAGACTGATTCATAGCTCGGTTCTTATGCCGGCCTCAGGCTCTCAGCCTGGGGCTGTTGCATTTAAGGGGTTGACAATTTTGCGGATGTGTTACTCTAGGCAGCGTTAGTATCCAGCATTACGGAGGAATGACATACATGCCAAGCCAGAATTTCTCATCAAAAATCGGAAAGTCTTCGAGCCCGACAGCGGAGCGGGTTATCAAGAATAGTACCAATGTTCAGCAGCCTACTGGTAGCGTGCAGCAGACTCTGACTAAGAAGTTTACCAAGAGCACGGTGAAGATCTAATTCATGGCCTGCTCATCGTGTCCGGCTACAGAAGCTTTGTCGAGTGTGCCTGGTCGCAGCGGACTGTTCTGTCCTGGCTGTCGCAGAGGGATCGCGTCAGAGCATGGCAGGACGAACATGTCTCGTAAGACGCAGGAACAGCGGACAGCGTTCGCGGAGCAGGGAGGGAATACTCTACTGCGTGAACTGGGCGTTCAGTACTATTCGGCATTAGGTAAGCGCTCGGCACAGTTACGGCTAGAGAGGCGACAGGCTCTAACGGCATGACTACCAAGTTGGGTAGTAAGAAAAAGGTCGCTCCGAGGTTGAAGGACAGAACACTGAATGATATGCAGCGATTCTATCGGTCGCTGGATCTCCAGATGCTCTGGCAGGACTTCTGCGGCAAGATAGACAAGGGCGGGAGACCGCTTTATAAGTCAGGACGCATGTTGGCTCGGGCAGTGGGGATTAACGACAAACAGTGCGATTTTCTTACCTATTTGTTTGGGCCTGAGCTGCCGGAGAAGGAAAGAAACACGGAGTGGGATTTCGTTACTCCGCTGGACTTTGTCAAGAAGCGACAGGCTGGTGCATGGTTTACGGAAGAGAATCTTAAGACGCATAGTAAGGCTATCAAGGAGTCGATCAACGCACTGGAGTCATTAAGATCGGCAGGCAATGGCATCACGCTTCACGCATTTGTAAGAGCTGAGAAGCTGATGGAGCAGATCGATACTGACTTCTCAGGACGTTTCCTCTCGGAGGGAGTGTCGTTCGAGGAGAATGCAAAGCGGGCACGACTGTACATGGAGTTGCATGAGCGTGCAGTACATATGCTCGGGTATGCGCAGGATCTGTACGCCAAGGCACACGGCATCAACTTCGCGGACAGTAGTGGATTCGAGAAGCTGTTGATGGCTCAGGCTCTGGTGGCCAACGCTACAACGGCTGCAAAGGAATCACGCACGGAGAAGGTGTTGAACAGCATTGTACAGATGGTGCTCGAGAAGGGTGCTCGACATGGTCTGGACTTACCTAGCAGCGTAACCAGCAAGGTGATCACCATGACGCAGGACTCAAAAAGAAGGCATCGGTGATGTAGCGGAGGGGCAGGAAATGTGTAGATTCTGGACAGCTCTGTTGTTGCTCGGGATGTGTATGGGTTTACATGCACAAACGGTTGCTGTCTCCGGGACAGTGACCAATCCTGACGGATCGCCGTTTACGGGGACATTCCTGATTAGCCTGACCAAGTCTTCGGTGGTGAACACATGCTCGACTCCGCCGGCTGTGGTTCCTATGCCTGGAGTGACGGTGAAGGTGACAGGCGGAACATTCCCGACAACGAATCTGTTAGCGACGAGCTGTTTATCTCCGCGGCTCCCGTATTACGTTCAGGTGAAGGATTCGTTGAATCGTCCTGTGTACTCGGATAACTGGTATATCCCGCAGACGACAGCAGGGACAGTGAATGTGGGGACGCTGGGCGATGTACAGATGGCTTCAGGAATCACGGTGAGTGTGCCTCAGGCCATTATCAGTACGCCGGTAGGTAATCAGACGATTACGCAGCCTGGTGGTACGAGTTTGACGATCAACAGCCTGGTGGTGACGAGCAGCATGACCATTTCAGGCACGTTGAGCGTGACAGCGTTGAGTGCTTCTACGGTGAGTGCCTCGACAAGCCTGACTACGCCCACAGTAACGGCTACCACGGTCACGGCCTCTGGTACGGTGCAGGGAGCCACCATCAATGCGACGTCGGGCTTCACAGTGGCCGGCGTTGCGCTCTCAGCGGCCATGTTGAGCAATGGAGTCTCGGGTACTGGTGCTGTATGCCTGTCATCGGGGTCTGCCTGTGCTGCGTCATCGTTGTACTACCAGACGGTGGATTTGAATGGGACTGGACAGACCCAGAGAAGCGCGTTGAACTTCTCATCGTTGTTCACAGCGGCTGACTCGGCTTCCCCGTCACGTACGACGATTGGATTGAATGCTCCAGGGTCAGGATCTTACGTTGCGACGTATACGGCCAGCCCGTCGACTAGTCATGCTCCTGGGTATTTCGACGGAGCTGGAAATCTGACGCCGCATACTGTTTCGCAGACGAATTGCAGGACTACGAGTTGTGTGGGCGGAAGTACTTATGTGGCAGGGACGACGTATACGAATAGCTCGACGTATCCGGTTACGGAAGAAGTGACAGCGAACATGGCCGGAGGAGGTTGCGGGCCTGATGGGGCGATCATTTCTACTATCGGAGGACTGTCAGGGCCACAGAGTAATGGATCCAATCTTTGCGGCACAGTGCCTGCGAGCATCACGTTTCTAGTGCCTCCGGGGGATACGTTTTCTGTGACATTGACAGGACAGGGAGCGGTTGGCGGACTTGTAAGCTGGATTGAAGTCTGGTAGTCGGGTTGAAGGAGATGGCAATGAAGAGGTTCATACCGATCGTGATGGTGCTTGCGTGCGCAGTTGGACACGCGCAGTCTCTGTTGTCGGGTAGCGTGGTCAATCCGGACGGCTCTGGTTTCAATGGCAGACTGATATTCTCGCTGGCTCAGAACGCATCGGCCAGCACAGTGAGTCCTTGCACTGGCCCTAAGCTGGTAGTGCCGACCGAACAGGTAACGGTTACGGTGACGGCCGGCGCTCTGGTGAGCCCACCAACATTGACTAGCTCGGCTTGTACGATTCCGGTTGGCGTGCCTTATAACGTGATCGCCATCGATTCGAATGGCAACGTGGATTTCACTGACCAGTGGTTGATCTCGGGTACTCCGTTCAATGTGGGCACCGCGGTTTCGTCAGGCAATGCGCCGACAGTTTCGTATAAGGGGATGTGGGCATCCACCACGACTTACACGGTCGGCGATATCGTAGGCTATGGGACTTCGCCGGTGTACACCTATGTGTCGACTCAGTCGAATAACATAGGCAATATTCCGGGCATTGGTACGATCTGGCAGTTGCTGACAGGTGGCGGTGGAGGCTCGAGTGGATTTCCTATCGTGTTGGGAACTACGACTATCGGAGCTGGTACTACCACGACGGCGTTGACAGGGATATCGATCAATGGCGTGACGCTGAGTGCATTAGGATTGAGTACGACTTTCTTGAATGGGGCTGGTGGATATACGACGCCGTCAGTGCCGGCTAGTAGCATCACGGTCGGCACCACGACTATTACCGGAGGAACGCCGGGGGACATTGAGTATAACAATGGCGGCGTGTTCGGAGAGAAGGGTGTCTATGGCAGCGGCTCAGTGTTGCTGGGAAGCGGCGCAGTAGGATCCGCGGCGTATCAGGCTACGAGTTATTTCGAGCCTGCTCTGGGCAATCCTGGCACGAATGGATGGGTGCTGAGTTCGACGACTGCAGGAGTGCGCAGCTGGATCGCACCTACTGCAGCTCCAACTGGTACTGGCTTCGTGCATGTGACTTCAGGGGTAGTGGACAGTGGCGCCGCTCAGGTCAATCTGGGTTATGCGGATACTTACGGTGTGTTGCTGGCGGCACAGGGCGGCTCGGGCAATGCTGGAACTGTAACTGGAGTGCTCTACGGTAATGGGACTTCAGCTTTTACGCAGGCAACAGGCTTGCAGATTGCAACTGCTATCGGATCGAATCCAGTACAGAACGCATCGAACGTGCAATGCTATGGTGCGGGATGTCCGAACAACAACCAGTGGCAGGCACCGTGGACGTATACAGGGGAGGTTTGGCTTGCTACTGGATACCCTCTCGGTTCTGGTGACACATCAATGGTTATCAACTCAGTCAGCGGGATGCCGAGTGCTGGGGCAGTTATCACGACAGGTGAAGAAGAAATTATCTACTCCAGTTTGTCGGTAAATGTGCCTTACGGTGGACTGACTACACTCAATGCGTTGCAGCGTGGCGTACACGGTACTACGCCAGCAGCGGTAGCGGTAGCGCAAGGCAACATGGAAGGCGTTGTTTCTGAGACGGCGGCTTGCTCGACATGCGCCGTGATTAGGCAGGAAACCAATATAGGAACCACAGCGCTGAATATGCAGGCCAACCCAGGCTTAGGCGGCACGCTGAGTACTACAGGTTCAGTGCTGTTTTTCCCGAATGGTGGTACAACGGCATACATAACGCTAAAGCCCAATGTGGTACTACAGTTGCCGTATACATCAGCGGCTTGCTTAGGCACGGATAGCGGCGGATCAGTTATTGTCACGACCTGCACAGGCGGCTCGACCGGCGCAGCGCTGACGATGAATAACAGCGGCTCTGGCGCGGCAAGTGGGACAGCATTCAACGGCGCGACAGCCTACACTCTCAGCTACAACACTATCGGTGCATCGCCGCTGGCCGGTAGCAGCAGCTTGACGACTGTAGGCACGTTGTCGGCAGGTTCGATACCATATAGCCTGCTGACCGGCACTCCGACTGTAGGCACATGGGGCGCGTTGAATTATCCGACGTGGACTACGGGCACACCATTCGTAAAGATGACGGCGGCAGGTACTTTTGCGCTGGACACGAATACCTATCTGACTTCCAGCGGCGTAAGCGGCATGACAGCGGGCCAGGTTCCCATCGCGGCGACGGCTACTACGGTCACATCCTCGAAAGCTCTGGCTGGCAGCGGCTCCGGCATCACAACAGGTCCAACCAGTTCGACTAGCGGCGACCTGATGAGCTTCACTGGCACAGGCGGGCAGGCGGCAGACAGCGGAATCGCGGCCAGCAATGTGGCGTTGCTGAATGCTGCGAATACGTTTACCGCAACCAACACTTTCAATAACGCTACATACTCTGCCCTGTTTACAGGTGGGCCAGTCGGCATCGGGACGACGGGACCGAGTTATCCATTAGATGTTAATGGAACCGCAAGAGCAGAAGGATTTATTGTTGGTGGTGGTGGTGGCTATTATGGTGCAGGTTCAATCTATTCTGATTCAAACTGGGGAATGCTATTCCGTTCAGTAGATGGTGGTACTGTTGGGACGAATTATTCTGCATTCGCCTTTCATAATTCGGCTGATACCCCATTGGTAAATATCACAAACAGTGGCAACGTCAGCATCGGCGACACCACCGCAACTTCCATGTTCAACGTCGGCACGGCCAATCAGTTTCAGGTTACTTCTGCTGGTATAGTAACGATTCCGATCTATGCGATAGCCTCACTACCATCTGCGGCTACGTCAGGTGCGGGAGCACATGTCATAGTCTCAGACGCACTGACCTACACGCCCGGAACATGCACAAATGGTGGAAGTGATTACATGATCGCCGTTAGTAACGGAACAACGTGGAGTTGCCACTAGATTTAGACGCTCTCGACTTACGCTGTAATCGCGCCGTCAAATCGGGGAGAGCAGTAGCAGACAACGCGGAGGGACGATGTGGCAGACGAGCATCAGGAGTTGACGGCACAGGATATGTCTTGGCAGTCTATGGTGTGGGCTTGCTATAAGGCCATCTTCCAGTCGAACGGCGATCAGTCATTGCAGCGTCAGGCGCGAGAGAACAAGCTATCAATTGCGAGACATGATCTTGTTCTCAACGGGCCGGATGGAAAGCCGGAGGAGGGCGTTGTGAGCCAAATCCATGCACTCAATGATTTTACGAAGGTCATTAAGAAGTTGTTGTGGGTCTTTGCGGTTGCGGCGATAGCAGCGATAGTAAATGCCGGGTTCAATCTGCACGATCATATTTCGCCATCTGAGCGTTCTGCGGCTCCGGTTATTTATATTCAACATGAAAGCGGAACGACAACGACGAGCGAAGATGGCGGACAGTCCTATTCGACGACGGATTCCAATACTACTCAGACGACTACGCCGGCGAAGAAGTGAGGTTATATGTGCTGTGGGCTGCGTGCGGATTCGGAGGACAAGAAGCGGAGACGGAGAGAGCGTAAGGCAGCGGCTCTGGCATCATTGCTTCTGTTCTCGCCGTGGAAGAAGTTGAGACCGAATATTGCGATGGCTTCGCATGATCTCGGGGATTATTTCGACGCAGTAGATTTGGCAATGGAAACAGGAACGATCTCGACAGCTTTGAAGTCTGGGGCACCAATCGTAGGTTCGATGTCCAGATTGATTCGGGCATCGATGATCGGCGGTTATCAGGATGCAGGACATTTGATCGGTCGCATGCCTGGGAACAGGTTGGTCGCTCGAGCGGAGTCTCTGGCGAAGCAGAGAGCGGAGCTGGTTAGTGGTCAGATGTTGAAGACATCACGGCGCTGGCTGAAGGCGAATCCTTCGAGTGACTTTGCTCTCAGTGCAGCAAGAGCGGATAGGGCAGCAAGGTTTGAGGCATCGAAGGCGTACTACAGTGGCATGCATCAGGTGTTGAACGGGCAGGACATGATGAAGAGCTGGTGGACTACCAGTGATGCGCCCTGCGAGGAATGTTTGGAGAATGAGGATGAGGGGCCGATACCGATGGAGGAGACGTTTCCATCGGGCGACGATGCTCCCCTTCTTCACTTAAGTTGCCAGTGCGTACTTTCGATTTCACGGACGGGGGAGCAATGAGTTACAAAGATGATGCAGTTGCGCAGTTAGCCATTTTCGAGGGATCGATTCCCTGGCTCTATCGGGATACGCGTGGGAACGTGACGGTCGGCGTTGGGCATATGCTTAGTAGTCTTGCGACTGCGGTCACGTTGAATGAGTTCCATCCGTTCCAGTATGAGAATGGGCCGGCTACACTGGCTCAGATCATGGCGGACTGGGATCGGTTGCAGGCTCTGCCGTTCGGTGAGGATTACGCGGCCGGCGGATACAAGGCTTTGATGTCGGTATATCTGCTCGAGGCTGACATCACTGAGTTGTTGTTGGATGTGGTGACGATGAGCGATGACGCTCTGCGTAATGATTTTCCTGATTACGATTCGTTGCCGGACGGAGTGAAGCTCGGATTGATCGACATGGATTACAACTTAGGCGACGCGAAGTTGCGAGGCACTTATCCGCGGTTTGATGCGGCGGTGGATATAAAGGATTACCCGACGATGGCGGCTCAGTGTCATCGGGCTGGGATCTCAGATGACCGGAACGAATGGACGAAAAACTTGTTTCAGGCTGCTGCCAGTAGCACATAATGGCAGTACGCATATATTCGATGAGGCTCGGCTCCGGTTTGGCCGGATAGAGATAGGCAGAGGAGAAACAACATGCGAGTTTCGTTAACTGGCGATACCATCGCTCACTTGCTTTCAGCTTCTAGCGACAGCGCAGGAGCTTTCAAGACTGGCCGCAGCTATGATCTGGTGCGCATACATTTGATTCGGGTGGGGTGCCCGCGGGAGATCGCAGCATCGGCTGAGAATCGTATGAATGGGCCGATCGTGGTTGAGAAGAATCGCAAGCACTATGGAGAGATCGCGGCGACGGGATATTACCCAGAGGCTGTGGTGGTGGCTGGCGCTTATCGCCGGAACCACATGATCGCTCACGGCGTGTTGGATGCGATGGCCTGGGTGGAACGTGGTTCTATGGAGATCAACGCGGACGACGCTATCGGCTGTGGGGAGCTGACGGAGAAGTTGTCTCGACTGATTCGGGTCAAGATCTATGGCAACAACCAGCCGATCAGCGGGCAGCCTTGGCCTTACATCGTTCAGGTCTATCCGTTCGAGAATTACTTGATCTACGACTTCGGCGGACAGAAGTTCCGGCAGGGATTCAAGTTGGATCCTACGGGCTACGACGTGAGTCTATCGGGCGACTCGGTCAAGGTGCAGGAGAAGTTTGTTGACGCGTGCAGTCAGGGGATGCCTCGCACACAGGATGGCATGCGTCAGGTGAAGAATCCTCTGCCTTTGCCTGGCAATGCGGTTGTCAGCCGCGGCGGAGAGAATTCGGATCTGGTGCGTATGGTCATTCGCAACACGGCCAACGTGGACAAGGTGGTAGCTAAGTTGCTGGCTGCAATCAAGCACGGATTGTACAAGCCGATGCAGCCTGACTTCTATCCGGTCAACCTGTCGGATTCGGGTAAGATTCTCGGGCCTCTGGTAGAGGCTGGCATCTCGCCGGTCGACTTCATCGCATGGGCTGACGAGCATGGCGGCGAGTTCATGGAGTTCCGTGACTTCAGTGACAAGGCCAGAAAGAATCTGGCGAAGACTGGCGCAGCGTTACCTAACGGCGGCTTCCCTATCAAGAATCGGCAGGATGTAAAGAACGCTGTCAGGTCTATCGGTCGGGCAAAGAATCCTGCGAAGGCCAAAGCTCATATCATTAAGAACGCGATGAAGCTGGGTGTATTGGATGAGTTGCCGAAGCAGTGGAAGGCTGGCGACATCAAGTCGTTCGGTCACGGCCATCATGCTAAGGTTCACGATACAGGTGATCAGAAGAAGCATTCGTTCAAGGTGTAGCCATGATGACAGATAGACAGTTGCGATGGTCAAAGTTCACGCTGGCGATATCTATCGTCGCTGGGCTGTGTGCGTATGGGGCATCACAGTCTATGGTGGTTCCGTCAGCGATGACGATTCAGATTGCCGGCAGTCATTACTCGGTATCGTTCGTGGACAATCTAACGGGGCCGGCTCGAATCAAGAACGGCATCATATTGAAGGCTGCAGCTTCAATGGTGACGTGTCCTGTCGGCGCGGAGAATGGCAGGATACGTTTGGATGCAAAGCTGACTCCATCGCAACAGGCGAAGGCTTTGATTCATGAGACAGTTCATATCGCTGAGGGATGTGATAAGCGTGCTCTGCCGGTCGACGAGAAGGTCGCTCAGGACATCGCTGATTTGTTCGACAGCGGTGAGGGCAGATTTGTAGTGAAGGAGTTGACGCGATGAATCTAGGACAGAAGATATCGCTCAACGCATGGCAGGATCACTACGAGACGTTTCAGGTGGGTACGCCTATTCCGACGGCGCATCCACCGAGCCTCAGCAATCCGAAGAAGGTTGTACCTGACACGATGCAGGAGGGCTGGCAGAAGAAGTCGTCGAAGAGAAAGAAGAAGCGCGCTAGACGCGATATGAAAGAGATTGTACAGAAGACGTTGAACCAGGGCAGACCGACGATGGTCAACCACAGCAAGGGGTCGGATCCGAACCTCTGGAATCCGGCTCAGATCGCAGACTTATAATCAGGAGGATGGAATGGGACATGATTGGAAGAGTACAGCGGCTGGCATTCTGAGTTTCTTGATTGCTACGTTCACTACCATCACAGCGTTTCTCGCGCCGTACATGATGACGGCTCCGGCTGGTGAGGCAGCGTTGCTGGCGAAGATTAGCGCAGGTTGCACGTTGGGCGTTGCCCTAGCCAGAACTTACGTCGGTTTGATCACCAAGAACGCTGATGCTGGGGCTGTGGCGGTTGCATTGAAGGCTCCTACGGGCAGTGCAGCTTCGGTGCCTACGGTTGCTACGCTCACAGCAACGCCTGACCCTGCTCAGGTCGCCAACGCTGCATCTAAGTTGTAGCGGTTTGACATAGGGCCACCAGCGCAAGACGACGGGCATTGTGGCGGCTGGTTACAGGGACGATAGGGCTATCTTGTATAATGAATGAAGTTTAGTACGTCCACGAGAGTGGGAAGGAGAGGTAAGAGTATGGGAAACGTTTTTAGCAGCATCAAGCATTTCTTCGGCAAGGTCGCACTCGGCCTGGTTGCAATTGTTCACAAGACGGATCAGGCAGTAGATGCGTCTGAGCCTGTCATTGCCCAGCTTTTGACTGAGGGCGCTTCCGCGGCGACTTTGATTCCTGGCATCGGGCCGGGTGTTGCATCGTTGCTCAACGCTGGCGTGCAGTTGCTGGGCGATGTGAAGGCTACGATTGACGGTACGGATGCGGTCTGCGCGCTGGCTGTTCAGCAGGCAGCGGCTCTGGCTCCATCCGGATACAGCTTCGTTCTCATCAAGCAGGACGTGCAGGATGACGTCAAGACTCTGCTTGCGACCTACGAGAAGGAGTTTGCATTCGCTACGGCGACCGTCGAGAGCATCCATCCAGCCGCCGCTCCAACAGTTCCTTCGCCGGCTTCAGTGGCTTTGACCGAGTCCACGACGGCAGCGGCCAGTGGAGCAGATGCAACTGAAACAACGGTCTAACATGAACCTGTTTCGATCCATACTGCACGACCTCGCCCTTGTGATGCTTGTCATCGCAGGGGCGTTGGGTTGTGCTGTATTGTATAAGGCTTTGAAGATCGAGGGCGATGTCAATGCGGCGCTGGTCACGGTCAACACTCCAAAGTCGGGAACGCTATCGATGTTGGACGATACGATCTATCAGGGGCGATTGACAATCGATGCGATGAACAAGGTGATACTTCATGAGCAGACGCAGCTTGGAACGATTGACGGATATGCTAGAAATATGGACGCAGAGATTTCTGGACTGGTTACCCACGTTAATACAACGCTCGACTCGGTTTCTGGGAGTGCTACTCAGGTTAAGGAAACCCTGAGTACGTTGACAGGGCATATCACTCCGATACTCGACTCAGCGAACACCACGGTGACGAAGGCTGGTGAGGCTGTTGATCTGTTGAAGCCGATCGAGTTGAATACGGCCAAGAGCATGGCTGACTTGGATCTGTCTCTAGTAGACGTGCCAGCGGTCGTGGCCAATGCAAAGAACATCACTTACAATTTCGGTCAGACGACATATGACTTTCAGTTGAAGTTTCACGAGTTCATGTTCCCGGCACCTTGCTTGACTAAGTGGTGCAAGGTACAGAGGACTTGGCCTTATGTGAAGGGTGCAGCATCGTTGGCTGAGCCATTCTACTGGGGCCAGCAGTTGTTTGAGAATCACATTCCATAGGAGGACATATGCATTACAAGAATGGACGCGAAGCGAAGAACGGCGACAGGGTTGTACTGATTCCATCATGGGGCGGTGTTCCGACGGTGGGCATTCTGTACGATGCAGTTGCTGGTAACGATCATTGCAACGGTCGGCTGGCACCTGTTAGTCAGGACGATCCTTGCCCGGACTTGAAGGACTGCATACACTTCGATGATTTGGTAGCAGCGTTGCCGGCATCGATTCCTGACTCATCGCTGCCAGTGGTTGCAGCTGAGCCGGATCTACCGCCTGCACCAAGCAAAGATATGTAGATAGTAGGCGCATGCTCGGCACGATAAGAACCCGCCAGACTATGGCGGGTTTCTTTATAGTGGAGATGAGAGGTGCATATGAATTATGGATTCTGGAATTTCGCAGGCGATCATCCGGGCGTAGACATAGCATTATTTATCTGTCTGTACTTCATCGTGGCCGAGCTGACGACTATTCGGGTGAGTATTACTTATCGTAACAAGACGGACAGGAAGTCGGGCTCGATGGATATGTTTCCTCCTATAAGCCCGTTGCGCCCGACGCACCTACCTGAACCACCAGAAGAGAAAGGCGTCAAAAAGGCGGAGCCTAGAAGCGCCAAGGACGACAGGCCAGGAGAGAAAGTAAGTAAGGGCGGTCAGACATGATCATCAGCAACATCAATCTGCTGGGCGATACGGTTTACACTCTGAAGCCGATCGCGGAGTTGTCTATGCAGCGGCCGCGGGAGGAGATCGTGGTCGGCGTTGCTGGCGACATGTCGGGCGAGATGGTGCGACGTCAGTTCAACGGTACAAGCATCAAGGTGGTAGTCGCTGACACTCTCGAGCATGCGGATGTCACGCTGTCGGCTGGCGAGGCTGCTAGGCTCTGTACGGCTCATCTGTTGCGTTACGGCAGTTACATCCATCTGTCAGAATGCTTCGCTCAGATGCTGGGCGTGGACAGCAGTCACTGGCGAGGGGATGTATCTCCGTTGATCGGCTGGACAGAGCACAAGGGTGTGAAGCGAGAGCTGGCTCCGTATGTGGTGATCTCGGCATTTTCGAGATCGTGTTCACGCAACATGGGGATGCGTCCGAATAAAACACCAGATTTAGAGCGATGGGGATTGCTGATTCAGGATCTACAGGCGCGCGGCATAGGGGTTATAGTGTCACGCGGCGGCAATGATTTCTGGACAGGTGTTCCTGTGTCCCTGGCTTCGACAGAATCGTTGCAGGATCTCATGGCTCTGTTGACAGGTGCTGTTGCGGTGATCACGGTTGACAACGGAATCGGTCACATCGCATCGGCTTTGGAATGTCAGACTTTGATCCTCTGGCCTCCAGTATCGTCAGTTCCGTTCATCGCTCCGACGTGGAGTAAAACTACTACATTGCTATACATGCAGCCGGCTCGGGTGAGAGCTGACCAGTTGCGAGACTTAGTGATGAAGGAGTTGAAGATATGAAATGGGTGATCGGCGTGGTGGCAGTTGGCTTGTACTGCTGGCTTATATTTTATATCGATACGTTGGCTAGGCGGGATCGGCAGAAACTGCTCGACAAGATTCGCTGCACCAAGCGTGTCTTCCATCGGACGGACGATGGTACGTTCGCTCAGGATCTGGATCATGTGCTTGATCGTAAGGCAGAAGATCGATGAGTAGCACCCACTATCGTCGCATCCAAAGCGTGACGTTCGATCAGGATCCGCTGGCCGCGGCTAGTGCTAAGCCAGCCTGGACTGCGATAGCAGATTCTGGTGCGTTGCTGGGGAGAATACGCTGGCGCTCACACTTCTGCCTGTATATGTTTCAGGCTGAGCCTACAGCTCTACTCGACGCAGTCATCCTTCGTATCATTACAAACTTCTGCGATGGATTGACGACGTATAAGTTCGCTGGCGGTACCTGCATTGATAGGAAGGGCTATCTGGTCGTCAAGGCTGGCCCACACCGCGATGTACGGGTTGCCACGCTGGTGCTCGAGGCTAAGCTTGGCAGGAAGCTACGCAAAGATGAGGATGCACATCACATCAATGGGGATAAGCTGGACACGGGCGACTGTGGTTCTAACCTCGAGGCGCTCGGTCATGCAGCACACGGAGCGGTCAGCAACAAGCAGCGTATGTTTCTGAAGCTGAGAGAAGAGAAAGAACGACAGGCGTGGGAAGAAGAGTTTCCTGGGTCTACGGAGGTGAGTGTATGACGGAGTCTGTTCTAAATCTTTTGACGTTGTTACGGGATGCGCGTATGGGATCGGACGATCTGAAGATTAGGATTGCATCGGAACTGTTATCCGAGACGGGCATGATTCCGAATACGTCCAACGCGAGGTATGCTTGGATCGAGAGGCGCGATCCTGGAGATATGACATGCCGGTAAAGATGACCAAGAAGGACATCAACAAGCTCCTGGTGGAGGAGCGTGCGAAGATGCGCGGCAAGCAGAAGCAGTCTGCGTTCATGCGTCGGACGTTGAGCATCTATAACGGTCAGACGACTCGCATGCGTGAGTTCTTTCGGTCGGATAAGGCGAAGCTGTCTTATACGCTCGAGGAGTTGCGTCAGGTGATGGAGCATGCGTTGAAGGGGACGTGCTGCTATTGCGGATGCAAGCTGACGGTCAAGACGATCACGCCGGATCATGCTACTGCTGTGGCGACGAGCGGCGGCTGGGGGTTGGACAACATAAAGTTCTGTTGCCAAAAGTGTAATTGGAGAAAAGGAATCCTGACAGCGGACGAGTTTACTTGGCTGGTCAGGATTTTACGCAAAGGATTGTCGGCTTCGTCGCTCGAGGATGTATGGCGCAGACTGGTGATCGGCGGCAAATGGAGCCCACGATGAACGAGATAATCGAGAACGAGTTCAAGGTAGATGTTTCGACTATTAATAGGTTACTCTCAGGTAAGACTTGGAAACAGCGTCTTCTGCGGGTAGCGGAAGGAGGGATGATCCGTGCTCAACAGGCAAAATAGTATCTGCTACCTTGGCGCGTGGCTTTGACGCATGTGCTCTGTGGAGAATGTATTATCCCCATCAAAACATTCCGGGGAGTAGCTTCTACTGCTTTGCCAACCAGCCTAACTTCGACATGATCGCCGGCTGCGATATCATCGTGGTGCAGCGGTGTTGTTCTCAGGCTCAGTACAACTTCATCAACACATGCAGGTCGCTCGGGTCGAAGATAATCTACGACTTGGATGACGATGTGTGGGATCTGCCGGAGTCGAATCCTGCTCATGTTCCGCTGACTCAGATGCGGGAAGGATTTGTTGCTTGTATTCAGTTGACGGATCTGGTGACCGTATCTACGAAGACGTTGGAGAAGCGGATCAGGGCCAACGTCAAGCCGTTGAGGAATCGTTTTACAGGACGTGATGTGCCTGTGGTGGTCGCTGAGAATTGGATGGATCAGCGGCTGTATGCGACGCCGCGGAAGAGTAGTAGGTTTATCATCGGTTGGAGCGGATCAAGTTCGCATATTGGCGATCTGGCGATGACTTACGATGCGTTGAATGCGGTATCGGATGAGAGGCCTGACGCATTGATCGAGTTCCGTGGATGCGATCCCAGCGAGGACATGAAGAGGATACGCAACTTCTACCACAAGCCGTGGGTTCCGGTTGCGGAGTTCTCTGCCAGAATGCCGGTCTGGGGATGGCATATAGGATTGGCTCCAGTGACAGACCATCCGTTTAATAGTGCCAAGTCTGGGATCAAAATGTATGAATCTGCTTACTGCAAGATTCCTTGTCTCGCCAGTTGGGTGAAGCCTTACGATGACTTTACAAGTCATGATCCTGAGTTGCGCTGGCTGCTCTGCGCGGGTCAGGGGAATTGGAAGCCTAAGTTGCGCGAGTTGATTCATGATGAAGGTCGGCGTAACGACTTAGGGCAAAGGGCATATAATGTGTTGACGAAACATTACACATTCAACCGGGTACATCCTGGCTGGCGTGAAGCATTCGAGACTGTACGGGGCTGAGGAGGGATCATGGTGGAATGGTTGGCATCGCACAGGATCGTTTACACCAGCTACCTAACGTTGCTCGGGGTGGCCGGCTGTGTTGTCGTGTATATTGCGTTTGCGGGGCTTCTGGCATGGATCGAGACTCGCAATACACCGAAGACTGATTTCTTTACCTGTGATCGGCATGGGACGTTTCCGGTGAAGTCTTTAATCTTGATCGATCTGGGCGACGGCCGGCATCCAGTTCAGCAGTGCCCATTTTGTTATGATGCTGCATTCAAGTTGGCAGACCAACGTCTGAAGGATGAGGAGGCGAAACGTGGAGCAGTCCCAAAATTACAGTAATGACGCTGCGTCTGCTTATCTGGACAGAGTATCTGCTCGGGTGACGGCTGGCATGTCGGACGCTGAGGTACTGGCTGTGGTTGACGATGAGTTGGATGCGACGTTGCATCCAGCAGAGGCTCCAGCTGCGGTCTGCGCTGATTGTGGTGCTCCCTGTACGGATGAGGATTTTATACCTGGGTATGTGCAGCGATATCGCTGTGTGATGTGTGTGGTTCGGTACGCAGCTTCGATGATGGGGTAGTTCTATGATGCATTGGATTTACAACTGGATTTTGGTCGTGCTTACTCTCGGGGGCATATGGTTCTTGAGAATCGCGCTCAGACTAAGCGCTACGAAGACTCCACGACAGTGCGACATCTGCGGTTGTATGTCGGTTGAATGTAGGCCATTCTTTCAGGGTAAAATATCGGCGGACTTTGCATGTCCTGAATGCAGCAGAAGAGAATCGGAATTGATATGACAGCGACTGAAGATATCTTATTCGTGATGCCGAAGGATCGGGAGCTACAGTTCCCTGCGATGGCGGCTAATCAGGTTTATGTGAATAGTTATAGGATCAAGATGGAGGCCAACTGTGTTACGCCTATCATGCCGACGTATAAGTTCCGTTATCAGGTGGAAGTGGCAGACGAGTGTTGGGATTTGTTTCGGCGTCTCGGTATCGAGTTGAATCAGGACAGGGAACAGATTGGATTCCCCGATTCGGTGATCGAGTTGACAGATGAGAAGCTACTCAGCTTCTATAATTCTGAAAAACATGCGTCACAAATCTGTGCAGCCATCGCTGGGGTTGAAGCCCCGCCATATCCTAAGATTCGTCAGGTATCGTGTACGCGCCCAGAGTGTTTATGGGTAGCAGGAGATTTGGACTTAAGAGTATCGGAGATTCAGTTTAGGTGGGATGATTTAGGTGTCGGCGATCCTGTGCCGGACGGTATTGTAGTTGGGTATCAGTCTTGGCAGACTTATGCGGCTGCGGCGATGGGTCTGCCAGTGGTTGAGATCCTCGAGAAGAATCGAGCAGTCAACTGGCTCTCGAAATTCAAAAATCCTCTTTACAGAGTTGTGGAAGCGGATCATCTTGAAAGACTGCCGGATGCTTTGCATAGTATTAGGGAGGTACTGGCGTGGCGCTTACAGAAGGAAGCAGCAGGCAAGGAAACCGCAACCAAGACGGATCGTATCGAATTGTCTGCTCCGATTGCAGACAGTACATCAGCGATTCATTCACCAGATTGATTAATGTTCGCTGCGCGTTGTGTGAGCGCGCCCTGGCTGGTGAGCCTGTTCCGACGGATGCGATTCAGATGTACACGGCTGGTAAGGCAGGCAGCAGAGATGTATCGGTGTTGAGGATTGAGGATGACGATAATCGCGGAGGCACCAAGTTCACTCTGCGATCATTGATTGGGCAGACAGTACGCGCGCTCGGGTTCGCTAAGGTTGACGCGGCTCCACTGGAATCGGTAAAGGCTTCCAAGGCCAAGCGTAGATCGCGGCTGTTTATGGATCAGGACTTAGAGCAGGACATGGAAGGCATAGGAACGATGGAGCAGATTGACTTGGCTCTGGCAGCTGAGAAAGAAGGTAAGTGATGCAGATAATGTGTGGCGGCTGCAATCAGCCGATTGATATTCCGGATCCGGCGCAGCCTCAGATCATCAACATGGCCGCGGTGAGTATGCTTATCATCGAGCATCCTGAGCAGACGTTATGCCCACGTTGTCTGGTGCCGGTGGTGGTCGGGCTTGTACAGGCGAATCTGGCTCTGATGGGCATGCCTGTTCCAGCGCACGCTCAGAAGAATGTGATACTGGCACCGAACGGTATGGTTCCAAATTAGGGAGATGGCATGGCGGTCGGACGTACATTCGATATCGTAGCTTTCAGGAAGAAGCTCGAGGCGGTGACTGCGGTCAGTGCGACGGGCACTCCAACCAGAGAGCAGTGCCAGATGAATGGTATCGGAGCGCAGACGGTTGCAGATGAGTTGATGGCTTGTGGTTATGATGCAGAATCAGTATCGAGAATGATGAGGGGAATATGACGACTGTGAAACCTGAAGTTGAACGTCTAGCGAAAATCGATGAGCTGTGTCAGGAGCTGTACGAGGCTAACACCATGTTTACGCCGTTGTACCCCTGGGTGTTTGTGCTGGTCTGCCAGAAGGCACAACAGGTCGGCGGCATCTATCTGCCTGAGAAGCAGAACAAGCCGATGCATGAGGGGATCGTGCTGTCGACTTGGAAGGACAAGGTTTTCGAGAAGCGGGTAGCGACATCGGATGGCAAGCATGCGACTCGCTTCGAGACCAAGCGCTCGGAGATGATGGTCGGGGATCATGTGGCGTTCCATCACTCGGCAGGGCAGCCTGCATGGGGGTACGATCCGGCTCGTTTCCGCGTGGTCAGGGAGTGCGACTGGGATATGCAGACTCATGGCGGCGGCATCGTCGGTCGCATCGAGTATGCGGATGCAAAGACCAAGCCGATCGAGCTGCTGAGAGGGATGTTCGATAAGTACACGGATATCGACTGGGATCTTACTCCAGAAGAATTGGACGGGCTGTTTGCTGCTGTATCGGATCGGTTTGTTGTGGTGGATCGTGAGGCGGGGTCTGTAACGCTTAGCGGCGTGTAGAGCGTGGTGTACGTCATTTGAGGTCTAACTCTTTGACGTAGGGCTTACAGTGCAAGACGACGGGGTGTTCTGGTGGGGGAGTAGGGAATGAAACGGTTGATCGATGTCGAGTTGGATGAGCTGTGTGCGGTGGATGGGCCTGATGGCTTTGCATCCACTCTCGACCAGACTGTACGTCCTGTCGACTGCGGGCATCGTGTGGTGCCGGCTCCGACGCTCGCTGAGTTGGATGGTGAGGAGGAAGTATGAATCTGCTCCAGGTTGTAGCGGCTGGATTGGTACTCGCTTATCTATTATGGATTGCATGGGCTGGTTTGATCTAGACGTAATCGGTTTCATTTATAGTGGTTTTAGGCGTGGAGCAGCAGTCTTCATGGGAAAACGGACGTCCGGAGTCTGGATCCGATCTCTGACGAGGGTGTTGATCTGCTACCGACGGGTGCTCTATGCTTAGATAATGCACGGCGGCAGGGTAGTTGAGCGACGTAAACGAAAGCAACGTAACGACCGCAAGGTCTACCGAAAAGTGATTAGTGTACCGTCTATTGACTTCGAGCCCGCCGTGCATTTTCGTTAGGAGCTATATGACTCGTTTAGTGATTGAGGATGTCGGCAGTCTGAATGGAAAGGTGCGAGTATCGTTCGAGACTCTTAATAAAGAGTTTAGATGCCCTGGGTATTGGATGCGGACGATGAGCGCGCTAGTTCATCCGGCTGTACTGACAACTTTATTTTTATGCCCGATCATGATTGCTGGGCGTGCTCTGGGCGGGCCGTTCGCACGACGACCACGGCGAGAATCCTGGCAATGGCATCTCAGGGATGAGCCCTAGTTTGCTGTTCGACATCGGTCGGCGGCGAGTATCATACTCGGATGGCGGTACGTCCAGATAAATCGTTGTGCAAGGATCAGCTGCAGGCGCTCCAGGCGCTATTGAAAGCCTGGGGCGTTCCTGTTTTTGTAGCATCCATGATTTGGATTCTGCAGAAGCAGGACGATGCTAAGGTGCAGCTTGAGCAGCCTACGCGACTGGTGCCCTTCAAGTTGAACGCTATTCAGAAGGACTTGTACGACAAGCTGGCTCAGAATAATCTGCTGTTGAAGTCTCGCCAGATGGGTGGCACAACATTCTTTGCTCTTGTGCGCGGACTGCTGCCGGTCATCACTACTGAGGGAACCAACTCGATACTGGTCAGCCAGAAGAGTGAGATGGCGGAGACTCACTTTCTCATGGCGCAGCGCGCGGTCAGGATGTTCGGCATCAGGGATCCACACGATGACGCAGCGAACGATGTGAACATCAGCTTCAGAGAGAATCTGTTGCACACGAAGTTCGTCAACAGACGAGAACTTTACTTCGATCAGCTCGAGTCGAGAATGTCGGTTGAGTCGGCTGAGGTGGAAGAAGGCGCACAGGGAATCACGCTGCATCACATCATCGGCTCGGAGTATGCGCGCTGGCCGAAGGATCCGGCAGCGACACTGGCGAATATCCGCGGCGCTCTGGTACCTGGTGGCACACTGGATCTGGAATGCACAGCGAACGGAGCGGTCGGGTCATTCTTTGACAAGTACATGCTGGCGATGAATTCGCCGGACTTATCAGATGCCAAGGCTCACTTTTACGCATGGTGGGAAAGTTCCGAGTATAGACTTCAGATCGATACCAAGCAGCAGGAAGAGCTTGCAGCGGATTTGCAGGAAGATGAGAAGAGGCTCATAGATACATTTCACATCGACTTGCAGCAGGTTGCGTGGCGACGGGAAACCAAGAAGCAGTTTCCTGGGGTGGAGTTCGACGAGAAGTATCCTGAGTCGGCGATCACGGCGTTTGTTGTCTCGGGCAAGAGTTATTTTGATAGGGACATCCTTGTGGCGCGCAGGATGGAGTTGCAGATGTTCAAGCCATTCAGAACATACCATGCGGGCGAGGCGAAGTTTTTCTTTCAGCGTGCCCCGGGCCGGCGTTATGTGATCGGTGCGGATACGGCCAGCGGTAAGGCTATCAGTGATACGGACTCTGATAGTTGTGCGGCGGTCGTATTGGATCTGGCAACGGGAGAAGAGGTGGCAGCATATTGTGCGAAGGTCACGCCTGAGGACTTCGCTTTCGATCTTGCGGATATCGGTCGTTACTACAATGACTGTCCGATCATGGTCGAGAGAAATATGGACGGCGGTACCACGATCCTTGTGCTGGCCGGCGACTGTAAATACGGAAATGTAATGAAGTCGAAGGAATGGATCAAGCGTGAGAAGAAGACAGTTGAGTTTGATGGATTCCAGACCAATACACGCACACGTCCGATTGCGCTGAACATGCTGAATCGGGCTGTGAAGGAATCACCGGATTTGATCTGGGATCAATCATTCATTGATGAGGCTCTGGTGTTCGTTCGCAGTAAGACTGGTAAGCCTGAGGCGACTCCTGGAGCCCACGACGATAGAGTCATGTGCAGAGCTATTGCGCATGCGGCTCGGGCGATGCTGTTGGGTTACTACCCCACTGATGGGTCTGTTCAGTACGTCGGCAGCGACCGCATGTAAAAGACGTCAAAAACCCTTGATATATGGCCTAAAATAAAGACTTGACACGTTTCCCATATGGTGTTGTAATAGGGGAGTGGTCAAGGAGAACGGAATGACAACAGCAGAGTGCATCAAGGTTTCCAAGCAGGATGTTAGCCCAGCGAATCTCGAAACGTTGGAGAACGATCTATTCTGGCTGTTCGTAGAAGGCGACGCGAAAGCGGGAGCCATCGATGCTCGGCTTACCAAGGCGATCAGGGACATGGAGTTCGCTCAGAGTTTCGAGGAAGAGTTCGAGCTTGCATACGCGGTGATCGCAGCCAACGAGCATCTAGCAGAGATCGGGGTGGCGGCATGATACGATCCCTGCGATTTCAGTGCGGCGATTGCGGACGCAAGCTGGCAGCGGTTGCTGGTATGTCATCGGCGACTCAGGTGGTGAAGCGGTCATGCCGTTGCGGAGCGCGCTGGCAGATCGTAATCAAGCCGAGAGAGGTAATCACAAAGGCGGGAGCGATCTGGCTTGACGCCGGTGAGTTAGTGAGGGTGTGATGGCAGACTTCAAGGCAGGATATGTTGGGCGACTTCCGATCGGTGATGTTTATCGCTGCGGACAGAATGGGCGGTTTATTAAGTCTTCGCTGGCAGTGTATCGCAAAGAAGAGACGAGCAAGACTGAAGTGACTCACGTTCAGGTCTGTGCTGACGGATCAGAGTGGCATTTTCTCAGATCGTATGCGCTGGACAGTTGGGCGATTAAGGTGGTGGCGTGATGTGGATGTTTACGAAGTACGGGTTCTATTCGATTGCACAAGCGGATGCTCGGGTCGGCGGCTCTGGCGACGATCTCATGGTGCGCGCTCGGATGCGGGAGCATCTCGAGGCCATCCAGAATCGCTTTCCTGGGATGATAGGCAAGCTGAAGATCATCGAGATCAGTGAGGCGGACTACGGTTATCGGCTGGTGGTGCGGCGTTCGATCTGGGCACAGATCGCCAGCGAGTTGACGATGGAGCAGACATGGAGCAACTTCAAGAATGAGGTTGCGTCGAATCCTGACAACATTCGCTCGGGGTATGAGGGTGCGTTGCATCGCATCTGGACAATCATGTACGGTCTGCAACCTCAGCCTAAGTTTGCTTGGCAGCATCAGATTGTTTCTAATGCTCTGTTGCCTCCATTGCGGCTGGGCAAGAAGGCACGCAAACGTCGGCGCAAGGAGTTGCAGGAATATCTGGACAGTCTGACGGATGTGGATTGGAATTCTATCAACGACTTTCCTGAAGAGGTGCAGTGATGGCAGACATGTCGGCTCTGGCAATTCAGTTCTACGACGTGTTCGGAGTCAAGCTGGTGAAGTACTGGCTCGGGCCGTATCGTCTGGACATTACCAAGTTCGACGATGAGGTCATCAAGTCGGGCGACCGATCGATGAAGGATGTGATCCGCGAGAAGTATGGTCAGGGCGCGGTGGAGTTGATCGAGGCGCTGTTATGAAGAGGATGAAGGTACAGGAGCTGTCGAGTGTCAGGCTGGAGCGTGTTCGCCTTGAGCGCAAGACTACACTTGTTCAGCGTTACCTAGAGGAGAAGGTGTTCTATGGCGGCGTGATCTGGCAGCGTGGTTTCATTCTTACTCGATTGCAGAAGGATGGCCAGCCCGACATAATTCTGGCGTGTATCGACGACTTCCATGCGCGGGAGAAAGCGGCAGGACGTGATCCTTTGGCTCAGGCTATCTTCGATGCTACTGTTTTACCGATGCGGGATCGTGTAGTTCTGTACGATGCGATGGGCGCTGGCGATACAAAAACGATGGACAGGTTGATGAGGAGCGTATGAAGAATCCACCACGATGTTGCCTCTGCAAAGATACCGGAGCGATCCGACGGTTTCTACCCAACGGCAAGCTGGGGACGGACTTGGATCCCTGCCCAGCCTGTCGGCGCACTGGATCGATGAAGAAGCGGCCTGTTCACGACGGCAAGATGGCAGCGGCCGGCAAGGACAACTAACCAAGACGTAGCACGTTTCATCTATAGTGTATGAGTGAGGAGCGATCCATATGGCAGCGAAGAAAGAAAAACTAGAACCTCTGGGCGAGGCGGCTCTGAAGCGTGAGATCGAGGCGTTGCAGGATCTCAACGAACAGTACAAGGCTCTGGCCAAGAAGTACGACGCAGCGGCAGCCAAGGTGTTAGCGACGTTGAGCCCGAAGGATGTTCGGCGTTACGGACAGTTGCAGTGTGTCATCGTGCAGCAGTTGCGTCGCACGGTCGATTGGAAGGGCGAGGCGTCCAAGATGGCGCGTCGTCTGTATCCCACGGCTGCAGAGCTTCGCCAGTATCTGGTTCGGCTCTCACGCCTGTATCCTCGAAAGGCCATCAAGCCTTCCATCAGGCTGACCATGCTCAAGACGGGGGAGGATCTCTAATGCTCGAGGTTCAGTTCAAAGACGGGCATACCAGTGTCGTGGATGCAGACACGTTGTTTACTCCGGAGGGTCAGGTGCTTCTGACCAAGCGGATCGATGGGAAGAATGTCGAGGTCGCATCCTATCTCCCTTCGATGATTCATAACGTGGTGGATGCGAAGATCACGCCTGTGAAGGAGATGGCGATCAAGCTGTTGACGGCGTGTTCCAAGACGGAGCCTCATGGTTCTCGTTGGCTGGCTCAGTCTGCCGGCATCGAGTACTCGGACATCATCGTGGCCATCCTGAAGAAGCTGCGCGATGCTGGCAAGGTTATATTCGCTGACGGAAAGTGGACGAGGGCATAATGGCTCAGTCTAAGTGTCCCAAGTGCGACGGAACAGGACGCATCGATCTGTATCCTGATGGCCACAGGACGTGCGAGAAGTGCGGCGGTACGGGCAAGAAGTACAGACCGAAGTAAGGAGCTGATATGGCAGCGAAGCGTCTAACTACGACACAGGTTTTGCGGATGGCTTTGTATGATGCCATTGAATGGGAATTGTCTTTTATTGAGTCGTGCAAGGACGTCGATGATTACTCGGAGGTTGTGCAGGAACGACTTGAGCTGGTTAAGAGGTACAAGGAAGAGCGCAAGAAGCTAAGGAGATGACTATGTATTCCAGTGTGGAAATGATTACGCCCCAGCGGGCTGTTGAAATTCTCGACACCAAGAACTTTAACAATCGTGCGATCTCGCAGATGACGGTGGATCGCTATGCTCAGGAGATGAAGGCGCGACGTTGGAAGTTGAACGGCGAGCCAGTCATCTTCGGCAAGTCTGGGCGGCTCATCGACGGGCAGCATCGGTTGAAGGCTTGTATTCAGGCGAACGTTACATTCGATACGCTGGTGGTCAAGGGCGCAGACGATGATGTCTTCGACACAGTGGATGACGGTCGTGTGCGGAGCCTGGGCGACGTGCTGCATATCCGCGGCGATCTCAACAGCAATGCTTTGGCGGCGGGTCTGCGCTTCATTTGGGATTACGGTACTGGCAGGTTTCATGGTGATATAACCAACAGGAAGAATGACGTGCTTCCTAGCAAGCAGTTGCTTGAGCATTTGTTGAGCAAGCATCCGGGTGTGCGCCGGTCGAACAAGTTGTTTTCTATGCTCTGCGGTCGGGCTGGTGGTATGTTGTTGCCTCCATCACTGGCTATCGGACTTCACTATCTGTTCTCGCTTACCAACGATGAGAAGGCGGACAGTTTCTTCACATCAGTCCAGTCGGGATTGGAGTTGAAGGCTGGCGATCCGATTCTGTTGTTGCGGACTCGGCTGATTGCTTCGGCGCGTGACAAGGTCAACAAGATTACGCGGGAATCGCAGTATGCTTACACGGTGTTTTCGTGGAACGCATATGTGCAGGACAAGCAGCTGAAGAACTACTTCTATAAGCCTGCTGAGGCTCTGCCTGAGATTTATGGGCTGTCTCGGGAGCTTGCTAGTCAGCTATTGGATTGGTAGGGGAGGCTGGATGAGTTTACCGACAATCCCGACGTGCGATATCTGCGGGAAGCAGAAGGGCCAGACGAACAAATGGTTCGCAGCTTTCCGTGGTGCATTGCTCAAGGGAGCAGGACGGTGCAAGTTTGCGGTGTTTGAGTGGACGGATCGCATAGCGGCTCGGAAGAATGCGATTCATATATGCGGCGAGGGTTGTCTCTCGACGTTCATCAGTAGGGAGATGGCTAACCGTACGGATTCAGTGGCGACAGATGTTCTGAAGGAGCAGTGATGGCTGGAATGAAGGCGAAGTCTATTAAGTCGGTGATCGCGCGCAAGATGACGGCCTGGCTGGAGTCTATTGAGGATGAGGTTCTGCGGGCACAGGTTGCGAGGTCGATTGTGGTGACGGGCGGGTGCATCGCGTCGATGTTGCAGGGCGAGCCTGTGAATGATTTTGACGTGTATCTGCGCGACTACGAGACTGCGGTAGCAGTGGCGAATTACTATGTTGCCAGGTTCCGTCCTCGCAAGGGTACCGGCATTGCTGTTGATCTCTACGTCGATACGACAGATGGGCGCGTGAAGATCGTAGCCAAGTCTGCCGGCATTGCCAGTGAGCGGGGCACAGAGAAACCCTACCAGTATTTCGAGTCTCATCCTGAACAGGCTGCCGAGGATTACGTTGCAGACGTGATGGATAAGCCCGACCAGATCATGGATGCGCATGAGGACACGGAGAAGCTGGCGCTCGAGACGACGTCGGATGGCAAGCAGAAGTTCAGGCCGGTGTTCCTGACCAGCAATGCGATCACGCTCAGTGACAAGATTCAGATCGTGCTGCGCTTCCAGGGAACGCCGGATGAGATTCATGCGAACTACGACTTCGTTCACTGCACGTCTTACTGGACGAGTTGGAATGAGACGCTGATGCTGAAGCCTGAGGCGATGGAGTCGATTCTGTGTAAGGAGTTACGTTACGTCGGCAGCAAGTACCCGATCTGTTCGGTGGTCAGGCTGCGCAAGTTCATCAGCCGCGGTTGGAGAATCAACGCCGGCCAGATCCTGAAGATGGCGATGCAGATCTCGGAGTTAGATCTTACGAACGTGAAGGTGCTTGAGGATCAGCTCACTGGTGTGGACACGGCCTATTTTCTTCAGCTGATTGAGAAGCTGAAGGAGAAGGATCCGGACAAGGTGAACGCGGCATACCTGGTGGAGATTATCGACCGGATGTTCTGACGCAGAGTAGTTTCTCTACAATGAGGAGTGAGGGGTTATGTCGAAGACGGAAGCAGCGAAGATTTTATTGCAGCGGGATAAGCTGACAGCGAAGTATTTCAAGCTGCAGGCTGAGATCGCAGAGGTGCGCGATCAGTTGATGCGCTTGCCTCTGGTCGGCAGATTCCGGCCTCAGGTCATACTGCGGATGTGTGAGTGTGGCGCTGGCCCCTTCAGCGGCCGCGAGATTCGTCTGCACAAGTGTGGAGGGAAGTAATGGCATATGACCAGAAGTGCGAGGATCTGGCTCGAGCGTTCCTGACCAACGACGGCCAGACACCCACGCCGGCTGCGGTGGAAGCTCTGGCAGAGCATATCCAGATGTGCATCGAGGACTGGATCGAGACGGAGATCAAACAGTGAATATCGGGATTCCATCAGACGCGGAGATGTGGGAGGTGGTCGCAGCTATTCAGGTCTGCCAGTCTCGGGGGATTGCTACGCTGATTGAGTCGGAGGCGACGGGTGACACAGACGAGTTATATCAGCTGGCTGGTCTGTTGTGCGCCAAGCCGCGGAACAGGATTGATCTGGATTTCAGTAAGGCATATCGTGCGATCACTTCGGCTAAGGAGCCCTATCCGGCAGTGCTGGCTCGGGTGAGTGGGCTGGATCCCAAGAAGATAGGCCCACCAAGGTTCTCAGGGTTCACTCCATCGATGGATGGAGGCATCATTGTCTGCTCACATGAGGTCACAGGCGAGTTCAAGCTGCCCTGGCAGGTGTGGAAGGCCATCGTGCGTCATCTACGCTCCTACGGGCAGACGGTGCGTTTCCTGGGGCTTCAGGGAGAGCGTATGGACTATGCCACGTTCACGGAAGGGCAGATTCTGTCGAATCTCAGCTTACAGGAGCGGATGCAGGCTCTGGCATCGGCCAGTCTGGTGGTCGGTATTCCGAATGAATGGACTTGGATGGCGACGGCTTGGAGCAAGAAGATTCTTGTGATGCATCCGGATGACATGCCGGCGGAGAGATGGTTTGGGTTCGACGTAGCTCCGCGGACTCTCGGTCGGTTGCTTTATACGCATAGCCAGCTTCAGGTTCCGGTGATCCTGGCTGGGTTACGCAAATTGATATCAGCGATGTAGTAGAGCTTACGACGTCGTACGGCGGCGAGGGCCGCAGGAGGCAGCGATGGCAAGTGACCGAGAGTTGGCGATCCAAGAGGTACGTAATTTATTCCCGGGTAAGTTATCCGGAGGGAATGATGCGTTTGTCACTACACAGTTTCCGGGCCAGGTCATGTTTGCCGAGCGCGCAATCAAGGCCGAGCGGGAGCGCGATGAGGCGGCGCAGCTTCCGATAGCACCGGCGACGGAGGTCGAGAAGCAGCAATATCTTCGGGATTGTGAGGATGCAGAATCGCCCGGAAGTGCAGATACTGTTTACAGCCCACTGTACAGATTTATCTC
>Ga0182018_10000573_pt1 | contig 46721 bp, 34 predicted proteins | sample 812P2MmetaG_FD_120490 | JGI IMG/M metagenome (GOLD analysis project Ga0182018, IMG submission 120490) | Permafrost microbial communities from Stordalen Mire, Sweden - 812P2M metaG | ecosystem: Environmental > Terrestrial > Soil > Wetlands > Permafrost | place: Sweden: Stordalen | collected... | reverse complement strand
TTGCGCGTCGCCGACGTCTGGGCCTGTTACAAACAATGGCGCGACAAAGGAGCGTTCTTTCTTACCGAGCCGCTGGACAATCGCGGCTGGGAATGGCGTTGCTACATGCGTGATCCCGACGGCTACCTCATCGAGGTCGGCCAATATACACAAGCGGCGCTCGACTGTTTCAAAAGCTACGCCAGCTGAATTGCCCAATCAACTGCACTCGCATTCGAAAACCGATCGATCCACCCGTTACTTGTCTGATGACCGACGCGAACGGGCGTACCCGACGATAACTGGATCAACAACGATTTCGCTAACCTGGACGTGTTCCAGCTGCCGGCCCCGTACACCTTAGGCAATGCAGCGCGAACCCTCTCGAGCATCCGCTCACCCTTCTTCTTCTCGACCAATTTATCAATCGGCAAAGATTTCGTCCTCTCCAACAAATACGAAGCCATGAAATTGGAGTTGCGCCTGGAGGCCGAGAACGCTTTCAACCGCCCGGTGTTTGGCACCCCGGATACCACCGTCGGCGATCCCCACTTCGGCGTGATCAACTACACGGCCTTGGGGCCCAGGCAGACTCAATTGGCCTTTAAATTCAGTTTCTAAAGCGCCTGCGTCACTCGCCGATCCATTTGCGTCCGGTGAGCGCATTGATCAGAGGTTAACCGCAAGCCGCTGCTGTTCGTTGACTTGTCCTTCAATCGCAACTTAACATGACGGCACATGGCGGGCAGCGATGCGCTCATCGGTCAGATCATCTCGCACTACCGAATCACCGAGAAGATCGGTGGCGGAGGCATGGGAGTAGTCTACAAAGCCGAAGACACAAGATTGGACCGCTTCGTTGCTCTGAAATTCCTTCCGGAAGAGTTGGCGCATGACCGGCAAGCCCTCGAACGATTTCGCCGAGAAGCGAAAGCCGCGTCCACGCTAAACCATCCGGGCATCTGCACAATCCACGATATTGGCGAAGAAAGCGGTCGCGCATTCATAGCGATGGAATATATGGATGGCGCGACGTTGAAGCACCGCATCAACGGCCATCCCCTCGAAATGGAAGCATTGTTATCGCTGGGCATCGAGATTGCCGACGGGCTGGATGCGGCGCACTCGAAAGGCATAGTTCATCGTGACATTAAGCCCGCGAACATTTTCGTGACGGAGCGGGGTCACGCGAAGATTCTCGATTTTGGTTTGGCGAAGGTGGCGTCGAAGTCCGTGCCGGTGAACGCAGAAACGACACTCGCCGAGAACGATGCCGTTTATCTGACCAGTCCAGGAACGATGCTTGGCACCGTGGCGTATATGTCGCCGGAGCAAGTGCGGGCGAAGGACCTCGATGCGCGCAGCGACCTGTTTTCATTCGGAGCAGTGCTGTACGAGATGGCTACCGGACGGATTCCTTTCAAAGGTGGCAGCGCTGGAGAGATTTGCGGTCTGATCATGCACCAGCAACCTGAGCCGCCGTCGAAAATCAACCCGACCCTTCTGGCGGGCTTGGAGCCGGTGATTGGCAAGGCGCTGGAAAAGGAGCGCGAGCTACGCTACCAGAGTGCTGCGGAGATTCGGTCGGACTTAGGACGACTGAAACGAGACAGCCAGTCAGGGACAATTTCCGTTGCCACTCGATCAACACAGATCAAGCCAGCTAAGCGCTGGCCCTGGGTGGCAGGGGCAGTCGCTGCGCTGCTGGCAGCAATGAGCGCCGGCTACATGTTTCTGCCTAAGCCCGCGGCGAAACTCGCGGCCAAAGATACGGTCATTCTGGCGGAATTCACCAACTCGACGGGCGATTCGGTATTCGACGGCACCTTGCGGCAAGGGCTTTCCGCAGAACTTGAGCAGTCTCCGTTCCTCAGCCTGATTTCCGACTCACGCATTGCGCAGACGCTGACGCTGATGAATCAACCTGCTCAGGCAAAACTCACGCATGCACTGACGCGCGAGGTTTGCCAACGCACGGGTGGCGCGGCGAGCATCGAGGGATCGATTTCAAGTTTGGCTACCCAATACGTATTGGGCCTGAAGGCGATAAACTGCGGCACGGGCGATGTGCTCTCGGATGAGCAAGTAACTGCGAACGGGAAAGAGCAAGTTCTGAAAGCGCTCGCTGACGCGGCAGCCAAACTGCGCGCGAAGCTCGGTGAATCGCTCGCGTCGGTGCAGAGGTATGATGCGCTGCCGGAGGAGGTGACTACGCCTTCACTCGCGGCACTTCAAGCCTACACCCTCGGGATGCGCGCTTACGACGTGACGAATGATTTTGCTGCTGCTGTTCCGTTGTTCCAAAGGGCTGTGAGCCTAGATCCGAATTTCGCCATGGCCTATCTGCGGTTAGGACAGTGCTACCAGCCATTGAGTGAACTAGCAAGAGCTGCCGAGAGCACTCGCAAGGCTTACCAATTGCGCGAGCGAACGAGCGAGAGGGAAAAATTGGAGATTTCTTCGTTCCAGGAGTTGATCGTAACCGGAAATCTGGAGGCGGCCCGCACGTCCTATGAGTTATACGCGCAGACCTATCCCCACGATGAGGAACCACAGAATTACTTGTGGTTTACTTATCTCGCTTCGGGAGATTACCAAAAAGCTCATTTCGCGGCACAACGCGCCGTGAAGATCAACCCTGGCAGTTCTAATAATTATGCGAATCTGATGTACACCTATCAGTGGCTCAACCAACTCGCACAAGCGAAAGCCACCGTTCAGGAATCGCGTGCCAATAAACTCGAATCTCCCTGGTTTCCTCTGATTCTGTACAACGTGAACTTCCTTCGACACGACACGGCGGGAATGGAGAGCGAAGCGGCCAGCACGACCCGGATACCGGGCGTTGAGGATCAAATGTTCTTCCTTGAATCCGAAACGGCCGCGAATGGCGGCGAATTCGCGAAGAGCCGCGAGTTAACCCGCCGCGCTGTCGATTTCGCGCAAAGAACGAACGAAAAGGAAACAGCAGCGGAGTATCAAGCGCACGCGGCTGTCCGCGAAGCGTTGGCTGGGAATGAAGCCGTGGCGAAGCAAGAGGCGCAGGCTGCTCTTTCACTGGCAGACGGAAGAGAGGTACTGGGATTCGCGGCGATTGCACTCGAATTCGGAGGCGATTCCGTGAAAGCGCAGCAGTTGGCCATCGATCTCGCGAAACACTACCCCACAGATACGATTGTGCAGTCTGATTATCTACCGATGATTTACGCCACTGTCGCGATGCGGACCGGCAATAGCGCGAAGGCCATCGAGGCGCTCGTTCCGTCCTTGCCCTACGAGTTGGGACAATGCAATCCCACCTTCACTTTTTCCCTGTACCCCGTTTATTTGCGCGGCGAAGCGTATCTCTCCGCCAAGCAGGCCGGCAATGCGGCGAGCGAGTTTCAGAAGATTATCGACCATGCTGGAGTTGTTGGAAACGAGCCAATCGGTGCGCTAGCGCGTCTCGGGCTGGCGCGCGCTTATGCCTTGTCCGGCGATGACGCAAAGGCAAAGGCTGCCTACCAGGATTTCCTCGCGATCTGGAAAAACGCCGATGCCGACGCACCTCTGCTGACGAAGGCAAAAGCGGAATATGCAAAGTTGAACTAGTTATCGAGGAACAAGGCCCGCAAAGCTCGTCCGTGCCTTCTCATCTCATCTGATTGCGTCGGATTCCGGACAGTTGGTTTTCGACCGATTCCACCTTCGGCAAGGAGCGAGAAATCCCCAATCAGAAAAGCTCCTAGAAAAAGCGTGTATCGATTCTCAGCGAGCGGCCATCAAGGGTGGGCTGCCATGTCCCATCACCTAGATTCACCAATTGCTCGTCAAGACATCCGCCTCGACATCACGGACCTCTATGCGTTCCGCGGCGAAACAGGCACGGTGTTCGTCATCAATGTCTGCCATTCAATTTTCGCCCCATCCCTGCGGACATCTTGGGGTTCACCGCTCAGTCCGTGCGTCGCGAGTGTGCCTCGGACAGACTTGCCTTAGTTCCTTTGGAACTCACCCGTGCCTTGAAGTTTCCCGGCTTGTACACGAGGATTTCCGGGACTTTTACTTATTTCAATGCTGCGAATCAATGACGGTTCCAGGCCTCGACCATTCGGCCTACCGCGTTCCTTTTCCTCGACTACATGCATAACCCTATAGGACCCGAGCGTTTCCTCCTCTAGTATCCCGCTCCGAAGACGTTCGTTTACGGACCCTCAAATAAAATAAAACGCTCTCAAACCGCGCCCCCGGGCTTGCGCCATACCTGGCAAAAGAGGATGAGCGGGCAGAAGGAAGCAAAATGGGTAATACAGTTGCGATTCGCTCGTTGCTGTTTTCGTTTGTTTTGCTGGCTTTTTCGCATGCTTCGTTTGGCCAAATCGCCATTTCGGTCAGCTTCGGCCCTCCAGCTCTGCCCGTTTACGAGCAGCCGATATGTCCCGATGACGGCTACATCTGGACCCCCGGCTTTTGGTACTACTCCGATGACGACGGCTACTATTGGGTGCCCGGCACTTGGGTGGAGGCTCCTCAGCCCGGCTATTTGTGGACGCCAGGCTATTGGGGCTGGGGCGACAACGGCGTGTTTATCTTCCATGATGGCTACTGGGGAGAGCATGTCGGCTTCTATGGCGGAATTGACTACGGCTTCGGCTATGGCGGGCGCGGTTATGATGGCGGCCGCTGGGACAACGGGCACTTCTTTTACAACACCTACGTGAATCACGTGAATGAAACAATCATCCACAACACCTATCGCACGACAGTCATTGAAAATAACACCACACGCGTCAGCTACAACGGCGGCAACGGTGGCATCGAGGCGCGTCCCACGGCGCAGGAAGAAACGTATGGCCGAGAGCAGCATGTCGGCCGGGTCGCCGCACAAGAGCAGCACATCCAACAAGCTCGTTCGAATCCCCAATTGCGTGCCGCGAACAATCAGGGCAAACCACCCATTGCAGCCACCGCCAAACCCGGAGACTTCAAGACCGGCGTCGTACCTGCCAGACAAGCCGGCGGCGCGTACAAAGCGCCTCCTGCCAATGCAGCCCGCAACGGAAATGAAGCACGACCGGGAAACGACGTGCGTCCCGCAACCGCGAGTCATGCGAGTGAACTGCAGCCGCATACCTTCACGCCGCCGAACACTGGTAATCCCGCGACCGACAAGAAATACCAAAACCAGCAACAGCAGCTAGCCGCCAAACAAAATCAGGAACACCAGAAACTCCAGCAGCAGCAGGAAAAGGAACACCAGCAAGCCGCCAAGAAAAACGCCAACGACGCGCAAAAACAGCAAATGGAACAGCACCACGCTCAACAAACCCAACAGCTCGAACAGAAGCATTCGACCCAACAGCAGCAGATGCAGCAGCGACAACAGCCACGACAGGAGAGTCGTCCACCTGCGGAACGACCGCACTGATCACGGACTAACCTCAGCGAGGCGTAGCTGTTCGCTCTGAAATAGCAAGCCAAAGAATCAGGGCACGAAAAATTAACGTACGAAGAATCAAAGCACGAAACGAGCTGTCGGCGACTGGATAAAGTCCCTTGCAGCTCGTTTCTTATTTGCACTTCGTTAAGCAGCAGCCGAGAACCTACGTCCACGCTATTTAGGGCGAGAGCGGGCGGCAACAGCTATTGCAAAATCATAAGCCGTGGTCGCGGAAGATGGTTCTTAGCGCGGCGCGGGCGTTGCGGAGGCGGGTGCTTACGCCGCTGCCGTATTGGAATTGCAGGAAGGCGTCGGCGGCGCGCTCCAGGTCCGGGCCGTAGCGATACCACCACGGCTTTTCGCGGCGGGCGAGGTGGTCTACGTCGACGTATTTGGTCTGGACCATTTCGAGGAGGCCGGTTTTGCCGTGGGTGCGGCCCCAGCCGCTTAGCCCGCAGCCTCCGTGGGGGGCTTCGGCGATGGCGAAATAGCTGATGGCGTCGTTGACCATGACGGTGCCGGCGCGGAGACGTGCGGCGATGGCTTTGCCGCGAGCGGCGTTGCGCGTCCAGACGCTTGCGGAGAGCGCGAACGGCGAATCGTTGGCGCGCATGATGGCTTCTTCGGAATTGGAGACGGTCTGGATGGCGAGAATCGGGCCGAAGGTTTCTTCCTGGAAGAGGCGGGCGGCGGAATCCACGTCGACGATTACGGTAGGCTCAAAGAAATTTGTCCCGAGTTCGGGACGCGCGTGGCCGCCGCACAGAACTTTTGCGCCGCGTTGGACGGCATCTTCGATCAGGGCGATCATGCGCAGAACGTGTTGCGCGCGAATCAGGGGACCAATGTCGGTGGCGGGATCGCTGCCTAGACCGAGGCGCAATTTTTGTGTTTTTTCTACGCAGAGTTCGCCGAAGGATTTGCTGACGGCGTGCTCGACGAAGATTCTTTCTACGGAAAGGCAAACCTGGCCGCAGTTGGTGTAGCTGCCCCAGACGGCGCCGCTGGCGGCGGTGTCGAGATCGGCGTCGGCAAGCACGATCATGGCATCTTTTCCGCCGAGTTCGAGCACCGTGGGAATCAGGCGCTTGGCGCAGGCTTCGGCGACGCGGCGTCCTGTTTCCACGCTGCCGGTGAACAGGATTTTGTCGCAAGCGGCTTCGATGAGCGCTTGGCCCACTTCGCCGCCGCCTTGAATCACCGTTACCAAGTTTTCTGGAAAACTTGCGCTGGCGAATAGCCTTTCGATGAGCGCGCCGCAGTGCGGGGTGAAGTCGCTGGTCTTACAGACGACCGCGTTTCCGGCCACGATCGCCGGGATGATCTGGCCGATGGGAATTGCCAGCGGATAATTCCACGAACTGATGATGCCGATGACACCTAGCGGCTCGTAGACGAGAGTGCCGGTCTTTGCTTTGGCCGCGAGATTGTGATGCGGGACCGACTCTGGTCGCAGCATGCGCGCGGCGTTGACGGCAAAATATTCCGCGGTGTCGAGCGCGACGAAAATATCCGCGAAGAGCGCTTCGGCGCGGGGCTTGCCGGATTCCTGAACGATGGCGTCGGCCAGAGCATCTCGCGAGGACAAGATGTGCTCGCAGAGAGTTCTAAGGCGGCCGGCGCGATTTTCGATCGGGATCCTGGACCAATTTACTTGAGCCGCCCGAGCGTTCGCGACGATTGCCGGCAGGAGTGAGGGAGGTGTTTTCTCGAAACAGCCGAGGACCTCGCCAGTGGCGGGGTTTATTGAGGGGATCGTGGCGACCGAAGTCGCGGTGGCAGCCATACGCGGATTCTAACTGAAAACTGGACCGGCGAGACGGAAGTTCGTTGCGTGCGAAGCACGATCCGGCACGGTAGGGCCGAGATCGAACCAGTTGGGTGTACCATCGCTGCCATTTCTTGATGTCGAAAAAGAGGAGATGTCCATGAATCGCTTTCTGCTACGAGCGTTGGCGCTGGGCGCCTTGGTGTTGATCGCTATCTGTCCGGTAAGCCCGCAACAAGGAAACCAGACGCAACGATTTCCGCAGCTCGAAAATGATGACGTGAAAGTTTGGAAGTCGACGGTTATGCCCAATACCCCGCTGGCCATGCACCGTCACGAACACGGGCGGGTCATCATCGCCTTAAGCGGAGGAACGATGAAAATCGTCGAACAAAATGGCTCGTCGGAAACCCACAATTGGGAAACTGGGAAAGCGTATTGGTTCCCGGCCAATCCCCCGGGCGAAATGCACTCCGACGTCAACGCCGGCGACAAACCCATTGAGGTGATGGTCGTGGAATTGAAACACGACAAATAGCGGTGACTACGGATCTTGCGAGACCGGGAGGTTTACCGTGTTGATGGCCGAGGGGTCGTCGCGCAGCTTGATGTATAGGCCGGTCTCGCTGGGATGCGGCACGTTCAGCGTGGCGTCGATGAAGTCTGTGGGGACCGGGGCGTTGTGGGCGAATTGTTGATCGGAGGCCACGGAATCGATCAGGAAGAGATTGGTGCCGCTGAGTTGGCACGGTTTGTCGGCACTGTCCGGGCAGCGGATTTCTTTCAGGGCGGGGATGCGCACTAACGTTGCGAGCGGCTGCCAGTCCCCTTTTGTGCCGTCGGCTTCTACCGCGCGGAAACGCAGCGGTCCGAAGGCCGAAGGGCCAAAGGCTTTGTGAGGATCGAAGACGGCCAGCACGCTTTCGGAGTCGCGGAGGAACAGGCTGCCGTCGGTCATGTTGAGCAGGACGCTGAAAGCCTCGTCGGCTGTTGCTACTTCGATTCGTTCCGTGCGCGGGAATTTTTCGGGAATTTCGGTCTTCAGCAAAAAAGAGATTTGGCCGTCGAGCGGCAATTCGTCCTGGCTGCCCAGGCTGATGCTGGATGGCGTGCTGCCGAGTTGGATGTTCTTGCTGACGAGCGTGACCTTCGGCCGCGGTGCTTCGACTTTCGTTGGGAGATCGAGGACCCGGCCGTCTTTCAGAGCGACCTTGGCGACTAGCGACTGGTCGGGACGAAGTGCCGCGGTCTCGGGCTGAGCCGCGGAGAGGTTCAGTTCGTCTTTTTCGTTCGCGCGGGTTAGCTTCGCGGGCACGAAGTGAATTCCGTTCAGATCGAAGTGGTCTACTTCGTCCAGGCGTGTTCCCTTCAAGACGCCTTGCTGGTCGCCGGCATTAATGGTGAAACCTTCCAGATGAGCGGCTTCGGAGTAGGCTAGCAACGGAAGTTCATCGGGTTTGGGCTGTCCGAATTGCTGCAGCTTTATCGTCATGCGACCCGCCGGCTGGTCTTTCAACGCGACCTTTAGTTCGAGTTCGTCCGGCTTGGTGGCCTTCCAAGTCGTCTTGACGTCTTTGCCTTGGGCGTCCTGAATCTTGATGTTGTCGACGCAAGCGGCGGAATCGGATTGCAGGTGGAAAGTATCTTCACGGCCGACGATGAGGGCGGTTTGCTCTGTGGCCGGGATCACCCACTGCGCCGGGCGCGAGGTTCGGAGATGGAAGTTGGGGCCTTCATACGATTCGAAGCCCCAGTAACCGTGCAGGGTTCCGGTCATCTGTTGGTCAAGCTTTGCGCCTTCGACGGTGTGCGTGTCGATGAGAAATCCGCCGCTGGAAGCGTCAGCACGGGCGGGGAGCTTCAGGTCTTTGCCGTCCTTGCCCGGGACGGAGAGATAAAAGTCGTGGCCAATGTCGGAAGAAAATACGAGCGGTGCGCCCTCGACGGGGAGAACGAGAGAAGATTTCTGCAGGCAGAAGACTTGATCGGCGTTGATGGCGCGCAACGGTGGTAATTGTGCGGCTTCGACGGCTGGGAGGCCTACTACGATCACCGACATCGGCTTGCGGAAGGAAGGTGGATTATTGAGCTTGAGATTCATCTGCTCGCCTTTGGGCAGGGCGAGAGCAGGAATGTAGACATAGGAGGCGGTGTGGAGATTACCAAGAACACGGGCTAGATCGACGACAGCGCCAACGTACGCGCTGTAGAATCCTCCCCCCGCTAACGATGTGGCACTGACGGCGCCGACGAGGTCGGAGTTCGGACCCGAAGCTAGCGCGGTGACCATGGATTGGCTGTGGCCATCGTCGAGAACGAGATTTTCCGTGTTTTTCGTGAGGCAGAAACTTTGTTCTTCGATGGGCTTGTTGAAGCACTGTTCATCGACACGAATGCCGAGCGTGCGAGCCATCAGAAGAGAATGTTCGTGGAGCGCTTTGGGGTCGGCGTCGGAGATGGCTTTTACGTCGGCAAGATATTTTTCGAGGCGCGAACGGTCGAGGCTGGCTTGATTGAGATCTTGCGAGGCGCGCACGAATACGCCGGGCCTGCCGCGGACGGCACTGCGAAGGGTGCCGAAGTCGCCGCCGGTTTCGGGTGCCAAAAACAGGAGGGCTTGCTGGGCGTCCTGGGGAACGGTCACGACAGTTCCCTCTTCACGGGCTTGTTTGGTCCAGGTTTCGACCTTGATGAACCAATTCTCCGGAGGCGGATTGGTGGCGCCGCGCAGGAAAGCGACGATCAGCAAGTAGCGGGCGGCTTGGTCGTCGGGAAAATCCGGGTGAAGCCAGAGGCGGTCTCCGGGTTGCAAGTTTGCGATGTCAGCGATGGGCAGCGGCTTTCCGTTGCGCGTGACTTTCATCTCGATGCGCGGTCCCAACAAATCGAAACTGTTATTGTCAGCGCGCGCCAAGAGCGGCGTCGCGAGCAGCGCTGCGACGACCGACAGACGGATCCACTTGCGTGCGGCGAGACTACCGGTGTGGCCTGAAGACATTTTTTCTACCGCCTCGAGTCAGTAATTTTTTTCGCAAGGAAAGCGTGTTGTTAGAGATGCAGCGAAGCGATGAGTCTCGATTTTGAGACGCGTGGCAAGCTGCGTCAGTTTCTTTGATGCGATGTGCCGGTGGCGTGCCGCCAACGGGCTTAGCGCTTGTTTCCCGGCCGTTTCGTGAGGCTGGAACGAAATTCCGGCCGCGCCTTGGAAAGTCAATGATAGGTCCTGGGCGGGGCGGTGGGCAACCGTTGTGTGAATTTTTTCTTAAGGTGCAATAGGGCCCTTCGCTTGGCTCTTTATTGGGGATATGCGAGCAAATCGAGGCCCTCCATGCCGGAGTACGCCCGTCAGCGAAATGACCAGCTTCGGCACGCCGGGTACCCCGGGCGATTCACTCGTCATTTAAACTCACATAGCAATTCGAACGCCCTGCACACGACCGGGCGCTCCCGACGTCCCACCGCGAAACGCCGCTCCAAGCGCAACCCTTAGAATCCGCAGGTCCGGGAGGGGTTAACCGTCAAGTGGAATTTCGGCGCGGTCGAGGGCCGCTGCGCGACGAATTGCTGCGGACGCTGCTTTCCGAAGGGCGCGTTACCGGGGCGTCGCGGTGAGTTTGGCTGCGGCGCTCGACACCAGGTCGGCTTCGCGTTGCAGGGCGGCGGCGACGCTGGCGATGGCTTGCTCGGCGTGCTTCCATTGCTTTTGCTCGATGGCTTCGCGGACGGCGGGAATGGCTTTGGCTTCGTAGCCGGTATAGACGCCGGGGGCGTAGATTTGATGCTTGTACCAGGCGCGGCCCGGGAGGCCTTCGGGCGCGGTGAGCTTGCGCTCACTATCGATGAGCATGCGATTGATTTCGGCAATGGAGGCAGAGGCTAGCGCGGCGCCGCCGTTTTCGCTCGCGTGGGCCACGGCTTTGCTGTATTCCTCGGCGCTACGGGTGAGTGCGTCGGCGCTGTTTTGCAATGGCGCGAAATTCAGGTGCGGCGGTATTTCTTCCTTCGCTGGCGGAACGTAGGTTTCTTTGGGATCGGCGCTGGCGGTAAACGCTCCTTCGGCGATTTCTTGATTACGCTCGCGGATCTCGTCCTGCTGCTTGGTCGCGAACGTTTGCAGGCCACGGACGTAGGTTTGCACGGTGTCGGCGAGATTGGAAAAATCGAAGGGAAGCAGGTCGGCATCGGCCAGGCGCATGACGGTGCTGCCGGCGACTTGAGAAAGTGCGCGGCCGTAGTCGAAGTCGGTGTCGCTGAAATGGGTGTACCAGTAGAAGTCGTCGTAGATCGAATGGTAGATGCCGCCCTGATCCTCTCCGTAGAAGCCGAGATCCAGAACGGCGATGCCGAGGAAATTTTGAAACCCGGCGTGGTCGGAGCCTCCACCGGAGATATCGATGCGCAAATCGGTGCGCTGGCGCAATTCCTGACGAGCTTCGTCGGAACTGGCTTCGGTGAGGTTGTGAAGCTGCCAGCGCTTCCACACCGAAAGCTTGGTTTCGGGGTCTTGGACGTCGCGCGCCACATCGTTGATTAATTTCTCCAAGGAGTGCGCTCCTTCGGCGCCAAAAAATCCGCGACCGTTGGTGTCGGAATTAATGTAGGCCACGGCGTGTTGACCAAGCTCCGCTGCGTGAGTCTCGAGCCACTCGACCGAGCCGAGCAGGCCGGGTTCCTCGCCGTCCCAGGAGCAATAGATGATGGTGCGCTTGGGCTTCCAACCTGCTTTTACGAGCTCGCCGAGGGAACGGGCTTCTTCCAGGACTGCTGCCTGGCCGGAGATGGGGTCCTCCGCGCCATTCACCCAGGCATCGTGATGGTTGCCGCGAAGGACCCACTCGTCTGGAAATTGGGAGCCGGGAATTTTGGCGATTACGTCGTAGAGAGGCTTGATGTCCCAGTTGGAGAAAACCTTCAGGTGGACTTTTGCGGGACCCGGGCCGATGCGGTACGTGATCGGCAGGCCGCCGCGCCAGGCTTCCGGGACGACGGGTCCTGCGATGGCCGACAAGAGCGGAGCGGCATCGCCGTAGGAAATTGGTAACACGGGAATCTTTGTGAGCGTCGGGGCGTTTTTGATCGGGAGGCGCTTGGCCTCGGGCGTGGCACCGATGTTGGGCGTGAGTGGATCGCCCATGAATTCCGTGCTGTCTTGGACGCTGCCTCGTTGCACGCCTTCGCGGGGGCGCAACCCGCCGGCGGGAAAGGTCAGGCCCGCGGAGTAGCCGTCGTCGCGCGGGTCGGAGTAGATGATGCAGCCGATGGCGCCGTGCTCGGCGGCGACTTTGGGCTTGATGCCGCGCCAGGCATGGCCGTAACGGGCGATAACGATTGCCCCTTTGACGGAGATGCCGTGGCGATCGAGGACTTCGTAGTCTTCGGGGATGCCGTAGTTGACGTAGACGAGCGGGCCGGTGACGTCGCCGTCGGCAGAGTACGCGTTGTAGGTCGGGAGTTGCTCGGATTGCTGGTTGGAGGTTGGATCTTGCGGAACAAGGGGTTCCTGAAGCTTGGCGACGTAGTGCGGGCCGCCGTCGACGAGTTCGACGAGGCGTTCTTTCGGCGTGGGGAAAAGCACGGTGAAGGATTCGATGTGGGCATCGAGGCCGAATTCCTTGTACTTGGCCAAAATCCATTCGGCGTTTTCCTTGTCGTAGGGAGAGCCGACATTGTGAGGGCGGGCGCTCAAACGCTGCATGTAGGCGCGGAGGTTGGCGGGGCTCGGCGTAGCGCGGAATTTTTCTTCCCACTGGCGTTCGGTGCGAGAGGACTCGTTTGAATAACCCCGGAGCGGCGTTTCATCGGCGATCAGGCGATTACGAAGCGGCGCGAGGGAAAGAACGGCAAGAAAAGAAGATGCAAGAATCGTGCGACGAATCATGTGGGCTCCAAATTTGCGTCGATATTCTGCCTGAACCGAGTCGCGATTGGAAATGGAAGCTAGATTCGGTAAGACTCTTCGTGTTCAGCGCTGACCATGCACAGGCCGTGGGCTGGCACCGTGGGGCCGGATTTGGAGCGATCGCGTAATTCGTAGAGGCGGTCGATATCCTCGGGGGTGAGCTTGCCGCGCCCTACGTCGAGCAGGGTGCCGACCATTTTTCGGACCATATACCGCAGGAACGAGCGGCCGTGAACGGTGAAAACCAGTTCTTCGTTGTCCGGCGAGCGGGCAAGTTCCGCTGCGAAAATTTCACGTTCCATTACGCGTTCCTTATCGTCTTCCTCGGAGCCGGTGGATGCGGCGAAGGAGGTGAAGTCGTGGATGCCGACAAAGCGAGCAGTCGCGTCGTTCATGGCGTCCTCGTTTAACGGGTAGGGATAGTGCAAAACATATCGCCAGATCATCGGCGGTACGACCCTGCCGCGATACAGCCGATAGCGATACACTTTGCCGCGCGCAGAAAATCGGGCGCTGAAGTTCGGGCCTACTTCTTCGGCGTTCACGATTCGAATCGAAGGCGGCAGGAGAGCGTTTAGGGCGCGATGAAAATCTGCGGCGGAGAGGCCCGATTGGGTGCGAAAGCTACCGACCTGGCCGAGCGCGTGGACGCCGGCGTCGGTGCGTCCCGTGCCGTGGAGAACGATGTTTTCTTGCGTCAATTGGCGCAACACGCTGACGATTTCGCCTTGAACGGTAGGCTTGCTGGATTGTATCTGCCAGCCGTGAAAATCGGTGCCGTCGTAGGCGATGGTGAGCTTGAAATAGCGCATGCCTGGGGAAGTTTAGCTGAGGTGCGATCGGATCACATCGCGGAGCGAACGAAGCGGCTCCCAGGTTTCACGGCGGCGCTGCCTTCGCGACATTGAGGACAGTCTTCGGGAGTGTAGCTGACGATGGGCAGATCGAGTAGGGCTTGCGCTTCGACCGGAAATTCGACTTTTCCGCCGCTACGATCGATCAGCGCCCCTGCGGCGATGACGCGGCCGCCTGCTTCCTCTACAACCTGAATGGCTTCGAGAGTCGAGCCGCCCGTGGTCCATACGTCTTCGACCACCAGCACGTGTTGGTCGGGGCGCAAAGTGAAGCCGCGGCGCAGCGTCATCGTACCGCTGCCATCGCGCTCGACGAAGATCGCGGGGATGCCGCCACCGGGCAGGCCGGTCTTAAGTTCCGGAAGCGCGCGGGCAACTTCCTGTCCGATGATGAGACCGCCCATCGCGGGAGAGACCACTGCTTCGATAGTGGCGTCGGAAAAAAGCGCGGCTAGCGCGTGGCCCAGTTTTTCGGCAAACCTGGGATACTGCAAAACCCGCGCGCACTGCACGTAGCTAGCACTGTGGAGGCCGCTGGACAGCTCAAAATGTCCGTGGCGAATGGCGCCGGCGCTCTCGAACATCCGCAGAAGTTCTTCGCGCTTCAGCATGTCTCTCCGATCGAGCTTGCGGCGGCTACGTTTACGCGCCCTCCTCACTTCTGGTCCGCTGCCTCTTAAGCCGGAAACGTCCAAGCTCAGCTAACCTCAAAGGCGGATAAACGTCGAATCGTCAGCAGCCTAGCCGCCGCGTGTCGCGTTGTCAAGGAAACGACCCCCTGATAGACTGGCGAATTCGTGTATCGGGTCGGCGATGCACATTCTGTGTCCCACTTTCGACGATTTGGTGAAACAAAGTGCCTCCGATGAGCGTTGTACAGAGTTAGAAACCGAACGAATCGCATTGGGCGGTAGATAAAACTCAAGGAGTGAACGACACCATGAAATTGTTACGGTTGACTGCAAAGGCGTCAACTCCGCGTCCGTCTGCTGAACGAATGGCACATCGGGACCGCGCTGGCAAGCTTCGGCAGCCGGCCCGATCGATGGCGGCGGCGCTGCTTGCGGGATTGCTCGCTATGGGATCGGGGTCACCTGCATTTGCGCAGGATCCAGGCCAAAGTCCGCCACCCCAGGAGCAAGAGCAACACCCACCTCTGCCCGTTCTGCAATCTCCCGAGCAGAACCGGCCGGGCCAGGATCCGAATGCGCCGACGCAACAGCCTACGCCAGCGTATGGCCCGGGTCCGGTGAACCCGCCAATCCCGGTGTCGCTGGGCGTTTCGAAGTACAGCTACCGGCATGCACCGCGCGCGTTTCCGAACCTGTTTAATCCCTATCGGCAGGTTCCCATTCCCGCTTTTGGGGTGACGAACTCACCGCGCATCGATCAACTGATTCACGACGGGAAGTTGGAAATTACGTTGCAAGACGCGGTGGAACTTGCGCTGGAAAACAGTTTGGACATCGCAGTAGCGCGATACAATCCGTGGTTTGGGGATACCGACATCATGGCAACGGAAAGCGGCGGACTGCCGCAGGGCATCGCGGGCGCCGACCTTCCCTACTCGACAGCGAACGTTCCACTGCTCACGTTCGACCCAGTGCTCACCACGTCGGCATACTTCGACGATGTATCGACGCCCGTGAATAACCCGTTCATTTCGGGCACGGGGGTATCCAGCCTCACGGGATTGATCACCCACACGGCGCAGTACCAAGCGCAATACTCGCAGGGGTTTTCGACGGGTACGACGGTGACGGCATCGTGGGACAACACGCGATCGTCGTCGAGTTCACCGGAGAATTTTTTCAATCCTTCGGTGTCGTCGACCTTAACGGTCCTGTTCCAGCAGCAGCTTTTAAACGGCTTCGGCTTTTCCCAGAATCGACGCAACATCCTGATTGCGAAAAATAACCGGAAACTTGCGGATTACGTTTTCGAACAGCAGGCCATCACCACGGTCACCAACACCATCAACGCGTACTGGGAACTGGTTTACGCGCGTGAAAACGTGAAGGTGGAACAGCAAGCCGTAACCGTGTCGAGCAAGCTCTATGGCGACAACAAGAAACAGTTGGAAATCGGCACGATGGCTCCGTTGGATGTGACCCGCGCGGAATCCGAGTTGGCTACGGATCGGCAGAACTTGATCGTGGCTCAAACCACGCAGCTTCAAGACGAGCAGATCTTGAAGAATGCCATCTCGAAGGATCCGCTTTCACCAACGCTGCTCAACGTTGAAATCATTCCGACCGACCATCCGAATCCTCCGGAAGTGGTCGAGGCCGCGACGTTTGAAGATGCCGTCAAGGAGGCATTCACGAAGCGCCCGGATTTGCTTCAGCAGGACTTGAACGTTAAGAATTCGGTGATCAACTCGCAGGCGACGCGCCAAGCCCTGCTGCCAACAGCGACGCTGACGGCGGAATATCAAAGCGCGGGACTAGCCGGAAATTCCCCGATCGTCACCGGTACGTCGACGACTGCTGGATCGGCGCTGGTCGGAGTAAACGGCCAGCCAATCACCGTTCTGGATATGAATGGCATGCCGGTCGAAGTCTTCGAGCCGAACACGGCGGAGGTTACCAACGGGCTTTCGCACCAGGGCTTGGGAAACGCGCAAAGCCAGATCTTTCACAATCAATTTCCTAACTATCTGGTAGGAGTAAACCTGCAACTTCCGATCCGAAACCGTGCGGCACAAGCGACCAACCAACGCGCTGTGCTGATGCAGCGGCAACTCGAAACGCAGATGCAGCAATTGAAAAACGCCGCGGTCCTTGACGTTCGCAATGCTTACATCCTGCTCACACAGGACCGCGCTCAAGTACAAGCAGCCAGCAAGGCCCGCGAACTGCAACAGCAAACCTTCAACGCTGAACAGAAGAGATATCAGTTGGGCGCGTCGACGGTTTATAACGTCATCTTGACGCAGCGCGACCTGATTACGGCACAGGGAACGGAATTGCGCGCTCTGGCGAATTTAGTGGAAGCCAAAGCGAACTACGAACGCGCCGTGGGGCGCACCCTGGAAGTGAACCGGGTCACGATTGCGGACGCCAAGCACGGGCAGATCGAACGGGATACGCTGATTCCCGGCACGCTGAACGGGCAAGTCGTCGGTACTGACAAAATCTTCACCAACGAAGGCCAGCGGTAAATTACCGCGGGATTCTAAACGCCGGAGCGGCCCTGGCCATGTCGGCGTTTTTTCGCCGAACACTTCCCTTTTTATCATCCTCTACGTATCCCGGCTTAGAATACCGTTGCCGGTATCTAACTTCATGGTAGTATCTGCGCACAATCTATCCTGGGCGCCGGTGCTTGCGCTCAATCTACACGATTTTGCCTGCGGACAGCCCCGGCGATTGCATCGCGCGGAGGAGTTCTGATGAGCCGCATTTCCATCGAAGTTGTCCTGGATCAGGAACTTCAGCAAGTCCAAACGTCTCGCAACTTGCGGCTGGGTGAGAACTCAAAACGCCCGCCGGCTAGTGAAACCTTGGTGGGTTTGGCGTTCTCTGGCGGCGGCATTCGCAGCGCGACGTTTAATCTGGGAATTCTGCAGGCGCTGGCAAAGGCGCGGTTGCTGCGAACGGTCGATTACATCTCGACGGTCTCGGGCGGCGGATACATCGGAAGCTGGCTGATGGCTTGGATGTATCACCAAAGAATAGGGATCAAACAGGTGGAAGAATATCTTGCGAGGCAATCGGAATCGCCTTCCCAGTCTGCCGAGCGGCCCGAGGTGCGCTTTCTCCGGAACTACAGCAACTATCTGACGCCGCGGAAGGGGCTACTGGGCGCGGATTTCTGGACATTCGCCTGCAGTTATCTGCGAAACACATTTCTGAACCAAACCATTTTGGTCCTGCTGCTGTTGTCGGTGCTCTTGGTTCCGCGATCGATTGTGACTGCGCTGCACTTTCTGGAAAGAATCGAAAATTACCTGGAGAACATTCACTACTCCGGTCCATTCCAAGGATACATGTACGCGCAATATTTCGCGCTGGCGTTGGGCACAATGTTTGGTCTGGTAGCGCTAGTTTTTATGGGCCTGAACCTCAAATCGCTTGATCCCGAGAAAAACAAACAATACGGGTGGTTCACGCGCCAGGGTTGGGTGCAGCGTTTGATCGTGGTTCCGTTGCTGCTGGCCGCAGGACTAACCACGTATGGGTTCGGACATATCCTGTGGGACTTCAATATCCTCGGCCATCCCTGGACGCGATTGCCCTTCCTCGGCATAGCTCTGTATGCGGGGCAATGGATGCTGGCGCTCCTGGTGCGGTGGGTGGTGTGGTTCAAACACAAAACGCTGAACTCTGGAGGCCCTGCCAATTGGCTACTGATCACAACGGCGGTGTTCACTGGAGCCTTGATCAGCGCTTTGTTTATCCCCTTCACACGCCTCCTGATTCCGCCGGGAGCCGGCTATGGGACCACGTTCTCCAATTGGCGAGTGCTCACGTTTGGCACGCCTGCTTTCGCTCTGATCATGCTGCTCGCGGGCGTGCTGCACATCGGGTTGATGGGCCGAGGAATGAGCGATTCGTATCGCGAATGGTGGGGCCGACTCGGCGGCTGGCTGGTGATTTACTCGATGATTTGGCTATTTGTGTTCGGGATCGCTATTTATTTTCCCTACGCGCTCCACAAACTCCTCGAACACTCGCCCCGTTTGACGGCGACTGGCGCGCTTACATGGATTGCATCCACGCTCTACGGAGTGCTCTTCGGAAAGAGCGCCGGCACGGAAGCGCTGCTTCCGGACGCGCCCGCAAAACAAAAATTGCTGAGTTATGTGGCGCGGATCGCGCCTTACGTCTTCATCCTTGGATTTTTGCTAGTTCTTTCGTTGTTGGCGGCGAAGATCGCACACGAGGTTGGTGGAATCTCCGACACCATTCTTCGATTGCCCGAGGAAGACGCCTTTTATACCTGGAAGATTCCGGCGACTTGCATCGCATTCTTTCTCGCCACGTTACTTCTTTCGTGGCGGGTGGACGTCAACGAATTCTCCATCCACCACCTGTACCGCAACCGGTTGGTGCGCGGCTACCTCGGAGCTTCGGTCCCGGGACGCAACGCGCAGCCGTTCACTGGTTTTTCCGAAACCGATGACGTGCCTCTGGCCGCGCTGCAAATTCCGCCGGACGCGCAGGACGGAGTTGACGATCGTCCGTTGCCGATTCTGAACACCAGCCTGAACGTGGTGCGCGGCAAAGAACTTGCGCTGCAGACGCGTAAGGCGCGGTCGTTTGCGCTCACGCCGCTGTATGCGGGCTTCACGCGCCCGATCGCAGGCACCATGAGCGACGAATCGGTGTTTGCTCCGACGCGCACGGCCGGCGCGGATCGCATTGACTCCAAACACGGTCTGCGACTCGGAACTGCGATGGCTATCTCCGGAGCGGCGGCAAGCCCCAACATGGGCTCCTACTCCGCGCCTGATCTCGCGTTCCTGATGACGCTGTTCGATGTTCGCCTGGGATGGTGGATGGCCAATCCCAAGGGCCGGTTCTGGCGGCACGGGAGTCCGTACATCGGTTTCTACTGGCTGCTGCGGGAGCTTCTCGGCGCCACCGATGACGACAGTCAATACGTTTATCTTTCCGATGGCGGACACTTTGAAAATCTTGCGGTGTACGAACTGGTGCGGCGGCGGTGCAAGGTGATCATCGCTTGCGACGCCTCGTGCGATGCGGCTTATGGATGCAGCGATCTGCACAACGCCATGGAACGCTGCCGCGTGGATTTTGGAGTTGAAATCGAGATGAAAGCGGACGAGATCGGCAAAATCATACCTGATGGCAAGCCGCCGCGAGCCACAGCCCACTACGCCGTGGGAGCGATCCACTACGTGCCCGGCGACCCCGCCGGCGATGGCGTGCTGATTTATCTAAAACCCGCGCTGGTTGCGAGCGACGCCGCGGACCTGCTGGGTTATGCCGCCACGAACAGCGAATTTCCGCACGACACTACCGCCAACCAGTTTTTCGATGAATCGCACTTCGAGAACTATCGCGCGATGGGCGAAGCTACCGGACGGACCGCGCGACCCACGATCGAGCAAGCGCTGAACAAAATTGCCATCTTGCGGGCATCTGACGCCCCTCCCGCCATTCAAACGGGCGCTCACACCACCGAAATCGCTTTTTGATTCGCCTGGTGCGACCTAGTTCAAACGGCGCGCATCGGGAATTTGCCGCTCTTGCCCTGCGCGGGCGATTCGCATAGCATTTCCTTTAGCGAACGTCATGGGCTGCCTGTTTATGGGTGCCTGGAACGAAACGAAAACCTCTATGAGCGAGCCATCCAAGGGCGCCAGTCAAACCATCGTTCCCGCCGAATCCGGTTCTTACCACCGTAAGCCCTCCGCACAAGAAAAAGCATGGGAAGAAAAAACGCTCGGTCCGACACTGGAGAAAAACCCGGAACGCCAGCCGGAATTCACGACGATTTCGAATTATCCGATTCGCCGGCTGTACACGCCGGCCGATCTCGCGGATTGGAACGCGGAGCGTGACCTTGGCTATCCCGGCGAGCCACCTTATACGCGTGGCATTCACTCGACCATGCATCGTGGCCGACTGTGGACGATGCGCCAGTTCGCGGGTTTCGGGACGGCGGAAGACACCAATCAGCGCTTCCGGTACCTGCTTGCCCAGGGGCAGACAGGCCTTTCCACGGCGTTCGATTTGCCCACGCTGATGGGTTACGACTCCGACCATCCGCTCTCGGAAGGCGAAGTTGGAAAGTGCGGAGTGGCGATCAGTTCCCTTGCGGACATGGAAGTTCTGTTCGATCAAATTCCGCTGGCGGACGTGACCACATCGATGACGATTAATTCTCCCGCCGCGGTGATATGGGCGATGTATCTAGCGGTCGCGGAGAAGCAAGGTGCGGATTGGAAGAAGATTTCCGGCACGCTGCAGAACGACATCCTGAAAGAATATATCGCCCAGAAGGAATACATCTATCCGCCGGAGCCGTCGATGCGGCTGGTGATCGATACGTTTGAGTTTGGCGTGAAAAATACGCCGAAGTTCAACACCATTTCGATCAGCGGGTATCACATCCGGGAAGCGGGATCGACGGCGATTCAGGAGTTGGCGTTCACGCTGCGGGATGGGCTTGAATACGTCGAATGGGGAATGCGTCGCGGGCTGGATGTGGACGAGTTCGTGCCACAGCTTTCATTTTTCTTTAATGCGCACAGCGATTTTTTCGAGGAGATCGCCAAGTACCGAGCGGCGCGCCGCATCTGGCACAAAACGATGGTGGAGCGATACAAGTCGAAGAACCCGCGGGCTTGGGCGCTACGCTTTCACACGCAGACGGCAGGCTGTTCGCTTACGGCGCAACAACCGTATAACAACGTGGTGCGCACCGCGATTCAGGCGCTGGCTGCCGTGCTCGGCGGCACGCAATCGCTGCATACGAATTCGCTCGACGAGGCTTGGGCGCTGCCCACCGAGTTCGCCGCTACAATCGCTCTGCGAACGCAGCAAATCATCGCGCACGAAACGGGCGTGACGAATACGGTCGATCCTCTGGGCGGGTCTTATTTCGTCGAGACGCTCACCAATGAAGTAGAACGCGGGGCCTGGGATTACATCGAAAAGATCGACGCGCTGGGCGGCATGGTCGCGGCTATCGAACGGGGCTACCCGCAGCGCGAGATTGCCGAAGCCTCCTACCGGTATCAGGTGGCGCTGGACAAAAAAGAGAAAATCATGGTGGGCGTCAACGATTTTGTATCGCAGGAGAAGCCGCTCGATACTTTGCAGATCGACGAAACCGTGGCGCACCGGCAAGCGGAGCGGCTGAGCAAACTTCGCGCTGAGCGGTCGAGCGAAGAAGTAGCTCGCGGACTATCCGCGCTCCGAAAAGCTACGAAAACCAAAGAAAACCTGATGCCCTACATCTTCGAAGCCGTAAAATCCTATGCCACCCTGGGCGAAATCTGCGACGCCATGCGCGACACCTTCGGCACCTACGAAGAAGTGGCCATTACCTAACTCATGCCTGATAAAAAGATTCGGGTGCTGATTGCGAAGCCGGGGCTGGATGGGCACGACCGCGGGGCGAAGGTGATCGCTCGGGCACTGCGCGACGCGGGCATGGAGGTGATCTATACCGGTCTGCGACAGACGCCGGAGATGATTGCCACCGCTGCGGTCCAGGAAGACGTTGACGTGATCGGCCTCTCGATCCTTTCCGGCGCACACAATACGATTTGTCCGCAACTCATGAAACTTTTGCGCGACAAAGGCATGACTGACGTTGTCGTACTCCTCGGCGGTATCATTCCCGAGGCGGATGTCGCGGAACTGAAGAGAGCCGGCATCGCGGAAATTTTCCTGCCCGGCACTTCCACGCAGGACATCGTCGACTTTATTCGGAAGCGTGTAGTGCAAGCCTCTTAAGCCCACGCGCGCTCGAATTTCACCCGCGTGTACAGCGCCGAAAATCCCTGGCGCACTACGTTGCGCTGCGAAATGCTCCCCGGCTGAGCGATGCAAACCGCCAAGTCGCATTTCTCCGCCATCGCTCGCGCTAGCCGTTGCCTGAGCAGCGCCGTCTGCAAGCCACGATTGCGAAACGCCGGCAGCGTGCTCGCTCCAAACAATCCGGCCACGCCTTCGCGTAGCGCGAGCGTCGCACCACCCGCCACGGCGCCATCGACCCGCGCCAGGTAGCACTCCACGTTGGAGCCGAGCGCGAACATTTTCATGACATCTAGAATTTGCTGGGTTACCGGAAAATTCTCGGAGAAGCCATGCGACACTGTCAGCGTCCACAAATCCATCTGCTCTTTCCCGATTCGCTCGATCGTTAGGCCTTTTGGCGGATCGGCGGATGCCGCGGTCGGTAAATCCGGGCCGCCTAATGGGAGTGCCATCACGTTGGAAAATTCCGTTACGCGATATCCGCGCTCACCAAAGTGCCGGATCAGCGAAGCGTCGGCCAGCGGGCAAGTCTCCACGCGGACAGCTTCGTTTCGGCTGCGATAAAACTGCTCCAATCGATCGAAGTCTTCCTCGCTGACCGCGCCGTCAAGCCCTAATCCCACCGCCTGCGTAACCGGAGATCCCGCGCCGCAATAAATCGCGAAGCCCCCAGCGATGCGTTCCACGGCCGCGTCAGCTCCCGACGGGAGCAGTTCCACTGCATTTGCGCAATTGACGGCTGCGTGTGCCTCCGCCAATTCAATCCTCCGCGCCAGCGCCAAATCGAGGAGCGGCGCGGTCATCGCGTTTCTTCCTTTGTCTTCCGATATTTCTGACGGACTTCGCGCTCCTGGAGCTTGATTCTGTGCTTTTCTTCCTTCTTGGCTTCGGGATCCATTTTGTGCAGTAGGAAGGCCTGTTCGCGGTCCAGTTTTCTCCGGCTCTCGAGCCGCGCCTTGTCCAGAGTTCCTGCGAGGATTGCGGCTTGTACCGCGCAGCCTGGCTCGTCTTCGTGGCGGCAATTCCCGAAGCGGCATTTCTCCGCAAGCTCATCCACATCGGCGAATGTTTCCGTAACACCCTCGGACGCGTCCCACAATTGAAGTTCGCGTAGACCCGGCGTGTCGATGACCATGGCTCCGCCCGGCAAGAGCAACAACTCTCGCGACGTTGTCGTGTGGCGTCCGCGGCTGTCCTTCTCGCGAATGGGCTGCACCTGCTGAAGTTCTTGTCCCAACAAACGATTGACCAAGGTCGATTTTCCCGCGCCGGACGAGCCGAGAAGCACGACGGTGCGGCCGGGCGCGAGGAAGGGGTCGAGCATCTCGATGCCCTTCCCGGTCCGCGCGCTCAACGCGAAAACCGAAATGCCCATCGAGACTTGCTCTACCTCAGCGATTCGCGCCAGCGTCTCATCGCAACCGTCCTCTTTATTCAGTAAGACGACCGGCGTCGCTCCCGATTCCCGACCCTGCGCCAGATAACGCTCAACGCGCCTCAAGTTAAAGTCGCCGTCGAGGGCCACCACAATGAAAGCGGTGTCAACATTGGCCACGATCACTTGCTGCGCGACTCGCTTGCCCGCTATTTTTCGGACGAATTGACTTCGCCTTCGCAAGACGCCGTGTATGGTTGCCTGTTTTTCGCGGTCGGGAATCTCCGCAACAACCCAGTCCCCGACGGTGGGCCAGTCGCTGCCTGCTATCGTGACGCTGCGCATCTTGCCGGACGGCGCCGCCCAGCGTTCTTCGAAATCGCCCGCAATTCGCCACAAACCGCGATGCTGGGACACCACTCTCGCCGGCACGTATCCGAGGTCCTGCTGTTCCTGCCACAACGCTTCGAAATACGAATCCCAACCCAATTCTTTGAGCGACATCCTCAAACCTTCCTGCTGCTGAAAGGCAGCGCCACGCGCGCGCCCGTCGAAACAGACGCACGCGGCTGTGCGACCGGCGGAAAAATCAACATCCTGAGTTTGCCGGACGCGGTTCTGACCTCGACAACGAAGTGAAGAAAGAAGGCGGTGTTACCCGCAGCAAGGGAAATGGCTGAAGGCACACACGCCCCGCAGAACTTCGACGGAGATAGTCACAGGCGCCTCCAGCTTGCAGGATGTGGTGCCTTGGCTGCACCAATGGCAGGCATCTTACAAAGAGAGCCCTGGTCGGGTCAATCGGCAACTGACACCGGCAACTACGCTGGTGTCGGCGTGGCCTCGCGCTTCGGCGAAGGAGACCGTATACTGAGTCCATTGCGATTCGCAGTGCATGATCAACGTGAGGGTTGCGAGTGTCCGCGTCCGTCCTGAAAACCAGCGTCAACGCCAAGTCCCCTGACTTCGCGAAAAACAGCCGCAAGCTCGTCGATCTCGTCACCCAAATCAAGAACGAAGAAGAGCAGATTTACCAGGCTGGCGGCGCCAAAGCGATCGAATCGCAGCATAAAAAGGGGCGGTTGACGGCTCGCGAGCGCATCAAGAAACTTGTCGATCCGGGATCACATTTCTTCGAGCTAAGCGTTTACGCGGCCTACGAAATGTACGAAGAGTGGGGCGGCGCTCCGGCGGCCGGAACGATTGCCGGTCTGGCGCGCGTCTGCGGCCGTACCTTCATGATCATCGCCAACGACGCCACCGTGAAAGCCGGCGCGTTTTTCCCCATGACCGCGAAGAAAGTGATTCGTGCGCAGAATATCGCCATCGAAAATCACATCCCGACAATCTATCTGGTCGATTCCGCCGGCGTGTTTCTTCCGCTACAAGAAGATGTCTTTCCCGACACCGACGACTTCGGCCGCGTGTTTCGCAACAACGCGGTGATGAGTGCCATGGGCATCCCGCAGCTTGCCGCGATCATGGGTATGTGTGTAGCGGGCGGGGCGTATCTCCCGCTGATGTGCGATCACATTTTGATGACCGAAGGCTCCGGCTTATTTCTAGCCGGTCCCGCGCTGGTACAAGCCGCCATCGGACAGAAAACCTCCGCCGAAGATCTCGGCGGTGCGAAGATGCACTCCCAAATCAGCGGCACCGTTGATTTCCGGGAGCCCGACGACGACGCGTGCATCGCCCGCATCCGTGCGTTGGCCGACAAAATGGGTGCGCCGAATCCTACGCCGTTTAGCCACGTCGCTTTGCGCGAACCGCTCTATCCCGGCAGCGAAATCTACGGCGTCTTCTCGAACGATCCCGGCAAGCAATACGATATGCGCGAAATCATCGCGCGCATCGTGGATGGCAGCGAATTCGAGGAATATCGCGCCGAATACGGCGAGACGCTGCTGTGCGGTTACGCGCGCGTCGGTGGCTGGGCTGTCGGAATCGTCGCCAACCAGAAGAAACACGTGCAAACCACCGCGCGCGGCTCCGATCAGAAGCGCATGGAGTTCGGCGGCGTGATTTACACCGAGTCCGCAGAAAAGGCCGCCCGCTTTATTCTCGACTGCAACCAGAACCGTATCCCGCTGATTTTCTTGCACGACGTGAACGGCTTCATGGTTGGCAAGGACGCCGAATGGAGCGGCATCATCCGAGCCGGCGCAAAAATGGTGAACGCGGTGTCGAATAGTGTAGTGCCTAAAATCGCGGTCATCTGCGGAGGCAGCTTCGGCGCAGGCCACTACGCCATGTGTGGCAAGGCTTACGACCCGCGTTTCATCTTCGCCTGGCCAACCGCACGTTACGCCGTGATGAGTGGCGACGCTGCCGCCAGCACGCTGGTCGAAATCAAGTTGAAGCAACTCGAGCGCGAAGGCAAGAAGGTGGACGAGAAAGCTAAAAAGGAGCTTTATGACTCAGTCCGTGCGACCTACGAGCACCAAACTGATCCGCGGTACGCCGCCGCCCGCCTCTGGGTAGACGCTATCATCGATCCAGCTCACACGCGCGACGCGTTGATCACGGCCCTGGAAGCGGCCTCGCTGAATCCCGAAATTCGCGAATTCAAAACCGGGGTGCTGCAAACGTGATGCGAAAACGCGCTGCTATCGTGCTCGCATCTGGCGTGCCTGTCTGGCTTCTCCCGGCGTGGTTTGACCATGTGGTAAGAAGGGCTCCGTGGGGATATGAGTTTGGTTCCGTCGCGATGCCACCTCCAACATGGTTTCGAATTGCGGGCCTGGTTGCCTCGTTTTCCCTTTTGATTGGATCGTACTTGCTTATTACAGATTTCATCCGCTGGAGAATTAAGAGGTCTAATGCCGCGGGCCGTTAAGCTCATCGAGTGCCCTCGGGACGCTTGGCAGGGTCTGCCGGACTTTATTCCCACAGAACTCAAAGCCGAGTACCTGCGCGAACTGGTGCTCGCCGGATTCACGCACATCGACGCCGTCAGCTTTGTCTCGCCGAAGCACGTGAAGCAGATGGCCGACAGCGAAGAAGTGATGGCACAACTCGACGCTTCCCTTTCCGTAGACATCGACCGGCCAGACATCATCGGAATCATCGTGAACGAAAAAGGCCTCGAACGCGCGTTGGCAACTCCCGGAGTTACTACGATTGGCTATCCGTATTCGATCTCTGCCTACTTTCGTCGGGCGAACGCGAACATGAGCCGCGATGAATCCCGAAAGTTAGTGGAGAAATTGAAGAAAGACGCCGCTGCAGCGAGTCGCGACCTCGTAATTTACGTCTCCATGGCGTTCGGGAACCCGTATGATGAACCCTGGGGGCCCGAGATCGTGCACGAAGCGTTGGAGTGGCTGAAGGATATTCGCGTGCGTACCGTCTCGTTGGCCGACACCGTCGGCACGGCGGATCCCAAGCTTGTCGGCGATCTCTATCGCGAAGTGAAGGATCACGTGGCGGGAATCGAACTCGGTGTGCACCTCCACAGCCGGCCGGAGAGTGCCGAGGAAAAAATTATGGCGGCCTACGAAGCGGGTTGCCGCCGATTCGACAGCGCGCTCACCGGCCTTGGGGGCTGCCCGTTTGCCGGGGATAATCTGGTGGGCAATATCGCCACCGAACAGGTTCTGGCGGCGCTGAAAAAGGTTGGCGCTGATCCGGGAATCGAACCCGAAAGGCTCACGAAGATTCTTGCCATGACCAACGAAATCCGGGCCAAGTATGCCCATGCTCCACTTTTAAATTGAGGAGGTGTTTCGGTCATGTACTCCACACTTCTTCTCGAATGCCGCGAAGCCATCGCCACCATCACGCTGAACCGGCCTGACAAACGCAACGCGGTGACGGCCACCATGATCGCCGACTTACAAACAGCACTGGATGCCATCGAGAAAAATCACTCGACTCGCGTGGTGATCCTCACCGGCGCCGGCAGCTGTTTCTGCGCCGGAATGGATTTGGAAATGTTAGCGTCGATCGCCCAGCAGTCTCCCGCCGAGAACCAGGAAGACTCCCGCCGCATCGCGAAGATGCTGCGCCGGATTTGGAGTTTCCCCAGGCCCATGATCGCCGCCGTGAACGGAGCCGCATACGCCGGCGGCTGCGGCATCGCGACGCTGTGCGACTTCACGCTCGCAGCGCCCGAAGCAAAATTCGGCTATACCGAGGTAAAGATCGGTTTCCTGCCAGCCATCGTTTCCGTTTTCTTAACGCGGCAGATCGGAGAGAAACGCTGTCGCGACCTGCTGCTGACGGGGCGCATCATCAATGCGCAGGAAGCGAAGGAGTTTGGCCTCGTGACCGAGGTCGTGCCCGCCGGGCATCTACTCGACCGCGCCCAAGAACTCGCAAACGATTTAATCGCCGCCAGCCCAAACAGTCTGACTCGCGCAAAACACCTGCTCACTTCCTCCGCTGCGCCCGCACTCGATCACGATCTGGAACGCGCCATACTGGAAAACGCGCGCATCCGCTGCGCCCCGGATTTCAAAGAAGGTGTCGCCTCATTTTTGGAGAAGCGCAAACCGGTGTGGCAAACCAAGCTGGACTAACCAAGCACATGCGAACGATGGAATTTCACGACACGACAGTACGGGTGCGCTACGCCGAAACCGATCAGATGGGTGTGGTCTACCACGCCAACTATCTCATCTGGTTTGAGGTCGGCCGCGTGGAGTTGATGCGCGCGATAGGCTTCGAGTACAAAACCATGGAGTCCGAAGACGATTGTCATATCGTTGTGGCCGAAGCGTATTGCCACTACGAAAAACCGGCCCGGTATGATGAAGAGCTTCGCATTCGCACGCGAATCGCCGAGTGGCGGAACCGCATCGTCAAATTTTCCTACGAAATATTCCGCGACGCCGACAGCGTGCTGCTCACCACCGGCTCCACGACGCACGTGATCTGTGGTCGCAACGGCCGTCCGAAGGCGTTGCCTGCCAAATACCGAGATGTGCTGTTGCACCTGAATGTTCCCAATCCCGATCGGAGCGAAACATAAGCATGGTCTCAAATCCCTCTTGTCCGATAGAGCTGACGGGCAACGATCTGACGTTTGCGCAGTTGTATGACGTAGCCATTCGCGGCGAGAAGGTTTCGCTGGCTGGGGACGCGGTCGAGCGCATGAAGGCGTCGCGCGCCGTGGTCGAACGGGTGGTCGCATCGGGCGAGACCGCGTACGGTATCAACACCGGATTCGGCAAGCTGGCTTCGGTGCGCATCTCGGCAGAGCAGGTTCGCCAGCTGCAGGTGAACCTGGTGCGATCGCACGCGTGCGGCGTCGGCGTACCTCTGAGCGAGCTGGAGACCCGCGCGATGATGCTGTTGCGCGCCAACGCGCTGGCAAAAGGTCTCAGCGGGATTCGCCCGCAGACCGTGGAAATCTTGTGCGCCATGTTGAACGCCAGGGTGCATCCAGTGATTCCATCGCAAGGCTCGGTCGGGGCGTCGGGTGATCTGGCTCCGCTGGCGCATCTTGCTCAGGTGGTGATCGGCGAGGGGCGAGCTTCGTTGCAAGGGGAAATTCTAGCGGGCGGCGAAGCAATGCGGCGTGCGGGGATAACGCCCGTAGCGCTGGAGGCCAAGGAAGGGCTGTCGCTGCTCAACGGCACGCAGGGAATGCTGGCACTGCTGAGCCTGGCGCTGTATGACGCCGATGTTGCCGTTGACACTGCGGATGTGGCGGCGGCGCTATCGCTGGACGCGCTGCGGGGAAGTCCCGGGGCGTTCGACGCGCGCATCATGCACGCGCGAGCGTACGCGGGGGCCGCGACGACGGCGCGGAATCTCGCACACTTAAACGAAGGTAGCCAGATTCGTGAATCACACCGTGCCGCAGAGAAAGACCCCCGGGTGCAAGACGCCTACAGCTTGCGATGCACGCCGCAAGTGCACGGAGCGGTGCGCGATTCCCTGGCGCAGGCACGCGAAATGGCGGCGGTGGAATTGAACAGTGCTACCGACAATCCGCTGGTATTTGCGCGCGATGGCTCCGGCGACATCATCAGCGGCGGAAATTTTCACGGGCAGCCGCTGGCGATGGCCGCCGACCAGGTGGCGATTGCCGTCGCCACCCTAGGCGGGATTTCCGAACGCCGTGTCGAGCAAATGACCAATCCGTTGACCAGCATGCTGCCGGCGTTTTTGACGCCGGAGCCGGGCCTTAACTCCGGCTTCATGATCGCGCAGGTGACCGCGGCAGCGCTGACCAGCGAGAACAAGACGCTGGCGACGCCGCACTCGGTGGACTCGATTTCGACCTCGGGCAACCAGGAAGACTACGTATCGATGGGCATGAGTGGATCGCGGCGGCTGGAGCGCATGCTCGGAAATTTGCGCCACACGCTGGCGATCGAGCTGCTTTGCGCCTGCCAGGGGATCGATCTGCTAGCCCCGCTGCAAACCGGGACGTTGGCGAAGAAAGCGATGGCGGCGGTGCGCGGCGTATCCGCGAAGGTCGTCGAGGATCGCCCCCTGTCGGCGGAAATCGAGACAGTGTCGTCGCTCGTTGCCAGCGGCACATTTTCCGCGATTCTGCACTGATCCGATTCCATCGTTCTTCCTAGTAGTAGGAATAAGAAATGGGGCAACGAAGTCTGTAGGAGGGCAGGCTGCACGTCGGTTTTGCGAAACTCGTCACCCTTGAACAGCAGGGGTGCACCTGTTGACTTAGCCAAAGCGTGGGAAAAGCGGGCTTTGCTCGCGGCCGAGGGCAGTGATTGGTGTCACCGAAGTTAAGTCCCGCGGGATGATGTCCCTTGCCGTAATTTGAGAATGCCTGGCACGCGACATAAGTCTGCTCACCGGTAACCGGCACGATAGAAACCTTGGCGTTCCGGAAAAACCCATCCGATTGGCGGACCGCGGTATCGCCCGGGCGGGATTCCGCAACCATCGTCGTTTCGACAAATGTGGCGGCAGATATGCTGCAGGATTCCGCGTCAGCGATCGCACCGTCGAAAACTTCGAAGCCCGGTTCGCCGAAAATGATCGCAAGAACGGCAGAGGCGTCCGGAATCATTTCGGAAGATCGTTTTCGTCGTACCAGAGTTCCGCTTGATCAGCGTGGGGTCCCGGAAACAGAGACGCACCGCGGCGGCCAATCTCCGTTACGTGTCAAGAGCGCCGCGCTCTACGACCGGAAACCGGCCGCCGCGAGACGCTACTGGGCCAAAGCGGAGCGCAGGAAGGTCAGCATGCGGTAGCCGGCTATATGGCTGAAGGGGGGGAGCTCCAACGAGTAGTGGCCGCAGTAGAGTTCGAGGGTGCGGAGGTTGGCGCCGTGCTGGCGTAAGGCGGTCAGCATCTGGGCCGTTAGCTCCGGCAGGAAGGTCGGGTCGTACTTGCCGTAGACCATGAAAGCATTCTTATTTGCACCTAAGCCGCGCTCTACATAGGGCATCGGGCTTACGGGAGCCCAGAACTCACGGAGTTCGTCTACCGTGACGTGGTGGCGGAGGCTCTCCCAGACGTGAGTGGTGGTCATGCCCCCGCTAACGACGTCGGCGAAATACGTAGAGACGTGGAAGAAGCCGCCGGCGCGGAGGGCGTCATCGTGAACCATGGCGATGTAGCCCACCGACGAGCCGATGCTGGTGCCCAAGATACCTAGGCTTGTAAAGCCCTGTTGCTCGAGCCAACGGAGGCAGCGACGAGTGTCCTGAACGGCTTGACGGTTGGCTTGGAGGGTTAGGCCGATGTTGGGGCCGACGAGCTGGTCGGCACGCTCATGGCCTTTGGCCATGCGGCGGTCGTGGTAGGGGAGGCTCAAGCGCAGGACCGTGATTCCGATCCGCTGGAGCCATTCGCAAAGGCCTCGCTGGCCGTGCCATTTGGCGTTCCAGTTGGGGAGGAGGACCACGGCGGGCATTGCCCGCCGCGCCGGCCCGGCGGCAGCGGCCGATTTTGAGGGGAAGAATTGGGCGTGAACGGTGTTGTTTTCGGGCCACGGCGACGTAATCGAGCTGGTGAATGTGAGGACATTTTCTGGGTCGAGGGCGTAGTCGCTCGCAGGGGTAGTGGCGAACCACGCTTGACTGTTTTCGATCGCTTTCTTGGCGTATTCGCGGACGTAGGCGGCGGGATCCGGGTGCGAGGAGTCACCGCCAATGTGCTGAAGACCCCAGTGGAAAGGTTGGACGCGACGGTTGTCGTCGGTGGTCCAGCGGCGGTGCTCGTAGCGGCGGATGCGGCGTTCGAACCAGTGCATGGCAGAAAGTCGGCAGTTGACAGTTTACAGTTGATCGTTCTTGAAGCAAGACCGCCGGAATGAGAAGGGCCCATCAGACACTAAGGGGGAGGGAGCTCGAATGAAAAATGCGGGAATCGTCTGGGGATGATTTCACGGCGCTGGGGGATTTGGCTGGTGGCCGGCTTGCGGTGCTGGTGATCGCGGTAGGGCTGTTGGCGCCGCGAATCGGGCAGCCGGAGAGTTACCACCACTTCGCGGATACGCGGGGTTGGTTGGGCATACCGCGCTTTGGAGACGTGGTTTCGAATCTGCCGTTTGCAGTGATTGGCGTGTGGGGACTTTCATTTTTGGCTGGGGACGTGGGGCGACGTGCATTCGTGGATCCGCGCGAGCGGTATGCCTATGTGTTGGTATTTTTCGGGTTGTTGCTAACGGCGTTCGGGTCGGGTTACTACCACATGGTGCCGGACAATGCTCGGCTGGTTTGGGACCGTTTGCCGATGACCATCGTGTTCATGGCTTTGGTTGGGGCGATGATCGGGGAACGTATCAGCGTGCGGCTGGAATTGTGGTTACTTCCCTTTTTGCTCTTGTTGGGGGCGGGCAGCGTTTTGCAGTGGTATCGGAGCGAATTGCGGGGTGCGGGCGATCTGCGATTGTATGCGGGAGTGCAGTTGTATGCGCTGCTGGTTCTATTGGTGGCGTTGTCGCTGCCTCCGCGCTACACGCGGAGTTCGGATTTGGCCGTGGTGGCGAGTTTCTACGTTTTGGCGAAAGTGTTGGAGACCGGAGATCGGGTGGTTTTCTCGGTGGGGCAATTGGTTAGTGGGCATACCTTGAAGCATTTGGCAGCTGCTGCGGCCGGCTATTGGATCTTGCGGATGTTGCGCAAGAGAACGCCGATTTCCCTGGAAACCTGAGCCGATCCAGGCTCGAAACAGTCCGCTATGTAATTCATCGGGCACGGGTTAGATATGGGTTTATTGAGGGGCTCCGGGTCCTGTGGCAAAGTCGAAGATGTGGTCATCGCCTTGTTTTTTCTTTTCGGGATTGTGCTTGGGAGCTTCCTGAACGTCTGCATCACGCGGATTCCGGAAGGGGTGTCGATTGTCACGCCGCGATCGCGGTGCCCACGTTGCGAGACGCCCATCAAGGCGTATGACAACGTGCCGGTGTTTGCGTGGCTGTGGCTGGGCGGGAAATGCCGGTCGTGCGGATACCCGATTTCGCCGATGTATCCGCTGGTGGAATTGCTGACGGGACTCTTATTCGTAGCTTGTTATCTGGATTTTGGCCTGACGCAGGCAACCGTGAAGTGGCTGGTGTTTACTTGCTTGATCGTCGTCTTGACGATTACCGATCTGCGGGTTCGCTTGCTTCCCGATCTGATCAACTGGCCTGGATTTGTAGTGGGCCTTTTTTTGTCGGCTTGGGTACCGCCGGACGACGGAACGGTGTTCTGGCTGACCCTGAGCTTGTTTCATCGAGTGCCGCCTGGCTATCTGCTTGGATTGCTCGATGGACTGATCGGCGCCGCCTTCGGCAGCCTGCTGCTGTGGGGGGCGGCGGCGATGTACAAAGTACTTCGCGGACGCGACGGCATGGGATTAGGCGACGTGAAAATGATGGCCATGGCCGGAGCGTTTCTGGGACTCCGCGCAACTTTCCTGACGATTCTGCTGGGGACCCTGCTGGGGAGTATCGTGGGCGGCGCGATCATTCTCGGATTGTATGTTTCCGGTTGGCAGCTTGCGCTCGCCGAGCGCGCCAGCCGGCGAAACTTGGGGACTCTGAAGGGTTTGCGGTGGATGCTGGCGAGCCAATATCAATTGCCCCTGGGCACGTTTCTAGGAATCGCGGCGCTATTGGTGGTTTATCTCGGGCCACTGACGGCACGCTACGTGGCTAGCCACTTTTTCCTCTGATGGGCAGAGTAATCGAAGGTAGCGAAACGGTAGTGCGAGCTTTATTCGAATGTTAGCGATTCTTCAAACCGGTGGGCCACCGAACCTGAAGGCGCTCGCGATTGGGCTGGCCTTGGTTCTGGCCGCGATTGCCTGGCTGGTACTGCATCTGGTGAGGAAATTTTTCAAGGACACGCGCGAAGCTCGCAAAAACGAGATGCACGCGGCGCCGCGCATCGAAAACAGTGCGGCGTTCATGACCGCGTCGATGCAAGGCGTGATCCAGAAATTGCGTGAGCAGGAAAAGGAACTAGAGCGGCTGCATCGCATCGAGAAGGAACGCGCCGAGCACACCGAGCGCCTGAGCGAAGAAGTCACCCGAAACATGCCGGCAGGCTTCCTGATGGTGAACGCGCCGGGAATCATTTCCGGCGCAAACCCGGCGGCGGAGCAAGCGCTGGGAATCCGCGGATTGAATTACCGACGGTACAGCGAGGTGCTGGGGGATTCTTCGGAGCTGACGAGGCTGGTAGCGGAGTGCTTGGCGGGTGGAAAGATCTTCCGGCGCGAGCAGGTGAGCCACACGTCTCCGGCAGGAGACGCGCGACGGCTTGGAGTGACGATTTCGCCGGTGCGGCGCGGCAATGAAAAGGTCAGCGGCGCGATTTGCCTGCTGAGCGACTTGACGGAATTGGCGGCGTTGCAGCAGCAGATCGAACTGAAAAAGCACCTCGCTGCTCTCGGCGAGCTGTCCGCGGGAATTGCGCACGAATTCAAGAATGCCCTGGCGACGATTTCGGGTTACGCGCAGATGATCCGGGCCGAATCCGCGGATGGCGAGATTTTGGATCATGCCGAACGCATCCTGGAGCAGACACGGAACATCACACACGTGGTGACGGAATTCCTGAAGTATGCACGGCCACTCGAGATTTCCGAGGAGGTCGTGGATTTGGAAGGTGTGGTCGATAAGGTGGTTACGGAGATCAGCGGCGGGATGCCCAATGTAGCGGTGCGCAGTGAAGGTGAGTTTGGAAGCGTGGCAGGAGACGAAAGTCTGCTGCGGCAAGCGATGCTGAATTTGGCGCGGAATGCGGCCGAGGCTTGCGCGGAGGTGAAGGATGGTGTGGTGCTTGTTCGGGGTGAGATTGTGCGCGGTGGTGAGATTGGCTTTCAGCGGATCACGATCGTCGACAACGGACCGGGAATCGCGGGCGAGGCTCTGCCGAATTTATTTCACCCGTTCTTTACGACAAAACCACATGGCACGGGGTTAGGTCTGGCGGTAGTGCAAAAGATCATCGTGCAGCATGGCGGGCAAGTGGAGGCGCGGAACCAACCCGCCGGCGGCGCTACCTTTATCGTTACGCTACCGGAGTGGCGCGGCGGGAGCGCGGAAGAGGTAGAATTGAAGAAGCACGTCATGGAGATTTAAAGATAAGTGATTCCGAGGCGGTCCAGCTCGGCGCCGGGGAGGCATATATGCGAGCAATAACTTGGCGAAAGACCGGAGTATACGTGCTGGTGGTGTTACCAGTGGTAGGTCTGGCTGGGATCGCGGCGATTGCGCGGCAGGAACAGGCGCAGCAGGATACTACGCAGCAAGGCGCCACGGATCCGGTTGCCGAAGCGGCCCGCAAAGCTCGGGAACAAAAGAAGGCAGAGCCGAAGCCCAAAAAAGTTTACACGAATGAGGATTTCGGCGGTGGAACTCCGGCCCCTGCGGCCGCCACCGCGACTGCGACGCCTAACGGGGAGCCGAAGGAAGGCACGGAGGCGACCGGAGATAAGGATAAAGCTCCAGCCGACAGCGCAAACAAGAACGGGGAGGAAGCCTGGCGCAAACGTTTCAAGGAAGCGCGGGACAAATTAGCGCAAGCGGAGCAGGAACTCGACATTTTGCAGCGCGAGGCACAGAAGGCCCAGGTGCAGTATTACAGCGATCCGCAGAAAGCTCTGGCCGAGCAATACAGTCGCAAAGATATCACCGACGCAGACACCAAGATTGAAGCAAAGAAGCAAGAAATCGCGCAAATGAAACAACACATTTCGGATCTCGAAGACGAGCTGCGGAAGTCGGGTGGCGATCCCGGTTGGGCGAGATAACGAAACATCAAATCAATGAAGTAAAGAAGTAATGAGGTAAGGATTTGGGACTTGTGCGCTCGGGCGATTTCCTCTTCTTGGCTCTTCTTTGATTCAATACGTCTTTACTTCATCCCTTCGTTGTTCCTGGTTTGCTGCTTCCCTTCTCCGCACACTGAGCATTGGTTCCCGCAAGAGTATTCCTAAATCGTGGTAAAAACGGAGCACATGGAATCTCTGCTGCTTGTGGAAGACAAGAACGAATTGCGCGCGATGCTGCGCAAAGCGCTGGAACGCGCGGGCTATACGGTGGATGAAGCGCCGGATGGCGCGGCGGCGATCCAGAAAATTCGCGCGCGGCGTTACCTGCTGGTACTGACCGACCTGAAATTGCCGGGAGCATCCGGGCTCGATGTGTTGCGGGCGTCCAAGAGCGCGGACGCGACGATTCCGGTGATTCTGCTGACCGCGTTCGGGTCGGTGGAAGAAGCGGTCACCGCGATGAAGGAAGGGGCTTTCGATTTTCTTCAGAAGCCGGTAGACCTCGATCATCTAAAACTCTTGGTGCAGCGAGCGGCGCAGCAGCAGGAGATGCTGCGGGAGAACATTTTGCTGCGCGAAGAATATGCGGCGCGGTATGGATTCCCGCGGATCGTCGGAGAGCACAGCTCGATTCGCGACGTGAGCCAGCAGATCCAACGTGTGGCGGCGACGGATTCGACGGCACTATTGCTGGGGGAAAGCGGAACCGGCAAGGAGCTGTTCGCACGCGCGATCCATCATTTGTCGCCGCGGCGCGAGCAGCCATTTGTGGCGCTGAATTGTGCAGCGATACCCGAGGGATTGGTCGAGAACGAATTATTCGGGCACGAGAAGGGGGCCTTCACCGGAGCCGGGGCGCGCAAGGTCGGCAAGATGGACCTGGCGCATCGCGGCACGTTGTTTTTGGATGAGATTGGCGAATTGCCGCTGGCGATTCAGGCGAAACTTTTGCGGGTGCTGGAGGAGCGGCGGTTTGAGCGCGTCGGCGGAACGCAATCGATCGATGTGGATGTGCGCATCGTGGTGGCAACGAATCGCGACCTGCGAAAATTGATCGAGGAGAAATTGTTTCGCGAGGATTTGTATTTTCGCATTTCGGCGGTGCCGATGACGATTCCCCCGCTGCGCGAGCGCGGCGAGGATGTACTGATGCTGGCGGAGCATTTTCTCGAGAAATTCAGCCGCGAGTTTGCGAAACCCAGCCTGGAACTTTCGGAGGGAGCAAAGGAAAGGCTGCTGAGTTACCGGTGGCCGGGGAACGTCCGCGAATTGCAGAATACCCTGGAGCGGGCGGTGATTTTGGCGGATGGGTTGAGCATTGATGCCGATGATTTGCAGTTGCCTTCCACGCGGCCAGACGCTGAGAGTTTGCCAGCGGGGATGCTGCCGGAGAATTTTAACTGGGAGGGGTCGCTAGAGGAAATTAGTGGACGAGCGGTAGCGCATGTCGAGCGCGTCGTTTTGGAGGGAGCGCTGCGGGAGTCGAAGTGGAACAAGACGCGGGCGGCGGAAAAGCTTGGGGTATCGCCGAAGACTTTGCTGGCGAAACTGCGGGCTGCGGGGTTGGAAGAGTAACTGCGGAAGAAAATCACGGAAATTTTAGAGGGGGGATTCTTGCTTGTCGTTTGGGCATGGGTCTATCCGCGTCTAAACTCCGTCCTCTGAAGAGGGCGGCGACAGTCTAAAGAGGGCAACTATAGTTTTGTCGCGGTGTGCAGGGCTACGGTACCCAACGTCCAGACCCGAAACTCAACTCCTTCGTAGCCGGCGATGGCCATTAATGACGCAAGTTCCTTCGGGCGGTAGAAGCGGGAAACGGATGCGGGTAAGTAGGAGTACGCGGAACGGTCGCCGGAGATAAAGCTGCCGATGCGGGGGAGCACGTTTCGGAAATACCACCGATAGAGATCGCCGAGGAGTCCCTCAGGGGGTTCGGTAAATTCGAGAATCGCCAGGGTGCCACCCGGTTTGAGGAGGCGGTGGATTTCGCCCAGGCCGGCTTCGTAGTTGGCGAGATTGCGGAAGCCGAAGGCGGTGGTGACCAGATCGAAAGATGCGCCGGCGAAGGGCAGGCGCAGCGCGTCGGCTTCAAAAAATGGCATCGGCGTGGCAGAATTCGCGCCGGAACGAGCCGGCAGCGAACCACTTTTTGCGCGGGCGCGCACGAGCATCGCGTGGGAGAAATCCGCGCCGATGATTCGGGCGCGGGCGGAATGAGCGAGAGAGAACGCCAAGTCGCCGGTGCCGCAGCAGAGATCGAGAACCATCGCGTCGGGGCGCATCAGAATGGGACGCAGGCGGCGCGCAACGCGGGCGCGCCAGAGACGATCGAGTTGCAGCGAAAGTAGATGGTTCAACAGATCGTAGCGAGGCGCGATTTGCGTGAACATGTCGCGAACCTGTCGCGAAGCGTCCGCTTCCGACCGCGCGCCTTCGGGAAGAGTTCCCTTCGCTGGGGCAGTCGATTCAGGCATGGGCGTCCGATTTGGGCATCACCGATTTCGCAAGGAACTGCGGGGCGAAATGCAGCACCCGTTCGACGGCATCGAGTGGAACGTCGTTGTAGGAACCGGCTTTGCCCAAGCGCGGGGACAAAACGAAGCGCAGCTTGCCCTGGAGCGTTTTCTTGTCGGAACGCATGGCGTTGATTAACGAGCGGCCAGGTATGCGCGGCCACGGTGGCAGCGGGCCGATTTGCCGCACAAGCGCAACGATTCGCGACACGTAGTCAGGACCACAGATACCAATTTCGTGGGCCAGCAGAGCAGCGGCCATCATTCCCCAAGCTACCGCTTCACCGTGCTGGTAACGACGGTACTTCGTCGTGCTTTCAAGAGCGTGGGCAAAGGTGTGCCCGAAATTCAGAATCTCCCTAAGTCCGGATTCGCGTTCGTCCTTGGTAACGACGCGGGCCTTGATGGCGGCATTGCGCGGGATCAAGTACTCGAGCGCGCTGGGCTCGCGTCGTAGCACCTTACCCATATTTATTTCCAGGTAAGCGAACATCTTGGGGTCGGCGATGATGCTGTGCTTGATGATCTCGGCGAGGCCGCCGCGGAATTCGCGATCGGGCAGCGTCTTGAGAACCGCGGGGTCTGTAAGGATCAATTTGGGCGGGTAGAACGCGCCCACTAGATTCTTCCCTTCCGGCAGATTCACACCGGTCTTGCCGCCGATGGAACTGTCGACTTGCGCGACGAGCGTGGTCGGCACGTGCATCAAGGCAACGCCACGGAGATAAGAGGCGCTGACAAATCCGACTACATCGCCGATGACTCCGCCACCGACCGCGACGATAAGAGATTTTCTGTCGGCTCCGGAGCGAACCAGGTCGCGGGAAATCGACTCCACCGTGCGCAGATTCTTCAGCGTTTCGGCGTCGTTTTTGAGATGTACAACGCTGGGACTTCGCGCGCCCAACTCCCGATGAACACTGTTTCCGACAGCGCGCCAGACCTTCGGCGCGGACACAAAGTGCACGCTGGAGAACTTTCCGAGGCTCGCAATTTCCTTGGCTGCGCGCCGGAGGATGCCAGTGCCGCACACGATCGTGTACTTCCCGGCTGACGAATTTACAGAAATGCGTTTTGGGTTCATTGAGCGGGTATAAGAAATGTAGCACAGTGTCGAGGTTCTGGATTTGCCCTCACGGAGGTCCCTGGGTACGGCTTCCGTCAGGCACAGGCAAGAGTGCCCGTGCTACCTGAGGAGAATTCCTGCTACGATACTCGGGCAATTACGCGATCGCTGCTCATGACGCATTCCCCTAAATCCCACCGTGCTGATTATGTGGTTGTGGGCTCTGGAGTCGCCGGCCTTCGCGCGGCGATCGAGCTGAGCGATGCAGGCAGCGTGCTGGTGCTGGCGAAATCCGATTTGAGCGATTCGGCGACGTCTTTTGCGCAGGGCGGAATTGCGGTAGCACTGAGCGACGAAGACGAGATCAGCTTGCACGAGCAGGACACCATAAAAGCAGGCGACGGCCTTTGCCGGACCGAAGCGGTGGCGCTGTTGGTGGAAGAAGGCCCGAAGTACATAACGGAATTGATCGAATGGGGCACGGAATTCGATCGCGCGGGGACGAAATTGGCGTTCACGCGGGAAGCGGCGCACAGCAGGTCGCGCATCCTGCACGCGCATGGCGATTCCACGGGGCGGGAAATCAGCCGGGCCTTGCTCGCGCGCGCGCATACCATTCCCCACCTCCATCTTCGCGCGCATGCCTTCACGACCTCGCTGATCGTGGAATCGGGAAGCGTAGCCGGAGTTCGCTTTATCGATGAGTTAGACGACTCGCAGCACGAGGTGCGCGCCGGAGCGGTGTTGCTGGCAACCGGGGGCCTAGGCCGGATTTATCGAGAAACGACGAACCCGGACGTGGCGACAGGAGACGGCATGGCTATCGCATACGACGCCGGGGCCGTGCTTTCGGACATGGAGTTCATGCAGTTTCATCCAACGGCATTGGCGATCAAGGGTGCACCACGCTTTCTACTGTCGGAAGCGCTGCGCGGCGAGGGTGCCGTTCTGCGCAACGTGAATCTGGAACGCTTCATGAAGCGGTACAACGAAGCGCATGAACTTGCTCCGCGCGATATCGTGGCGCGCGCCATCGTCAGCGAAATGCACCGCACCGACGCGGCCTACGTCTACCTGGACATGACGAAAAAGAGCGAGGAGTTCCTGCGGAAACGCTTCCCGCGCATTTACGAGACTTGCTCAAACTATGGCTTGGACTTGGCGGCCGACATGGCGCCGGTTGGCCCCGCTGCGCACTACATGATGGGCGGCGTGAAGACGGATTTGTGGGGGCGCACCTCGCTGCCAGGGCTGTACGCCGCGGGCGAAACCGCGGATACCGGGGTGCACGGCGCGAATCGTTTGGCGAGTAATTCCCTTCTCGAGGGATTGGTGTTCGGAGCGCGCAGCGGCCAGGCGATGATGAAAGACGCGCCGGTGAAAAAACGCCAAGCGGTGGGATTGCCGGGAAGCCCAGCGCCAAAACCCGGGAACACACCAAATGCCAATGCGGGCCCGAAGCCCGGCAACGGCAAACCGTATCCCGCCGCATTGGACAAAATTCAAGATGTGGTGTGGCGGCAGATCGGAATCATGCGCGATGGAAAAGATCTGGCCGGGGCCATTACGCAACTACAAGCGATTGAGCTACCGAAATGCGAAAAACCGGGGCGCGGCGAGTATGAGGTGCGCAACTTGCATTCCTTGGCGTTGGTGATGGCACACTCTGCCCTGGCACGGGAAGAAAGCCGCGGCAGCCACTACCGGTCAGACTTTCCCTACCGGGACGACGAGAAGTTCGGCAAGCACTCGATCGCGCAGAAGGACAAGGATGTTGGTTTTGAAGCATGACGTCTGAAACTTCCGGAGCCCGCGTCGTCGCCTTATTTCGTCTGCAGCTGTTTAATGCTCTCCGCAAAAACGTGGCCGACGATCGTCAAGCTCTTTGAGCTGACTTTGTCGAGGGTGTCTTGGGGCGTGTGCCAATATGGGATTTCGAGGTCGATCACATCGACGGTGCGGACGTTGCGGATCGAGAAGGATTGATGGTCGTCCTCGATTGCGGTCGTATCGTTCACAAACACCCCTGAGTATCCCAGATTCTTCGCCGTAGCCCAGACCAGATCGGTGAGCGCTTTGTCGGAATTGGAGTCGCGCTTGATTCGCAGCTCGCGGCTGCCGACGATGTCGGCGAGCAAAAAGGCCCGAATCTTGGTCAAGTCTCCGCTCAAGGCAAGCTTGGCGGCCATCTGGCGGCTGCCGTAGCGGTTGTCGGGATCTTTCCATTCGCGATTGACGGCTTCCTCCCCATCAAAGAACGCGATCCAAACCTGGTAGCGGCCTTGCTGGGCGCATAGCAGCCGGGCCAGCTCCAGCATGACGGCCGTAGAGGATCCGCCGTCGTCGGCGCCAACGAAATCGTCGAGCCTCTTGGTGTCGTAGTGAGTGGCGAGCATGATGATTCCCGGCCGTTCGCCCGGGATCTTCACTAAGATGTTCTTCATCGCGATCGGCCCGGCGGGCGTCTGCGCGGTGAACGGGTCGACATCCGCAGTGCAGCCCGCGCTCGAGAGTTCGGAGAGAATGTAATCCTGGACCTGAGCAATGGCTTGCGACCCGGAGGGATGCGGGCCGAAATCGACTTGCTTGGCGACATCGGCGAATGCCAATTTGCCGTCGAATCCACCGGTTTTACCAGGCGGGGCGGTGTCCTCGTCGGGCATCTGGGCCGGGGCCTTCGGAGAGGCGCTAACGACCGGGGCGGTGGCCGAGCCGCGCGTTGCGTCGCCGGACTTGCAACCGGCCACCGCGGCAACAGCCAGAAAAAAACCAAGCAATGCCAGAGATCGTCGTGCAGGCGTCGCTATTCCTCGCGAAGGCATCTTGTTCATTTAGACTTTCCCGGCGGCCTCGGCGGCCAACCGCTTGTTCTTGTTTCGCACCACCACCGCGGACACCGCGATTCCGATGAAGTAGAGCCCCACCATCGGCGCCATGAAGATCAGCATGGTCATGGCGTCGGGTGTAGGCGTGATGATCGCGGCCACGATGGCGATGACCAGGATCGCATAGCGTACGTTCTTCCAGAGGAAGGCCGGAGTGACAATTCCGAACACGGACAAAAAGAAAATCAGGATCGGCAACTCGAACACCAAACCGAAGCCGAGCAACACCATGAGCGTCAAATCGAAATATTCAGTGACGGTGATCATGGGCACGACACCGGGCAGGCTGACGACCGTGAACTTAACGAGAAAGTTCAGCATGTACGGGAGTGTGACGAAATAACCGAAGGCAATTCCGCCCAAAAACAGAAATACGGTCGAAAACAAGAATCCGGTGATAGCGCTGCGCTCGTGTTTGTATAAAGCGGGGGCAACGAACAGCCAGATCTGGTACAGCACCACGGGCGAAGCGAGCACGATGCCGATGTAGATGCCCAGCGTAAGAATCAAATTGAAGCCGCCGGCCGGGTGCGTATACACCAACTGCTGCTGGAGGTTCGCGGCTTTCAGAGCGGCCAGCATCGGACGAGTGATGAAAACGATGATGTATTTGGCGATGTACACGCCAATGAACGCGCCAATGCCAATCGCGATCAGCGAATTGATGAGCCGTTTGCGAAGCTCGACGAGGTGCTCGAAGAAGGTCATCTGACCTCCCTCTTCAGGCTCCGGGACCGGAATTGTCGAGAGTGCCTCAGGCTGGCTGCTTGTAGTCATGAGGGGCGTCTAGGGCGTTAGGCGAAGCGGAGACGTCGGGCTTGTTACCGTTCTCGGGAGCAATCTTGAGCGAGGATGGTGAAGACGGCGCTTCGGTGTTGGAGTCGGCCGAAGTGGCTTCGGCCGAGCTGAATTCGGAGGACTCCGAGGAGCGCGCCACGGATTCGGGCACGGGCGTGATGACCGGGGCTTCGGTCGCGCCTTTGTCGGCCTCGGGCGATGCTAACGCTGTGGGGCCCGGCTGCGTCTCAGCACCAGAGGGCGTCGCCAGGGTGGCCGGCTGAAGCTGAGTGGCCGCGGCAGCCTGCAATTCGCGTTTTTTGCGCTCGACCTCGGCAGCCTGGCGTTCCAGATCGCGCATTTCGTTTTCGAATGCGGACTTAAAGTCGGTGGAAGCCTTGCGAAATTCCGCCATGAGTTTGCCCAAGCCGCGGGCGAGTTCGGGAAGCTTCTGGGGCCCAAATACGACCAGGACGATCACGAAGACCACAATCATGTGAGGGATACTGAGCATGGTTCGGGTGACCGGATGGCGGCCTGTTGGCATCATAGAGAACGGGATTCCATAGTGTCAAACAGCAGTTTGCTGTGTGATATAATTGCACCTTCAAGGTTTACGCGAGGTAAGGATGAAAGCAGAACGCCGCGGGTTGTTCCTTGTCGTAGCCGTATTGCTGGTATCTGCCATATTGGGCGGCATTTACGGTCCTAACGTCCGTGCGACCACGGCGTCGGCCGATGATTACCAGACGGCGGTCCGGGACTTTACCCGGGTGCTGGACGTGGTGCAGGCGAACTATGCCGAGCCGGTGGACGTGGACAAGGCGGTCTACCAGGGCGCCATCCCAGGCATGCTGCGCATGCTGGACCCCCACTCGAACTTTTTTGATGCGCGGCAGTTCGCGCTGCTGCGCGAAGATCAGCGCGGGAAGTATTACGGCGTCGGCATGGTCGTTGCGCCGCGCGAGAATCATACCGTGGTCATGGCTCCGTATGTGGGCGCACCCGCTTATAACGCCGGGATTCGCCCGGGCGACGTGATCGTTAAGGTCGATGAGAAGTCTACCGACGGCCTGACGACCAGCGACGTTGCGGATATGCTGAAGGGTGCAAAAGGCACCATCGTCAAGATCACTGTTACGCGCGAAGGTTATGAGGACCCCCTGTCCTTCACCGTGACCCGCGATGAAATTCCTCGCCACTCTGTGGACATCGCGTTCATGCTCAAGCCCGGCGTCGGGTACATCCGTCTTTCCGGATTCAACGAGACGACCGATCGCGAAATCGCGGAAGCGCTCAAGAAGCTGAACGCGTCCTCCCTCGATGGCCTGATTCTTGACATGCGCGGCAACCCCGGCGGCTTGCTCAACGAAGCGGTTGCCGTCAGCGACATGTTCCTCGACAGGAATCAGCTCATCGTGTCACATCACGGCCGCGCGTCGGCGGAACGCAAGTACATGACCGTGCGCGGAAATCAGGGCGTTACCGTGCCCCTGGTAATTTTGGTGAACGGAAATTCCGCATCGGCGACGGAGATTGTTTCTGGCGCAGTGCAAGACCATGACCGCGGCATCATCGTGGGCGAGACTACGTTCGGCAAGGGCTTGGTGCAGACGGTAACTCCGCTGAGCGAAAACACGGGCTTGGCGCTGACCACGGCTCGCTACTACACACCGAGTGGCCGGCTGATTCAGCGCGACTATAAATCTATCTCTCTCTACGAATACCACTACGAGCGCAAGGTGCCCGAGCATCCGACGGAGGTGAAACTCACGGACAGCGGCCGGCAGGTGACCGGCGGAGGCGGGATCACGCCGGATGTTACGGTAGCAGCTCCGAAGTTAACCAAATTCCAGGAAACGCTGATTCGGGCCGATGTTTTCTTCCCCTACGAGGCGGGCGTGGGTGGCTTCACGCGCTTCTATCTCGGCACACGTCCGACCGTAACGAAAGAATTCACGGCGGACGAAACGGTGATGAAGGATTTCCGCGAGTACCTAGCCAAGAAAAACGTCCGCTATACCGAACCAGAAATGTCCGAGAACATCGATTGGATCAAGCGCAAGATCAAGCAGGAAGTCTTCATGTCGGTATTCGGCCAGCAGGAAGGCTTCAAGGTGGAACTCGAAGCGGACCCGCAGGTTCAGAAAGCGGTTGATTCGATTCCACAGGCGCGCGCGCTGTATGAGAACGCGCGGAAGATCGTTGCGCAACGCATGGGGAACACTCCAGACCAGCCGTAGCTTGCCTTTCAAGGTTGTTGTCTGACGAGATTTTGAAGGGCGCAGATTGCTGCGCCCTTTCCTTTTGTGCGCCGTGTGCCATTTTAACGCGGCGACTTGGTTGGCAAGCCCGTGCGCCTCTGCTAAAATTTCGTTGCTGCTCATGGGCGAGTAGCTCAGCTGGGAGAGCGCCTCGTTCGCAACGAGGAGGCCGGGGGTTCGAATCCCCTCTCGTCCACCAGATTTTCAAATAACTTGCGGATATGCAATTGGCGTCGGTAACTCGTTTGTGCCGTTATTTGTGCCATAACCGTCGGTTCCTTTGCTTGCCAGCGCATCCAAGGCCGTGCGCTTTGCGTCCAGTCGAATGTGCGAACAGTGTTCCAGCGTTTTCGTGGAGACGTGTCCTGCAATACTGCGAATGGTTTGCTCGCTCGTTTGGCCCTCTGCCAGCTCGGTTGTCGCGTGATGCCGGAGATCGTGGAATCGCAGGCCAGCGCTGGGGCCGGTTACTTTGCATTCTGTGCTCGCGCAAACTGCCGTGGGCTTTTGCTTCTGCCCGCAAACTGGGCATTGGATCACTTGCGTTAGATTGCGCCAGGCTGTATGCCAGCCCGACATCGGCTTTGTTGGATCAGGGTTGCGTAAGCCTTCAGCGTGCGGGAAGACCTACCAGTCCGGCCGAGGCTCGTATGCGAAGAGGAGCTTAGATCGCTGTCGGAGTTCTAGCACCGCTGCCCAAAGGTCGCCGTTGAGCGGAGTAACCCTCTTCCCTGCCTTGGTCTTGCTGCGGCGTACCGTGAGCGCCTTTCCCATGAGGTCCAGGTCTCGCCAGCGCAGGTTGCGGAACTCCCCTGCACGCATTGTTATATTGAGGGCGAGCACAGAGGCAAGGCGGGCTATCTGCCATTCGGGCCGAGCCTCGGCGACTTTCAGTAGGCGGAGCTTTTCCGCCAATGAAAGCGCCCTGCCGATTCCACTGTCTACCTTCAACGGTGTACAGCGTTCCCGTTCCCACCTTCGCCAGCCACTTCCGCAACTCCTCGGCAACGAACTCGGATCCATTGTCCGAACGAATGTGTTCCGGGACGCCCCGAAACAACATCACGTCCGCCAGCGCTTCGATCACTTCGTACTGTCCCAGCCTTCTCGCCACACGGATCGCCAGACACTCCCGCGTAAATTCATCAATCAGCGTCAGCATCCGGATGGTTCTTCCATCGTACGTCCTGGCGCTCACGAAATCGTAGCTCCACACGTGATTCGTCCGCTCCGGCCGCAACCGAATACACGAGCCGTCGTTGAACCAC
>Ga0182018_10000572_pt1 | contig 46758 bp, 42 predicted proteins | sample 812P2MmetaG_FD_120490 | JGI IMG/M metagenome (GOLD analysis project Ga0182018, IMG submission 120490) | Permafrost microbial communities from Stordalen Mire, Sweden - 812P2M metaG | ecosystem: Environmental > Terrestrial > Soil > Wetlands > Permafrost | place: Sweden: Stordalen | collected... | reverse complement strand
GGTGACACTTTGCGCGAAGAATCTCTTCGGCGCTACGAGTATCAACACCGACTGGCGCAAGAACGCGCACGACGGTTTCCATCACAACAGCGATGGTTCGGCAAGTTACTCCGCGTTCACAGACTATCTGGGTCATAAAGACCTCGGCGAGAAAACCATCCTTTTTATTATTGATGGGCTCTATGGAAACGACAACGTGGATGGTCCGCCTCATCGGAAGTGGAAGATGCCGCCCTTCAACAACGCTTGGCCGAATAGCATTTTTATGTCGTTTGACGGCGTAGCGATCGATTCCGTCGGCTTCGATTTTCTCACTTCGGAATGGCCCGATCTTCCGGATATTGCGAATGCCGATAACTACCTGCGCGAATCTGCCTTGGCGAATGACCCGCCTTCGAAGACTTTCTATGATCCTGAACGCGACGGCATCCGATGCCGGAGTCTGGGTGTGCATGAACATTGGAACAATGGGACAGATAAGAAGTACTCGCGCAATCTCGGAAAGGCGCACGGGATCGAACTTTTCGAAGTCTGAAGTGCGGAACACACTTGAGCCATCGCTGCGGAGTTGCGCAACTGCAGATACGTTATCGGTACTCAGGGAGGCAGGATGAGCCGGCGAGTGTTTTTCTTATGCTTCGTAGCGGCATCGATGCTACCGGTAATTGCGTTTTCCCAATCATTCTTGAGCCAGTATAAAGGACTGCCTTATCACGACAGCCGCTATCGGGGCGGCCCACAAAAACTACCGGGACGAGTATTGAGTGCTTACTATGACCTGGGCGGCGAAGGGGTCGCGTATCACGACAGCGATCCACAGAATCATGGCAGCGGAGAGTTGAACCCGGCCGATGGGACCTACCTCAACGAATTCCGTATCCACGAGGGAGTGGATACTTCCTACACGAAGTTCAACCGGAAGCCGGATCCGATTGACGACAACGCCTTCGACAAGGTTGTTCCTCCTGTAGACCTGCTCTATGTTGGCTGGACCGAACCCGGAGAGTGGTTCAACATCACTGTAGATGTGACACACGCGGGAACATACGCGGCCGATTTCCTATACACATCGAATCGTGGCGGAACAATATCCGTCGATGTGAATGGAAAGGATGCGACAGGGCCCCTGGAGATCGCTTCGACAAATGATCCTGCAGACCCGCTGGCCTGGCGTCAGTGGCACCACTGGAATCTGGCGTCGCAACTTTTCAAGGTTCTCCTCAACAAAGGGAAAAACGTTCTAACCGTACACATATTGACGAACGGCAACATGAATCTGGCTTATTTCGATTTCAAACAGGTCCACAAATGAAAGGGACGCTTCCAGGTGTCACCGCTTCCAGTGCGTGGACGACCTGCAAAGCTTTGAAGTAGGGATCAATCTCCGCAGAGACGCCTCAGATCACCGTCAGGCGTAATCCGGTTGCACGGGAAATAATGATGGAACACTTGCCCTGCTTGAGCGAACTCATCTTCATTGACGTTGTGATGTGTGCTTCGCGGCTCTCTAATGCTGGCGCCTGCAATGTTTCGGTTTCCACCACACCGCTCATGCCGTGACCAAAATCGAGTTCTACCTCGAGCTCCGTTGCTGCGTCCTTGTTCAGAATGATCACCGATGTCTGGCCGCCGGGCAGTTTCGCGGCATAGGCCGTTGCATTGACTCCCGCAGCCTGCAGCTTCGTCGAGAACTCGGTCTTCAGCAGTGTTCCGCCGCTGAACAAGCCTGCGAATTTAAGTCCATACGCAACCGGCTCCAGCTGATAGTCCGAACCAAACGTCGCAATCGGTGTATAGAAGGGATGCGGATGCCCGGCAATCTGTTCGGGAGTTTCGCCACTCGCTTCGAGCAGCGCGTCGCCGGGCAGAGATCCACCAACGGAATTGGCCACAGATTTGCCCGTACCCCCGTGCAGATTGACGCCGGAATAGTCATTACTAGCCAGCAGCAGCGAATAGTCGGCTGACCAAAGCGCAGCAGCAAAGACGTCGGAGACACCCGGCTTGCCTCCGCGATAGCAGGTGTTGCCTTCGGTCATGCGTACGCGCGCACCGATTTTGCTGGCTGCAGCCGTTGCGATATTCGCCGTGTTCTGCACCCTTTGCATCGTCGCCGGTTTCAGCAGGTTCGGAATGTTGACCTCGGGGTTCGTCGCCGGCCCGCCAAAGTAATAATGATGAGTCAGGGTTGTTACGTGGGGTGGCGACTGGATGGAAGGCCATTGATCAGCAATCTCGGTCAGCCATGACACGTTGCTCGCAACATCTGGCATCCCGAACTTTGCTGCAGGCACCCGAGCTGCGATGGCGCGGGACAGGGAGAGCCATTCTTCGAGGTACGTCTTGGCCGACCATGTTTTCGGATCGCGCAGGTGCCGGTCAAATAGATCCGCTTCGTTTCCGATCTGGAAGTACTGCAAGCGGTTGCCCAGCGTCTCGGCTACAAAGACCGCTTCCTCGGCGGCGCGTTCCGGTGTATTGGTGCCCATCCCGATGCCGTACACGCAGGTCCAGCCAGTGGCTTGGAGGAACTCCGACAAATTCCTGACTGCTTCGATCGTCACCGCGTAGTACCGAGCCTTCGGCTCGCCCGTGACCTCACGGACCTGAGGATGCTCTGGTTCGGGAGAGTCAGGCTTAGGTTTCCAGTAAGCGAACTCGCTGGTGTTGCCCCCAAGGCGGAGAACGCCAGTTGACGAGAGTGCTTTGAACTCGCGAATCAAGCCGCTGTTCTGCGCCGTAAAGAAAGCCGGGTCGGAGAGTTGCTGCACCTCATAAGACAGGCCGACAAAGTCAACGGGCATATGAGGGCCAGTCGCTTCGCTGGGAAGGGCGAGGGCAACCCGGACCTTGTTTTGGCCCTGCGCGTGAAGACCCGCTCCGGCCACGGTGCAGGCTGCAGTGGCAAGGAATTCCCGTCGTGTGAGCATCGGTCCCTCGATTCATTACAGTTGCGGCTGGAGCGCCCGCTGTTTTCGGTGAGGCGGAAAAGGTAAGAATACGATACTTTGCCATGGTTCTATTCGGGCCGTTCGCCGCGATGCTCGAGCTGACTATCGCCCGGTCGACTCTTGTAATTCGCCCTCCGCTTCAGATTGTTCCTTCTTCCCCCGCGGGGACTATGTCCCAACTCGCAAACAGCGCCGAATCGGGGAAGTATCCCGGCATATGCGTAGTCACACACGGTTGTCGTGCTGTAACCGCTGGTGACGCGAAATGTCGCTGATCGAACGCAAAGTAATGCCGCCGATTTTTCGGGCACGTTCGGCAATCTCGCCGGTCATCGTAAATCTGTTCTCCTTGTTCGTCGAGAAGCAGCTGGTGGTCCCGGAGGTGCCGCCCAGTCATATGCCGATGGAAATTCTTGGTTTTCAGGTACAGTGCGAACGTGTCCGCGAGCAATTGTCGCAGCGCGGCTGAGATTTCGATCACACTTTCGCGTTTTCAGATCCGCCGCGCAAGCCTGGCCGAAGGTGAATTCTCGTAAAGCGCGAGCCGGAAAAATCCCGCGGAGCTCAATTCTTGGCTTCTCGAGAATGCCCGCAAATTTAACCTCCAGAACCGTCTTGGTTTTGTCCTCTCGCTAGCCCGAAACGGTGCCCACAAATTGAATGTCAACCCGGCAGACTCGGCACTGGATCGCTTTCTAAAGCAGCTCGACGACAGCCGATTGGCGAAAGAAGACTACTTTTATCGTCCTCCGCGCGCAGAGACCGAGGGCCACTGGCCGCGAAAGAACCGCACCGAGACTGCAGCCCACTGGAACCTCCTTACGGTTCTGAAGCCAGAACATCTTCAATATGCCCGCTGATCGTACGGCTGGCCGCTTCCCGTCCCCGTGGATCAGTCATCGGTCCTCGCTTTCAGATCTTAGGCCAAAAAATGACTGTCAGAGTCATGACTCCCTGCGCGGGGTGTACGACCCGTCCACCTATATCGCCGGATCCCGACGGACCGGTCATCAACACCGAATAGGCTGTGTTCCGGAAAGCAGGATGCCTGTACGCGAGATGCACGTTTTCGACAATGTCGGCCGGATCCAGCAGAACGACAAGATCGTGCGCCAGGAACCCAATCGTGTTGACCCGCAAATCCGTTTCGCTCAAAAGGACCGAACCCGTCTCAGCGATTGCCATGGGAGAGCGCACAATCGCTACATCGATGTCTCCAGCATCCGCCCAATTCGAGTACTCCTCGGGAGTTGAATTTCCTACAAACTCGGGCACGGCCGAGCAAACATTCTTCACGTTCGGAAATCGACTCCGTAGGAACGCTGCGAAATCCCCAGGCTGCTCGTCGACGAGCACACCAGCCATCTCCTCGAGTCCTTTCCGAAATTGCGGTAGGAAGTCTGTCTTGGCTAAGCGTGGGAAATCGGGTACCTCCGGTTTGACCTTTGCGGGAAGACGGTTGTTTCGGATACGTCCCAGAACGTCTTGTCGTGCGCTCATCGCCCTAAGTCTCCTTCAACCGATGGTGTCTATACCATTGGTGAAATGTCTGCTTCGGGGGTTCGGGAAGCTCGCGATGTTTGCCCCACGCATTGAGATCGTTATAAATGGCAAAATGTGGGAGGACCTTCAGCGCAGCGTCGGCCATGGCCGTAGCTATTTGATACAGCTCGGGGTGGCTCAGAATGTTGCCGGCAGCCTTCAGTGCGGCCTTCTTGGTCAGATTGATCTGATGCTTCTGGTCCATCACTCCACGCCACGCATAAATCTGCTCGTGAATGTTGATCTTCACGGGGCACACGTTGGAGCAACTGCCATTCAGCGTGGAGGCAAACGGCAGTTCGCTGTAGCGGTGGATATCGAAGGTCGGCATCATAATGATGCCGATCGGCCCCATGTAGGTCGAGCCATAGCTCAGGCCACCGCTGCGCCGATACACCGGGCAGGTGTTCATGCAGGCACCGCAGCGGATGCACTTGAGAGACGGCCAGAACTGCTCCATTCCCAGGCGTTCCGATCGGCCATTGTCAACGATGATGACGTGCATTTCCCCGTCCTTGCGTGGCCCGCGGAAGTGCGATGTATATTGCGAAATCGGTTGCCCAGTGGCGCTGCGGGACAACAGACGAATAAAGACAGCGAGTTCCTTATTTGAAGGAAGAATCTTCTCGATCCCAAGGCTGCAAATGCGGACTTTCGGTACATTGCCAGACAGATCCGCGTTCCCCTCGTTCGTAACGACGACAATCGCTCCTGTGTCAGCGATCGCGAAGTTGGCACCGGTCATTCCTACATCGGCCTTCTCGATTAACGGACGAGTGTGATTCCGCATTTGCTGCGCAAGATAAACCTCGTCGGTCTTGTTTGGATCTGATCCATAGGTTCGGGCAAACAAGGCCGCTACATCTTCCTTGGACTTCTGTATGGCGGGGCCGATGATATGGGCCGGAGGTTGATCATCGAGCTGTTGGATCCGTTCTCCGAGGTCGGTCTCCGTCACAACGATTCCTCGAGTCTGTAGGAAGCGCCTCGTGTCGCATTCCTCGGTCAGCATGGACTTCGACTTGATTAGAGTCCTGGCCCCATGCTTGGCCATGATGTCCGCGACAATCTGGTTGTGGTCGTGCGCATCATTGGCCCAATGCACGTGAACGCCATTGCGTTTTGCGCTCTCCTCGAACTGTTCAAGGTATTCCGCAAGATGGGAAAGGACGTGCTCCTTGGTTTCGGAAGCGAGATCCCGAAGCTGTTCCCACTCAGGGACAGCCGCCGCCGCTCGATCCCTGGCAACGCGCATCGCCCAGATCAACCGGTCGAAATGACGCTCGTGTTCGCGGTCTTCGACGAACAGCTTCGCATTTTCCGCCTGATTGACTGGTTCCATGTCACACCCCGTTCAAGACTTGCGCAATGTGAAGAAACCTAAGCGGACTGGCGGTTCGGCGGGCGCATCCTTGGAGATGCATGAGGCATGACATATCGGAAGAAATCACGTATTCGGGTTTTGCAGAGCTTATGAACTCCAGTTTGTCGTAGCCCATTCTGGAGGAAATAGCCTCTTCGGTAGCAGCGAATGTACCTCCGAACCCACAGCACTCGTCGTGGCGATCAAATTCAACTACCTCGACACCGTTCACGCCCTGGAGAAGAGCCTTGGGCTTGTCAAAGACCGGATCATGAACCCGCTCACTCATCGACGCCATGCCAATGCCGCGAATCGCTGAACAGCTGTTGTGCAGTGCGACGCGGTGGGGGAAGGAAACTCCGGGAAACTTGGCGACCCTCAGAACGTCGTGTAGGAATTCCACGAGATCAAACGTATGTGTGGTTACGTGTTCACGTTCGCGAGTCGCTTCTGCAGCTATGAACTTGTTTCGGATATGGTGGGTACAGCTACCCGACGGAACAACGATGTATTCGAACCGAGAGAAAAGTCTTACGAAATGTTCTTCTGTCGCGCGACTGTCTCCCTCGCATCCTGAGTTCGCCATCGGTTGGCCGCAGCAGGTCTGCTCGAACGGGTATTCAACCTCCACCCCGTGACGTTCAAGCAGTTCAAGCGTGGCAATGCCGACTTCTGGATAAAACGTATCGATATAACAGGGAACCACCAGTCCCACCTTCATTTGGCCTCCTGTCTCACCTAGTGGTGCTCGGACCTCGGGTGGAAGTCGAATCTCCTGGTCTTAGTGAAAGAGATTGGTTTTCGCTAAATCGATCAATTCGTCGCCACGGCCGTTCATCACGGTGCGAAGCATGTACAAACTGAATCCCTTTGCCTCCTCGGGCGTGATTGTGGGGGGCATGGCAAGTTCCAGTCGGTGTGTAAGGACTTCAACAAGCGCGGGCCCTTTGTGTGAAAATGCGGCCCGCAAGGCCGGCTCGAGTTGTTCCGGACGCTCCACACGCGCGCCAAACATCCCCATCGCTTCCGCGACTTTCGCAAAGCTCGGGTTCTTCAGATCCGTGCTGAATGTGACATAACCGCTGCTCTTCATTTCGACTTCGACGAACCCCAAAGCTCCGTTATTAAAGACCACAACCTTCACCGGCAGCTCCATCTGATTCAGCGTCAGAAGATCGCCGAGCAGCATGGATAAACCACCATCACCCGAGAAGCTGATTACCTGGCGACCGCGAAATGCGGACTGCGCCCCGATGGCTTGCGGCATCGCGTTCGCCATAGAGCCGTGATTAAAAGAGCCCAGGATCCGGCGCTTGCCGTTTACCTTGAGATAACGCGCGGTCCATATGACCTCCGTGCCGACATCACAGGTGAAAATGGCGTCCTGAGCGGCAAGTTTGTCGATGGTGGCGACTACGAACTCGGGGTGAAGAGGCGAGGTGCCTTCTTTGCCGGTGGCGAGAGCATCGAGATCCTTTCTCGTCCGAGCATAGTGAGCTAGGGATTTGTCCAAGTGACTGCGATCCGCTTTGTCGGAGAGCAGCGGCAATAAGGCTTGCAAGGTGCTTTTCACGTCGCCGATCAGTCCGATCTCGACGTGTGTCCGCCGGCCGATCTGTTCACCACGAATGTCGACTTGGATGACGGTGGCTTTCTCGGGGTAGAACTGGCGATACGGAAAATCCGTCCCGAGCATAAGAAGCACGTCGGAATCCATAATTGCGTGATATCCAGATGAAAATCCAAGAAGCCCTGTCATCCCGACATCATAAGGATTGTCGTACTCGATGAATTCCTTTCCTCGATATGCGAACACGATAGGAGCTTTCAGCTTCTCCGCAGTAGCGATGAGTTCGTCGTGCGCTCCCTTGCAGCCTGCGCCTCCGAGAATCGTGATTTTGTTGCCAGTATTCAGGGTATCAGCGGTTCGCTTGAGCTGGTCTCGGTTAGGAGTCAAGGAATATGTGTTGTCCTCAACAGCTATGGCCAAAGGATTTTGCGAACATTCACTGGCCATGACGGTTCCCGGGATGACAACGACCGCGACCGTGCGTTTGACGATTGCCGTGCGGATGGCAGTGGCGAGAACACGCGGAAGTTGATCTGGCTCGGAAACCAGGGCGCAATAATCGCTGCACTCTTTGTAGAGAATCTCCGGATGAGTTTCTTGAAAGTAGTTGTTGCCAAGTTCGATGCTCGGAATTTGCGCCGCGATCGCGAGAACGGGCACTCTGCTGCGGTAACAGTCGAATAGTCCATTAATAAGGTGCAGATTTCCGGGCCCGCAACTGCCAGCGCACACGGCCAGTTCGTCGGTTAGGTGCGCTTCGGCACCCGCGGCAAAGGCACCGGCCTCTTCATGCCGGACATGCACCCATTCGATACCGCCTTTGGCTCGTATGGTGTCGGTGAAGGCGTTCAGGGAGTCTCCCGATACGCCATAAACACGGGTGACACCCACGTCGAGGAGCATTTGAATGAGAACTTCAGATGTTTTCATGATCGAGAGACTCCTTCTCGGTTCACGAGAAAGCAGGTCGACTGCCAACAGCCGGAGGTGCAACAACTTTGGCGACGGGTAACCTATGTAGGATCAAGATCATTCGAGCATCGGCCGAATCGGCCATACCTGGCGTGTGATCGAAGGATCGGCTAGTCGAAGGCTCGACTTTTCGGTCTAGAAGTTGACACATTTGCGGCGCGACGCTTCGACGATTTCCCAAATCAGACCAAGCATGTATTGTGCGGGTATCGGTCCAATCAACGATGAGTTTGCGTTCAGGGAAGCTGCGACGCCCGATGCCGCGACGGGCAGGAATCACGCCACGATTTCGTGGCGTTGCGCGCCCAAGTTCGTGATGCCGCACTCCAAGATGTCTCCAACCGCCATGAATCGATTCTTTGCCAGGCCCACGCCGGATGGAGTTCCGGTTGCCAGGATGTCGCCGGGAACCATTCGGATGTGGCGAGAAAAATAGGCAAGCATCTCGTAAACAGGAAACAACATGTCACTCGTATTTCCTTGCTGCTCATAGTGGCCGTTGACTTTCGTCCACACGTCAAGGTCCATCGGATTGATGCCCGTAGTCAGATAGGGCCCGATCGGACAATACGTCGGACGCGACTTTGCACGCACAAGGTGGATTTGTTTCTGCGCATCCACTTGAGTTGACCGATCGGAAACATCGTTGAGGCAAACGTAGCCGAAGATGTAGCCAGCAGCCTCCTCTGCCGTGATGTCCTGCACCTCGCGCCCGACAACAATGGCAAGTTCGGTTTCCCAATCCAGCTTGACGCCGCGATTGGGACCGCGGCTGATGGGATCGAAAGGGCCGGTAAGTGAGAGCATCGACTTAAGGAAAACCTCGGGCTCGGTTGGCATGGGCACCTTCACTTCCTCGATGTGTTTCTTGTAGTTGAAGCCTGTCGCTGGTATCTGTCGTATGCCCTGAATAGGCGCCAAATAGGTTACGTCTCCCGCGATAGGTTTGAGAGCAGCGGCGTTCACCTGCGCCAGGACGCCGCTTTCAATTGTGATTGGTGTGATGTCGGAAACCAGAGGACGAAGATCCAGAAGTTCGCCGCCGCTAACCACCGCCGGAATGACGCTATTGCCCTGCCGAACACGCGCGAACTGTTCCATAGTTTACCTTTCTTCTCGCTCGGTCTAGCTGTTGGGGGTTGTAGTGGATTCAGCTTGAATTTCAAGACCAGTTAATGCTTTGCCCTACAAAATGTGCGTCGCGGCGGTCTGCGCAGTGCGCATACGCGTCTACAGATTCACGGATTGCCAAACGATCGGCTGCTTCGGCGCCCGACATTGAAAAATAGTTGGTCATTCAGGAGGTCTCCGTATTACGGCTATACCTGCCAGACGTTCGGGGCATTGACATCAGGAACCTAGTGGCTCACTCCGGAGTTGCACCCATCGCACGCACGAACTCATCGTGTGCGCGCGCGTAGTCCAGCTGCGATTGCAGCAGGAGCGCCTTGGCCTCGAACTCTTGAGCGCTCGCCGTGGCGGCCTGCGACTTGAGCGCGGCTCCTCGCAATAGTTCTTGCTGCTGAACGCGGTTTGATTCGTGTCGCAGCGTCAGGATTTCTTCTGAAACTTTGAGCATCTGCTGGGTCCGTTCCAGTTTGTTATAGGCGGTTTGGACCTGCAGTTCGACCTGATCCGTGACTTTCGCAAGGTCCTCCTTCGCCTCGGACAACTGGGATTCGCGTTCATGCAGAACAGCGTGCTTATGGCCGGCGTCAAACAGGTCGTAGCTGAAGTGAATGCCGAACGTACCGAAGTTGCGCGCGAGGAACGGAACATTATTCTGGTAGCTGTAGCGGCCAAAGGCGTCGACATCGGGCACCCAGATATCGGTCTTGGCCAAACGCACAGCGGCCACCGCTTTCTCGACCTCGGCGCGGGCGACTTGTATTTCCGGATGTGAGTTCTTCGCCGTGGCAACACATTCCTCGCGCGGGCAGGTCTCCTGAACTTCGCCAACCGTTGGATCGAGATCGAGAGCCGTGTTCAGAGGCAGGCCCGTGAGGTCGTTGAGTTTCAGCTGGAGGTCCGTCAACTGAAGATCCGTGGTCAACAATTCCTGCTGAGCTTGCAAGAAATTGGCGCGGCTTTCGATCGACTCCTGTTCGAGAGAAGCGCCGAACTTAACTTGCTGGATACGTTCGCTCTCAAGGTCCTGCGCGGCTTGGATTCTCGCCTCGGTGGCGCTGCGATGCGCTTGGGCAATCAAGACTGCGTAGTACACCTCATGCACCGCCAGAGCCACGTCATTGCTTGTCAGTTGCGCCTTCGAGCGTGACGCTTTTACCTCTGCCTGGGCGATATCGTTCGCCCGCCTGATTTTCAGCAGCGAGGTCAACGGCTGCGTGATTTGGGTTCCGCTGGTCGTCAGGGTGCGCCCACCTTGGTTGAGGATGCTGTCCTCCACGGGAAAGGGCGCGCCGTTGACCGTACCCAGACTGCCGGCATTAATCTGAATCAGTTGCGTGTCCGTCAGCCGGGCAAGGTTGCTGTCGTTATGTATCGACGGGAAATAGGAACTTTTTTCGGCCTCTTTGGCGTGTTGTTTTTCGTCGACGGAGAATCCGGCCAGTCGCACGTCATGGTTGTGTTTTAGTGCTAACTCAACCGCTTCGCGCAGCGTAATGTGGCGCGGCCCTGCCGAATTTGGTGTCTGACCAGCCACGCCAGGAGAAGTCCATAGCGTCGCTGCCACCAGCAGAGCGAGTGCCTTTCGCTTCATGATTTTGACTCCTTCTGGACGGACATTGTTTGCTGGATGGCCTTGAGATCGCCGTAGTCCAGCGGTGATTTGCGCAGCAGGGCCACCATGAGCAGTGCAAACGCGCAACTCCAGGAGATCAACAGAAAGCCATCGACAATACTCAGACTGTAGGCTTGAAGACGCAGCCGTGCCGCAACCAAATCCACTGCTCGCTCTCCAGCAGCCGCCATGCCGGCTGTTTTCGTGGCTAATCCAGCGGTCATCGCGCGTATGTTCAGAGTAGTGATCCAATCTCCAGCGCTGACGTGAAGCCCCAGCAGGTTGGAGTGTAGTTTTTCGCGCTGAGCCAGGAAGTGGCCCATGTAGATGGCGCCCGCGGTTCCGCCAAACAGGCGCACCACATGGAAGAAGGCCGAGAACGTAAGAGCCCGCTCGGGCTTCGACAAACCACCCGTGAAGATGGCCTGCAATACGATGCACCCGACGAGGCCGATGAAAGCAAATGCCTGTCCAACTCCAGTCAGCAATTCAGTAGGGTAGAAATTCTCGGCTGCCCACGTGCTGTTGTACTGCGCGTTCAACCAGGCAGCGAAAGCGGTACAGGCAAGACCGACGGCTAAGAGCAGGCGCGGATCGACTTTGCGCAACAGGAGATATCCAGCCGAAAACGCGACCGGCAGAAGCGGAAGGGCGCTCCAAATAATCGCCGGCCCGATCTGATCGGCTTCCAATCCGCGTATAGCCAGCGCCTGCGGAATAAGAATGATGGTCGTGCACAGTGTGAAGCGAAACCCAAAAAGCAGGCCGCCCAACAACACAGTGTTCCGCGTCGCCAAATACGGCAGCGCCACAAGCGGGTTGGGGCCGCGCAGTCTCCGGACAAGCGCGCACAAGAGAAAAAACATCCCGCACCAAAACCAGGCATTGAACACGCCGGAACGAAACCAATCGAGTCGTTGACCTTGCTGCAGAGCGGCAAATACAAGAGCCAAACCCAGGCTCAGGTACAAAAACCCGGCGAAACTTGGAGCTGGACCCGTCTTCTTACGTGGCGGCGGCGGCGGAATGCCCAGGTACACACAGAGAATCATGATGGGCGCGATGGCTGCCGAGTTCCAGAACATCCAATGCCACGACAGATGGTCTCGGTACCAGCCGTAGAGCGATGGCGCGATATTCACCGCGCCGTCGACAAAAGTGGCATACAAGGCAATCGTAAATGGAAGATAGCGCAACGGAATGTTGCGGAGCGCGAACGTCAGCGTAAGGGGATAGAAGGTGCCTGAGGTCATCCCGGCAAGAACCAGCACGGCGAGAAATAGCGTGTAGCTGTGTACGAATGGAAGAAAGACGCAAGTTAGAGCGAAGATTGCGGCGGCGCCGATCAGGATGCGTCGCGGGCCAAACAATCCTCCAAGATAGACAGTGAAGGGTCCGATGAACATCAAAGACGCGTTATAGGCGCTATCCAGCCAGGCGCCATCGTCGAGGCTTATGCCGACATGTCCCTTCAGATCCGCAAGACCAAGACTCAGCATACGGCCGGTCAGCGTCACCAGTCCTGCACCGAGAACGACTCCGAGAATTCCGAGCAGGGGACGCGTCGACACTTCCGATGGGATGGCGGCAGCGGCGCCATGCGCAATGTCGAGTGCGGAGGGACGGATGGAAATGCTTGAAGTTCCCATTGTTACGGCTACTGTCTCGTCCGGACGGTTGCTATCACGGAAAGTCCGGGACGCAGTTTCGCGGCAAAGGTGGAATCATCGAGCGCGATCTTCACCGGAATCCGCTGCACGACTTTGGTGAAATTCCCGGTCGCATTGTCGGGCGGAAGCAGAGCGAATTGCGATCCGCTGGCCGGGGCTATCTCCAGCACTTTTCCGTGAATGACTTGCCCTGGGAATTGGTCGATCCGGAGTTCGGCGGGGTCTCCGACCTTCACATTGGTCAATTGGGTTTCCCGGTAATTGGCTTGTACCCACTTCGTGACATCGACCAAGGAGATGACCTGTGTACCGGGTGAAACGAGCTGGCCGGCACGGACTTGCCGTTCACCTAGGGTGCCATCGCTCGGGGCGTAAATCTTTGTGTATCCCAAATTGACCGTCGCTGCCACCAGGCTGGCTTGCTTTGCGTGCAGGTCGGCCCGAAGTTGCAGGTCCTGAGACTCGAGCACGGCCTTCGAGCGGCGCTCGCTTTCGGCTCCAATCTCGTTGCTGCGCAACAGCGTGCGGGCTTGTTCAAGATCGGCGTCACGGCTCGCGAACTGGGCAGAGGCGCGCGCTTCGTCGGCTACGGCGGTTTCCAGTTTCTGTTGCGTCGCCGAATGCGCCTGATACAGATCTTCTTGGCGCTTTCGCTCGGAGCGAGCGTGAACTAAATCGGCTTCCACGGCCTGTTTTCCGGCCTCCGCCGCCGCGATTTGCGCCTTTGCCTGATCGATCCCGGCCAAAGCTTTGGCAATACGTGTATCCTGCAACTCGCGTTGTCGTCGGTTGTTTTCGATCGCTGCCCGAGCCGCCTCGACCGCCGCGCTGGCTTGATCCACCTGCGCCCGGTAATCGTCGTCCTGCAGTTCCACGATCAGATCGCCCTTATGAACTTGCTGGTAGTCGGCGACGTGGACAGCGCGCACAATGCCCGCCACCTTGGTGCTCAACGGTGTAAGATCGCCGCGAACATAGGCGTCGTCCGTGACTTGCTCCGTTTTGCCGCCCTCCCACGCATTCCAGTTGCGCGTCAATGTAATCAAGATGGCCAGGGCGAGCAGTATGACCACAAGAGGAGTCACAAATTTCTTCCAGCCAGCCTCCGGCCGGGGAGTGATCTGAGTCTTATCGTGCTCAGACGCCAGTTTCGCGACCGGTGGGTCAGAGTTGGCGGGCACGGGTGTGGAGGACATCAACTTGCTCCTTGGCACCAAGAAATTTTAGTAACCGCAAAAGCTTTCAAGTCTGGTTTAGGCGGCGTTGGGAACGAGAATCAACTTCTTGTTCACAAACTCTTCCAGACCAAGGTTCGAGAGTTCTTTGCCCCACCCGGAACGTTTAATTCCGCCGAACGGCAGATCCGGGGCGCTCACATCGGGATAGTTGATGAATACCATTCCTGTCTCAATGCGGCTGGCGACGCGCTTGCCCCTTTCGATATCCGACGTGTATACGGAACCTCCGAGTCCAAACGGAGAATCGTTGGCGATTGCAATTGCCTCATCTTCGTTCTTGGCAGGAAAAACGAGCGCAACGGGTCCAAAGAACTCCTGCCGGTAGGCAGGATTGTCCGGGGTTACATTGGTCAGAATGGTCGGCTCGAGGAAAGCTCCAAGCTCGCCGGAGCGCTTGCCACCAAGTACGATTTGAGCACCGTGGCTCGTCGCTACCTGGATTTGCTGAAGGATCAGCTGAAGGGCTGCCTCGGAGGAAAGAGGACCCAGGGTCACACTCTCGTCGAGTGGGTCTCCCAGGCGAAGGCCCTTCGCCGCAGCAATGAACTGGGGAAGAAACTTATTCAGCATCGACTCGACCACGATGAATCGCTTGGCACCAATGCAGGTCTGCCCGTTGTTTCCGAAGCGGCCGACAATGGCCATGGCTACGGTATGGTCGAGGTCGGCATCGTCCAAAACGATGAATGGGTCGCTGCCGCCTAGCTCCATGGTGGATTTCTTCAGGTTTTTCCCAGCTCGTGACGCAAGCGCCTCGCCCGCACGCTCGGAACCTGTGAGCGCGATCCCTTTCACCCGGGGATCGTCGATCAAAGCACCCGCCTGATCGTTGCTCAGGAATAGATTGGTGTACACGCCTTCCGGCACGCCTGCTTCTTTGAGCACCTGGTCAAACGCAACGGCGCATTGCGGAACACCCGGGGCGTGTTTCAGAAGCATGACGTTGCCGGACATCAGATGAGGACCGGCAAAACGCGCCAGTTGATAGTAAGGATAGTTCCAAGGCTGAACGCTCAGCAGAACGCCGAACGGAGAGTACTCAAGACGCGCATCGCCGGTGACCGATTTGAAGGTCTTCGGTGCCAGAAACGCTTCGGCGTTGTCCGCAAAGTACTGCAAGATCGAAGCGCTGAGTTCAACCTCGCCTCGACTCTCGGCGATTCTCTTTCCCATTTCCACTGTCGCCAGGCGAGCTAGTTCTTCCTTTCTCTTGAGAAGGACTTGCGCGCATCGCCCGATGATCTTGGAGCGTTCGCTAAAGGGTCGTGCCGACCACGTTCGAAACGCCCGGTCCGCCGTTGCCAACGCATCCATCACTTGTTGGTCGGTATGTTCCGGAAAGGTCTTGAGTACTTCCCCTGTCGCCGGGTTTACGCTGCGGTATGGCACGTCAGGATCTCCTTTTTCTGCTGACGATCACGCTGCCGTCGCTCGGACGGCTCGTGGAAAGGTCGTCGAAACACCAATCGTTGTCGGCACAACGAAAGCGCAAAGATTTCTGGAGCCGCACGTCACAGTGCGGCAAGCGGTGTACCAAATGTGTAGAAAGGGGAGCGTCGGCAAGATGCTGAAGGGAAAGGTCTTGGCGTGAGCCCGATGCCGTTCGTGCCTTCTGCCGATTTACCGCTGCCAACCGTTTAGCGCTTTCGCCACCCGATTGACACCGGTATATTTCCAAGCAGGATGGTGATCGACAGGAAGGCGGCTTCAATTGGCGGAGTTGAATCACGCAAAAAGCCCGTGCGACCAGCATTCCGAACTCCGATAAGCGAGGGCTGAACGTTAGGAAGAAGGCGCGGCTTCCACGAACCACGGCCGGCCCGATCCGGCCGCAGGCTTCCGTTGATGGATCGGCGCAACCACAACTCGTGATACTCGCCGCACAAGCTGCCGTCTCGCGCGCAAAAGCCGAGCCTTGAAGGTACTGCTGGAAACGCCGAGTAGCGCGCAAGCTTCTCGGATCGATAACTCCTGGAAATAGATCATGATGAATGCTTGCCGAAGCAAAGGCTTCATGTGGCCGAGGCGCTCGTTGATCAGTTGAAAGGTCTCTCGTTCTCCGTGCGCCACTTCCGGATCGGGTTGCGAGCTGGCGATTCGTTCGGTCCAGTTGGATTCATGCGATGTATTCGTTTCCGGATACGGGACGACCCGCGATGACCTGCGTTTTCGTTGAACCATCAATGCCGCGTTAACCACGATTCGCGTGAACCACGTCGTAAGTGCAGACCGCCCCTCGAAGCCTCGCAGATTCAGATAACCGGAAAGATAGGCATTGTGGACAGCGTCTTCGGCGTCTTCTGTGTTGCGAACGATGGTACGGGCAATCGCTAGGAATCTCGGCCGAGAGGTCTCGAACATTTCCTGAAAAGTCTCTGTCTGAAGCTTCGCTGTGTGGCGTCGCACAGGATTGAGGATCTCGAGAGTGGCGGAGTGGCGAAAGACTGAGTCGGCATTCCTGTTTCGCGCCCGGTGTAGACGCAGAGCGTTACTCGCTGCGTCTGCGCCCGCACCTCGTTGGAATCCCACCGACTCTAATTCGTAGGTGATCATCAGCGCCTCCGGTTGTTTCACGACTCCATCAAGCAAATCCACTTCCAACCGGAGTCACAAGTCGGATCCGTGCGGCAATCAGTGTTGTGGCCTGATTTCCAACGGAGATGCGGACCCGCAGAGACAAACGAGTTCTGCCAGCGGAGGAAGTTGGTGGCGGCGCTTTGACGGTAGCGTCGATTGTGTGACTTGTGTAGCGTTCTGCCGGCAGCGACAATTCTCACGTCTGCATCCACCTGCGCCGAATGCGGCCGCGAAAAGTCGGTCCCGGTTTGGCTCAAACGTTGCATCACGATCCGAGGCAAATTCGGCGCCAAAGGCTCGTCGCGCTGAATCGCAGCCACGCAGCGATTAACCACAGGAGCCATCGATGCGCGATCCTCGACGCCGGCCGTTCGACCTGAGACCAAAATAACGTCCAACAGCCTGATCATCACGTGTGCGGTCGTGGTCTTCATCGCGCTGGCTGGTTTTCTCCGAATACCGTATTCATTCCATCGTTCACGCGCCCTGGCGCGACGAGGCAGTCCGGTGCTGCGCATATCTCCAACTTCGCGACAGTTCTTCGACGGTTTTGTCAAACCAAAGACGCTTGAGCTAGTCAACGACTGTTCACGTCTCGTTTGGTCATCCCTAAAGTCCTCAATCCAATCACCTTCGTGTATTTGCGTTCCACGCAATCTACTGGAGCGCGCATTGCATTAGTGTTGCGGCGGGGCGAACTCGGGATCGGTTTATTCACCCCGACTGTTGTCGTCGGCGTCGGCCAGAGCTTTTTGGGAAGAGGACGCTTGATGAAAATCGCGGCAGGGACGCGGAACCCGGTATGGCCGGCAGCAGCTAGCCGCGGTGCCGGGATTCTCATTCTTCTACTGGGAGTTCTTCTCGCCGCCGGGCTATGCATTGCGGGCCCACGCGAGAACCCGGTCCCCAGTATCTTCGAACCGCATTCAACGCCTGCGGATTCGATCCGTCATCTCTCACACTTCGTACTTGGGAGGGGTGCCTTGATGTGGGCCCTACGTCACGCTTGTCTACCTTGTCCTGGCAGCAATGATCTCCATAACACTTCTCGCACCGGAATCATGCCAAAAGCGGCTTTTCGCACGGGGAAGGACCTGAATTCAGGGCTGGCCTGGGATTAGGACGGGAAAGGAACGCCGGAACAAATGTTGATCGGAACTCGGCTCGCAAACGTATTTCTCTGCGGCATTTTACTCTTGGGCATCCCACCGCCGCCTCGCAACGCGCAAACCGCCGAGCCATCCAAATTCTTTCGCGATTATATAGGCCTAAAGGAAGATCAGATTGCGGCGATTCAAAATGGCAAAGCCGTTGCCAAGGTGATGGAATCGCGCACGCCGGATGAAGTGTTCGTATTCGGATCCGTCTACGTCCAGTCGACCCCCGAAAAGTATCTCGAGCTCGCAGCGAATATAGACGATCTGCGTAAGCTTCCCAGCTACCTCGCCATTCGACAATTCAGCGATCCTCCCCAGCCTTCCGACTTGGATGGGTTCACTCTGGAAGCCGAGGACATCAAGCAGCTGAGAAACTGCGAGCCCGGCCGGTGTGAGCTTCAGCTTCCGGGCGAGGCCATCGACGCTTTCAAGAACGATATCAATTGGTCCGCTCCCGACGTAACACAACAGGTGAACCGCCTCGCGCAGAAGATGGCTCTCGAGGTCTTGCGGAGATATACCCAGGAAGGAAATGCAGCACTTGGAAGCTATCAGGACAAGAGTCATCCCGCGGTCGTCGCCAAGACGTTCGAGTCCCTGCTCACGCGTTCCAAGGCCTTACCGGTCTACCTGCCGGAACTCGAACGCTACCTACTCGACTATCCGCGGGCGCAATCGGAGGACATCAAATCCGAATTCTATTGGGAGAAGGTTAATTTTGGGCTGAAACCGACACTTCGTATCGTGCAAGCCGTGGTGTATCGAGGTCCACATGCCGGAGACCCAGCCTACGCGGTTGCCGTGAAACAGCTCTACGCCAGCCACTACTTCGACACCGCTCTGGATCTCACCGTCTGCGTGCGAGATCAAGAGCACCCGGAGCGTCCCGGCTTTTACCTGATCACCCTGAAAGGTTCACAGCAGGCGGGATTGACCGGCCTAAAAGGCGGAATCGTCCGGAAAGTTGCGGTTGATAAGAGCAGGTCATCGCTGGAACGAGCCCTAGGAGCGATCAAACAAAAGTTGGAAGCCCAACGCGAGTGATTTCTTCCTGAGGAAACGCATGAGCTTTCCAGATCGACGTACCTCAAGCATATTGTTGACCATCCTGCTTTTCGTGGTTGTGGTTGGACTCGTCTACGTCGCACGTCGCGTCATCATCGTTTTTGCTTTTTCCATCTTGTTCGCGTATCTCATCAACCCGATTGTCCGATTCTTGCAGCGACACTCTCTGCTTTTCAGAAACTTACGCGGGCCGCACGTTCTAGAAGCTTACCTCGCCATCGTTGTCCTGGCCGTCTTGTTGTCCCACGGTCTATTCCCTGACTTTCGCAAAGACGCGGGCCGCCTTCTCAAGGAGATCCCCGCGCTGACCGATCGGTTTTCGTCCGGAGAAATCGCCGCCAACCTGGGAACCAACCTGGGTTGGGCTGATGAGGAGGCCGACCAGATCAGGATTTTCCTCCAGCGGCATCGGTCCAATATCGAGCGTATTCTGCAGGAAACCGAACAGGTTTTGCCAACCGCGTTTGCTGGATTACTCGTGATTCCGGTCCTAGCGATCTTTTTCCTCAGCGACGGTCAGAATCTCGCGGATCAGGTCATTCATCTCGTTGCAACGCAGGAACATCGCGCGGACGTACAGGCCCTTGCCGACGACTTGCACGTGATGTTGCAGCGTTACATCCGGGCAAAAGTGATCCTAGGCGGGTTGTCTCTCGTGTATTGTTCAATCGCGATGCTGGTGCTCGGTTTTCCTAATGCTATAGCGCTCGGTCTTCTTGCCGGAATCCTCGAGTTCATCCCCGTGGCCGGGTGGATGACCGCCGCGGTAACCATCGTGACCGCGGGCGTCCTCACGCAGGCCCATTGGGTATGGATGCTTGCGCTGCTCGCTGTTTGGCGGATCGCGATGGACTACGGGATCGCCCCGCGCGTCATGGGGCATGAACTCGAAATTCACCCGTTGCTCGCAATCTTCACGCTAATGGTGGGCGGAGCCGTGGGCGGAATCGTAGGGATTTATCTTTCTGTGCCTCTGGTCGCCGCCCTGCGCGTGATCTACCGTCGCTATGCCGTGTCCCGGATGGAACCTCCCGAGCAGTCTCTTTTCCTGTCCGAAAATTAGAACCCGAAAAGCCATCATTTACATCCTTTTAGGACCGTGTGCGGAACATGTTGCTCGGTCATCCTGCGGTCACGCCGCCGTTATGCAGAGGTTCGTCAAACGTTAGTCATTCCCGTGAACGCGTTGACAGTCTTTCAGAATTAATGCTGCAGAGCCGAATGTAACGCACGTCTTTTCAGCGTACTGCGGCAGCGTGCGTGTGGGCGACAGGATGCAAATGATGAACGGGCCATTTACAAGTCAGAGCCAACGGAGACAGGAGACTTGAGCGCAGCTACCAGAGGTTGACATGGCTCGAACCAGGATTGTTGTCGTTGGCGCAGGATTCGGCGGATTAGCGGTAGCGAAGGCCCTCAAAGGAACTCCAGCCGACGTCATTGTCATCGATCGCACCAATCACCATCTCTTTCAACCACTGCTCTATCAGGTGGCAACGTCGGTGCTGGCGCCCGGCCAAATCGCGACAGCGATCCGGGGAATTCTTCGCAAACAAAAAAACACCACCGTGATCCTGGGCGAGGTCTCTGGCGTCGACAAACAGAAGAAATGTGTCTTTGTCAGCGATGCCGACCGCAAGAATGTTCCGGTTACCTACGACTATCTGGTACTCGCGACGGGAGTCAGCCACAGCTACTTCGGTCACAACGAATTCGCACAGTATGCCCCTGGACTGAAGACGCTTGCGGACGCCGTCGAGATTCGAAACAAGGTCCTGCACTCGTTTGAACAAGCCGAGGCCGAAGGAGATCCGCAACAACATCGCGATCTGCTTACTTTCGTTTTGGTCGGAGCCGGTCCAACTGGCGTCGAAATGGCTGCAGCTCTCGCTGTTCTGGTCCGCAGCACGCTCAAGTCGGAATTCCGCCGAATCGATCCAGCGAGCGCCCGAATCGTTCTGGTCGACATGGCTCCCCGGGTCCTATCGGCGTTTTCAGAGCATCTGTCGAAAGGCACAAAGAAACGGCTGGAAGCGTTAGGCGTCGAGGTGCGTCTGGGAAATGGCGTCGCCCAGATTGATGCAGACGGCATCGTCGTTGCGGGGGAACGCATCTTCAGCAAAACCGTCATCTGGACCGCCGGCGTTTCACCTTCTCCCGCGGGCAAATGGCTAAATGTGGAAACGGATCGAGCGGGGCGAGTGCGCGTTTGCCCCGACGTCACCATACCGGGATATCCTGAAATCTGTGTGATTGGCGACACCGCCTCTCTCGATCAGAACGGAAAGCCATTACCAGGCGTCGCTCAGGTAGCGATTCAACAAGGCCGCTACGCGGGCAAATCGATTCACAAGCGCATCGTTGGCAGATCCAATCCCAAGCCGTTCCGCTATTTCGACAAGGGGAGCATGGCGGTTGTCGGTAAAGGGTTCGCGGTGCTGGAAACTGGCAAAGTCCACCTGAGTGGTTTCCCAGCTTGGCTTGCCTGGGCAGCCGTGCACCTTCAGTTCTTGGCGACTTCCAATCTTCGCGTGAGCGTTTTTGTTCAGTGGGTTTGGACCTATGTTACCGGTCAGAGGGGTTCACGACTCATCGTTAACCATCACGGGTCCGATCCGCTCGCTCGCACGGCGTCGATTCCAGTCGGAGCGGCGGCCGCTCCCAAGTAATGCCACGAATTTCGAAGTCCCATGATCTATACTCATTCGCTTGGCCGAGCGTTTCGATACTATCCGGACCGCACCGCGCTCGTGCTGGACGGCGGGCCGGTTTCTTTTCAAACCCTTCACGAACGAGTGAAAGCTATCGCGGGTGCGCTGACCGCCCACGGTGTAAAACTGGGCGACCGTCTGGCTCTTCTGTTGCCGAACTGCCCTGAGTATATCGAGCTGGTCTATGCCTGCAGCTGGCTCGGTGTGATCGCAGTTCCGATCAATGCGCGTCTGTCCGCAGCGGAGATTGATGGCGTTCTGGAAAGCGCAGTTCCCCGCGGCCTGGTGCGACACTCCTCGCTGCCCAAACCTTCGGTGGCGATTCCCTGGGAAGTCGTCCTTGATGAGGAGCCTTTGGATGCCCGGGAGGAATCTTGTCCCGAGCCTATTTACGATCCCGAAGCGATTCTCGCGCTGATCTACACGAGTGGAACGACGGGCCGCCCGAAAGGCGTCATGGTTAGCCACGGCAATATTCTGGCGAATGTCGACCATTTCAGTTACTGGATGCGATATCGCGAAGGGGGCGTTTATCTTCACGCGGCGCCGATTTTTCAGATCGCGGATTTCCCCGCGATATTTGCAGCGCCTGCTTTCGGTGCCTGCCAGCTTACGATTCCGAAATTCAAGCCCCAGAGTTTCTGTGAAATGGTCGAACGCAAACGGGTAACGCATACGGTCTTGGTGCCTGCGATGCTCAATCTGCTGACCCAGTTCCGCGAAGCCAAGTCGTACGAGTTGACAAGCCTTGAGGTGCTGGCGTACGGCGGGTCTCCCATCGCGCCTGAACTTGTTCACCGAACGCGAGAACTTCTGCCGGCTGTGAAACTCCTGCGATGTTATGGGTTGACGGAAACGGGTTTCCTAACCGGCCTCGAGGACCACGATCATATCGACGGCAGGCTTCTATCCTGTGGGCGACCGTGTCCCGGGATCGAGCTGCGGATCGAAGATGAGTCCGGAAAAGAGGTTGAAGCTGGACAGCATGGTGAATTGGTCGCTCGCGGCGCCAACGTCATGGGGGCCTATTGGAACAATCCTTTAGAAAGCGCGGCGGCGTTCCGGGCCGGTATGTTTCGAACCGGCGACGTGGGCTATCGGGACGCGGACGGCTTTTTCTACATCGTGGACCGCCGGAAGGACATGATTCTTGTAGGGGCGGAGAAGGTCTACTCCGGCGAGGTGGAAGCCGTCCTTCATCGACACCCCGCGGTTCGTGAGACAGCAGTGTTTGGAATACCTGACCCGCAATGGGGCGAATCGGTGATGGCCTGCATCGTTCTGAAGCCAAGAACGGTTCTCAGCGCGGATGACTTGATCGGCTATTGCAGGCGATTCTTAGCCAACTACAAGATTCCTCGCCGCATCGAGTTTTCCGACGCAGAGCTGCCGAAAGGCGGATCGGGAAAGATCCAAAAGAGAGTTCTGCGCGAACGCTTTGGAACTCCCGGAGGCCAAACTCAGAGTAGCGAACCGTAATACCTTAGGCATTCAAAACTTCCGGCTGTGATTTGATCCTGCCTCTCAGGGAATAGGAATTTGCAAATTCCGGCCTTTCGCAGTTTGCGGATCACGCGCCCCATAATCCGGCAAAGGCATGCCCGCCTCGGATCAGGTCGACCGGGGAATCGTCCTTGTCGATCACGAATTCACCGAATACAAATCCGTCGTGTAGTGTCCTCAAAACTCTTTGCATATCTTCGATCGTTTCCACCACAAACGTGTCGCGGTGACAGGTTCTCGACAATTTTTCTGGTTTCAGGTCCGCGTGAACTCTTCTAAGGCAAACAAAAAGGACTCATACGGCGCTCGTGTCGCATGTTCCATTCCGACTTCGCAGGTCCGGTTTGCACACAAGTAGAGCTCACGGTTTTCGCGCATGACTTCGCCGGCTTCCTCACGGGTCGCCGATTTGGTCAACTCCTCGTGAAGCAGTCCTCGGTCGCCCGCGAAGGCGCAGCATGTCGCCGTGAGCGGGAAAAAGGGCCTTTCCGCCAATGCGTTCGCTATCTTGCGTAGGTTTGCATCTACCCCAAGCGTATGCATCGAGCAAGTTGGGTGTGCCGTCGCAGTTCGAGCTTTGCGCTTTATCGTGAGATGAGGAAGCAGCTTCTCGTCAGTCCAGGTAATCGAATCGTAGATCTGGAGACGCCGGTGCCTCTCACGATTCTCGTGGGTCAGATAATCAAGGACTTCTTGTTTAAGCCCCAAAGTACATGAGCTGGCGTCACAAACGATGGGAAGAGTTCCCTCTCTGGTCCAGCGCCACATGCTCTCCACAACGCGATTCGCCATCAGAATGTTTCCCGTGTTGTAGCCTTTCGAATGCCAGATGGTTGCGCAGCAGTTACCCACAACGTCCAGCGGAATATGGAGCGGGTAGCCGGCGCGCTGCGAGACGGCTACGAAAGCGTCCGGCAATGAAATCTTCCATTTCGATCCCTTCGACTTGCCGAAGATCCTGTTGATACAAGCGGGAAAGTAAATCGCAGCGGCTTGTTCGGACTTCGTGCGCGGCAGCTTGGAGGACAGCGGCATCGGCACAGCTTCCACCCACGTCGGCACCAGTTCGGGGCTGACAAACCTTCTGACAAGATTCAGCATCGATCGCACCGTTCGATCACCGAGGATTTTGGCCCCGACATTTCCTGCCAGTAGAGCCATCCGTGCGATCGGTTCAATTTTCCCCCAACTGGCGGCCACCCGCGCTGCCACCCATTCTTGGGTTTGGCCATGTTCCATGTGACGAAACTGCTTCATCAGAACGCCTGTGTTGATCTGCACCGGACAGGCGTGTTCACAGGAGCTGTCCCCGGCGCAAGTCTGCACTGCATCATATTCATATTCTTTGAGCAGAGCCTTTTGGACCGGCGAACCGGGTTCTTGGCGCATCATCTCTCTGCGTAATGCGATGCGCTGTCGAGGCGTTGTCGTCAAATGCCGGCTTGGGCACACTGGCTCGCAGTATCCGCATTCGATGCACGCGTTGACGACATGCTCGACTTCGGGAAATGTGTGTGTGTTCTTGACGTGACCGAGAGGATCTTTGTTGAGCATCACTCCAGGCGCTAGTAGTCCGCGTGGGTCAAACAGCTTCTTGATACGCCACATGAGTGGCGTAGCTTTCGGTCCCCATTCTTTTGCTAGGAATGGGGCGATGTTGCGTCCAGTTCCGTGCTCGGCCTTCAGGGAGCCGTCATATTTATTGACGATGAGGGTGGTCATCTCCTCCATGAACGCAGCGTACTTATCCACGTCGGCCGGAATACCGAAGTTCACTCCAACAAGAAAGTGCAGGTTGCCGGCTGAGGCATGCCCCGCGATGTTGACCATGTAATTGAACTTTCGCTGGAGTGCAATGATGTCGTTGGCCGCGTCGCCTACGGCGCTCTGGGGCACGCAAATATCCTCGATCATGAGACAGGTTCCCTGAGCCCGGCTCGCCGCGACGATCGGGTACAATCCCTCCCGTACCTTCCAGAGAATTGCCGCCGCTTTCGGATCTCGACTGAATGATGCGGACTCGTGCAGCTTGAGCGATGACGCAAACGTAAGTCCTTCGGCTTCCATCTTGGTTAATTCGTCGCTCGTAGAGGCGCGGAATTCAACCAGCAGAGAGCCGGCATCCTCGCTCACCGCCTGCCAGCTTTTCGGTACGCCGGGGATCGCTCCCGCAAGCTGCAGGCATCGGCCGTCCATGAGTTCGGCGGCCATGGCGCCAATTTCAATAAACTGCGGCGCAGCAGCTGCCGCATCATGGAGGCTCGAAAAAATTAGCAAAGCGGTCGACCGCAGTGGTCGCAGCGGTTGGGTCTCGAATGTGACCTCCGCGATGTAGCCGAGCGTTCCTTCGGACCCGACCATGAGTTTTTGTATGATTGCGCCCGGCGTATCGCAATCGAGAAACGCATCCAGTCGATAGCCGTTCGTGTTTTTGATCGAATATTTCTTCTTAATCCACGCAACCAAGGTCTCGTCATGCAGAATCTCGCTGCGAATGTCCAGCAAGCCGTCGTGTAGTTCGCGCTCATGTTCGAACAGTGTGCGATCAACGTCAGGAAGAGCGGTGTCGATCAGGGTGCCCGAGGGAAGCAGAACCTTCATCGAAGCTACCGTGTGGTAGCTGTTTAGTTTCGTGCCAGCCGTCATGCCGCTGGCATTGTTCGCAACCACCCCGCCGACGGTGGCGACTCCGCCGCTCGCCGGATCGGGCCCTAAAACCCGGTCGTAAGGCAACAATGCACGGTTTGCGGCAGCGATGATCGTGCCAGGCTTGATTTTCGCGTAGCGTCCGTCCGCGAGTACCTCGACGCCGTTGAAACAATCTCGAACATCGATGAGGATGTCGTCTCCTTGCGATTGTCCATTCAAGCTTGATCCCGACGCGCGAAATGTCACAGACCTGTGATTTTGTTTCGCATACTGCAAGGTCTTGGCAATCTGCTCGACGGACTCAGCAACGATAACCACCTGCGGGAAGAAGCGGTACGGACTGGCATCCGTTGCGTATTTCACAAGATCCGTGACGCGTGACCTCACGGCAGTGTGTCCGAGCAAAGCGATCAGATCATCACGGAGAGCCGCGGGAGTCCCCTCCGCCAGGTGGTCGGGCGCGCGATCGGGAGTCGCGTGAGAACGGAGGGGCGTCAGGGCATCTGTATTCGGGGAGAAAAGGCACATCCTGGGACTCCACTCACCGGTGACTCGGCGGGCATTCCATAAAAACTTGCTACCCTTGCTCAACCGCTGGCATGATTTGTCCCATTTCCATGGCGTTACTTGCGGGGATCTCCTGGAGAGATATCGCCAATTGCTCTGTGGCCACTCCAGTCAGTTGTTGAAACATGGACCAGAGCCTCTTGAGCATGTCGTTCTTCTCTGGAGCGGTGTGACCGACGCGCAAAACACAGTTCAGGGCGATGGCGGGAGCCTTTTCGCCAGCGGTATAACCGCACCCGCTCGCATAAGAAAGAAACACGATATGCACGAAGCTCTTTGGGACTTTCATTACCTCCGCGTGTATGCGTGTGATTTCCTCGGCGATTTTCGCTTTCGTCTTATCGGAAATGCTGCCATCCTCGGCGAATATGGTGTACTGCGGCATTCGTGTCACCTCCGACGTGCTGAGCGTCTAAGCGGCTCAAAACCAAAACGATTTCCGGTTCAACGAATATCGACCGTACAAGGTGATTCGGCGTGATGATGGACGCCGCCTCGTACACTATTTCCTCAGATCCTTCAGTGTCTTCAGATCGTCAACGATGTACGCCAAGGAGGCGCGCACGCCCTTACCCGTGCGTAGTGGCGCGAGGTCCGACAGCTCTTCCCCGTCGGCCACGGGCAGCTTAAGTGAACCCTCTCCAATCCACGCTTGCTCAATCTTCACATCGTGCGGGATGTTCTCCACCAGTTCGTGAACGACCGGTTGGCCTTGCTTGTCTGCAGCGAGCCGCGGGAAATGCAGCAGGTTGACGATAGGTTTTTGCGTCAGCGCCGACGGATCCTTTATCGGTTCTCTGAGCGTCACGACTGCCTCGGCAAGGCGGCGACCGCTGGCCGTGACCGAGCCTGCAAATTTCGATCCCGCCGCGAGAGCCGGGCCGGCTTTTCCGGTAGCCGCGTGGTACCTGGTCTGAAACACCCGGCCAAGGCGTTTCGGATATCCCTGCGTCCAGCCGCGCGCCAGCGCTGCGTCATTGTCGACAAAAATATAAGGACAATAGGTTATGGGCTTTCCGTCGTACAAAGCGTCGAGAAGAATGAAAAATTCGCGGTACTGGTAGCGCTCTGGATCGAGATACTCCTCATTGTTTCCGCTGAACTGCCAATCGTAGAAGAGCGCAGCGCCGTGACCGTTCGCGGCGCGGTCCGATTCAAGCCCCGGCGGCAGTATCGCCGCGACAGCAGAGGCATCCGCCCAAAACTCAACACTCAGAAAATCCGACGAGTAGTACCAGGGAGGCGCTGGATTGAGTGTCGATTTCCCCTTCGGGGTTAGCGGATAGTGGAAGCCCTTGAGCATCGGTGTTTCTCCTTTTCGTCCCAACAACGGAGAATCTCTGCAGCTGATTCTCGCCTCTGGCCTGTTAAGCAACTCGGAGTCCAAGGCGGGATTTCGACGGAAAACTCGCATCCGCCGTGTTTTTCGAAACAAAAGCGTAGCGGCAGCAAGGGCAGGTGATGCAAATTTGCACTCACCGGCGGAGGTTCGACGATAATGTCGAACCCGTGACCGAATCGCGAACGTTCGGACTACGCCCTTGTCGGTCGTCGGTTAGTCTTGCCAATGGTCGGGCGGGGCTGCAATTCCCAGCCGCTTCATCTTGTAAAACAATGTGGTTCGTTTTAAACCGAGCCGGGCAGCCGCTCCTCGCGGTCCGCCAAGCCTCCAATTCGAGCGTCGGCACGCAGTGAGAATCTCTCCGCGAACCTTGTCTTCCAGCGTCGGATTCGAAATGTCCGGCTCGGGGGGTTCACAGTTCTCGAGCGGCGCCGGTTCAAAAACGCCTTCGTTTGAGAGAATGACCCCACGTGCGACGTAGTTCTGGAGCTCACGAACGTTCCCCGGCCAGTAGTGGCGAGTGATGCTCGACATGATGTGTTCTGGAATGGTCTCGATGCTCTTGCCCACGGAAGCGGCAAACTGCTGAACGAAATATTCCACAAGTTCCGGGATATCGGCCTTCCGTTCGCGCAGCGGTGGCAGATCGATCGGAAAGACGTTAAGACGGTAGTAGAGGTCTTTGCGAAACTCTCGGTCGTGAACCATTTGCTTCAGATCCTGGTTGGTCGCAGCGACGATGCGAACATCGACCCGCGTTGTACGGGTGCTGCCGACCGGCTCGAACTCACGCTCCTGAAGCACGCGCAGCAATTTGGGCTGCAGTTCGAGGGGCATATCGCCGACTTCGTCGAGAAAGAGCGTGCCGCGATCGGCCAGGGCGAAGCGCCCGACGTGGGATTGGATGGCTCCGGTGAACGCCCCTCGTTCGTGGCCGAAGAGTTCGCTTTCCAGAAGGCCGGCGGGCATCGCCGCGCAGTTGACCTTCACCAGATTGCGATTCCTGCGGGGGCTGAGTTCGTGGAGCGCGCGCGCGATGACTTCCTTGCCTGTGCCGGTTTCTCCGGTGATCAAGACGGTCAGGTTGGTCGCCGCCACGGCTTCCACTTGGTTGAGCACGGAGCGAAGACTGCCCCGTCGACCAACAATTGTCTCCAGAGACGATACTTCCTCGCCGTCGCGGGCGCGCCGTTCGTAGGCGTGGTAGGGGATTGGATTTATGGGCATCTTTCGTGAAAATTCCTCCCTCGACATGCAAGGTCTCGAAGCGGCAACTGAGATCATCACCTCACCCCCAAGTTCGGTTTAACCGTTCGGTTCGCATGATCGACTAGGTCCGCACCGCGAACGGAGGGACGGACCCACCTGCTACGCTGCATATGAATTCGCACGATCATCGGCTGCGATTCATTTTTTCGTCCTACGTTCCAATTCTCTTTCCAACCGTTCGCGCCTGATCCACTCTCGGATATATGCTCCACAGTTTTTCAGCTCGACCGCCTGTTCTTCCGACTTTTCCAGAAACTTGACCGCCTCGCAATCCACCGATCGCAAGTCCGCTAGATCCAATACAATTCGACTCCCTTTTTCTTCGGCGCCAATCACGGATGCGATCTCTGCGACGTTTTCGGCGTCCAGTTGACCGCTGACCTTGAAGACGATTTCGCCGTTAGCCTTCCTCGTGATGCGGAGCATTGCGCTCCTCGTCGTGTACACTCCGAGCATTCAACGCAATCGTTGCGCCATCGTAAGTAATAGAAATAAAAGGCCATCGCGTTTGCAGAATTGGCGAATTCTCGCCAATTGGCGAATAACCATCACTTGTCGAGGTCCCTATACCCACTCTTGAAGCCGTTGGCAGCGTCCCCGACAGGGCTACTTCTCTAAGCAGCGCGCAGACTCTGCTCGACCTCACCGCCCCTGTTTTGCAGGTGTATGATGTGCGGCATGGGCCGACCGCCACAGGAATTCGAGACATTGAATATCCAGCTCCTGGTCGATTCGATCCCTGCGCTGATTCATACCGCTAGGCCTGACGGCTACCTCGATTACTTCAACAAGCCTTGGCTGGAATACCTGGGCGTCACTATGGACGACGTGATGGGGTGGAATTGGAGGGCTTTCATTCATCCTGAGGACGTCGAGGGGATCGTGGCCCAGTGGCGAGCATGCCTCGTGACGGGAGAGATTTTCGAATACGAAACGCGCGTTCGCAGAGCAAATGGAGAATACCGCTGGATGCTCCACCGGAAAGTGCCACTCCGCGATGCAAACCACGACATCGTCAAGTGGTATGGATCGAGCCTGGATATTGACGAGCGCAAGGCGGCGGAACAACAGCTCCGACGCAACGCCGAGGAGCTGCAAAGAAGCGAGTTTTACCTTTCCGAAGGGCAGCGTCTTGCCCACATGGGAAGCTGGGCCTTCAATTCCGACGGCTTCGACTATTGGTCTCCCGAATTATTTCGGATGCACGGACTCGATCCGGCCAGCAAACCGCCTAGTGTTCAGGAATACGTGGATCGTGTCCAGGCACAGGATCGCGAGTCTATGGCAGCCCTGATCAAGGGAATCTCGGCGAAAGCTTCGACCTTCGATGCTACAAAGCGCATCGTTCGTCCCAACGGTGAGGTCCGGTACATTCGCTGCGTCGGTGCTCCTGTTGTCGAAGACCAAAGCCTGAAAAAGTACGTCGGCACCGCCATTGACGTCACGGAGCACGAACTCCTGACTCAGGAACTCCGACTGCGCGAAGCCTACCTTGCCGAAGCCCAAAGACTCAGCCATACAGGGAGCTTCGGGTGGAACATTTCTTCCGGGGAGATTGTCTGGTCTGACGAGACTTACCGTATTTTTGAGGTCGCTCCTTCCTCAAAAGTTTCCCTGCAAATGATTTTGGAGCGCGTTCATCCGAGGGACAGGTCTTCGGTAGAAATGGCATTAAAGGCTGCGGCGAGCGGAGAAGGAATTGACCTCGAATATCGTCTACTGATGCCAGAGGGGAGGCTCAAATATCTACACGTCGTTGGAAAAACGGACAGGTGCGAAAGCGGTAGCATTGAAGTCATCGGCGCGGTAATGGATGTCACCGCGCGAAAGGAAACCGAAGTCGAACTTCGGCGTAGCAAAGCGCATTTAACAAATGCACAAAGACTTAGTCGTACCGGTAGTGTCGGAATGGAAGTAAACGCGAATCGGATGTTTTGGTCCGAAGAATCGGCTCGGATCTACGGGTATCCACCGGAGACCGAACCGACTCCCGATTTGATACTCCGGCGGGCTCATCCGGATGATGTGGGCCTCCTCAAAGATGTTCTCGACAGAGCGGCGCAGGGCGGAATCGACTTCGACTTTGAGCACCGACTGTTGATGCCGGATGGCTCGATAAAGCATATTTACAATCTTTCGCATTGTCTCAAGGACGAGACGGGTAACGAAGAAGTTGTCGGCGCCATAATGGATATAACGGAACGGAAGGCCGCTGAAGCCAGGATCCGGGAACAGGAAATCGAAGTCCGGCAGATGCTGGACCTCGCGCCTCAGTATGTTGCGGTATTCGGACCCGCGGGCGAACGTCTTTATGCCAACCGCGTTGAGCTCGATTATCTCGGCCTTAGTCTTGAAGAGTGGCAGCAGACACCCGGCAATTTTTCCCAACCGGGTTCGTTCATACATCCTGAGGACCGCGAACGAGCGGCGCGCGGTTATTCCGATGGCGCTCGCTCCAGTGGCTCCGCTTACGAGTTGGAGTTGCGGGAGCGGGGAGCGGATGGAAGTTATCGTTGGTTTCTGGTTCGTTACAATCCGGTGCGCGACGAACAAGGAAAGATTACGCGCTGGTATGTCGCATCCACCGATATTGAAGACCGCAAGAAAATTGAGGAGAGACTGCAACTTGAAAACGTTGCACTGCGCGAAGAAATCGCCAAAGTGTCGATGTTTGAAGAGATTGTCGGTACCTCACCGGCGTTGAAAATCGTACTTTCACGCATCTCGAAAGTTGCGCCGAGTGATTCTACCGTGCTTATCACGGGTGAAACGGGAACTGGCAAAGAGCTTGTGGCACGCGCCATCCACCGGCGGTCCGATCGCAGTTCGCGTCCGTTTGTCAGTGTGAACTGTGCCGCAGTGCCGCGTGACCTTATTGGCTCGGAGTTGTTCGGCCACGAAAAGGGCGCCTTCACGGGCGCAACTCACCAGCGCTTGGGCCGCTTTGAATTAGCAACCGGAGGCACGATCTTTCTTGATGAAGTCGGAGAACTCCCCATCGAAACGCAGATTGCTCTCCTACGTGTTCTGCAAGAACACGAGTTTGAGCGTATTGGTGGCAATCGGCCAATCCACGCGAATGTTCGCGTCATCGCCGCTACCAACCGTGACTTGCAGGCTGCCATTCATGATGGGTTCTTTCGTAGCGATTTGTTTTACCGGCTGCACGTTTTTCCGATCGACATTCCGTCTCTCCGAGAGCGATGCGAGGACATTCCGTTGCTGGTGGAATACTTCATTGATCGCTACGCCCGAAAAGCTGGCAAAAACATACGGGGTGTCAACAAACGGACGCTCCAATTGCTTGAGTCGTATCCCTGGCCCGGAAACATACGTGAACTGCAAAATGTCATTGAGCGTTCCGTCATACTTTGCGAATCAGAGATTTTCTCGATCGACGAAAGCTGGCTGCCGCGGCAATCGCTAGTGGCCACTGGACCAAAGCAGCTGACGGAGCTTCCTCGCAAGCTCCTGGCGCAAGAGAAGAACATGATTGAGGCTGCTTTGAAGGAATGCCGGGGACGCGTGTACGGACCGAGGGGCGCCGCGGCGAGGTTGGGTATACCGCGATCGACGTTGGAGTCAAAGATTCGCTCTTTAAGAATCAACAAGAATCGCTTTCGAACCTGACCTTCGGCTCAGTCCTGCTCATGATCGGCGGGGGAGCAATCCCGACGCTTCATTTTGTAAAACAGTGGATCGTTTCAGGCCCGCTATCCCAGCTTGGCGGCTTCCACCAGAAGCTCGGAATACCAGGCTGTTTGGTGCACACATGGTGCACAAGACTCTGCAAATAGGATGATTCTGTGCAAATGAGCACAGCCTAGGGTGATTCAGAAGAAATGAAGCATGATGTGTACGAACAGGGCAGGAAAATTCGAAAACCGGCTGGTCCTTGGCGTATTACCCTCACAACGCCGCCATCTGCTCGCAACGCTGCCACCTGGTTTCGAGAAAGATTTCACTGCGTGCCGTGAGTGACAGTTACGCAGCGCTCAAGGAAGGCTCGCTCAACCGCGTCGTGGTTACCTCGTTCTGACCGCGAATTCGCGTATTAGAGGAAAAATGACATGAACAAGAAAACTCTGCTGATCACGGGTTCATCTACGAGATTCGGCCATGCAACCGCCAAGCTGTTCGCCGACAAGGGCGGGAATGTTGTCGCCACAATGCGAGACGTCTCGGCCGCCGGAGACCTGGCCGGACGCGACAACGTGCTGGTGAGTCGCCTGGACGTGACCGATCCAGCCAGCATCGACCGGACGGTGGGGAAGGTCATACCGAAGGCCGGGTGCGTCGTAATCAACGGCATGAACGATGACAAGGAGGCCAATCATGAGCAAACACGTTACCATCTCTCCCAGTCAAGCCGCGGATCGCCTCGCTATTCGCGAGCTCGTCGAGGCCTACGCACACTGTGCCGATCGTCGCGATGCGAAAGGTCAGATGGCGCTGTTTACCGCGGACACCCACTTCGTGGTGTTTATGAACGCCAAAGATGCAAACCCTTCACCGGAGCTGCACTCACGGGAGGCGCTCGCTCCGGTGTTCGCAGACCTAAACAAGTACGCCGCCACCACGCACTTCGTCGGACAGAGCACAATCTTCACGCTGACGGGCGACCGCGCCACAGGGGAAGCCTACTGCCTCGCCCATCACGGCACGGCAAACGGCGGAAAGCGAAGCTTGATGCTCGCTTCGCTCCGCTACCTCGACACGTTCGTGAAGATGGACGGCGCGTGGCTGTTTGCGGAGCGCCTGCTCTACGTCGACTGGATGGAGGAGCGCGCACTGTCATGACAATGACTAACCTGCTGCCTTCAATAAGCGCTTTTGCAGCGCCTCGAGGCCGTGCATGAACGTTCCGACGGCAGGCCAAAAGCGCCTTGTAATCGTGGGCGCGACAGGAATGGTCGGCGGATATGCCCTTCGCTACGCGCTCGAGAACTCCGCCGTCGGAACTGTGACGTCGATCGGGCGCAGGAAGCTCGGCATCTCGCATCCCAAGCTGAAAGAGGTTTTGCACCCCGACTTCGCGGACTGCTCTGCACTCGCGCTCTCGGGTCAGGACGCAGCCCTCTTTTGCCTGGGCGCATATACAGGGGCGGTAACGGACGCGGAGCTCCGCACGATAACCGTGAACTACCCAGTTGAGTTCGCGCGGGTTCTCCGCAGCAGCAGCCCCGGCGCGGGGTTCTCATTCTTGAGTGGGAGCGGCGCAGACCCGACGGGACGAAGTCGGATCCCTTTCGCACGCTATAAGGGAGAGGCGGAGAACGCGCTACTCGCGGCGGGATTCCCTCACGTTTACCTCTTTCGGCCCGCGTACATCTACCCCGTGGAGCCGCGGAAGGAACCTAATTTCAGCTACCGCCTGTTGCGAACGATCTACCCAGCGTTTCGGGCGCTCTTCCCGAACCAGGTGATTCGGGCGGACGATCTGGCCCGGGCCATGGTGGATGTCGTCGTAAGCGAAACGCGGCAGCGCGGAGGCTCGGTTTTCGAGAACCGTGACATCCGAGCCATGGTCGAGTCGCTTCAACCTCTACGTCGGTAGTTCAGCGAGAGACGGCGTGTTCGAGCGGCAGGCGCGCGCTTTTTCCGCGAGATCGACGGCGTTTTGCGTACGCTTCCCAGCCTGCATGTCGTAGGCAACTTTCTGAGGGGCCGGTCCATAGGCGACTGCGTCGAAGTGGCCTTTCGTGTGGCCGAGGATTTACATAGCCAGCTTCAAGGCAAAGTCATCTAAGCAATCAAGGATTATTTCGAGGAGGCTCGAAGTTGATCGAAATAGCCGCTTGGTTTTTGGGCATCGCTCTACTGGGCGCACTTCTAGGTCTGGTCTATCAGACTTGGGGAACACGTAGAGACCGCAAAGTCTATCCGCCACCGGGCAAGCTGGTCGACGTTGGTGGTCATCGTCTTCATCTGCTTGAATCGGGACAGGGCCGTCCGACGATTTTGTTGGAAGCGGGACTTATGTCTACCGTTTTGAGTTGGACGGAACTCCAACGCGAGTTGAGCCAATCCTTTCGCGTTGTCAGTTATGACCGGGCGGGACTGGGTTGGAGCGATTTAGGCCCAATGCCGCGTACAGCAGACCGGATCGTCGACGAGTTGCATGCGTTGCTGGAGCGTGCGGCGATACCTCCTCCCTACGTTCTGGTGGGACATTCCTTCGGGGGTTTGACCATGCCGCTGTTTGCCGCGCAGTTTCCGGAAGCAGTCGCCGGAATGGTTCTTGTAGATCCGGTAGCGCCGGCGGAGTGGAATCCGCCTTCGGAGCACGACCGGAAACTGACACGCATTGGCGCCAAAGTGTGCCGGCGGGCGGCCCTTCTCTCACGCATTGGACTGATTCGCTTCGTGGCCTTTCTTCTGACGACCGGCGCAAAGAAACCGGCAGGTTTTCTTGTGCGCCTGATCAGCCGAGGCACACCCAACCAATCCGGTTCGGTCTCGAGTCCCTGGTTTTCCGCCCTTCCCACAAATGAGAAAGCAATGGCATCGGTGTTCTGGGTACAACCGAAATTCGCTCTTGCGATCGCGAGCCAACTGGAAAATCTGCCTGTCAGCGCCGCGCGTGTCGGTCAGCTCGATCACTTTTGCGATAAGCCGACGGTAATTCTGTCTGCCCGTACTGCGCCCGAGGGTCGCCGTAAAGAACATCTGGCAATGGCTGCGCGCCTGCCCTTCGGCCAACACGTGTTGGCGGAGAACAGCAATCATTGGATCATGCAGGAGGAGCCGGACCTCGTAGTGCACGCGATCGAGCAGGTGGCCAAATATTCGGAAAAGGCCCAATCCCCTGCCGGTACGTTGGTCTCCCCTCTGAATTCAGGTTCCGCTTAGCCGCTCTGCGCGCGCTTCGCGGGTCGTTCACGACGAAACGCTAACTGCATGCCATCGCACTCGGATACACGTCCGCTCAATTCTTGACAGTAACCAGTTCCAGGTCGTTCGCCGTAAGGATTTCCCCCTTCGCGTTGTGTACTTGTACTCGAAAGGGTTTTCCGGTGCGTTTGTCCACAACCTGAAGACGTTTCTCGCCGGGGGAGAACAGATAGCTTTCTCCCCACTGACGCAAAGCAACGATGACCGGGAACAACTCCCGGCCTTTTGGAGTCAGGGCATATTCCCGGTAGGCACTGCCGTCCGAAGCCGGCACCTGTTTCATGATTCCGCACGCAACCAACTTCTTGAGGCGCGTGCTCAAGACGTTCTTTGCCAATCCCAAACTCCTCTGAAAATCGGAGAAGCGCCGTACGCCACCGAGCGCGTCACGAACGATGAGCAGAGACCACCATTCGCCGATAGTGTCGAGCGAACGTGCCACGGGGCACAGGTTGGCTTTGAAGGATTTGTGTCGCATAGCCCCTCGTATTTGGTCCCCATGAACTCTGGTTGCACCATTATACCAGATTCGGGCATCCTATGTGTGGTTGCATCACGCAACCAGAAGGTAGGAAGGCCAGGCGGATCGACTGATCCGCTTGCAACCGCCCAAATGGAATACCAAAGCCGGATTAAAGACGCAGAGGAGGGAGACATACCAATGGCAAGCATTGACAAAACAGTGGAGCTTTCCGCACACACGACCAGAAGCGTGTTCAAGAGAAATTTGACACGCTTCGCCGCCGCTCTGCTGGCGGTGCTCGTCAGCTTTATCGCCGTTCCGAATGCAGCCCTGGTTGCCGCACCCCAGCATCGCAATCAGGTGCCGGGCTTCTACCGACTCAAAGTCGGCGAGCTCGAAGTGACGGCCCTATACGATGGTACCGGCACATTCGATCCACACTGGTTGAACGGGACCAAGGCGACGATCGATGGTGTTGCACTGGCACCGCAACAAGATCCGCGCATGCTGGATGTTGCTGATACAGGCTTCCTGGTTAACACCGGCAAACAACTAATCCTCGTCGATGCGGGAACCGGCACCTGGTGGGGCGGGGGATTATTCGGGCGCCTGGCGGGCAGCCTTCGCAGCGCAGGCTACGGGCCGGAAGAAGTCACGATCGATTTGGTCACGCATCTCCATTCCGATCACGTTGGCGGCCTGACCACCCAGGATGGAAAGCGCGCCTTTCCAAATGCCGAGGTGTACGTCGCGAAGGGGGATAGCGACTTTTGGCTGTCTCCGGAAATCGCTGCCAAGGCACCTAAGGATGCACAACCGTTCTTCCAGAGTGCGCAAGCCATCGCGGCACCGTACATCAAGGCCGGTAAGTGGCACACATTTAGTGGTTCCGACACAATCGTCGACGGCATGCAGCTGGTCCCGCTGCCTGGTCATACCCCGGGACATACTGGGTATGAGTTTTCGTCGAAGGGACAAAGGATCCTGTTTTGGGGCGACACCATCCATGCACAGAACGTTCAGCTGCAGCACCCGGAGGTTACGGTGGTTTTCGACATTGACCAGACAGCGGCTGCGGCGACGCGGGGCCAATTGCTACCCAGGCTCGCGCACGAGGATGTTTTGATCGCCGGGCCGCATATGTCGTTTCCCGGGGTGGGTCGCTTGCACCAGGAGGGGAATGGGTACCGCTGGGCGCCGGTGGTATTTACCAATCGATGGGACGAGAAATAGTCATGCTGCTATGCAACCCGATAGATCAGCCTGGGACCATCGGAATGGCGGATGGCCTAAGCCCCTCTCGACTTGCCCGCGTTCCTCAATGCCATTGCGCCGAATGGCCGCATACATTTTGTGCCTGGCAAATTCGTACCATCATCGGCGAATGATCAAGACAGGAGAATTTATGGAGCGTCTTGCTGTTGGTTCGGCGGTGATCAGTCTCTTGTTCTTGGTTTCGTGGCCATCACCATTTGCGAGTGGTCAGCACGGTTTTTCAATCAGGGTGTTCACCTCTCCGGACGAACAGTTTTGGGCTAACTCCGTGATTATTGAGGGAATCCATGACGTCATGTTGGTCGATGCGCAGCTGACAAGAACCAATGCGGAAAGGGTACTACAGGAAATCAGAGAAACTAAAAAGCCGTTGTCGATCATCTACATTACCCATGAGCACGCTGATCACTTTCTTGGCCTGGAGGTTTTTAAAGAGGCATACCCGGGAGCGAGGATTATCGCGAATTCTGCGGTAACGGACCGAATCAACAAGGTCTATCAAGAGAAAGTAGATAAATGGAAAAAGATCTTGGGCTCAGGCGCAACCTCTCGCGTTGTTGCTATCGAACAATTCGACGGAAACTCTATCGAATTTGAGAACTCAAAAATAGAGCTCCTTAAAGACGTCCAAGGCGACACCGACGAAAACACGATGCTTTGGATTCCTGGGCAGAGAATTCTCATTGCCGGCGACGTTTTGTTCAACAACATGCACCTCTACACCGCAGAAACCGACAGTGCGGCTAGAGGAAAATGGTTGAACTCGATAAATAAGATCAGGGAGTTGAAACCCTCGGTTGTTATCCCTGGACATAGCAAGGTTCGAGCTGCCCTTGACGCCAGCACCGCCGTAGATTTTACTCAAAACTATTTATTGGTTTTTGAAGAAGAAGTCAAAAAAGCCAAAGATTCCGATGGTCTGATTAACGCCATGAAGGAACGCTTCCCATCCGCCGACTTCCTCTTGGCACTCGACCGGGGTGCGAAGGCTAATGTTAAACCCTGACACCGAATGACAATTTGGTAGACCGAACCTTCGTCGCGGGATGCGATGAGCCGCAACAATCACAGCAGGATAGACGTCAATGAAGAAGTGTAGGTAGGCAACGAGCCGCGATTTGGTTAGCTCATCGCTTCAGCTGAACCGCAGCCAATAATCCTCGGAAGAATCCGACGAAGTAGGCTACTTCCCGGATACGATCTTGATTTTTATCGGGTCTTATTTGACGCGCGAGCGACCAACTCGTCCAATCTTGAAAGCAATAGTTTTAGGGCGGGAGACTGGTTCGACTTCTTGTAGCCGAGGACCAGATCGACAGTTGGCGCATCGCCTTTGAGAGGACGACTCGTTACCGACGTAGGGAGAAAGTTTTGTGCGTAAGCGGGTAACAACCCTACGCCGCCTGTCGACGCTATTAAGGACATTCCCATGGCGATGTGGTCCGCCTCGTGTTCCGGGGTGATATTGACTCCTGAGCGTTTGAGATACTTGTCGATGACCGCCCGCAGCACGGGAGCCGTGTTCGATACAATCACGAATGTTTCGCCCACCAGATCCTTCGGACTGATGGCTTTGAGGGCTGCGAGACGGTGGTCATTGGGTAGAACTACCACCAAGGGCTCTTTGACAAGAACACGGTACGCGAGCTCTGGCAGACCTCTTTCCGGCCGAAGAAAGGCCGCATCGATTTTTCCTTTCGACAGGCCGTCCGCAAGCAGTGGAGAATATTGACTCGATACCATCACGTCGATGTTAGGCAGCTCGTCGCGCAAGATCCGCATGGCTTCGGGCATCCACTTCAATTCGTGTCCAGTTAGAAATCCCATGGTGAAGCATGGCTTGCTAGGATGAGCGACCCGGCGAGCCGCTTCGGTTGCCGCGTCTACTTGCGATAGCACCAAGCGCGCGTGGTCGAGAAAGGTTCTGCCCGCGGGCGTCAGCTCGATCCCGCGAGCGCGGCGCGTCAGGAGTTGGGCGCCTAGCTCGCTCTCAAGATCTCGAATCTGCCGGCTCAAGGAAGGTTGTGAAGTGTGTAGCCTCTGTTCTGCTGCCACCGTCAGACTTCCTGCCTCGGCGACCGCGACGAAATAGCGAAGGTGTCGTAATTCCATTTTTTACTCCCATACTCGTCAGGCATCGGTGCCAGCTTAACAAAGTATGCTCGAATCACGCTACAAATGCCTGGCTTCGCCATCCAATTGAGTGTTCTGAGCTGTCCCGCAGGCAGCATTTGGCGGATGGTCAGTCATGCCTGACCTGCATGGGCTCCAGCTCAAGGAGGAGATTGCTATGACTTCACCAGTTGTCTTAATTACCGGAGCCCTCACAGGCATAGGTCGGGCCACAGCCCAGGCCTTCGCGAAGGAAGGAGCTCGGGTCGTTGTTTCCGGGCGCCACGACGATGAAGGTCAGAAGCTTGCCGCTGAGCTTCGCAAACTCGGCACGGAAGCCGAATTTCTGCGCACCGATGTGCGGCATGAAGAGGAAGTCAAAAACCTCGTCGACAAGACCATCGCTCGTTTCGGCCGCCTCGACGTTGCCGTCAATAACGCGGGCACGGTAGGCAATCCCGAGTCCACCGCAGACGCGGACACCGAGAACTACAAAGCTATCTTCGATACAAATGTGCTGGGTGTGCTTCTCAGCATGAAGTATGAGATTCGGGCCATGCTTCGGCAAGGCAAAGGCAGCATCGTTAACATCTCGTCTGCGTACGGCAAAGTCGGCGGCCCGAGTGCGGCCGCGTATGTCGGCAGCAAACACGCCGTCGAAGGCATTACAAAGTCGGCGGCGCTCGAACTCGCCGGCACAGGCGTTCGTGTCAACATCGTTGGCCCTGGCCCGGTGGAAACCAGAATGTTCAACCACTTTGCGCAAACAAAGGAGAACAAAGCCAATTTCCTCGACGCACAAGTTCCCAATAAGCGCATCGGCACTCCGGAAGAAATTGCGAATGCCATCACATTCATTGCCTCTGACAGGGCGTCTTACATCATCGGCGCATCCCTGGCGGTTGATGGTGGAATGACCGCGGACTAATTCCGGGTCGGGAGAGAACTCGCGCCCTCTTGGAATGCAGGACCTGAAGCAAACGGGCACGCACGACAAGGTCGGGGAGGTAATTGCTCTTTTAAGCGCAGCAAACAATAACAGAAGAATTTTATCTCATGAGAATTGGAGGGTCCATAAATGGCTTCGCTACAAGGCAAAACTGCGCTGGTGACCGGCGCTTCGCGGGGAATTGGTCGCGCCACGGCAGCAGCCCTCGCGGAGGCTGGGGCGCATGTTCTGGTTCACTACGGCCGCTCAACGCGGGATGCGGAATTGCTAGTTGCCGGCATCCACGCAAAAGGGGGACGCGCGAATGCGATCAAGGTGGACTTGGCGGCTCCAGATGGAGCAACACTGCTGGCAAGGGAAGTTCGCTCGATCGTTGGGGAACGATTGGACGTGCTTGTGTCTAACGCCGGAGTCAGCAAGAGCGCGACCATCAAGGACCATACAATAAAGGACTTTGACGATCTATTTGCGACGAATGTACGAAGTCCATTTTTCCTGGTGCAGCAACTCTTGCCGCTGCTCGGTGAAGGTTCAAACATCATTGTGATCTCTTCACTCGGGGCCCACGCCGTAGTTGGGAAGCCCGGTTTGGACAACCCTTCGATCCTTGCCTATGCCTCGACCAAAGGAGCGTTAGAGACTCTGGTCAAAAACTGGGCTGCCATCCTGGGGCCGCGGGGAATCCGCGTAAATGCAGTCGCACCAGGGGCAATCGAAACTGACATGTCGACTTTCACGAAGACCGAGGCGGGACGGGAGATGACGCTTGGAATGCAAGCACTGAAGCGAATCGGCAAGCCGGAGGATGTTGCCGACGTCGTCGCGTTCCTAGCGTCAAACGCAGCCCGCTGGATAACCGGAGCGAGTATCCCGGTCGACGGTGGGTCGAAGCTCTAGGGAACCGCGTCTTGCCCGCGTCATATGGAATTGCCTTGATGAGAAGAGGAGGGATGGCAAATGGCAAAAATGGAAGCGGTGGGTGAAAAGATCGAATCGAAAAACAAAGCTCTTGTTCTAGAAGCGTTCGACACGCTGTTCAACAAGCGCGACTATGCAGCCGCCGAGCGTTTCTGGTCGCCTGACTATATTCAACACAGCGCTCACATCGCACCGGGCCGCGAAGGCCTGTTCGATCTCATCAAGAGTACCCCGCCAACGTTGAAGTACGAACCCGGAACGATCGTGGCAGAGGGAGACTTCGTGATCGTGCACGGAAGATTTAGCGATTTCGGTGCTCCTGTGAATTGGATTGCAGCAGATATTCTGCGCATTCAAGACGGAACCCTTGTTGAGCATTGGGATGTCATTCAGGATGAGGCCAAAGAAGAGCAATCGAAAAGCGGCGCTCCTATGTTCGGAAAGACGTTCCCAAACTACAAATGAGACAGAGCCCGAAAGTTCGTTGGAACTCGGCAAGAAGAGGTAAAAACAGAGGGAAAAACAGTGCCTGCAAAGCTCCAAGGTAAAATCGCTGTCATCACCGGCGGTACAGCAGGGATTGGCTTAGCTGCGGCAAAACTTTTCGTCAAAGAGGGTGCCTATGTCTTCATCACGGGCCGTCGGCAGAAGGAACTCGACGAAGCCGTGAAGGCAATCGGCAGCAATGTTTCTGCGGTTCAGGGCGACATTGCCAAACTGCCCGACCTTGATCGTCTTTACGAGACCATCTCTAAGGAGAAGGGGCGAATCGATATCGTTTTCGCCAACGCTGGCGTTGCCGAATTTGTTCCCATTGGGTCTGTCACCGAAGAGCATTTCGACAAACTATTCAACATCAATGTGAGGGGAACGCTGTTCACAGTGCAAAAGGCTTTACCGTTGGTCAAGGATGGCGGCTCTATCATTCTCAACGGTTCTGTCGCGAGTGTTAAGGGTACGGCCGCCTTCGGTGTGTATGCCGCGAGTAAGGCTGCCATTCGCTCCTTGGTGCGAACCTGGACTACAGATCTGAAGGACCGCCGTATCCGCTCGAACGTCGTTAGTCCGGGTCCGATCAATACTTCGCTTGCGAATCGGCAATCCGCCGACGTGATTGCGCGGATTGTGTCCACCATCCCGATGGGACGTATGGGAGAACCTGAGGAAGTGGCCAAGGTCGTGTTGTTTCTGGCGTCGGATGACTCCAGCTTCGTCACGGGTATCGAACTGTTCGTTGACGGCGGCAGAGCCCAGATCTAACTGAAAGGCAGCAATGTCTATTGGTGGGATCGTTCGGAACGCCCGAGAGACCACGTTGACGCCCAAAGGAGAAAGGCAATGAATGGAAGGGCCTCCAGGAAAAAGGAGTCGTCAAGGCGTGGTGAGAAGCCGAGCACTTACCGGCGTCTAGTGACGGAGAACATAAACGGAAAAGCCGTTGTTCAAAGCGACGAACCGTTATTGGCCTACGAGTTCAAGACTGTCCCCGGCTACGAGCACACGCTCATCTGGGTCAACCCGACGACACCGGACCTCCGCGAGGAGCAAAGGTTCGAACGCTATCCCGACTCGGTGGTTCCAGGGCCTGGCGGTACCAGTCTTCACTTCGTCACATTTCCGCCCGGCTCGCTGTTCGCCGATCCGTCCTTCGACGGCGAAGCTGCACGAGACGAAGCGTTGATTCGTCTGAGGGGCTTAGCCGATCACTTTGAAAAAGAAGATCCCGGGATGCACAAGACGAACACCGTTGACTACGCCGTCGTTTATGAAGGAGAAATTTGGCTGGAGCTCGATGACGCCAAGACCATTCATCTCAAGCGAGGTAACATCGTTGTGCAAAACGGCACGCGTCACGCCTGGCGAAACAAAGGCACTGCTCCCGTGACGATGTTGTTCTTTCTGAACGGTGCGAAGGAGTGACGCCAGGAGGTTGCAGAAATGATTTGGGTAGGCAATTTCAAATCCCTGCACTCGGTGCTAAGCAAGCCTCGTTTCACTGAAGATCCCCTGGAGGTGCACACCTGGCTGCGGAGCGAGATCGCCCTAATCTCACCTTTCACGGACTGGCTCATGAATCTCATCGCTGGATCCAGTTGTGTTCGAGGAAAGGAGGAGTTCGTTGAACTTGCGCTTCGGGAGGCCATAAATAACGCGATGCTCCACGGAAATCGCATGGATGCTCGTAAGCTGGTTCATGTCCGCTGCTGCTGCGAAAATACCAAGGGCGTGTTCATCGTCGTCAGGGATCAAGGACATGGATTCGATCCCAATCGTGTTTCTAATCCTCTGGCCGTCGAAAATCTGGGTGCCGAACACGGACGCGGTATCCACTTAATGAAATGGGCTATGGACGAAGTTTCTTTCAAACGGGGAGGAACTGAGGTCCACATTCGGAAGAAATCGGAAAACGAACAAAAGACACCCGCCCAGCGCATCCCGAACCGAATGGTACGGCGACCTGTTAGGAGACCTTGGCCGGGCGTCCGTGCCGTCGAGTTGGGCTGACCCGCTCGATTCCTTTTCGTTCACGATGTTTTACCAAGACGGGCGAGCCAAGCGTGGAGTTGTTCCAGGTGATCCTTCCTGTGCCGCACGCACTGAGAGTAAACGATGCGTGCGAGCGGAGACCTTTCCTCCAGTTCCTCGGGTGCTCGTTTCATCGCCGACACGATTTCGCTCCTCGCTAGGATCAGTCCGCGTGCATGTTTCCGGCAACACCGTTCAGATTTCCGGAAGAGCCTTCATCTCGGGCCATGGCCGCCTCCGAATCGAAAAACGTCCGTTGAGCCTAAGCAGCTGGGATGGCGTCACGCCGCTCTTGGATTACGGGCGCGTATTTACCGGTCTTGGCCATCTCTCGTCGCGAGGGACAACATCGCGTATTACAAAAAGTCTTTGCGCGCGGCAAAAAAACCTACGGCTTGCTCTTGTCAATTCCCAATTGCGAGAAAATGTTCTCCGTGGTCCGGCCTTTCCAGTAGCGATTCCAATTGTCGAGCGACGCGAATGTCCGGCTCCGCATCCAGTCGATGTACAGAGCGCCGTGAAGATGATCGATTTCGTGCTGCAAAATTCGTGCATACCATCCGGAAGCTTCGACGGATTGCGGTTCTCCGCGCTCATCCAGGTAGGAAACGCGAATTCTCCGCGCCCTCGGCACGATGGCGGAATAACCCGCGAGGCTGAGGCACCCTTCCTGGAATTCGACCTTTTCGTCTCCAAGGACAGCGATCTCCGGATTAATGATGACGTGAAACGGAACTGGCCGGCGTTCCTTTTCCGCCAGATCCTCGGCCGGCAGAGTCCGCAACAGTTCCTCCCGGTCTTCTATCACCGCCAGTTGCACCGGCAGTCCCACTTGGGGCGCAGCCAAGCCAACGCCGGGAGCGTCATGCATCGTTTCCTGCATGTCTCGGATCAGTCGCTGTATCTCTTCTCCCGTGATCTCTTCGCTGGTCAGCGCGCGTGCCTCGGCTCGCAAAACGGGTTCCCCTGCTTGAACAATTTTTAGGTGCATGATGTATTCGAGTTTAACCCTGGTATTTCTCGCGAAGGCGAGGCGTGAGCCGAAGCATCAATTGCACACGTTCGATTTCGTTCAGCCAATCGCCGAGCGTGGCTTCGACTTCATCCTTTTCCGGAGCGACAATCCCAGTCGGACAGAGCGGGCCCAGCCTCCGCAATGCGAGCGCGCGATAGCGCTGGAGGGTGCGATCTCCCGCCGTGGCGCACCAGACGTTGTCCTCCGAAAAAAACAGCGCCACGGGTACTCGGCTGCCGCCGTTGATTCTCAGTTCGGGTGGCAACTCGTACTCCTTTTGTCGCTCGGCAAAACGCAAATCGATTTTGTCGGGATTCGCCTCGGCAATGCGCTGAATGAGCGGACACTGCTCCACGCAGTCGCCGCACCAGATTCCGCTGAACACCAGGATCTTCATCTCCCGTTCGAAGCCCCGCACGAGTTCTTTCTGCACTGCGGTCAATTGCGCCGCGTCATAAACCTGCTTCCAGCGACGCTGCTGCTCCTCGTTGCCGCTCTCCAGGTATTCGTCGTAGGACAATCCGGATGCAAAACGATCGAAAATAGAGGCAAAGGCAGTATTGGTCATCGTTGTTCTCCCGAGGTCTGGAACGAACTCATATTGCAGGCGGCTTCCTTTTGCCTTCGACACCTAACTGATTCACCCTCAAGACTGATTTCTAGGAAGCCTCGCTTGGCGGAACAGTTGGCAGACCGGATGCCCTCCATACCTGAAATCCACCAATCACGTCCGTCGCGCGCCATAGTCCAAGATCCTGCAGAGCTATCGCCGCGAGGCTTGAGGTATAGCCTTCGGAACAGAACACGATCACGTGGATTTCATGATCGGTCGCGACGGGCAGCCGCGCGCCGGAGGTTGGATCGAATCGCCACTCGAGCACGTTACGTTCAACAACCAACGCGCCCGCAATACTACCCTCGATCGCGCGTTGGCCTTCGGGACGAATATCGACGAGTATCGCCTCTGTTTTGACCATCGCCTCATACGCCTCATCTGGAGATAGCCGTCGCAGTCGGGCGCGTGCCGCTGAAAGTACCTGCTCGATGCTCAAGGCATCGGTCCCGTCTGAGGGTTTCCGCTTCTGCACTTGCCACTCTTGTTCGACCGTCCCAGCCTTTCCAGATGTGCGGTCACGCGGAACCAGTCGACTGCCATCCAACTCATACTCGTTCATGTCGCTAAGCGGAGGAGAATATGCGTGAATGCTGATGGCCGGCGCGAGGGAGACGTTACGGACGTCATGCGCATAATCGGGACCGAATGCCCGTGGCTTTCCCGGATGTACTACGCGGGTCCGCTCACCCGGACGATGCTCCTCCAGAACCCCGGTCGCTACGACGAAAGCTCCCGAGGACGCGCCGTGGTCGTGGAAGCCGGTGGATTGCCCAGGCAGCCAACTAATCACCCATATGTCATAGTCCGGACCGTGATGCAGCCGCTCATACCAGCACTGTTCGGCCCGCGGCCGCACTTATCCATCCATCCGACGACGCGAACAAAGAGACGATGTTGGCGAGCTCCTCAGGCGTTCTCGAGACCGCTCCCGATACGCTCTTCGCTGCTATCAATGCGCTGTCGGCCTTTTGCACAAGTCGTTTGTCTGTTGCGAGTTGCATAGAATCTCCGCAGCTAAACTGTCGCAAAGAAGCCTCGGCGCGGATGCCGGCTTCCCGAGGGAATACAGCGGCCAAACGATGAACATTTCAGATGAGCTTT
>Ga0182018_10000571_pt1 | contig 46785 bp, 48 predicted proteins | sample 812P2MmetaG_FD_120490 | JGI IMG/M metagenome (GOLD analysis project Ga0182018, IMG submission 120490) | Permafrost microbial communities from Stordalen Mire, Sweden - 812P2M metaG | ecosystem: Environmental > Terrestrial > Soil > Wetlands > Permafrost | place: Sweden: Stordalen | collected... | reverse complement strand
TTCCACGCACCTACTCCGATCGATGAAACGATAGCTTCCAAACAGCAGCCGCTGTGTCGCATCCGTCGTCGTCTCGGTGTCGAGGACGAGCATGGTTTCAGGTCGGTCAAGCCTCTTGTTCGATCGACCCTTTTGTTTGACAGGAGGTTCTGGGTAGACGCGAATCGCGATTGGGATCGGAACAGGCTTCGGCGACTTCACATCAGGATTCCCGCTCGAAACATCCCGCAAACTCTTCGCGGAGAAACCACTGAGGCCCATACACAGCGACGAGCGCTGCCCTGAGCTTTTCGAGGTCGATGGGTATTCCATCCACCAACCTCACCGTATCGACGTGACCGCGAATGCGTGCCGCGTCCGCTAACAGCGGGTCTCGGTCCTGATTTTCACGGGTTGTCTTCGGCCATTCTTGCTGTGCTTCGGTTAGCTCGGCTTGGTGATCATTGGCCCGGAACCGCACGGTGTGATCGTCATTCGCTCTACGCGCCGGGTGATGTTCTTCCCAGATCGTTCGACCGTTCTTACGAGCGTTGCACTCGATGCAAATAATGGGGTCACTGCCAGCAATGAGAGCCAGCGGCCGACTTTCCCCGCATGCACATTTCTTGCCAGCACCGATGCGTCGTCTCGCGACGCTCCGTCGCTTTGCCGCGCCGATGGGATCGTCGTGCGACATCAGCCCACCCTCGCATATAGAGATTCGAAGGAAAGCACCCCAGCCGAACCGAGGCGAGTGAGTTCCTTGGTGTCGGTCAGCAACCTGATCCGTTTGCCAGCCGCATCGTTAATGCGAAGTTTTCTGAACTCACTCAGTCCGGAGCGGTTGCCAGTCTGCAGAAACCGATGGACGGCGGCGCTGTAAGAGGCGATCTTCGACGCGGTGCGTGAGTCGCGAATCGCGACTTCTTTGAGGCCATCCAGCGAAGGAATGACCAGAACGCGCAGCAAGCGATCAAATGATTTTGCTTTATATCGACCATTCTTCTGTTTGCGAAGGGCAGAGCCCCCCAGCTCGATCAACTTCTTCCGATCGAGTCCATACTCCCTAGCGGCCTTGGTGGCCGAGATACCCTCACGGCGCATTTTCTGGATTGCGTGCTCGACCGATTGCCACTGTTCCTGCGCGTTGATAGGCAATGCATAGAACTGATCGGCCGTTCTTGGTCCGGCCGCCCTTTTCTTTTGTGGCACGCTGGGAGCAGCGCTATTTGCGCCTGTCTTGCGCTTCTGAATCTTCTTTGCCATGCCCTCGTCCCTCAATGACGTTCCAGATTATGAACGGATCGCCGGGGCACAACAATTGGGAACCTATAGCTTTTCGTGGCGCAGAACGTGGTTCGGATCTGACTTCTCTGAATCACAAGGGTGGCAGGTTGTGATTTGGAACGATGAAGCGCAAAGGTGATTTTGGTACCCTTGAGCGCACAATATGCCGGAGCCTCTCAATTGAATGCTGAGAACCAAAAGAAGATCCTTGACGCGGCCTCACAGATGTTCACCGATGTAGCGAAAGCTTTAGGAAAGGACTCCTTTTCCTACGAGGAAAGCGTCAATTTCATCCGCGACCACGGCAACACAACTATCTTTGGGCTGCTCTTCATGATCCTCAAAAAGACAACGCCTCTGATTCATCAAGAACAGAATCTGTCTCCAGAAGCGATTCCCGGTTTCCTCGGGGCGATGGACACATGGGATAAGGCCGCAGCGTTTCTGGTCATATTTCCCGATCCTGATCCGAAGAAGCTCGACAGAATCCTCGACGAACTGTCGTCGTTTCTCCTATCGATTCGGAAAATTCTCGTTTCGTTTACAGGGAAGTTACCTCCTGATCCAGGGGGACATCCCGTAAAAATCGAAAAGCACGAGGAGCAAAAGGTTCTTGCAGAGATCACGCAGCTATTCAATGACGGCTGGCGATTTCCGGAGGCCAAAAGAGAGGTTGCACGCCGCAGAGGAGCGAGTGCATCCACTATTCAGAGAATCTGCCGGAAATGGGGTCTCACTTTGGAGGTTCTGATAGCTGATTTGCGCAGTAGAATTAGCTAGAAGAGCGGGCTTCCCGCCTGTTAGCGCAGGCGACAAGCCCTGACCACCAAAGGAGAGGTGACTCCGATGGCAGCTACCCAAACCGTAGCGCAGCAGTTTCCTTTGCGCAAACCGAGTCTGGACATTCCGTCCTCGGAACGCGACTCTTCCATTCAATACTCAGAAATCAAGCCGCGTCACGGAGTGATCACTCTGAGTGGCTTCGGTATATCTGTTCGCGTTGATCGTGGTCATCTGCTGCTTGAAGATGGAATCGCAGCCGATCGGAAGCGATGCCGATTGCCGCGTGTGGATCACGGTCTCAAGCGGCTGGTCATTATCGGCGCGGATGGGCAGGTGTCACTCGCAGCGCTACGTTGGCTTGCTGATCAGGATGCCGCCTTCACAATGCTCGACCGTAACGGAAAGGTTCTGGTCACAACCGGCCCGGTGCGCTCGTACGATGCGAGGCTGCGCAGGGCGCAGTCAATGGCGCTCAACAACGGGACAGCGTTTAGACTGAGTCGGGAAATCATCGATCGCAAACTGGCCGGTCAGGAGCGAGTTGCGCGTGGTGCGCTCCGCGACGAGACCGCTGCTCTCGTCATTCGCCAATATCGATCCGAACTGGCTGAGGTGGAATCGGGTGATTCGATCGCGATTATTGAGAGGCATGCGGCAAAGGTCTACTGGTCCGCATGGCGTTCTCTCACCGTCATGTTTCCGCGTAAGGATCTTCCGCGAGTGCCGAAACATTGGCGCTCGTTTGATGCGCGCTTCTCTTCGCTCTCCGGTTCACAACGCCTAGCGTCAAATCCCGTTAACGCCATCCTGAACTACCTGTATGCCATTCTCGAAGCCGAGACGCGCTTGGCAGCCGCGACCTTGGGGCTCGATCCCGGCGTCGGCGTTATGCATGTCGATGCGCTTTATCGAGACAGTCTTGCTTGTGATCTGATGGAGCCCGTTAGGCCTGACGTTGATGCCTTTGTGCTGGATTGGCTCAAACGTGAGCCGCTGTCGCGGAATGCGTTTTTCGAGCAGCGCGACGGGAATTGCCGTTTGATGGATTCGCTTGCGTCGAAGCTCTCGCAGAGTGGTCCCACTTGGGCGAGACTCGTCGCACCGATTGTCGAGTGGTTTGCGCGCGAACTCGTCCATACTGCAAAGCCGGAGCGATCCGGTGTACCGGCTCGACTCACACAACAACGTCGGCGCGAAGCGAAAGGAGTCGCGCCACTAGCCAAAGCGAAGCGTGGAGTACGACCCGACAGGATTTGCCGCAATTGCGGAGATGCTCTCAGGGGTGACAAACTTCTCTGCAAGCGCTGTGGTGATCAGAACAGCATGGAACGAATGCCGGACGTCGCCCGTCTCGGACGAATGGCCGCACACGAGCCGGATTCACAGGCCAAACGATCTGCCACTCAACGAATCAACGGACTCGCGCGGTATGCTTGGAAGTCGTCCGACCAGCCAAGCTGGCTCACTGAGTGCTTCTATTTGGAGAAGATTCAGCCGACCCTCGCTTCGGTCTCGGGTACTACGATAGCGAAGACTCTGAAGGTATCGCGGGCCTACGCAAACCACATTCGCAAAGGACGGCTGCCCCATCCGAGACATTGGCAGGCACTCGTCAGACTCGCTGGGATAGAGGCTAGATAAATGCGGCGGGCATCAAGTGGAGCGAATATCCGTCGCAAACAATTGCACCACCGCGACTACGGCTGCAAGATAAAGTCAACCTCACCCAACCGCGGATCTTCATTACCAAAAAGTCGCGTTTGAGATTTCCCTTTGAGTGGCTGGTTTCGACGTTGCAAACGATGATTGGGGAATGCTTTCCTCAATGCGTCCCGGGTTATTGATACGGTCGGTTCCCTTCTGTCTGTACGTACATATACGATTCCATCTTTTCCTAGGATCTTGGAGGCTCCGGCGAATACTGAAACAAGTAGTTCACTATACGCAGCGAGATTCTCAAATTTTCCTTGATGTTTTCCCTTACGTTCAGCACTCACACGGCGATCGGTCGGCGGACCACCAAGCAGCCAGAGTCGAATCCACTGATCATAGTGATAATTTGTGATTCCGAAATATGGGGGAGATGTCAGCATCAGGGAAGGTCTCTTCATGCCGACTCCGGAAAGATGTTCTTCCAATTTCTCCAGAATTGCCACACTGTCGCCCAAAAGGGCGATGCTCTCGGTAACAGTCGGAATGCCCTTGGCGTATCGCCACGCGAGTTTCTTTCGAAAAAATTCAACCGGGTCAATCTTCGGCGGCCTGTAGCCGCCCGCTCTCCACCAATTGACAGCATAGCGAGGTGCCATCGCTTTCGTTTGCCTCATCTGGTTGGAAAGCGAATCCGAGGCCTTTCCGTGCAAGTGAATCATAAGGAAAGCCATGACGGTGCGATCGAGATTGTCATTTCTCCAATCCAAGCGCTCACGAGCACACAGCAGGAACTCCCTGGTATTCTTAGTAAAGCAGTGCTTGAAGAATACGGGGAGTTTTCGGGCCTCCTCGCCGTAAGCGGCCGAATGAGATTGGATTGTCTTTATCCGTCCAAAGACTTCATCACAGGGAGCAGGGCCTAGCTTGGTCCGGGAATACACCCAGCCGACTGGGTTTAGCTCGATGCCGATCGCGTATCGCCCAGCGCTAGCAGCACTAAACAGCGAAGTTCCACGCCCCGAAAACGGGTCGAGAACCGTCTCCCCAGGCTTCGAATACTTGGCAACTGCCGCGTCCGCAAACGCCGATGGAAACATAGCATAGTAAGGCCCCATTCCGGCCCAACGATCCGCCGCAGTTCCATAATGACTTTTCTTTGGTTCCACGTGCGTTACTCCGTCTTAACTAGCGCCCTGGCTAATTGTTCGAGCACCTTTGTCCCGAGCACCAGAGGAATAGCGGCATGGGAGTGTGCTGTGATGACTGGGCCGACGGAATTTGGAAAGCGAGAAGAAACCAACTTGTCTAGGACGGCGCAAACCGTGCTGAAGCTCAAATATTTCACGACGCTGTTTGTGGTGGTGTCGTCCTGATCGGCATCTAGCATCGGAATAGTCCCAACGATGCGAGCGCCAGATTTGGCCTTGTAGAAAAACTTACGCCCGAAGTAGGTATCCTGTCCGTAGGGTTTGTCGCTCACGGAGAAAATAACTCGCTCCTTAATGTACTGATCAGTAAGCAGTGCGTAGCTGCTCGGCGGGAACAACGGTTCTCCCGTTTGAGTCTGATCAACCTCATCGAAATGCGTAACAAACGATCCCGACTTCTCGATTCCGATGATCACAATGTCAGTACCCGTATTAGTTCTTACTACAGCGTTTAAACGTTTCAATTCCCGCTTGATAATAGGGCTCAACCACGCTGGATGACCAAACATGGCCAACGGGCCGTCGAGAATAAATGCAATTTTGGCAATCTTTTCCAGTAGGTTATGTCGCTCAAACCATCGAAGTAGATGTATTAACAAAACGCGCTCCCACACCTGCATCACTTCCCCGAAAGCCTCGCCGTTAGTACTGCTGTCGTGGAATCGCTCGTGAACCCTCAGGGCATCCGTTGAGTAAATAGGGAACGCATTACTGCAAGGGCAAGACGTCGAGCCGGCCGGCACCGGGAATGAACGACCGCACCCAGCGCGTTCCTTATAAGGACAAGCCGCAGGATCGGAAGTTCGCTGGCTAAGAAGATATTCATAGGTGTCGAGTAGCGATACACCGTCTTGGCTATCTATAACGACGTCCAGAACATTCTCGTAGAAAGCCTCGCGAAATGACTCGACCGCTGAAGTGTGAGTGCGAGTCACTACGTTGCAACCAGGCATCGCGGCATCGAGGGTCGATGCTTCCTCCGTCTTTCGAAACTCCCGCGGGTCAACAGGCCGGTTTTGATCCAACTCGTCGATGCGCTTCAGATCCAAAAGGACGCTCGCCACCGTTACGTAGCCTACCTTTGCGCCGGGATATCCATTTCGGATATCTACTTCCGCGTGGCTCCCGTCTATCGCGAAAGCATAGTCAGGGAGCCTCACATCCACGGCAGGAGGAGGGAGGGGCACGAGTGCGCTCAGACCCTGTGTCGGAGTGATCGTCCTAGACTTCTTCAAAAGATCTCTGACTCGATCGGCTTCCGCAATACGACGCAGCGGTTTATATGAGGCAAACTCTCCCTCGTACGGCATCAGTTAGTCCCCGCCTCGATGGAGAACCTGTCAACCTGGACAGGAATGACATAGGGATTGGACAGCGTTTTTACGCGGATAAAACCCTTGTCTTGCGCCTTTAGAATACTTCCTTCAAAGTCTGCAAAGTCGTAGAATTTGCGGAGCTCCTTCGTTTCATCGGAGTTGTTCAGATGTCCAATGAACCAGTTTGCGGTATTCCGCAAGATGTTCTTTTGGATTGAGCTGACTTCCTGAGTCGCATAGACCATACCGATGTGGTATTTCGCGCCCTCTTTTGCCGTGCGTACCCAAATATCTTGGAAATCCTGCTCGTTTGACGACGGGAGCAGATTGTGAGCCTCCTCCACGTAGACCAAGATCTCGGGAGGAATCTCGGCATTTCTGAACAAGGTCCGATTTCCCTCGAAGACTTTCCGCTTGATCCTATCGGCGGAAGCCTTATTTAGTTCAGGGTCTCCACTTGATTGATCGACGATAACGAGACGTCCAGCGACCAGATCTGTATATATATCGTCGGCATAATCTGTGCCTACGGTTGAGGTGTGTTGTTCTTTAACCCGACCCACGCTGCGAGAGCCATTGGGATAACCGAACATTTCGAGAATTTTCTTTAGGTCATCATCCGCCCAAGACCCTGAACTGCTTGTCTGGACGTATTGCTGATCGAACGTGCTGAATCCGGAGTTGTTGTCGCTTATGAATTGACGCAACCCATCGAGGCGAGCGGGAGCTCACCCCATTGGACGGTGGACTTTTCTAGAACGGACGCGGCTGTTGCGTAAACAGCTGCGGACGCATGGGTGCTCTGCTTCATTGCGTCCAACAGGGCTTTACTAAACAGCGGCTTGTTGAATGGGCCTTTGTTAGTCGGCTTGATATCGACTGGCGGTTCGAGGCCAGCCTTATATAGTAGAGCCCTATAGCACAGAACCCGCCTCATGTAGCGCGTTGTGGCGGACTGATCAGTTGGGTCTGGTTTCTCAAAGACGACGTCTTTGAAGTTGTCGATGTACTTCACATTGCCCTTGGGGAATGAGGCATCGATAATCTGTTTTCCAATTTGGAGATTGGCCTCGTTATAGAAATTCAGCAACATCAGTTTGCGGTTGGGGTCGAAAGGATGCTTGAGGAGCCCGTAAGTGATGACATCCGTCTTGAGGGAGTCTTGCATCGACGATGGCCCACAACCCCAGACGTTCTTTATGGCATTGGGATTTTGTTTCGAATCATTATCCTGAGTGTTCTCGTTGGCATACTCCCCATTTGGGTCGAACACTATTTGGCCTACTCGTTTCGGGTTCTCGACCCATCGGAGCCCGAAGACAGATTTCAAAATGATCTTCGTGCTATTCGACTTTCCGGTTCTGGTCATACCGAATAGAGCAGTCTTCTGGCCAAGCAGGTCCGTCGGCGTCAGACTCACCGAAACTGCTGACGTTTGTTGAAATGGCCGACTGGTGGATGCATAGCGTACGTTTCCAATCTTGACCAGCAATTTGTTATCCGCTGCTGATCCGAGGCGCGGATCACGGTAGTTCATGATACGGCCGAGAACTTCGCCGCGGACCTTGAATACCTTGAGGCCACGATTTGGGTAGTAGTTGCTGAGATCGGACCCAAACATGAGCGCATATTCGGGACGGGTTTCACCTTCAATCAAGTCGGCGTAGAAAGTACCTAGTACCCTACATCGAACACCTGCATAGCCGAGTAAATTGTTTGTAGTGGGATCCATTACATCTTTGTGATCGAAGGTCTTTTCAAGTTCACCGCTGACACGTTGTGCGTTTTCAACTCGGACCCGTAGAGCCTCTGGCGCGTTCGGTAGGTCCGCGTGATCCATCACACGAAGCAGCACAAGAGACGAATCTTCCTTCCTTATGTCGGGAGTGCTTCCAGGGATGATCCGTGTCGCAATTAAGAACGATAGGGCTGGGATACCTCCGACTTCCTGCCTGTTGAAGTCGTGGATCTGGACGAGGGCTTCATCGTAGCCAATGGAGAAAACCTCACCCACATAGGCACCCCCGTCGATCATCGACGACAAGTTTTGGCCAGGGGGCATAAGCTCCTCTGGAAGTTCCGTTTGGCCCATTTGCTGGACGACTTGTGAAAGGAGTGGTGACATCTTCTGAGCCTCCTCGTGTCCGATCTGAATGATGGGATTGAGGATAACGCATGCAAAGAGCCGAAGGCGAGCCAAAACCTGTCAACCACACTTTCACTGTGCCAGTCGGGAAGAGTGCGCCCCCTGATACCAATTGTGATCGTTGCTTTTTTGTGCAGAAGACCCGACAGCTTAGGTTCGCTAAATATTCGCCTTTGGCATTACAATTACGGATGAACGTGTCACCCTTTGATGATGGATTGGAAACAGTTGCTCTCAAGTGTCCGCGTTGCCGCCCTTATGGAACGTAAGGTCCCATCGATTCGGCCTCCAGAAGATGTCCGTACGCCTTTCGAGCAAGATTATGGCCGTTCTGCATTTTCAACACCGGTGAGGCGATTACAAGACAAGGCTCAAGTGTTTCCCCTAGAGGAACACGATGCTATTCGTACGCGGCTGACACATTCTATAGAAGTCTCAAGTGTCGCGAGAGGGCTTGGCGCTTCGGTCGCAAAGAGCCTATCAGGGAAGAAACTCATAGATTCCGAACAAGGGAGCTGCATAGAAACAATCGCCGCAACCTGTGGTCTCATTCACGATCTTGGTAATCCCCCTTTTGGACATGCGGGGGAGACAGCGATCGGCTCTTGGTTCGCAAAGCGACCAGCTGGTTTCTTTTCTGCTTTTCAGCCTGACGGTAAATATACGACCGATGAAGAACGCGACAAGGCAGCGCGAAATACACAACTCGCTCAGGACTTCCTCTATTTCGAGGGAAATGCGCAGACGCAGAGGCTGCTGTCGCGACTTCAGGTGCTTGCGGATGAGAACGGATTGAATTTGACGGCGGGAACACTATCCGCCAGCTGCAAGTACATTGCTGCGTCCCATCAGACCGATCGCAACAAGTCGAAATCAGAACGACGTCAGCCCTTCAAGAAGCATGGATTCTTCGCTTCCGAGAACGCACTGATTGACAAGATCCGCGAGGAGACGGGCACTGGTGTAGCGCGAAACCCCATCACGCTGCTGGTTGAAGCTGCGGACGATATCGTATATGCGACGGTAGACATCGAGGACGGGATAAAGAAAAAGCTCCTGACATGGCAACAGTTCTACGAAGAGCTTAAGCATCGGTGCTCTGGCGAAGTTCTGGAGCCGATCGTCAACGAATCGGAACAGAAGATTGACCCCGCCGGGTTCAAAGGAAGCAGTTACGACGAAGCTATGTCGGTTGCATTCCGCACGTTCGCGATTCGGCAAATGGTGATAGGAGTGCGTCAAACCTTCTGCGACAACAACAAATATGAGTCCATCATGAATGGTTCGTACATGCAGGAAATTCTTTATGACTCTCCTGCAGGAGAGCTCGCAAAGGCGTGTAAGGACATTGCGAAAGAGTCCGTGTACAGTTCTCACGTGGTCCTCAAGCGAGAAGTAATGGGTCGTCAGATCATCCATGATTTGTTAGATCTCTATTGGGAAGCCGCAGAGCTCACGCCTGAACAGAAAAACAACGAATTCGGAGAGCGTATTTTCAAGCTGATTTCTCCCAATTATGTGCATATCTTCAAAAAGAATGCTCAAAATCCTAATCGGCAAATTCCGGAACAATATTTCCGGATGCAGCTCATCACAGATCAGGTTGCAGGTATGACGGATACGTTCGCCGTATCCCTGCACCGCGAATTGATGAATGGCTGACCTAGCTGCAACTCGATTCGCAAAGCGCGGCGAACAAGTTCTCCGGCGCAGGTTGCGGAAAATGTTTGACACTGAGCGAAGCTTCGCTGGCATTGCGCATGAACTTGTGAAGTGGCAGGCAAAGGGCTGGAGGCCAATTCTCTTCGGAGGATTTCTTCGGGATGTGATGATTCTTGGCCCTAAGCATTGGCCGAGAGATATAGACGTTGTGGTTGGCCTTCAGACGACAGAGGAGTTGGAGCGAGAACTAGTAGGAGCCCACCCTCATCGAAATCGGTTCGGGGGCCTGCGTTGCGAAATTGAGAAATGGAATTGTGATATCTGGCCTCTGCGAATGACATGGGGATTTCGTCAAATACCCCTCGAACCGACTCCTACTAATCTTCCGCGAACCACGTTTCTCAATGTTGAGGCAATTGCCGCAGAACTCGCTGCCGATGGCGAAATCGGCCAAATTTACGACGGTGGATTCTTTGAAGCCGCTTCGACAAGAATTTTAGACATCAACTTTGAGGAAAATCCTTACCCTCTTCTCGCTGCTGTTCGAGCTATCCTGACGGCTCAGAACTTAAATTTCTCAATCGCAACAAGGTTATCGGCATATATTCTGCGCGTGGCGGAAACGGAGAAGAGTCTTCAACCCTTCACGGATGTCCAACTCAGCCACTATGGACAGGTACGGTTGTCGAGACAAGATCTCGCTCATGTGTTACGGGCACTGGAGGCGGCGCTCCGGTTAGACGAGCCGTGGCGTGCCAGGTCCACGCGACCAGAGCAATTTGAACTCTGGGCTTGACCATTCTTTGCTAAAACAGATTGCATTGGGGGGTGCACTTTCCCCGGCCGCTATCCCCCTACCCTTCAATGCGAATGGGGAGAGTGCGGGTTGGGCGGTATCGTGGGGGGCGGCCTCTCCGGGAGCGGGGCTGCGGCAGCGCGAGAGGATCGGCACGCGATCCGCTTCAGGAATGTGCCGCCCGCAGGCGCGCTGCGCGCCTTTCGGTGTGGACAATGATGACGGCATGGATGATGACAGCGACGCTCAGCCCGGCTATGTGCTGGATCCAGGTGGCGTGCACGCCGGCGCTCTTCCAGAGAGTCACGCAACTCAGGGGCAGGAACAGGAAGATGGCGGTCCAAAGTCCGGGGTTGTAACTTCGTTGAGCGATGGCGGCGACGATGTGGATGGCCCCGTTCACGACAACGAGCCAGTCGGCGATCAAACCCCACCCGGCACCCATGAAAACAGCCAGGTAGAGAGACAGCGAAGTGACACCCCAGACCCCGGGAATGTTGATCCAGAGAACCGCTGCCGGGGTCAGCCCTTCGAGGCCGCCGAAAACATGCTGGTTCACGAACCGCCGAAAGCGATCGCCGGTGTGCTCTTCCACCTGATGCAGCATGTAGATCGGGGTATGGAGGTAAATGAGGGCGAGGAACCAGCTCCAGTGCAGGCCCGGCAGCAGAAACAGCAGAAGGATGGCGATCCAGAGCGTTGCCGTAACCCAGCGGTGATAGAGCCAGGAAACCATAAGGAAAATTGTGGACCGATTGTAGCGCGCAGCACGCTTCAGTGCGTGGGCTGGCGTTGCGCAGCGGCGTAAATTGTCTGGCTGATTTGTGCGATGACGTGTTCGCGCACGGCCGCTGGGGCGGCAGAGTCCGCCACCATCACCGCGAGCGCCAGCTTGCGGCCATCCGGCAGAGTGATCAGGCCAACGTCGTTCGTGGCGCTGGTGAAGTTGCGTGCCGTGCCCGATGTTCCCGTCTTGTCCGCGACCACCGTGCCTGGGGGCAGCAATGCGCGGATGCGGCGGTCGCCGGTATGGGACGCTGCCATCCAGCCGAGGAGCAACTGTGTGTGCTCGGGGGAGAGCGGCGAGCGGTCGGCGAGCAACCGCAGCAGAGCGACGAGCGCGCGCGGCTGGGCCGAGTCGCGATCCTCCAGTTTCACCTCGCGTCCGAGGGTCTTCTCCGTGTCGACGATGTGAATGCCGATAATGCCAAGGCTGCGCACGTACGCGTCCGCCGCGGCGGGCCCGCCGAGGGTGCGAAGGAGGATGTCCGAGGCGACGCCGTCACTTTCAGAAACCGCGAGGCGCAGCAGTTCCTCGAGCGGCACGTCGACGTTGCCGTGCGGCTGCTCGTCGCGCAAACGGCTGTATTGATCGGGCGCGATGAGGTCCGAAGGCAGGAAACGGACCGGCTGATTCAAGGTGAGGTGGCCCTGCTCGACGGCGTGAAGCGTCGCCATGGCGATGGGCAGCTTGTAGACCGACTGCATCGGGAAGGCTTCGTTTGCGTGAAAATTGCAGTCGAGGTCGCGGCCGAGCAATGAGCACGCCACACCCACGCGTCCATGGGCGTGGGCGGCGATGCGGGCGATTTCAATGCTGAGCTGCGCATGGGCGGAAAGCGTGAACGTGAGAAGCAGAATGGCGGTGCGGACAGGCATAGATGGGGATTGTAGCTGCTTCCCAGGTCTGCCAGCAGCGGGCAGACATGGGTACCCGGCGTCCTCGATGGAGGAAAAATCGCGCGAAAGGGATTATGGTGGCAGGGGCGTCGATTACATGTTAAAGGGATGGCGAGCGTGAATCGCAGGGACTTTATGAAGGTGGCGGGAACGGCGACGGCGGAGACTTTGATCGGGACGAAACTACATGCGCTCGAGACAGCGCAGGCAGAACAGGCGGTGCCGGTTGCGGCGAACGATCACATCCAGATTGCGCTGATCGGAGCGGGCGGGCAGGGCCAGTACGACACGAAGACTGCCGTCACGGTGCCTGGCGTGAAGCTGGTGGCAGTGGCGGATTGCTACGACGGACGGCTTGAGCACAGTAAGGAGCTGTGGGGACCGGACGTCTTCACGACGCGCGACTACCGCGAGATTCTCGATCGCAAAGACGTTGACGCGGTCATCATAGGCACGCCGGATCATTGGCACAAGCAGGCCTCGATCGACGCGATGAAGGCGGGCAAGGATGTTTATTGCGAGAAACCGATGATCCATCTGTATTCCGATGGGCCCGCGATGATCGAGACGGCGCAGGCGACCAAGCGCATCCTGCAGATCGGCAGCCAGCGGGTGAGCTCCATCGTCTACGCCAAGGCCAAGGAGCTGCTGGCCTCGGGGGCCATTGGACAGCTGAACATGGTCAGCGCATTCTGGGATCGCAATTCATCCGTCGGCGCGTGGAACTACACCGTTCCGCCGGATGCGTCGACGGAGACGTGCGACTGGCCGCGGTTTCTGGGGACGGCGCCGAAGATTCCGTTCAATGGCGAGCACTTTTTCCAGTGGCGGAAGTGGAAGGCGTATGGCAGCGGCGTGGCTGGCGATTTGTTTGTCCACCTCTTCAGCGGGACGCACTTCATTACCGGCGCGAAAGGACCGACCCGGGCCATGGCAACCGGAGGGTTGCGCTTCTGGAAGGACGGTCGCGACGTGCCCGACGTGCTGCTGGGTTTCTTCGATTATCCCGAGGGCTTCAACCTGAGCCTGCGCGTCAACTTCGTCGATGGCGGGGCCGAAGGCGAGGGCTTCCTGTTCGCCGGCTCAGAAGGAACGATGGAGATTGCCGGCAACTCCGTGAGTGTGAACCGCGTGCCGCTGGAGAAGGAGCCGGGGCTGATGATCGGATCGTTTACCGACGCGATGCAGAAGCAGATCACCGCGGCGTATCGGCAGAAATATCCGCTGGTCGAGGCGACCGAGCCGACGCGTGTGGGACTGGACAAGTATGTCGCGCCGCGCGACTACAGCGACAGCTACGACCACTTCAAGAATTTCTTCGCCTCGGTGCGATCGCGGCAGCCGGTTGTCGAAGATGCGGTCTTCGGCTACCGCGCTGCAGGCGCGGCGCTGCTGAGCAACCTGAGCTACGAGCGCGATGCCATTGTGAAGTGGGATCCGGAGGCGATGAAGCTGGTGTAATTGAGCAGAGTTTAGATTTTAGGGATTGGAGTTTAGGCTCGCCTGCCGCAAATTCAATTCTCGGCGGGGTACCCAGCCCGCCCAAGGCACCAAACTCCGAACTCTCCTCACGGCAGTTCGCGAACCCAGATATTGCGGAAGCTGATGGGTTCGCTCTTGTCGCCGTGCGCCTGCAGCTTGATGGGCGCGCGATCGTACGCCTTGTAAAAGGGCTGGCCGATGTAGAGCGTCTGACCCTTCAGCTGGAAATGATTCTGCACCAGCACGCCGTTGAAGAAGGCGGTGACGTACGCCGGAGTGTTGAGCGAGCCGTTGGCGTTAAAGTTGGGCGCGGTCCAGACCACGTCGTAGGTTTGCCACTCGCCGGGCTTGCGGTCCGGGTTCACCAGCGGAGCGGATTGCTTGTAGATGCTGGCGGCCTGGCCGTTGACGTAGGTTGTGTTGTTGTAGGAGTCGAGGACCTGCAGCTCGTAACCGGCATCGCCTGGGCCGAGCGAGGCCAGAAAGACGCCGCTGTTACCGCGCGCCTGTCCGCTGCCGGTGATGTTGGTGGGAATCTTCCACTCGACGTGAAGCTGGTAGTTCCTAAAGCTGCGTTTGGTTTCGATGTTGCCGGTGCCCTTGGCCACGGTCAGGACGCCGTCGCCCACGATCCATTGCGCCGGCGTGTGGTCCTGCGCGGAAACCCACTCGTTCTCGTTCGATCCGTCGAAGAGGATGATGGCGTCGGAGGGAGGCGCCGCATCGGTGGCTCCCGGGGTGACGATGGGGGGCACAGGCGTCCAGACTTCCGTGTCTTCGGGCTTAGGCTTTGGCGCTTCTTGGGCGAACGCGAGAGAGACTGTGGCTGCAAGGACCGCGAAAGCAAAGGACATCAAAACATATCTGCGCATAACGCAAGGAGGATACCTCAAACGTCTGCGGGATGGGCGGTCGGAGAGGTTGAAGTGGCTACGCGAATGTCCTCCCAGAACATCCAGTGGGGGTTGAGCGGGCGTGCACCATATTTCGCGTAAAGCGCGCGTGCTGCGGTGTTCTCCGGCTTCACGTCGATGCAGACGCGCAGCGCTTGTTGCTCGACGAACCAGGCGGCGAGCGTGACGACCAGCTTACCGGCGATGCCCTGGCGGCGATGCGCTGCGGTAACGTCCATCCACTCCAGTTCGCCATCGCAGCTGTGTCGCCGTGTTCGGTGGCCGGCGATGAAGCCGATCACGACTTCCTCTCGAATGGCCACAAAAACAGCGTGCCCGGGCAGCGCATGCTGTGCGCCGAGTTCACCGCAGAGATAGTTGCCGATCCGCCGCTCCCAGTAGGCCTCGGTCTCCCACTCCGCAGCGCGGATCGCGGCCATGGCAGGAACATCGTCAACCTCAGCGGGCCTGATGACGACGCCCGTGGTTGCGGCGCTCTTACCGGGCAACGGCGAGGGCGTGGCGACGGGTTCAAATAACGGGAGCGGCTTGTGGTTCGAACCCATGCTGGTCTGATTAACCCGTGGCTCGTCTGATTTAATCAGAAGATATGCCGCCTCTGTGGAAACCGGAAAGCTGGACGCAGCGCCTTGATGAGCTCGAAGCGCGCTCCGGCGATTTGAAGGAGGCTCCGCTGCGCCGCGATGTGCGCTCGCTGGGGCTGCTGCTGGGGCGCGTATTGCGGGAGCAGGCGGGCGAAGCCCTCTACGCAAAGGTGGAGGAACTGCGGCAGTCGGCGATTCGGCGAAGGGAGCTGCAGGCGAAGGGACAGATTCGCGAAGCCGAAGACCTGATGCAGATGGCGGTGCTCGCCATCAACACGATGCCGGTGGACCAGGCCGATCGGCTGAGCCGCGCCTTCGCCTTTTATTTCGAGCTGATCAACCTGGCGGAGACGAACCATCGTAAGCGGCGGCGGCGTTCGCTGCAGATCACGGGTGATTCATCCAGGCGCGAGGCACAGCGGGGCGAGCTGCGCGGAACGCTGCGGGCGATGCGCGAGGCAGGCATTTCGGCGGAGAAAGCGCTGGCGTGGCTGCGGCGCATCCTCGTTGTGCCGGTGTTCACGGCGCACCCAACGGAAATTGCGCGGCGGTCGGTGCTGATGAAGCGGCGGCGCATGGGCGAGTTTCTCGAAAAGCTTGACCGCATCCCTGTTCCCGACGAAGAGCTGACCGCGCTTGAAGAGGCTCTAACCGCGGAGATCACTGCGCTGTGGCAGACGGACGAGGTTCGCAGCCGGAAGCCCGCCGTGACGGATGAGATCCGCATGGGACTGGATTACTACGACGTTTCGATTTTCGAGACTCTGCCGGGACTGTACGAGGAAGTGGCGGCTGCGCTAAAGAGTGAATATGGACTGGAGCTGGAGCTTTCGGAATTGCCATTGCTGCTGGCGTTTGGATCGTGGATCGGCGGGGATCGCGACGGCAATCCATTTGTGACGCCGGAGGTAACGCGCCAGGCGATTCTGACGGCGCGTACACGACTGCTCGATTACTACGACGAACGGCTGCAGCGGGCGATCGATCTGCTGACGACGTCGGCTCAACAATTGCCGGTGAGCGAGGAGCTGCAGGCGCGGCTGAAGGGTTTTGAGGCGGAGCTGCACACGAATGCGGAGGCGTTTGGGGCGCGGTTCGAGTTCGAGACGTATCGCCGATACCTGGTGTGTGTGCGAGCGCGCATTCAGAGGACAGCGGGCAAGCTCGATACGGACCCGGAGACGCTGGAGTCCGCGCTGACGGGGCTGTCGGCGTACTGTTCGGCGCGGGATTTTCTGGAGGATCTAAGCGTGGTGCGGCGCAGCCTGGCCGCAAATCGGGGCATTCGGCTGGCAGAGACGCTGATCGATCCGTTGCTGCTGATGGTGCGAACGTTTGGGCTGCACCTGCACACGCTCGACATTCGCCAGCACGCGCGCATCCATCGTAAGGCGCTCGAGGAGGCCTCAGCCTGGTGCGCACAGAATGGGGCTGCGACGCCGGAAGCCCTGAGCCCCGAGACACGCGACGTGATCGAGACGTTTCGTGTGATTGCGGAGATCAAGGCGGGATGCAGCCCGGAGGCGATCCGGCACTACATCGTGAGTGGGGCGGCGTCGGTGGAGGATGTGACAGCGGTTATCTGGCTGGCGCGACTGGGGGGAGTGGGGGTAGCAGGACACGCGAGCGACCCGGGCGTTATGCCCGTGCCGTTGTTCGAGTCCATCGAGGACCTGCGTAATGCTCCTGGCATCTGCCGCGAGCTTTGGAGTTCGCCGGGATACGGAAAGCTGCTCGCCTCATGGAATAACACCCAGGAGGTGATGCTGGGATATTCCGACTCGAACAAGGACGGCGGAATGCTGACCAGCACGTGGGAAATCTTCTGTGCGCACCGGGCTCTCCACGATGTGGCACGGGACTGCGGCGTGCGGCTGTGCCTGTTCCATGGGCGCGGTGGAACGGTAGGGCGGGGCGGCGGACCAACGCATCGCGCCATCTACGCGCAACCAATCGGCGCTTTCGAAGGGCAGATTCGCATTACGGAACAGGGAGAGGTACTGAACTGGAAGTATTCCGATGTGGTGCTGGCGGAACGGAATCTCGAGCTGATGATCGCTGCGAGTCTCGATGCCCTGGCGCGCCCGAACGCTCTGCTTCCGGATGGGCGCTACTCAGGCGTGATGCGGCCGGAGTGGGAGAACACGTTTGGCGAGTTGTCGGAGATTTCATTTCGGTGCTATCGCGAGCAAATCATCGCCGACCCCGAGGTGCTCCACTTTTTTGAAGTAGCAACGCCCGTGGCTGAGCTCGAACACGCCCGCATCGGTTCGCGTCCTGCGCGCCGCGCCGGACAAATGAGTTTCGAGAATCTGCGGGCGATCCCGTGGGTCTTTGGGTGGACGCAGAGCCGGCTGCTGGTTCCGGCATGGTTTGGCGTGGGCACGGCGTTTGCTCACTTTACGCAGAAGCCGGGTGGCGCGAAGCTGCTCCGCGAGATGATGGTGGACTTTCCGCTGTTCACCGACGTGGTGCGCAATGTGGAGATGGCGCTGGCCAAAGCGGACCTGGGCATCGCGTCGCTGTATGCCTCGCTGGTGCATGATGCTGCTCTGCGCGAGCGCGTGTTCAACATGCTGTGCGCGGAGTTCGAACGTACGCGCGACGCGGTGCTGGCGGTGACGGCTCAGCGCGAGCTTCTGGAATCGAACCCGGTTCTGGCGCGATCCATCTGGCTGCGCAATCCTTATGTTGATCCGATGAGCCTGATTCAGGTGGATCTGCTGCGGCGCAAACGCGCGGGTGAGGACACAGACGAGGTGAACCGCGCGATCGCGGGAACGATCAGCGGTATCGCGGCGGGGTTGCGAAACACCGGTTGAGTGGTCCGGCTGCGGGTTCCCGAAATGGGAGCGCACCGTTCTTCGTTCCGATTTCGGAATGCGTCTGAGAGAATTCTTATCTTTCTCTCTCCAGCGTTGGGCGCTTGCCGTACGCTCGGCGCATGGAGGAATTTCGTATGCAGCCGGGAACGAATCCTGACGACCTTCACACCATTCTGAGCCGTTTTAGTACCTGGGCAGAGAAACAGCCCGTCAGCAGCAACGGCAATCATCATAAGAACGGTATCGGGGCCGAAGAGGTCCGAGAAATCCCCTACGAAGAGGCGATCCGGCAATATCGAAAACGCCGGGCTCCGCAGGAGCGGCAGCGAGTGCAGGCTCCGACCGTAGCCGCGGATCCGGCAAAGGAGGTCGGACCAGAAGTGAAAATCGAGGCATATCCGCCGACGGTGGTTCCGCGGGAACCCCCCGTAGAGGCCGCACCCTTATGTACGTCGGAAACAGTAACCATTGCGGCGACGGCCCCGCCCCAGAAGGGCCTGGCGGGGATCGTGCCTCCGGAGCTCGCCCCGGCGCACCCGCCGCTCGCAACAAAAGATCAGGTCGCACGCATCGCGAAGCCGAAGACGCCTTCGAAACGGAAAGCCGCAGACGCTGCACAAAAGTCGACGCCGCCTGAAGTTGCCAATCAGGTCAGCCCAAATACGGAAGAAGATGTGGCAACCACTGCAGCTGAACATGCCGTTACGTCAGTGGTTCAAGTTAGGCCGCTAACGAAAAATCACCTTGCATCGAGCCCAGCGAAGCTAACGGTTCAGGCACCCTCGCAAGTCAAAGAACGCGTGACATCCGGACGGGCGAATCCTGCGATTCGGGCCAGACCGCAAATGAAAAAACACCCGGCATCCAGTCGGGCGACGCCTGCAATTCAGGCCGGTTCACAAACGAAAAGGCACACGGCAAGTGTTGCCGCTCCGGCAAAGCATGCTGCGACCCCTGCCTCAAAACCGCGGGGGAAGAGGCATCCCGCCTTCCGACACGTACTGGCGAACAGCGTCCAGGCAAAACCGCTTCGGACGCCGAAGACACGGGCGCCGAAGAAGCAAGCCGCGCCGGATCGCAATCGCCGCATCACGACGCGCTTTTCAACCGCTGAGCAGAGGCGCATCGAGAAACAGGCGGCGGAGGCCGGCCTGACGGTTTCCGCGTGGCTGCGCAATTGCGCGTTAGCCCAGCCAGGGACGCGGATTGACCCTGTGGGTAGACGCGCGGCGAAGGCCGAAAACAAGGGGGCAAGCACAACGCCCTCAAATTACCCGCCTGAGACTCTGTTTTCTCCGCCGAGGAATTCCTTGCTGGGAAATTGGCTAACCCTGTTGCGGCACCGTTTCCTGGCGTCGCCACAAAGGTTCGCAGAGCAGGCTTGAGGAATTGCACGGCGAAGAGGGAGCGGCGAAGCTCGGGAGCTTCGGGGCGGTGCGCTATGATCCGGTCGCTGGAACGGTGGGCTGTTGCTGAACCTGGGTGGCCTTGTCATTTTCGAAGGTCACCTCCCAGTGCTTTCGGCCAGCGTCGTAATCGACGGTGCGGTTGCCGTAGTCGGAGGAGTCCGAACGCTGCATGACGCCGAGGGCCATCGCGACCTCCAGCTCAGTCATGCCCGCTTTGGGCTGATGCTGGTCGACGGCCTGCCACACGTCCGGGGGCCAGAATTTGTACATCTGGTGCGGATCGTCGTAATAAAAAACGTTGTCACAGTAATAAGTCGAATCGGTTTCCTGAATTGTGCCGATGGCTGTGGCGTATTCTTTCGAATCGCCAGGTAGAGTGAACACGGCAAAGGCCTGCTCGGTGCCGCGTGCTATTCGCGTGGGCACGTTGGCGGGCAACTTCTGTGTGACAATGTCGCGGACATGCAGCCGCTGGACACTTGGCAATACGCCGACCTTATGGGCGAAGTCCACGCGATGCGCCGCGTAGGGGTAGTAGTCCAGCTCGTAGCCGGCCTGAATCCAGACCGGTTTGCCGATCAGGTCGCGCGCGGATTTCAGATCGTCAATGTACAGTTTGCGCGGTTGCACCATTTCCTCGTCGCTGAGGTGACGCTCTTCGGCTTGTTGTGGCAGCACGGCAGGCCGATTACGCACCACCTGGATGCGCCAGATGCCGATGCCGAGGATCAGGATGGCGGGCAGAACAATCAGAGCGAACTTTTGCCAGGTCTTCATTGGTTCTCAGGATATTCAGATGCGCGGTGCGAGCGGAAGCTGCAGCCAATAATCCAGCGAACTACCGGCCTCAGTCGTAAGTCTCATGGTTCTGAGGCAAGGCCGCGCTGCGCCAGATCGGCCAGCGCCAGAGTGAGCAGGCGGGAGTCGTTGAGCGAAGCAGGCCGTCGCACCGTCATGCCCAGGTTCGTGGCGAAATCGCGGAAGCCAATGTCGATGTCGTAGAGGATTTCAACGTGATCGCAGAGGAAGCCGACAGGTTGAATGATGAGGTTTGTAACACCCTGCTCGCGCAGTGCCGTTAGCGTGTCTTGGACCGTCGGACCGAGCCATGGTCCGCCCGACATGCCCTGGCTTTGAAAGGCGAAGAACCAGTTGTCCCGCGTAAGCCCGGGGATGCGGCTGGCAACGAGGCTCGCCGTGAGCTTAGCTTCGACGGGATAGGGATCAGGAAGGTCGGCGGGTATGCCGGGAACGGTCTGCGGAGCGGAAATCACCGTTCGGCAGGGAACGCTGTGCGCGGTAAAGAGAACCGGGACCTGAGTACCGACTTCAGCGGCGAACTGCTCGCGGACGTCGCGAAGTCGCTCGGCAAAGGCGTCGGCGAGCAGTGGATGGTCGGCCCAGTCATCGAGAAAAAGCAGGGCCAGCGCACCTTCGGCAGCGGCAAAGACAGCGCGGCGATACAGGCCAACGCTGGTGCGTGAATTCTGCGGAGCGAGGCATATGACCACGAGACGCGCGATCCCGTCCTCACGCATTTTCTTCACCACATCTGCGATGTACGGCTTCCAGTTGCGCATGCCGACGTAGACAGGTACGCCGAGTTCGTCCGCGAGCAACCGGCCCTGCTCGAGCGTGAGCCGAGTGAGCGGGCTGCCGCCGATGAGTGAAAACCGGTGACGGACTTCCTCGACAGCGGCTTCTGGAAGTTGCCGTCCGCCCGTGACGCGCAGCAGATACTCGGGAATCTCGTCCACCGAATCCGCCGTGCCGTGAGCGAGCAGCAGAACGGCATCAGCCATGGCGGACCTCCGGAATGTGTTCGCGAACGAATTTGACGACAGCCTGCACATTCTCGACGGGCGTTTCGGGAACGATGCCGTGACCGAGATTGAAGATGTGTCCAGGACGACCGGCAGCCTGGTCGAGAATCTGATGAACGCGTTTGCGGATCAGCGCGGGGTCGGCGAATAAGGTGATGGGGTCGAGATTGCCTTGCACAGCGCACGCGTAATCGAGATTGCGCCAGGCCTGGTCGAGAGGCGTGCGCCAGTCGAGACCCAGAACATCGGCGCCGGTTTCGCGCATCGCTGGTAGCAGACTGGCAGTGTCGACGCCGAAGTAGATGACGGGGACACCTAGAGACTGCACTTCACGCACCAACGTGCGTGTCGGGGGCAGTACGAAGTCGCGGTAATCGGGAATGCTGAGTGCGCCGGCCCAGCTGTCGAAGATCTGAATGACGTCAGCGCCGGCGGCGACCTGCTGCGCGGCAAACTCGCGGAGGACGATGACGAGTTTGTCGAGCAGCCGGCGCCACGCGTCGGGCTGGCGGTACATCAGCTTTTTGGTCTCGATGTAGTTGCGTGAGCCTCCGCCTTCGATCATGTAGCTGGCCAGCGTGAAGGGCGCGCCGCAGAAACCGATCATCCCGAGTCGTCCGTGAAAATGCGCGACGACGCGCTGGATGGCTTCGCCAACGTAGCTGAGCTCGCCCGCTCGCGTGGTCTGCAGTGCATCGATGGCTGCGGCGTCACGAAGCGGCTTGTGAATCACGGGTCCCTCGCCCGCCTGAAATTCGAAATCGAGTCCCATGCACTCGAGCGGCAGCAGCAGATCGGCAAAGATGATGGCTGCGTCGACGGCGAGCTTTTCGGCGGCGGTAATGGTGACCTCCGCGGCCAGATCGGGGCGTTTGCAAATCTCAAGCAACGAGTGGTGACGCCGCACCGCCATATATTCCGGCATATAGCGGCCAGCCTGGCGGAGAAACCACACCGGCGTGCGGTCGACCGGCTGACGCAGACAAGCGCGAACAAACCTGTGCGAAGAAAGATCGGGAGTGCTCTGAAACATGAGGGGCTACCCAATGAAGGTAGCAGGAAGAGGCCGTGCGCGAAAACAGCACCCGCGGAGTCTGCGGAGGAACAAACTCCGGGTAGGACGCGAATCGTCAGTCTCTTTTGAATCGGCAGTTTCAGCGGGCCAGGATTACCAGCCCGACTTTTGTTGCGCGAGCATCACTTCGCGCTCGACTTCGACGAAGACTTCCTGGGAACCTTCGCGCCCTCTCTTCGCGCTTCGGAGAGACCGATCGCGATGGCCTGCTTGCGGCTGGTGACTTTTTTACCGCTGCGCCCGCTCTTCAGCTTGCCAAGCTTCATCTCGCGCATCTCTTCCCGAACCTTTTCCCCCGCTCGGGGACTGTACTTCCTGGCTCCGGATGATTTCTTTGAGGAACTTTTCTTCGTTGCCATTCAACACTCTCCCTTCTGCTTGTAATGGGAAGCAGCGCGGGATTGCGAGGTTGCGCGGGAGGAACACCGTCGCGCCATTAGCATTCAGAAATGCTGCTGACGATTCACGCGGCGGCCCGGGGCAACCCGGTCATAAGTCGTTAAACCAGGGCTGCATCCTGGGCGGGGAGGATGTCTTCGACGTCGATCCACTGCGTCGGGTACTCACCGGTGTAGCAGGCTACGCAGAATTTGTTGCCCTCGCCGCCGTCGCAGGCATTACGTAACCCATCCAGTGACAAATAGGCGAGCGAATCGGCTTCGATGTACTGGCGAATCTCTTCAATGGAGTAGTTGGCGGCGATCAGCTCGGCTTTGCGCGGTGTATCGACGCCGTAATAACAAGGCGAGATGGTGGGCGGACAGCTGATGCGCAGGTGGACTTCCGTGGCGCCGGCCTGGCGTACCATGCGCACAATCTTCCGGCTCGTCGTGCCGCGAATGATGGAATCGTCGATGAGGATGATCCGTCGGCCTTCGAGGAGATTGCGGACGGGGTTGAGCTTGAGCTTGACGCCGAAGTCGCGCACGCGCTGCTCGGGCTCGATGAAGGTGCGGCCTACGTAGTGGTTGCGGATCAGTCCGAAGCGAAACGGGATGCCGCTTTCGGCGGCGTAGCCGATGGCTGCCGTCACGCCGGAGTCGGGGACAGGGACGACGAGGTCGGCATCGACGTGCGATTCGCGAGCGAGCTGCCGGCCCATCTCTTCGCGGCTCTCCTGCACCCAGCGGCCAAAGATGCGGCTGTCGGGGCGGGCGAAGTAGACGTGCTCGAAGATGCAGCTGGTCTGATTCGGGGGCGCATATTGGCGCGACGTGACTCCGTCGGCGGTGACCATGATCAGCTCGCCGGGCAGAACGTCGCGCTCGTATTTGGCGCGCAGCAGATCGAAAGCGCACGTCTCCGATGCGAAGACGACGGTGTCGGGACCGTCGAGGTTATGGATGCGGCCCATCGAGAGTGGCCGGAAGCCGTGCGGGTCGCGGGCGGCAAAGATGCGGTCGCGCGTCATCATGACGATGGAGAAAGCGCCGTCGACCTGACGAAGCGAATCGGCGATGGCGTCGACGAGCGTGGTGGCCTGGGAGTGCGCGATGAGCTGGACGATGATTTCCGAATCGGAAGTCGTCTGGAAGAACGCGCCCTGGCGCTCGAGTTGGATGCGCAGGTTGCCAAGGTTGACTAGGTTGCCGTTGTGCGCAATGGCAATGAGCCCCTTGGTGGATTCGACGCGGATGGGCTGCGCGTTGAGCAACGCCGAGTCTCCGGTGGTGGAGTAGCGCGTGTGGCCGATGGCCATATCGCCTTTGAGGCGCGCGATGACCTCGTCGGTGAAAATTTCAGAGACCAGACCCATGCCTTTGATGTTCGAGAGGTGGGTGCCGTCGGCGGTGGCGATGCCGGCGGATTCCTGTCCGCGATGCTGGAGGGCATAAAGGCCGAGGTAGACCTGGCGGGCAGCGTCGGGATGGCCGTGGATGGCGACTACGCCGCATTCTTCGTGTAGTTTGTCCGAATCGTACGGCGATGCTATGGGTGTGTCAGCCCCCATGACCGTCGGGGATTCTTCGCCGGGAAACCCTTCGAAGAGCAGGCGACTCACGCGGTTACCTCTTCGGCGAGGTGGGATTCGAGTGATGTGGACCAGGAATGACTAAGTTCGGCGATGTCTGCCGAAATCAGAGTCTTTCCATCGAGCCCGCAATCGAGTCCTCCCGAGAATGTTTCGCCGAGAAGTTCGCAATAGAGTTTACCCTCGTCATTGACGATGGCTTCGACAGCCGCCCTATTCGCCGGATCGCACGTGATCACAACCATGCTCGCGGGTTCCTCGAAATATGCCCAGAACGGGTATGGGAAACACTTGCTTTCGCGATGGACGATGGCGCCGATTCCCTTTGCAAAGCTGGCTTCGGCAAGCCCGACTGCCAAGCCTCCATCGGAGACATCACGCGCCGAATGGATCAAACCTTGATCGGCAAGTTTGATAAGAGCCTTTTGCAGCCAGTGCTCGTCGCCGAGATCGAGGATAGGCACGCTGCCCCAAAGAGTCCGGAGAATCTCCTTGGAATATTCCGAAGATCCAAAGGAATGCAGGCGGTGATGATCCAAATGGTTAAGATTCGACTGAATCAACAGCACCGCATCCCCTGCGCGCTGGAAATCGGGGGGAACAGCTTTGCTCATGTCGTCCAATATGCCCACAATTCCGATGACGGGAGTGGGGAATATTCCCTCTCCTCGCGTCTCGTTGTACAGCGAAACATTTCCACCCGTAATCGGCGTGCGGAGCTCCTTGCACGCCATTGCGATTCCATCGATGGCTGCCGAAAACTGCGCCATGATTTCCGGCTTCTCTGGGTTCCCAAAGTTCAGGCAATTGGTCGCCGCTACAGGCGTCGCTCCGGTACAAGCCACTTTTCGCGCCGCTTCTGCAACGGCGAGAGCGGCTCCCCACTGGGGGTCCAGATAACACCAGCGGCCGTTTCCATCTAATGCCATCGCGAGACCACGGTTGGTGCCCTTAATGCGCATCACGCCTGCTTCGCCGCCGGGCCCCTGGACGGTGTTCGTTTGAACCATGCTGTCGTACTGCTCGAAGACCCAGCGCTTGGAGCAGATATTCGGCGAGGCCAGGAGCTTTTTGAGATCCGCGGTATAGTCACGCGGCTTCTTCAGTTCTTCGAGGATATACGGCGGCGGGTCGAGCGGGACTTTGATCTGCTCAGGCCGCGACCATGTTCCGACCGGCCGATGATAGACCGGCGCTTCGTCGGTGAGCGAACGGTTCGGAATATCGGCGACGATTTCGCCGTGATGGATCACGCGCAGGCGCGGTTCCTCGATGACAGTGCCAACGATGACGCCTTCGAGCCCCCATTTTTCAAAAAGGCTGAGCACTTGGTTTTCGCGGCCCTTTTCGGCGACGAGGAGCATGCGCTCCTGCGATTCGCTCAGCATCATTTCGTACGCGGTCATGGTGGATTCGCGCTGGGGAACGTGATCGAGCTCGAGCTCGATTCCGACGCCGCCGCGAGCTCCCATCTCGCAACTCGAGCTGGTGAGGCCCGCTGCGCCCATGTCCTGAATGCCGACCACCGCGCCAGTCTTCATCGCCTCGAGGCAGGCTTCGAGCAGCAGCTTCTCCATAAAGGGGTCGCCGACCTGGACGTTGGGGCGCTTCTGTTCTGAGCCCTCCTTGAACTCTTCGCTGGCCATCGTCGCGCCGTGAATGCCGTCGCGCCCTGTGCGCGCGCCAACGTAGATGACGGGATTGCCGATGCCCGAAGCCCTCGCGTAGAAGATCTCGTCTCGCCGAACCAAACCCAGAGCAAAAGCATTCACCAGAGGATTGCCGGAGTAACACGGCTCGAATTTTGTCTCGCCGCCGAGGTTTGGCACGCCAAAGCAGTTGCCGTATCCAGCGATGCCGTGGACCACTCCCTCAACAATGGAATGATTTTTGCGAACCACGTCTTCGGAGGTCTGGCCATCCGGCGTCAGTGGTCCGAAGCGGAGCGAATCCATGACCGCCAGTGGCCGCGCACCCATGGTGAAGATGTCGCGCAGGATACCGCCGACGCCGGTGGCCGCTCCCTGATACGGCTCGATGTAGGAAGGGTGGTTGTGCGACTCAATCTTGAAGGCGCAGGCCCAGCCGTCGCCGACGTCAATGATGCCGGCATTCTCGCCGGGTCCCTGGACGACGCGATCGCTCTTCGTCGGCAGGCGGCGCAGATGCACCTTTGAGGATTTGTAAGAGCAGTGCTCGCTCCACATGACGCTGTAAATGCCGAGTTCGGTGAGCGAGGGCGTGCGGCCAAGAGCGTTTTCAATGCGGCGGTATTCGTCCGGGGTAATGCCGTGCTGCGCCAGAAGCTCTGGCGTGATGGTGGCTGGCGGGGGGGCCACTGCGGCTGAAGAATTCATGTCCGTTTCAAACTCATTGTCGCACGGGGAACTGCCCGTCCAGGCGGACTGCGGGACTCGCCGTCCAGGGAGACGGCGCTTCGCGCCAAAAGCTTGCGACCGAGCCAGATTGAGCCTGGCTCTATGCTGTTACGGGCACGCGGGCTGCCTGACGAATGGCCAGCAGCGTTTCGAGCAACGGCTTTAGGTCGTTTAGATGAAGCGCATTGGCGCCGTCGGACTTAGCCTGCGCCGGATTGTCGTGCACCTCGAGGAAGACGCCATCGACGCCCGCCCCGACCGCCGCGCGTGCGAGCAGCGGAATGAATTCCGGCTGACCGCCCGAGACGCCGTTGGCTCCGGAAGGAATCTGCACGGAATGGGTTCCATCGAAGACGACGGGGGCGAAGGCGCGCATGATGGCGAGCGAGCGCATGTCCACAACGAGGTTGTTGTAGCCGAAGGTCGCGCCACGCTCGGTGAGAAAGACGCGGGTGTTGCCGGTGGTTGCGACTTTTTCGACGGCGTGGCGCATGTCCCAGGGCGCGACGAACTGGCCTTTTTTGACGTTGATGGCGCGGCCGGTGCGGCCGGCGGCGACGAGCAGGTCGGTCTGGCGGCACAGAAACGCCGGAACCTGGAGGACGTCTGCACCCTCGGCCGCGATTTCACAGTGCGCAGGCTCGTGCACATCGGTGAGAACTGGAAGGCCGGTGGCTTCGGCAAGGCGGCGCAGGATGGCTGTGCCTTCGACCAGGCCCGGGCCGCGAAAACTCGATACCGAGGTGCGATTGGCCTTGTCGTACGAGGCTTTGAAGATGTACGGGAGTTTCAGATCGGACGCGATGCGCTGGATGGCGTCCGCCATGGTGCGGACGTGTGACTCGCTCTCGATGACGCACGGACCAGCGATGAGGAAAAGGCTGCCCCCGCCAACGCGTACCGGGCCGATTTCAAACTCACGGCTCACGAAGATAGGGTACAGGGTACAGGGCGCAGACTGCAGAAAAGAACGGCGGCCGCGCTCAGTCGCATTGGGCCTGATCAAATCCCAGGCCGAGCAGCAGCTTTGTCACGGTGCCACAGGCGTTCTGGTGCGCCATTGCCAGGATGCCGGCAGCCAGCGCCGACTGGCGCAGATTTTCGACCGCCTGCGCGCGGACCTCGCTCTCAAGGGCGGGGTCGACCGGGACCAGCAGCCCCGTGGTACGGGAGTAGACGTGGGTCTTCTGATCGTCGAGGTCGACGGTGAAGAGCTGCGCCGGCGGCAGGTGCACGTGGACCGAATGCCCGCGGACTTGCACGTCGCCGGGGGTGAGCTGGCTGAGGTCGACGCCGGCAATCGCCTGCCCGTGGACTTCGAGCAGGATGCGGTCGCCGGTCAGAAACGCCGGCAGAACGCGGCCTTCACGATCGCCGGAGACCATCTTGTCCATCGTGAATGCCACAGATTCGAGCCTTGCGAGGCGTCGAATCTGCATCACGACGGTGGGCTGCGAGGTGTCGATGCGGAGGGTGCGGGCGCTCAGCACGCTGGCCAACCGATCCCAGATGCCGCGTTTAGCTTCGTGCAGGAAGAGCGTAAGGACGGCCGCGCCGAAGAGTCCTCCGAGCAGAAGCGTGGCGAGAATGACCGGTAACAACCTGGTACGGGCGCGAGTGGGTGAGGAAACCGGAGGCATGGAAGTTAGATGATGATATGCCGGCTCGGGACACGAACACCTCACCGGAGAAGCTGCAATCAGAGCCAACCCTGGCTTGATCTACTCATCGCGCAGAGCGCGTGCCGGATCGATGCGCGTGGCCCGCCACGTTGGCATCAGGCATCCACTGAGCGCAACCACACCAAAGACCACAGCCATCGGCACAATCATGCGAGGATCGCCCCACGAAACGCCAAACAAAAGCTCGTGCGCCCAGTCGCTGCTGTTCACTATGCGCAGCGCAACCGCTGCTATCGCGCTCCCGGCCGCCAATCCCGCGACCAGCAATACTGTGGCGCGGGCCAGGATCAGCCGCGCCACGTCGCCCCGCGCCGCCCCAATCGCCATGCGTACGCCAATCTCTCGCGTTCGCGTCGTCACCATCGTCGCCAACATCGAATACAGCCCCAGACTCGCCAGAAACAGCGCCATCGCTGAGAAGCCGGCAATCAACCAGGTCTCAAAACGCTGCGTTCCCGTCATCATGTCAAGTTGCATCTGTCCGCTCCACGGCGCCAACATGGACAACGTTGGATCGATCCCCTGAACCACGCTCGCCGCTGCCTTCTCGTACCCCATCGGATCGCCGGCGACTCGCATCACCAGCCTCGGCCGCAGCAGTTCCGAAGCCTGCGCAAAAGGGAAGACAGCGAACGGCTCCGGCGGATCGATCAGCGAATTTTGCCGGGTGTCCGCAACCACGCCCACAATTTGCCGCTCCTCATCGGCTGCAGGGTCGATGTCTTTCGCCTGGTTGCGCAACTCCCGAATATCGGGCCGGATCACATGCCCCACCGGATCCTTATCCGGAAAATACCGCTCCACAAACGCCTGATTCACCACTGCCACCAGTGGCGCATTCTTGTCGTCATCCGCCACCGTGAACAGCCGCCCGCGTATCAGCGGCACTCCCAGCGTCTCAAAGAACCCCGGCTCCGCCACGCCCACCAGCGTGCTCTGCTCATATCCAGGCGCATTCGGCCGTTCATCGATTTCCACGGTTGCGCTGGCGTGCGCGCCCTGCAGCGGCAAAGGATAACCGCCAGACTCGCTTTGCACGCCCGGTATCGCGGCCAGTTTGGGAATCAGCTCGTGATAGAAGATTGCCCGCGTGGTGTGGGGGTAGCGAATTTCCGTCAGAGGCAGGTTGAATGAAAACAGGTGATCCGTTTGAAACCCCGTCTTCACATCTCGCATGTTCACAAATCCCCGGATCAGAAACCCCGAACCCAGCAGTAGTGCCACGCCCAGCATCGTCTGCACCACCACCAGCGTGTTCTGGAACCACCGCGTGCGCCGCCCCACCGTCGTCTGCTGTCCCTGCTGGCGCAACGCGGTAACTGGAGCCACCCGCGTCAGCTTCCACGCCGGTGCCACGCTGCTCAACAGGACGCACAGCAGCGAAATCGCCGCTGTAAAGCACAACACGCGCCAGCTCAGCCCAACCTCGCCTATCCGCGGAATATCGTCGGGGATCACCGGCAGCGCCACCCGCAGCAATCCCCACGCCAGCGCCGCTCCCAGTAGCCCTCCGCAAATTCCCGGTACCAGCGCCTCCATCAGCATCTGCCGCCACACGCGCCATTGCGATGCTCCCAGCGCCGTGCGCAGCGCCGCTTCTCTGCTCCGCCGCAGCGCTCTCGTCAGCATCAGTGCCGCCACATTCGTGCAGACGATCAGCAGCACCGCCATCACTGCCGCCAGCAGCAGGTACAACGGCGTCCGGATCGAACCCGCAACGTCCTCCAGTTCCGAATGCACGCCGACAGCATTCTGATGGCGAATCTCGCGATAGCTCTGCGCCAGCGCTGCCTGAATCGCACTCACGTCGGCCCGCGCCTGTTCCTGCGTCACGCCCGGCTTCAGCCTCCCGATGACTTCAGCTATCGGACTATCCCGCATCTTTGCCCTGGGGGAAGAGCCTTCCAGCAAAAACGCGATGTTCGACCACACCTGCGCTGTCTCATAGCGCGGCTCCACCAGGCCCTGCGGCATCACGCCAATGACCGTGTACGGCTCGTCGCTGATCAGGATCATCTGCCCCACCACGTGCGCATCGCCCCCAAACACACGCTGCCAGAATCCGTAGCTCAGTATCGCCACGTGATGTCCAGCCTGTTCGTCCGCTGCGGCGAAATTGCGTCCTATCATCGGCTGCACACCCAGCACATCGAAATAGTTCGTGGAGACGCGATTCAGATCGGCGACCGCGCCCGCGCCGCCCTCGCGGCTCATCAGTCGCGCATCGGCATACACCGCAGCCATCCCGCTGAACGTGCGATTCCGCGCCCGCCAGTCCAGATAATCCGGCCACGAAGTGTCGTGCCACCACGACCCGCCGCCAGGATCCTGCTCGACGGTGCGCACCGCCATCAGTTGCTCTGGATGCGGCAAAGGAAATGGCCGCAGCAGCACGCCATCCACCAGGCTGTAGACAGCGGTCGTCGCGCCGATCCCCAGCGCGAGCGTCACAATCGCCGTGATCGCGAATCCCGGCGCGCGCCGCAGCTGGCGCATCGCGAAGACAACATCGGAGCCGATAGCGTTCAGCATTTGCTCTGAAGAGAATCAGCGGCCCGCCAGCATTCGGCTCAGCAGCCCGTGCACACCATTGTCGCCTTTATCATCCGAATCTTTGGCGCCGCCTTTGTCTTTTCCCCATGTCTGGTACAAGCCCAGGTACGCATAATTCTCCGTCTGCCCAAAGACCGAATGCCCATAGGCAAACAAGATCTGCAGTCCAGGATTCTTAATGTAGTAATAGCCACCGAGGTCGACCAGGGTCGACGCCTGCGTCTGCGGCGCAGCCAGCCCCTCATGCGCGTGCGAGAAAACCTCGCCCCCCAGCGTCCACTTCTTCCCGATATTCCGCTGCAGCAGCCATCCCGCATAAGGAAAACTGCTGTACTGCGTCTGGTGGATCAGCGTGTAGCCCGCGCCGCCATAGGTCGTCCACTCGCCCCAGTCTTTTTGCACCCACACCGGGAGCCGATACCACACGCGCCCAACGCCGAGTCCCTTCGTGTAGCTGCCCGTCGGCAACTCCAGCATCGTGAACGATCCGATCTCCGGCCGCTTCTTCGTTTGTTTGATGAAGCGAATCTTCGCTCCCAGTTCCGTGTCGACCAAGCCGTAGGCGCTTGGCCCAACGCCCGCCGGCGCATAGACAGGGTTGTTCGATGGAATGACCTCGCCCCATCCGAAGATCGCGTGCAATTGCACATTCGGCACCACGCCCCAGTTGAACTCAAGCGCGGGTCCCGTGGGATCCGTCTCCACAGGCGTACTCGATAACTGACCGAATTGGTAGAACTCGTAGTGGCGAAAATCGACCGGCTCAGGATCGTCAGTCTGAAACGGCGGACCCGCCCACGCAGGCGCAGCCGCCAGGAAAAGAAGAGCGCAAATGCAGGTGTGGCCTTTCCTCATTCTTAGTTCCGATCAGTCCTGCAGCAGATCCTCTGGCCCCATCACCGGCCCCGATTACTTACCCAGCAGCAAATCTTCGAAAGGCGGAAATGTCAGCAATAGCCCGACCGCCAGCAGAACAAAAGCCACGGTGCTCACCTTCCTGATAGCGACGGTTTTTTCTCTCCAGAAACGATTCCCCATAATCCATCCCACCAGCCATACCAGGATCGCCACCGTGCTTACACCGGAAAGCGGACCGGTCGGCCGATAGAACGTGAGCAGCTTCGCCACCGCCTTCGACCCGTCTCCAGCCACGGCCAAAACGCCGAGCGCAAAGCATCCAGCACCCGCCGCCAGCATCGCCGCTCCCGCCGCTCCGTTCGAAACTGCAGGCTTCATTTCCCATCCCGCTCGAGCGTGATCACCGGCCCGCCTTCAACCGGCGCATGCTTGTCGATCAGCGCTCCAAACTCCCCGGCCACGCCCGCAGCCAGAAAGGCCACTACCGCGAAGACGGCCACGATCGACCTAAGACGCCGGTGCTCCTCAACGGCATCGTCGTACTTCATCATCACCCACGCCACCATGGTCATCAGCATCGGCGCCATCCATGCCACATGCTCTTTCCATTCCATTCCAAGCGTGTGCCAGCCTGCCGTGTGCGCATCCGCCATCAGCAGCCGCTGCGGGTAGGCCCCCAGATTCATCACTCCGGGTGGAACCACGGCGCGATACCAGGGATAAACAACGTAGGCTCCGGACAAAACGGCCGCCCAACCCAGCAGCACCATCACGACGAGAAAGACGCGTTCGCGCCCGCGGCCCCGCTCCGTCACATTCGCGGGCCCTTGCGAAATCACTGATCGATGCAGCAACACAAGCGCGCCGAAGCACGCCATCAGGAAGAACCCGCCGAACAGCATGCCGTGAATCATTGTCACCAAATCGCGTACGGTGATCTGCATCCGGCATCCCCCCTGGGCTCGATCAGACTGGGACCGAATGCATGATATCCGCTGGCGAGCAAAGATAGGACCCGGAATCCGCCGGCGAATGTTAAAGCTTCATGACAGCTCTGCCTCGACTGCTCCTGCCTCGACCGGCTCAGACTTCGGAGTGCGCCCCAGCCACAGCGCGCCGCCCCCAATTACCGCCAATACAGCCAACGCCTGCGCCAGCGTCACAGCCCCACCGAACAACGGCTCGCGCACCGCATCGCCACGAAGAAACTCGAGAAAGAAACGGCACAATCCATAAAGAAACAGCCATGCCCCAGCGATCTCGCCAGCGCGCCACGTTATTCCCTGGCGCAGCATCCACACCAGTAGCGCGAAAATGGCCAGCGACGCCGCCGCGTCATACAGCTGCACCGGATGCAGTCTCACACCCAGCGGCACCCGATACCACAGGTACGCCACCACGCTGCTATTGGTGACGCCCCACGGCAGCCGCGTCGGCGTGCCCCACGCCGACCCTCCGCAAAACGCGCCAATGCGGTTGATGCAAAATGCCAGCGCGGCTGCCGGAGCCAGTGCGTCCATCGTCCTCAGCACCGGCAATCCCTCGGCGAGTGAATACAGCAAGCCTGCCAGCAGACCCAGGAAGACGCCGCCCAGCGCGAACCAGACATTCGGGACGCTCATCAGCCCCAGCAGCCAGAAAGGATGCTGCCGAAAGAGGCCCAGGTGGGCAAACACCAGCAGCAGTCGCTCCGCGAACAGCGCCGTCAGAATCCCTACCAGCCCCAGGTTCCACACCTTTTCAGCATTCAGGCCAGAACGCTTCGCGGCCTGCACAGACACGGCCAGCGCCGCCAGCAGAGCCACCGCTGTGCAAACGCCGTAAGTTGGAATCGCTATGTGTCCGGAATGGAAGAGGATGGGGTACACGAGTCAACAGAACAGAAAAGTGTACACAGGGGAGCGAAGAAAAAGACCGACCCGCTTGGCCGTGGGACGATGCGCCGGTGAACCCGTCCTAAGACGGTGGGAACCCTCCGCGGCTCTTTAGGCATTCCGAACTGGCGGACACTGCACACCGAGCCGATTTGTCGAGTCGAGCTCCCTGTTCAATGAATGTAGGTTCAACCAGCGTTGACCGCCCTCACCTGCTTTGCAGGCCGGTCTCTTGAGTGGATGCTAACGGTACCCATCCCTTTTGGCAAGCGGCAACCCGCTCCCACAAAATGGGGATCGCCCATTTTGGGAAAACGAGAGCTCTCGGGACCAAAACGGACTCAGGCCGGTTGCGGCGGATTACGGGCTTGTCTTTCGAATCGCCCGGCTGGTACTCCATGCGCCGGGAACAATCCCCATCCTCTCTTCGTAGCTTCCTCTGACAGCTTTCCAGCAACGCCTCAAGAGAGTCCCCGATGTCAGGTTTTCTGCTCAATTTTCTGCGCCGTTCCACTCCCGCCGTCCTGGTGGCCCTCGCGTGCGCGTTCTGTCCGCATATCCTGCCCGGTCAGACAGCGAACCCGCAGCTCACCGGAAAATGGGCCGGAGTCCTCGACACCGTCCACGCCGATGGCAGCGTGGATCCAGGCAATGCCTGCCTATTCTTCAGCCAGAATGGTGAAACCATCACCGGAACCGCGGGCGACAGCCCCGCGCACCAAAGTCCGGTCTCCGGCGGCAAACTGGAGGGAAGCTCTCTGTCCTTCGACGTCATCGTCAATCCGCAGGTCACCGCAAAGTTCAGCTTGTCGCTCGACGGCGATCGCCTCCACGGAACCGCGACCGGTCTTCCAGTCGAATCCGGATCGAGCATCGTCGTCGATGCGCGTCGCGCCGACGCGGACTGGCACACCGCCGACGCCGTCGCGCATGTCCACGACGGCCTCTATGACACCATTGCCGGTCTCGATCGGCGGCTCTTCGACGCCTACAACAACTGCGACCTGCCCACCTTAGGCGCCATGGTCACCGACGATCTCGAGTTCTACCACGACAAGACCGGTCTCTCCGTGGGCAAGCAGTCGTTCGTTGAGAGCATCCGCAACAATATTTGCGGCAAGACCCAGCGCACACTTGTCCCCGGTTCTCTCGAGGTCTACCGCCTTAGTCAGTACGGCGCCGTCGAAATGGGACGACACCGATTCACGCATCCGGGCCACGAAGAAATCGGCATCGGCGAGGCAAAATTCATAACCCTGTGGCAATTCAAGAACGGCGAGTGGAAAGTTTCCCGCGTCATCAGCTATGACCACGAGTCCGCCAAAAACTAGCCGACCTGTCCGGCATGAGTGAACAGCGGGCTCCTGCCTCCCTATTGCTCAACGAGAGCCCTACTTCACGCCCTTGCTCGGGTCCCACGCCCCCTCCAGCTTGCGAACGTAGAGAATCTGCCCAATGTGATACGCATTGTGCGCCCCGACATGCGCGATCAGCGAAGCATTCTTCGCCAGCGTTTGATCGTCGGCCGCCTCCACCGCTTTCTCCCAGTCCGTCAGCACCTGGTCGAGCTTCTTCTGAAGATCGTCCCACTGCGCGGCGTTGAAGTCGGTGAACGTCTCGTTGTTGTTACCGTCGAACGGCGCCTGCTCCTCTCCCTTGAAGTGCTGCAACTCCCGGTTGTCCCAATACCAGATGTGGTAGGCCAGCTGACCGACGGAATGGCCGCCGCCCGGAGGCATCCACTTGGCCCGCTCGGCGGTCAGCCCTTGCACGGCGATCTTCGCCGGCACGAACCAGTCCTCCTGGTCGTGGGTCGTATGCAGCTGCTCCAGCAAAACGCCGCGCAGCGTGGTCGGTGGTTGCTTGCTCTGCGCGGATGCGCCGAGCTGAAGAGTCAGGAGCGGGAAAATCGGGAGCAGGCAAAATGCGATCTTCTTCATGGTGAAAGTTCCTCTTCCGGAGCCGGTGTCGTTACGCCCTGGAGCCTACGATTCGCAGAATGTATCACGCCCCAATCCGGGTGCCCATAGCCGCTTCCCGGTTGAGTGCTCCCAAGGCGTGATACTTTGATCTCGCGTGGCAGGGCTGTGCAGTTGAGTGCCCTTTCAGCTCGCATAAAAATCATCCGCCGCTTACATTCAATGTCGGGGACGACTGCATGAACGCAAGACTCGCCTTTCGCGCCATCCTGCTGGTGGTTTTCTCCGCAGCTCTGGCTTCCATTGCAAGAAGCGCGCAGGCGCAATCCAACGCATCCCTGCAGCAGCGTATCCAGAAAATCATGGCGCGCCCGGAATTTGCGCACTCCCGCTTCGGAATCGAGTTCATCCAGGCCGACACCGGCGACGTGATCTACAAGCTGAATGAGCAGGAGCTTTTCGTGCCGGGGTCCACGACCAAGCTGCTCACCGAAGGCACCGCCCTCGAACTCCTGGGGCCGGACTATCGTTTTCACACGAAAATCTACCGAACCGGACCCATCGACAAACACGGCACGCTGAAAGGCGATCTGGTGCTGGTCGCCAGCGGCGATCTCGACCTCTCCAATCGCATCCAGCCCGACGACACGCTCGCCTTCGAAAATGAGGATCATTCCTACGGCGGCCCTGACAGCCAAGGTTTGCCCGGTGATCCTCTCCTCGTCATTCACGAGTTCGCCCGCCAGATCGCAGCAAAAGGGATCAAACGTGTTCAGGGAAGAATCGTGATCGACGACACCCTGTTTCCCGGAGGCGAGCGTGAATTGGGGACAGGCGTCGTAGTGTCGCCCATCGTCGTCAACATAACGTCATCGATGTCGTCGTCAGTCCCGGAGCAACGGAAAACGCACCGGTGCAGTGGAAGATCGCCCCGCAAACCAGCTACGTCACCTTCGTGAATCGCGCCAAAACTGGAAAGGCCGGTTCGAAAAACACCCTCGATTACGACGATGAGAAGCTCAACCCGGATGGATCCCGCACCGTAACCCTCACCGGCAACCTGGCGCTGGATGCGAAACCGGTCATGGCCTCCTATGCGGTTCCCGAGCCGAGCCGATTTGCCGCGACCCTGCTGATGGAGGCGTTACGCGACCAGGGTATTCGGTGCGCCCTCACAGCCCCTGCGGAATCGATCGTCTTCAAGGCCCTCGCGCCCAGGTACACAGCCGAAAACCAGGTCGCCGAACACGTCTCGCCTCCATTCCGCGAGGAAGTGAAGGTAACGCTCAAGGTCAGTCAGAATCTCCATGCTTCTGCCACTCCTTCTCTGCTTGGCGCCCTCGTCGCCCACAAAGATACCGGCATCAAGCAGGCGGGCTTCGACCAGGAGCGTGCATTTCTCACGAAGGCTGGCCTCGATCTGAGCGGGGCGGCGCAAAGCGATGGAGCCGGCGGCGATGCTTTTTTCTCGCCCGATTTCATGGTTCACTACCTGCGCTTCATGTCCACGCAAAAGGACTATGACCTCTTCTATCGTTCGCTTCCTGTCCTCGGTAAGGATGGCACTCTGTTCAAAATTCAGACTGCTTCCCCCGCCGCGGGCCATGTGCATGCGAAGACCGGCACCTTCACCACCTACGACGCCCTGAACCAAAGATTGACGGTCACAGGCAAGGCGCTCGCCGGCTACATGGATACGGCGAGCGGTCAGCACCTCATCCTCGCTCTTTACGTCAACATGGTTTCGGTATCGCGCGACGACCCCGACGCAACTCAAAACGTTGCCGGCGAAGCCCTCGGCGCAATCGCTGCTGCCGCTTATGACGCGCCGCTTACAACCCGAACTGCTCCTTGAAGGCCCGGCCCGGTCGCGCGCGTATAACCTCTGCCGTCAGCCAGCTTTCCGCTCTTCCCCCAGCACCTCATCGAGCAAGCCGCTCAGCGAGTGCGCACGGCTGCGGATCGAAGCCACGCTCTCCCCGGCGCCAGTCACCGCGGCGTGCCGCTCCTCCAGCCGCGCCAGTTCATCCGCGAGATTCAGCGCCGCCAGCACCGCCACGCGCAGCGAGTCGACCGTGCGCCCCTGGGCCGCGACTGCGCGCATCTTCGAGTCGACGGTCGCCGCCAGCCGCTCCACGTACTCGCGGTCGTTCCCGTGCAGCCGGTACGTCTGATCGTAAATTTCAACCGTAATGGCGCTGTCGTCGGGCATACTCAGCGCGCGATCTCGTCGATCTGCTTCAGCAGTCGTTCCACCCTGAGCCGCACCTGCTCTCGCTCCCGCTCCAGCGTTCGCATCTGGTCCTTCGCCTGCTCCAGCAGGGCTGCCTGCGCCTCCAACTGGCTCTGCAACCGCGCCGCATTCTGCTCGGCCTCGGCCCGGGCTGCGCGATCATTTTTTACCAGTTCCACTGCGCGCACGATTCGTTCTTCCAGCGCGCTGAAGTCGTCCACGGCTGTGGGCAGTTCCGCTTCCTGCAGGGTCAGCGTTGACATTTCGGATCACCTCGACGTTTCTCCGCGCAGTATAGCTCTCTTCGCAGAGGGAAACTCGGCATTCCCGCCGCTGGCTCGGCAAACGCATCTCACTCGCTTTTGCGTCCCTACCCCAGTTCCCTCCCCTTCGATCCCTGAAAAACCTCCTCGTTCGTCCCCGGCCGTCCCACTTCGCCCTTGTGCCGATGGCCCGTGCGCGCGCGGATCTGTTCTCCCAGAGTCGCCGTCTCTGGCTCGCGCTCCAACCCGTGCGACTGGTTTGTGATCGGCGCGCCGTCCTGATACTCCCTTGCCTGCGCCTCGTCTGAATTTTCCAGAAACTCCTCCGACTTCCTCAACGGCTCAACCATAACTCCTCCTCAATTGAGGAGAGGCTACATTGACCATCGCCGTTGCCTCGCGCCATCCGCCCAGCTCGGCAATCCCGCGAATCAGTGCGGCAGGGGCCGCAGCTTCAACAGCACAAACACCCCCACCCCGATCAGCGCCACAAACAGCAGCACCAGAATGACCAGCGCCACCTTTACCAGCGACCGCATCGACCGCACATCTTCGGCCAGCTCCGTCACTTCGAGCGCCTGCCGCTCGGCCGCCTCGCGCGTCCGCGTCACCGCCTCTTCCATCCGCTTCAACTCGACGGTCTGGTCCTGCACTACCAGGCGCAGATCATGATGCGAGCTTTCAAGCGCACTCACGCTTTGCCGCACCTCGTTCCGCAGCTCGGTCGACAGCGCCGTGGATGGCTGCGCCGGAGGGGTCATCTCCAGCAAACGCGCGATATAAGGCAGGAACGCACGAAACTGCAGCAGCGCTTTCCACATAGGGTTGTGCTCCAGCTCTCTTAACGACGGCAGGCCGACCGGCACCGTCTCGAGATCGGTCTGTTCGTCCCTGGCTCCGGCGCCCGGCTTATCCTGTGCCAGCGCGATGAGTCTGTCGACCGCCGATTCGCCTGTATTCCGATTCATGGGGAGTTCCTGCGATCACTATAGTCAATAGAACCTGCACCTACCAAAGTTCTTTCGTGTCATGACTGGAGTAACCCCGGCCCCGGCAGCCGCCCGGACCGCAGCCCAGTGCGACCGATGCACATGCCCGACAACGAACACTGGCGGGATCTCTGGATCGAGAAATGCGATAATGAAAGGGTAGGGAGGTAGACATGGCTCAAGCTCAGGATTCGGATTCTAAAGTACCGAGCCCACTCAACGACGCTCTCGAGAAATCGCTGGCGCGGCTTCCTACTGCCCCTAACCTGGACTACAACCCGTTTGTGCGACTAGGGCAAAATTCGGGCCAGGATCAGGGCTCACCGCAACCCTCGCAATCCAAAAAAACATAGCTCGCAATGGACATCAATCTAACAGCCATCCTCGTTCTGGTTGGCTTCATTGTGCCAGGGATGTGGGCGCAACGGTCGCGTTATTCGATTCACCAAAGTCTCTCGACGAAATTGGCGCAACAGAGGAATTGGCACAGTTTGTTGGAGCCGGGCTCCTCATACATCTTTTTCTTGCGCCCCTTTACCTCCTGTTCTTCTCACGCTGGAATCTCTCTTATGCGCACGATCTTCATGCCGGCCTGGCGGCGCGCGGGGTCGGGCAAATCATATTAACGCACCCATGGTTTTCGCTTTGTTATCTTGCGATCAGCCTGATTATTGCTCAGCTATTCGGAATGGCAGCCGGGTTCCTGTCACTGCGCCAAACGATCCGAAAGTTTCTCTCACGACGACTGCGCATCCGGTTCGTGATGGACCGCCCGCTTGTCTTCGATTTTTTCTATCAGGGAGAGTTTTCCGGTATCACATTCGTCGAACTCGAGATGAAAGAACATGCCGGGTTTTACACGGGGCAGCTGGCGGGCTTTGCGCTTGTTCGCGATGTAGAACCGCATAAGCCGGTATATATGCAAAAGGTCCTCTATCGTGCTGAAGAAAGACAGCAGTACACGCCAATAGCTGCGGATGGAGTGTGGTTTGATCTTGCGGATGCCCTGTCAGTCAGGCTTGTGCGAGTACCGCAAGAGGCTGTAATAGAACACTTGACGGCCAAAACCTCTGACAGGACCGTCATCGGGGACGAGATCGACTAAGAAACCTGCCCCCTCCCCTGGTGCATAATGACAGCAGGGGCGCATCCTGCGTGAACCTCCCCAACTCCATTACGATGGGCCGCATCTTCTGCGTTCCTGTGCTCATCTGGATGCTCTCGCCCCATTTTCCTCATGGTGGCTGGCACGGCGAGCAGGAGGTGGTCGCCTCCTTCTGCTTCATTCTTGTATCGATTTCAGACGGAATCGACGGCTACCTGGCGCGCCGGCGCGGCCAGATCACGACCATGGGTATGCTTCTCGATCCCATCGCGGACAAGTTGCTGATCACTTCGGCGTATGTAGCACTCGTGGAGTTCAATCCCCACGTCGTGAAGCCCTGGATCGTCGTCGTCGTCATCGGCCGCGAATTTCTCGTCAGCGGTCTACGTTCCATCGCTTCCACCGAGGGCTTCACTATCGAGGCGAGCGATATCGGCAAGCTCAAAACCGTCATTCAGATTGTCTCAGTGGTCGCGGTGATCCTCGATCACGGCTGGCACGAGTGGCATATCGGCTGGTTCATCGTTCCTGTCCATTTATTCGCGGTCGTGGGCATCTACTACATGGCCGGTGTCTCCATCGTTTCCGGAGTGGATTATTTCGTCGCCTTCTGGCGCAAGATAGACAAGGCAGCAACGAAGCAGCGCTCGCGCGATAACGAATTCGTGCTGAGCCGGCGAAAAAAGAAGAAGACCACGCCGCCGGCGCCGCAAAACGTGACTCAGTAAGGCTCTCCGATTATTGAAGTGCCGTATCCAGCGATCCTTCGATGCGGGGCCCATTGCGGCGAGGAGAGAATGCGGCCAGGGAAAGAGCTTGCCGCCGAAACCCACTGGTCTCCGTCCAGCACGACGTCCTGCAACCCACCTCCATGGTCGACACCTACGTCGAACAGTGCACCGGCTTAACCACCATGCTCTACAGTTGCGAGAATCTCACCGCCTACCAAACCCTCGTCCCCATGAACATCGGCACGCCCACGCCCATGCGCGGACCCGGCATCGTCCCCGGCCTATTTCCCCTCGAATCGGCCATGGACGAGCTGGCGATCAAGCTGAATCTCGACCCGCTCGAGCTGCTTGAAGAATTACGCCGAACAGGACGAGAGCTTCAGCCCCGTCCGCCCCTTCTCCAGCAAACATCTGCGAGTGCTATCAAACCGGCGCCGAGAAGTTCGGCTGGTCAAAGCGAACGCCCCAGGTCGGCTCCATGAAACGCGGCGACGAAATCATCGGCTGGGGCATGGCCACCGCAACATGGCACGCAGGCCGCAGCACCGCCACTGTTCGCGTACGCCTCAACGCCGACGGCACGGCGCGCGCCACTTGCGCCACCCAGGACATCGGCACCGGAACCCACACGATCTTCGCCCAGGTCGTCTCCGAAAAACCGGCATTCCAATCGAGAAGATCGAAGTCGTCCTCGGCGACAGCTCCCTACCCGATGGCCCGACTCCCGGCGGCTCAACCGTGACGGCGACCGTGCTCCCGGCGGTCACGCAAGCCACGCAAGGTGCTGTCGATCGCGTGATTGCCGCCGCGCAGACGATGCCAGGCTCGCCATTCAAGCGTGTCAGCGCGGGCGGTGATCCTCCCACGCTCAAGATGACCGCCGGCCGCATCCACGTCGCGGATCAACCGCCGGAAAGCGGCATGCCCTTCGAACAGGTTCTCGTCGAGCGGCGTCTCGCCGCACTCGAGGCGGAATCGCGTACAGCTCCCGACCCAACGACCGCGCACCAGTACTCCGCACACTCCTTCGGCGCGCAGTTCATTGAGGTCCTGTGGGACCCGGGCATCGCGCGCCTGCGCGTCAGCCGTTCCCTCACTGTCATCGACGCCGGCAAGATCATCAACCGCCGCACCGGCCGCAATCAGATACTCGGAGCCGTAGTGATGGGCATCGGCATGGCGCTTTTCGAGGAAACGATCTACGATTCGCGAAACGCCAAGCCGCTGAACAATAATTTTGCGGACTACATCGTCTCCACCAACGCCGATATTCCCGATCTTGACTGCATTCTTGTGGAGTATCCTGATCTTCACCTGAACGAATACGGTGCGCGCGGCATCGGCGAAATTGGCCTGGCCGGACTAGCTTCGGCTCTGACCATGGCCATCTATTACGCGACCGGTGTGCGGGTACGGAAGCTGCCGGTGCGCGTCGAGGAGCTGATGGCCGAGCAGCGGAATTCGATTGCCTGAGAATGCAGGACTGAACTGACGATGTCGGAACTGCGACAAATCCTCGACCTGTGGAAACGCGCCAGCGCTGAAGGTAAAGACGTGTGCCTTGCGACCGTGGTCGGCGTCGAAGGCTCGGCCTACCGCCGCCCAGGCGCACGCATGATCCTCACATCATCGGGCCAGCGCGCCGGCGCGATCAGCGGCGGTTGCCTCGAGGCCGAAGTTGCGAAGAAGGCCTGGTGGCTCACGACGAACGGCCCCTCGATCCAGCGCTACTCGAGCTTCTTCGACGACGACGGCGATATGCCCTATGGCCTGGGATGCGGTGGCACCGTCCTTGTTCTGTTCGAACGCGGCGAACCCGCCGCCCAGGCGCTCGAAACGCTTCGCCGCGGCGTCGAAGAGCGCACCGAGTCCATAATCGTAACCAACACCAGCACAAATTCCCCCGGCACCGCGCTCATCCTGAACGAAACCGGCGCCGTTCTCTATTCGCGGGAAGAGAACCCCGACACACCGGCGCTGGCGAACGAAGCACTGCGAACCGGCAAGTCTTCCCACAATGGAAAGTTCTTCGTCGAAATGATAGCGCCGCCCCCGGCGTTGATCGTCTTCGGTGCGGGCGACGACGCACGACCCCTGGTGGAGTTCGCCGCAGCCCTGGGCTGGCACGTGAGCGTCGCCGACGGACGCTCTCAGCTGGCGCGCCCGGAGCGTTTCCCTCGCGCCGCTCGTGTCCTCGGCCTCGATCCCGCGCTCGCTGGCGCAGGACCAGGGGATGCCGCGGTCGTTATGACCCACAGCTACGAGCAGGACCGAAGGATTTTGCGCGCGCTGCTCTCGACGGAAATGAAATACGTCGGTGTCCTTGGCCCACGTCGACGCACCGAGCGCCTGCTCGGTGAGATCGCTCCCGACCTCGGCCTCACCCTGGAGGAATGTATGGCGCGGCTGCACACGCCGGTGGGGCTGGACCTCGGGGGCCATTCTCCCGCCGCGATCGCGCTCGCGATTGCCGCGGAGCTGCAGGCCGTCTTCGCCGGACGCGAGGCGCGCAAGCTTTCCTCGGCGCAGCCGATTCATGCCTGAATTTCGCAGCGCCGCGGTCCTCCTGGCCGCCGGCGCTTCCACGCGGCTCGGTCAATCCAAACAACTCATTCGCCTCGAAGGAGAATCGCTGCTGCATCGAACCGCGCGCCTGGCGGTTGAGGCAGGCTGCTCGCCGGTCTTCGTCGTACTTGGCTTCGAGGCTCAACGGATGCAGGTCGAGCTCCGCGGCCTCCCCGTGGAGGTCCTGACCAATCCGCAATGGGAAGAGGGCATGGGCTCGTCGCTGCGCTTCGGCATGACCGCCTTGTGCCGCCATCAGCCGCAGCCTGATAGTGTCCTTGTGCTCCTCTGCGATCAGCCCCGGTTAACGGCCGAGCACCTGCGAGAACTGCTCGCAGCGCATAAGGAGGGTGGCGGTTCGGCCATTACTGCGTCAGTCTACGCACAGAGGGCTGGAGTTCCAGCGATCTTCCCGGCAAGGCTCTTCCCGGAACTGCTCGCCAGCGTGGGCGACCAAGGCGCAAAGAACCTGATCCGTGCTCACGCCGTGGATGTGCAGGGCATACTCTGGCCCGAAGGCGAATTCGACCTTGATCGCCCGCAGGACCTCAACCGCCTTGACGGCATATCTTAGTCTGCCTGAAGCGAAAGACAAGCCTTTTTGAGTTTCCTTTCACCCAGCAACAATATAGTTCACTATATGAAAGTGACTTTGGATTGCAGTGCTAACCTCCGCCATCTTGCGCCGCGCGCCTGTTGCCAGTCGTTTACACGCGGGGCTAGCATACGTTGCAGTCTGATTTGTTAACTGAATTTCGCCATGTCCATCCCCGAAACGCTGACCTCCCAACCCCGTTCACAATCCAGCATGCGGAGCGACCTAATATGGCGTGGTATGCCTATTGCATAACCGAAAGACAAGCCTTTCCCGAACTGCTTCGGCATCGCAAGCCGATTCCAATGGAAGCAGTTACGGGAATCCAGGGAAACCAAATCTTCCTCTACCCGGCCAGTGATTTAGCCGTAATCGTCAGCGAACATTCCTCCTCTGAAAATCTCACCCAACAATCCGGAGTCGAACACGCCCGAGTGATATCGGACTGCTTCAAAACTTCCACAGTCTTGCCGTTCCGTTTTGGAACTGTGTTTGCCGACGATGAAGCGCTCCGCCGGTCGATCCGTTCCAACCAACGGCAGTTCATCACCAACATCGAACGTCTGCGCGGCAAGGCCGAGATGCACCTCAAAGTGATGCTCGACGATTGCTGCCGCGAGCAGATCCGCCGCTATAACCCGGAACCTCCGCCCACTGTCGGCAAGGCGTATCTTTCCAACCTGCGCGAAAGTGCGGCACTGCAGCGCGAGCGGCAAACCAAAGCCCGCGCCGTAACCACCCAGATGCACCGTATGTTCCTGCCGCTGGCCGAAGAAGTCACCTGCAGGCGCGTCGAGCCGGGCAAGATGCTGCTCGACATCGCGCACCTGATTGACTCAGCTGCTGTCGAGCGCTACCAGAACAAATACTCCAGCGCCAGCGTGCTCATGAAGGATTGCCATATGCAGCTCTCGGGACCATGGCCGCCGTATCACTTCGTCCACCGGCTGACGCATCATGCTCCATCGTCCGCGGCGGTGGGCAGTGCGGCGCGGCCAACGGCTCACCTGGCTGCTTCCGCGTAATCCGAAAAAGAAAAGCCCCGGCGGACCCACGAACCACCGGGGCTTTCATGGAGGGCAGCATGGGGCGTCAGCAACTGGTGCAGCGCCCCGCGCGCCTCTGCGTTATAGACGCACGAGCCCCCCGGAAAGTTAAACTTCTCTTCACAGATTGATGCGCGGCGCGGGCCCGATAAAATTCAGGCTGGCGTTCTTTAATCTGCTGCCGCACGACGCCCAGGAAACGGCTCCGCGCATCGATCCGAAGTTCTGAGTCTCATGACCAACCTCGCTTTTCTCTTTCCGGGACAGAACTCGCAATACGCCGGCATGGGCCGCGACCTGGCCGAAAAGTTTCCTGTCGCGCGCCGCACCTTCGATGAAGCCGATGAGGCGCTCGGCTTTTCTATCTCGAAGCTCTGCTTCGAAGGTCCCGAAGACCAGCTGAAGCTCACAGAATTTCAGCAGCCCGCGATCTGCACTGTCTCCGTTGCGGCGCTTCGCGTGCTCGCGGAAAAAGGAATTACGCCGATGCTGGTCGCTGGCCACTCGCTCGGCGAGTATGCCGCCAACGTGGCTGCGGGCTCGCTCGACTTCGCCGATGCAGTCCGCACCGTGCGCCAGCGCGGCCGTTTCATGCAGGAGGCCGTCCCTCCGGGGCAGGGCGCGATGGCCGCGGTCCTCGGACTCAGCTCCGAGGAATGCGCACGCGCCTGCGACGATGCCGCAGCCGAGACGCACAACATCGTCTCCCCCGCCAACTTCAATTCACCCGAACAGACCGTCATTTCGGGTGAAGCTTCCGCCGTCGAACGCGCCGCGGAACTCTGCAAGCAACGCGGCGCCAAACGTGTCGTGATGCTTCAGGTCAGCGCCCCCTTCCACTGCGCGCTCATGCAGCCCGCGCAGGATCGCCTCGCAGACCTGCTCCGCACCCTCACCTTCTCAGCCCCACGCATCCCGGTCGCCGTCAACGTAGACGCCGCCCTCATCACCGACCCCGATCACCTCCGCGAGGCGCTCATCCGCCAGGTCACAGGTGCGGTGAGGTGGGTCGACTCGATCCGCCTCCTGATCGCGCAGAGTCCTGCATTTTTCGTTGAGGTAGGGCCAGGCAAAGTTCTCAGCGGATTAATGCGCCAGATCGATCGCGGACAGACATGCGTGAATATCGAGGATGAGGTAAGTCTGGAGAGGGTCCTTCAGGGAGCAGGACAGCGGCTCCACGGCAACGGACAGAGCTAAGGAAGGTCTGCGCAACCGGTCGCTGTGAAGCTGCCTCAGGCTGAGCCGAGCCGCGGAGTCGGTGGAATCGACGGTGAGTTGCTTCCCGGTGGTGGCGGTGGCTCGGAACCCGCCGTTTCCGCGGGCTCCAGAGACACTACGCCCCGAGCGGGGCCAGCCGTTTGCGGTGCAGATACAGATTCACCAGGGCGAAGTTCACG
>Ga0182018_10000570_pt1 | contig 46786 bp, 28 predicted proteins | sample 812P2MmetaG_FD_120490 | JGI IMG/M metagenome (GOLD analysis project Ga0182018, IMG submission 120490) | Permafrost microbial communities from Stordalen Mire, Sweden - 812P2M metaG | ecosystem: Environmental > Terrestrial > Soil > Wetlands > Permafrost | place: Sweden: Stordalen | collected... | reverse complement strand
TCCCGGGGCAGTTCACGATCCAGATGCTGGTCGTTCCGGTGTCTGGTCCCGAAGTCACGTTGAAATTATCCGGGCTCATGGTGACGTAGCGCAGGATCACGTCATGCGTCGAAACGCCAAACAACGCTCCGTTGGTATTAGGTCCACCTAGAATGACCTCTCCGGGTGCCGTCTGGCCGGCGACCGTCAAGTAGGGACTGCTAAAACGCAGGTCCCCCGAGGTGATGGGGAACAATCCTGCCACGCGGAATACGCAGGTGCGTGGCCCGCTAGCCATTACGCAAGCTCGCAGCGATCCCGGACCCGAATCGTTATTGTTGGTAACTTCGATCACCGCACCGCCGCGTCCGCCTACAGACGCCGCTCCCCCGCCCTGGGCGCCCGGGAACGCCGCACAATTCGAGCCGTTGCACGACGCGCTTGACGTTGGGCTTGACGGTGCCGGTGGGCTTGGCGGAGTGGGTGTCTGCGTGGGGGCGGTAACCGTTACGCCGGCGGAAGCAGATTTGCTGGTCTCGGCAACACTGGTCGCCGTCACCGTGTCGCTGCCAGCCTTCGCTGGCGCGGTGTAGGCTCCCGACGACGTGATGGTCCCCAGGGCGGCTGTCCATGTGACGCTCTTATTTGTCACCGTGCCTTGAAGCAGCGCTGAGAACTGGAGTTTGCCGCCGGTTGTCACACTCCCGGACGTCGGCGAAATCGTAATCGACGTCACCGTCGGCGTCGGAGTCGGATTCGGCGCGGGCGCGGCCGTGACTGTCACCGAGGCGCTTCCTGACTTGCTCGGGTCCGCTACGCTGGTCGCTGTTACCGTGTCCGTTCCAGCCTTTGCGGGCGCGGTGTAGGTGCCGCCCGAAGTGATCGTGCCGAGCAAAGCCTTCCAGGTAACCGCCGTGTCTGTGGTTGTTCCCTGAACTCTGGCGGTAAACGGCAACGTGCCGCCGGTGATCGAAGAGGCGACAGCAGGGCTAACCGTTACCGAACTCACCACCGCACCGGGCGCGGACGGAGTCGGAGTCGAAGGCGCGGCAGCCTTAATCGATACGATCGCCGTCGCCGACTTCGTCGGGTCCGCAACGCTCGTCGCGACAATCGTTCCCACGCCGCCGCTTGAAGGTGCCGTGAAGACGCCCGAACCATTGATTGATCCGATCGTGCTCGTCCAGGTTACGGAATCGTTTGTGGTTGCACCCTGGATCGCCGCCGTGAACTGGGCCTTGGCGCTCGGCGACAAGGTTGCCACCGCGGGCGACACCAAAATTGAGGATACTTCCGGCGTCAACGAAGAGCCGGTGCCGTGTAAGGGAAGCATGGCCGGGCGGTGCTGCGGATCGGTCACAAACACCACGCTCCCAGTCACGGTTTCAACCTTGGAGGCCGAAAACTTGACGTTGAAGGTCGCGCTCCCTCCTCCAATGAGGTTCAGGGGCATCGCCAAGCCCTGCATACTGAAGCCTGTGCCGCTGAGCACGGCTTCGGTTACCTTTACCGGGACTGTCCCGGTGTTCGTGATGGTCACTGGCAGCGAACTGGCACTACCAACCTTGGTGGTCACCGTAAGGCTGTCGGGAGCTACAGCGAGTGTCGGAAGAGGCTCAGCCATGCCGGCACAACCTGAGACCCAAGCTATTGCCAGTGCCGCCAAAGAGAATAGTACTAGAACTAGTTTCTCATGCCGGGGATTCATTTGTTCTCGTCTCCCTTTTCCTAAACTCAATTTTTTTAATGCAATACAAGCGTTCCGACCGCCTGGGGGAGCGGGGGTACCAGGCTTTCGCTATGCTAGTGAGTAGGGTGAAAAGGTCACAACTTGTTCGTCGGCCAGATTAAGGACGGGCGTTCGATCGCTAGAAGTACTGGTATTACTACCTGTACTACTCATGTTCCGGGGACAGTTGACGTTTATCGCACACGGTTGGCCAGCGAACGTTCCCGCTAATTCACCGCATCCGTCGTAGAATTTTTCTTTCGGCAAGCTTCCAGATTTCGTCGCTCGAGGAGACAAACAACGATGGACACTTTCGACAGGTCGCAAATCGAAATCTTTTCGACCACGCCGCAATCGAAAGATTTTCCGCGCGAAACCTACGTGCAGCAGGTTATCGACGTCGCTTCGTGGAGCGAACAAGCCGGATGCACGGCGATTCTCGTGTACACCGACAACTCCATCGTCGATCCGTGGCTGGTCTCCAACATCATTCTTCAGAGCACAAAAAAACTTTGCCCGCTGGTCGCCATTCAACCGGTTTACATGCACCCGTATGCGGTCGCGAAAATGGTTGCGAGTTTCGCGCACCTGTACGGCCGTCGCATGTACCTGAACATGGTCGCCGGCGGCTTTAAGAACGATCTGATCGCGCTCAACGACACCACGCCACACGACGACCGCTACACGCGCCTGGTCGAATACACCACGATCATCAAGTTGCTGTTGTCCGGCACCGCGCCGGTTACGTTCGAAGGCAAGTTTTACAAGGTAGAAAACCTGAAAATGACTCCGCCGCTTCCACCTGAACTGTTCCCCGGCATCTTGATGTCAGGTTCTTCGGAAGCAGGATTGGCCGCCGCACGCGCCGTCGGAGCAACCGCCGTCAAATATCCCAAGCCCGCCAAAGACTGCGAGCCCGGCGCACAGCTCGATGGCGAGAAGTCCGGCGTCCGCGTTGGAATCATCGCCCGCCCCAACCGCGCCGATGCCTGGAGCGTTGCAAATGAGCGTTTCCCCGGCGACCGAAAGGGGCAGCTCGCACATCAAATGGCTATGCGCGTTTCCGACTCTGTCTGGCACAAGCAGCTCTCGGAAATGATCAAGGAAGTGGGCGAGGTGCAAGGCGTGTATTGGATGTGGCCCTTTCAGAATTATCAGACGTTCTGTCCGTACTTGGTGGGCAGCTACGAAGAGGTTGCCGACGAGGTGTCACGATACATTCGCGGCGGCTTTAAGTCCTTTATCCTGGACATACCGCCGACTCGGGAAGAACTCACCCACACCCATGCAGTGTTCGACTACGCCCTCAAGGCCGTAGCTTCGTGAGTTTGCTCACAGACCAACGAATTTCCCAATTCACGGATGTCCCTGCGCCTTCGGTCACAGGTCTGGCACTTCAATTTCTACGCGAAAGATGGATTTTGGTCCTGGCCGTCTCCGGCCTCGTGCTGGTTCCCTGCTACTGGCACCGCCGCATCGAGGCCGGCGACCTCGGCAGCCACACCTATAACGCATGGCTGGCTCAGTTGGTGGTTCAGGGCCGAGCTCCCGGCCTTTACCTCGCGCGCCAGTGGAATAACGTGCTTGTGGATTCGGCGCTGACGTGGTTCGGCAGCCGCCTCGGGTTCATCGCAGCCGAGAGAATTGTGGTTTCTCTTTGCGTTCTGATTTTCTTCTGGGGAGCGTTCACATTCATTTCCGCGGCGTCATTTCGTCCGCCGTGGTACCTCACGCCGGCAATTGCCATGATTTCGTGTGGCTACACGTTTTACGTCGGCTTCATGAATTTCTATCTGTCGCTCGGCCTGGCCTTCTTTGCCGCTGCGGTTTTCTGGCGCGGAACTCGTAAGGACTGGATTCTGGGCGCAGCCCTCGCTGTTCTGACCCTCATGGCTCACCCCATGGGCTTCGCTCTGTTGGTGGCCTTGGTCGCTTACATCCGCTTGGCAGAAACGTTTCGCGGATGGCGCCGCTGGATGGTGCTGGCCTTAAGTTTTCTCAGTCTCATCGGACTTCACTTTGCCCTGCACCACTTCCGGACCGAGGGGGGCTTTGGTCCGCGATTCGTCCTCATGAATGGCGCGGATCAACTCGTGCTGTTTGGCGAACGATACCGCCTGTTCGCTGAATACCTCCTTATTTTTGGAAGTTGTGCGTTTCTCGCTGGCGCCATCCGGGACTGGCGCCGTATTCCCTTGCAGGGATGGTTTCGCACGCCTTTGGAATTGTGGGCTATCTTTGTTTTTGCAGTAGGGATCCTGCCCGGAACGATCTGGTTTCCACAATACGCAGCTGCCGTAAGTTCCATCAACAGCCGCATCACCGCCGTCACCGCGGTCCTCGGCTTGTGCGTTCTCGGCTCGGTTCTGCCACGCAAGTGGATCTTGGTGGGTCTCAGTTTATTCGCAGCAGTCTTTTTTACTATGCAATATCAGGACACCGCGATCTTGAACAATATGGAGCAGCAGGTGGACACCCTCGTAAGCACCCTGCCGTATGGTGCGCGGGTTGCCTATACCATCGACTTTGGCAATGACGACAGAATCAACTCTCGCCATATGGTCGACCGTGCCTGCCTTGAAAAATGCTTCACCATCTCCAACTACGAGCCGGGAACCGGGCAATTTCGCCTTCGTGTTTCGCCGCAGGGAAGTCCCATCATCTCCAGATCCGGCCTGGCCATGGAACATGGCGACTACGTTGTTCGATCGGACGACCTACCACTGGCGGAGATCTACCAGCCCGATGAATCCGATCTCACCAAACTCGCCATTCGAGATCTGTCAGCAGGCGAGATCAATGGGCGCGTCGGCCACCACCCTCCCTCATCGGCCGGCGATTCGCACTAAAATCATCAACAGCTTCACCGATTCACGCGTAAACTCTTTGCAAACGCTGCGGTGCCCGAGATTTTCTCTGTCTCAAGGGCCGCTTCCCAGAGGAAGACCACTTTTATGAATCGACTGCTCCAGAGCTGGGTCACTCAACAAGCCGAGACGCGCCCGAACGCCCCGGCCATTGTGATGGGAAACCAGACCCTGACCTACGGTCAATTGGAAACCTCCAGCAACCAGCTCGCGCACTTGCTCCAACAGTCCGGCTGCAACAAGGGAGACCGCGTCTGCATCCTGATGCCAAAGTCTCCCGCCGCGATCGTCAGCATGATCGGCATCCTCAAGGCCGGCTGCATGCATGTGCCCATCGACTCCGCTACTCCAGCAGCGCGTATTCGCCACATCTTCGACTCTTGCGAGAACCGATGGATTCTGGCCGCCGGCCGGGTGACTTCTCTCTTGGACGAACTTATGGCGGACCAAGCGTTGCGCGCCCGTACCTCGATCGGTTGGTTGGACTCGCTGGCGCCCTCCGGAGGCAATTTCTCCGCCGCGTTTACCGGCGCGGACCTCGACGCCGCACCGGCAAGTGCTCTTCGGCAACAATGCGCCGCCGAGGATGGCTCCCACATTCTCTTTACCTCGGGCTCGACGGGCGTGCCCAAGGGCGTGGTCATCACTCACTCCAACGTGGCGACTTTCGTAGCTTGGGCCTTAAAACACTACGGCATCGATGATACGGACCGGTTTTCGGGCCACACTCCGTTCCACTTTGATTTGTCGACCTTCGATATCTTCGGCACCATCACCGCCGGTGCGCAGCTGCACCTGGTGCCACCGGAAACGGCCTTGTTGCCGCCAAAGCTGGCCGAATTTATTCGCGACTCGGAACTGACTCAATGGTTCTCGGTTCCTTCGGTCTTGAACTATTTGTCAAAATTTAACGCCGTAAAACAGAACGACTTTCCATCACTACGCAGGGTCCTTTGGTGCGGCGAAGTCCTGCCGACACCCGCGCTGATCTACTGGATGGAACGTCTGCCCAAGGTTCGCTTCTCGAACCTCTACGGTCCGACCGAGGCGACGATCGCAAGCAGCTATTACGACGTCACCGTATGCCCCACCGACCCCAAGGCCGCCATTCCCATTGGCAAGGCTTGTGATGGAGAGAAACTCTTGGTGCTCGACGAAAAACTCCAGCCGGTCCCGCCTCGCGAAACAGGCGACCTTTATATCGCTGGAGCGGGTCTAAGCCCTGGTTATTGGCGAGATCCGCAGAAAACCGCCGCCACCTTCCTGAGCGATCCGCATGACGGCAAGCCTGCGGGTCGCCTCTACCGCACAGGCGATCTCGCCTGGCAGGATGAAGACGGACTGGTCTATTTCGTCGGCCGTGCCGACACTCAAATCAAGGTGCGCGGATACCGTATTGAGCTCGGAGAGATCGAAACCGCCTTGAATTCGATGGGCAAGCTTCAGGAATGCGCGGTTGTCGCCATCCCCACCGACAATTTTGGGGGATGGATGATTTGTTGTGCTTACGTGGTTCGCGCCGGCGACGATGTCAGCCTCGGTGACTTGCGCGAGCATTTGAAGAAACTCGTGCCCAACTACATGTTCCCGGCCCGCTGGATGGCATTTGACGCACTCCCGAAAAACGCCAACGGAAAGATCGATCGACCTCTTCTCAAGGAGCGCTTCCTTCAAAACGAAGGGGATCCCGCGACAAATACAGCCCCAACCGGTCGCGTTGAGACCTCCCAAGAGCCACCCTCGACGCCCTCCAAACGTCTGGCTTCACAGGTATAATTGGTATAACTTATGGCCGTTGCATGTCCCACCCCGGGAGTGTTGCGTGAGGCCTTTTCGGAGCATCTAACCCTAGGGCGGGCCGGGCGCCCAGCTTGACCGAATATCGAATTGTTTTCCCATGATCCTCTACGTTTCACTGCTAACCGCATCGGCCGGCATTTCGGCGCTCCTGACGTATTGGGTGCGACGCACCGCGATTGCCTATGGGCTCAAAGCCACTCCGGTCTATGGACGCCATTTGCACACCAAGCCCTTGCCCCGACTGGGTGGAATCGCGATTTGCGCCACCTTCATGGCCGCCGCCGCTGCATATATCCCAATCTCCAGACTTCTGCACGTCAGCGTCTCGATTAAGGGGTACGTAGGCATTCTCGTCCCGGTGCTGCTCATTTTCCTCATGGGCGCTTATGACGACGTGAAACCCCTCAAGCCCAAATCGAAAATCGCCGTCCAGGCGTTAGCGGCCATACTTCTCTATGTCGCTGGCTTTGGAATCCATTACTTCGCTTCACTTTTCGGCGGTCATCCCATCGGGGTCGTAATCGACCTTCCTCTTACGATCTTTTGGGTCCTGCTGATCACCAACGCGTTTAACCTGATTGACGGGCTCGATGGCTTAGCCGCCGGTTCTGCCATGATTTCGCTGGTCGCCTTGCTGGTGGTCTGCTTGCTGGGCCACAATGACTTGATCACCTATCTCGTGGTGGTCCTGTTGGGCGCGATCCTCGGGTTTCTCCCCTTCAACTTTTATCCAGCCAGCATCTTCATGGGAGACTCCGGCAGCTTGTTCATCGGCTTTCTGCTGAGCGCGCTGGCCATGGCCGCCGGTCAGGAAGCAGCGACAAGTTCGGGAATCGCCATTCCGATACTGGCTTTCGGCGTCCCTATTCTCGACGTGGCCCTTGCCGTTTTGCGCCGCTTGATCCGCAGCCGTCCTGTATTTCGCGGCGATACCGACCACATACACCATAAGCTCCTGCGCCGTGGACTTTCCCATCGTCAAGCGGTCTTCGTTCTGTACGGTGTCACATCCGCGTTCGTAGTGGCTAGCCTGGCGCTCGTACTCGATGACAAGTTCCTTCTGCCGGTCATCATCGCGCTGATTCTAGGGATTTTCATCGGCGTGCAGCAGCTCCACTACGCCGAATTTTCCGGGCTGTTCCGCCCAGGTGGTCGCCGCCGCCAGATCGAAACGGAATCGCCCAATCTCCGGCGCGCTGCCGAAGCGCTGGCCGCTTGTCCGGACTTCCGTACGATTAGCCAGGTCTTGCAGGAGACCCTGCAGCCGGATGGTTTCGAAGGACTTCGTCTCAAGAATCTCGGTAAAGACGGCTTTCCCATGGCTCTGCTGCACACCCTGCACTACAACTGGGAGGGCAAGTGGTTCCTGGAGTGGTCCGAGCGAAGAACCGACGATTCGCCGTGGGAATACTCCTTTCAGCTGCTGACCAATCCGCAACCCACCCTGGGATATGCCTCGTTCTTTCACATATCGCCCCGCGAAGACTTCCGTCTGAACGCCGACCTGCTCGCCGAGGAATTTCGGACGGCGTTATCCGACGCCATCGCACGAGCCGTCGCCCGCATGGAAGCGTTGCACCAAACCGAACAGAACGCTGAGCTTAACCTTGTTCGGGCCGCCTGCCGCGCTGCAGATTAGCTCCCGCCCGATTGGGCCGCCCCTGCGGCCAAGAAAGCCGCAGCACGCTCTGGTTGTGCACGCGTCCTCACCTTATGCTGGCGCAACCAAGCATGGATGGACGCGTCGGTCCATGTTCTAGGATTGCGCGTAATGCATTGATTATAGAAAAGTTAGCACCATCTTGGAGTGATCCGCCATTCCTGCAACACATTGAAAAGGAACCTGCATACGTCGCAAGACCAGAGGCCTGAAATGAAAAAAGCGCCGATCGACGGCGCTAGGACAAAACTCTCAATAAACAAACTGCGGCACGGACCGGGGGAAAGTCAAAGACGAAACTGCGTTGTGTCCGATCCCATTAGCAGGGTGCCCCTGATTTGAGAAATCCTGAAACTTGTGGAGGAGGCGGGCTAGATCTCTGCGCCAGCTGGCAGTACGTTGCCGCGATCGGTCCCGCGTTCGGCCGCTGCGGAGCCGTTTGCGCCGATCGCCAGGTTCCATAGGCCGCGCGCCGTCGAGAATTGATTCGGGTCGGCCACCGAGAGATCGATCTTGGTTGCCAGCTTGGTCTCGATGTGCACGATCAAATCAAGAAAATCGAACGAATCCAGCAGCCCGGACCCCAACAATTCGGTTTCGGGAGAAATCTGCAAGTTCGCTGAAAACTGTTTGTTCGCCCGAAGCCAATTGGTGAGCAATTCGATGAATTGATCTTGAGTCATCTCTTTTTGCATGTCCTGTATTTGAGGATTTCGCGAGTTCGGGGGTGTCGCGATCTCCCTCGAGCTTTACAATACGATCGTCGCCTCTTCGCGGGCAGCCTCTTCCTGTCGCAAGCACGAAAGAACCAGCTCCACTCGATTGGAGACGCCCAGCTTGTCAAAAACGCGGAACAAATAATTCTTTACCGTGTGCTCGGTCAAACCCAGCTCACCAGCAATCTCGCGGTTCGACATCCCTTCCACCGCCAGCCGTACAACGTCCGCTTCCCGCTTGGTCATGCGGTTTTCGACCGTCGGATCGACCTTGCGCTGCTTCGGCGCTCGCGTGAATTCATTCAGCACGTAGCGCAGCTCGGTCGCGTTCGCCCAAATCTGTCCCTGCGACAACGCATCCACGGACTTGCAAAGCATCTCAAACGGGCTCTTCCTGCAAAATACTCCGTCGGCGCCGAAGCGAAACGCCTCAATCACCAATTCCTTGTCGGACGAACCCATGGCCAGCAATATCCGCGTTTCCGGATTCGCGCGGCGAACCTCCGGCAACATCCTCAAACCGGCCAGTGGTCCATCTTCCAAGTTGTCACTGATTATGGCGACGGTCGGTTTGTGTTCCTGAATCTGCGCCAAAATTTCCGACGTCTTTGAGCCGCACGCGACGACCTCAAACCGCTCGGGCACGGCCAGGAATGCCATCTTCAACAGGTCGCAATACATCTTGCTGGCCTCGGAGATCAGCACGCTCGTGCGGTTTGCAACGCGTAGAATTTGTTCGTTCGCTTGCGCTGTCATAACGATAGGGGCCTCAATAGACTGCTCTCAGAGGCCAGAGACAGGATAGGAACCCCAACCAGCGAACGAAACTCTCGGTCATTTCGCATCACTTGTCGATCCCTAGTACTGCGGGCTACTAGAGAGCATGTTCGGTGCCAAAATGTACCAGTGTCCTTATCCCTGTAAGTCATTGAAATATATGACATTTAGATCGCCTCTCCGTACAGTCCACCTTCCGCGACCGTTTTGTGTCTCCATGTAAGGACACCTGGGTTCCGCAAGTGTGCAAATCTCAAGGTCTTAGCGGGGCTCATGCACAGTCACCTTTCGGCTACGTGGCGCGATCATTCAAAGACGTTTCAGCAGCAGGAAGGAGGGGGACGTCCCGCTTCGGCGGATTTTATGGTCGCTACCATTAAGGGGGCGGGCGCGACCTTGAGCAATACAGCGTACCATTTAGACCCTACGCCATCGCAAGGTATTTGGGCGATAACCTCTCTATTTTGCAGAGCTCACGGCTGTTATTCGCTGCATCCGTCGAACAAAAACCTCGATCCCTGTTTAAACCCGTGGCCATGCAGCAAACGATACAAGTTCACCTGAAATCAGGCACAGGTTCCTTGGAATTGCTCCAAAATAAGTAGGCATCCAAATTGCATCTTGGACTTGGCTACGGCGTTAGCTGCCCTCTGGGGTGTGCTTTCCCGGCGACCAGAAAGCGGAGACACGGGATCATGGCGAAAGTGTTGGGCATAAGTGGGTTCCAGAATTCCATTCCCTTCAAGAAGGCCCATTGGCCCGGCCTGCAAGAACGCGAGTATCGCATTTCGCAGGGACACGACTCGGCAGCAGTCTTACTCATCGATGGCGAAGTCGTAGCCGGCGCCGCGGAAGAACGCTTCAGCCGCAAGAAACACACCGGTGACTTCCCGATCGGCGCCATTCAGTATTGTCTGGACGCCGCCGGAATCAAGGCGGAAGACGTGGACGAGATCGCCCACGGCTTTGATTACTCTCCCTACCGCGCCGCGTTTCTTCTCGATTCCACCAGTGCCGAGCAATATGATCAGGTCTTTTCGCGCGAGAAATTGCTGGCTCAAGTGAACCAGCACCTTCCTGGCTTCCCCGCGCAAAAAGTTCATCAGGTCAATCATCACCTCGCACACGCCGCCAGCGCTTATTACACATCCGGTTGGGACGAATGCCTCGTCGTTGTCATCGATGGAATGGGCGAAGCCCACAGCGCCACGGCCTATCACGCTCACGGCAATCACATCGACAAATTGCAGGAAATCACCGCGAAAGATTCCATCGGCATTTTGTATTCGGTGATCACACTGCACCTGGGCTTCGATTTCAATTCCGACGAATACAAGATCATGGGCCTGGCACCTTACGGAAACCCCGCGCGCTATCGGCATTTCTTCGAGCAAGCTGTCGAGCTCCTCGACAATGGCACCATCAAGATTCCCATCCTCCGCCTCAACGAACAACGCGAAGACCGCGAGACCTACGGAGCCACGCGCCGGTACCTGGAAGAGCACCTCATCCCGCAACGCACTCCAGATTCGGAAATCACCGACGACCATCGCGATATCGCCGCCGCCCTCCAGGAATGCCTCGACAAAATCATGCTGCACATCTGCGGGCATTTCGGCCGCACGACTGGATTGCGACGCCTGGCGATGGCGGGTGGCGTGGCCCTTAACTGCACCGCAAACGGCCGCCTCCTTCAATCGGGAATCTTCGACGAGATCTATGTGCAACCCGCTGCCGGCGACGATGGCACCGCATTGGGCGCCGCGCTTTGGCGCGCCTCGCGCAACGGCGGCGTCCGCAATTACCGCTTCCCTGTCCCGTTCTACGGTCCCGCCGCAACACCCTCCCAGATCGAAGCTGCCATCAAAGAAACCGGCGCCCGCGTCGAGGTCACCCGCTTCGCCAATCTTCAAGAAGCCTGCGCCGAAGCTGCCAAGCTCATCAAAGACGGCCGCGTCCTCGGGTGGTATCGAGGCCGCATGGAATTCGGCCCCCGTGCGCTGGGTCACCGCAGCATACTGGCCGACCCCGGCCACGCGGAAATGCGCGACCGCATCAACGCCATGGTGAAAATGCGCGAAGCCTTCCGGCCCTTCGCCCCAGCCGTTTCTCTCGAACAAGTTCAGGACTGGTTCGAGGTCCCCCGCGGCATGGAATTGCCGTACATGATCATGACCGCCGACGTCCGCCCTCAATTCCGCGCCCAGTTGCCCGCCATCACTCACGTGAACGGCTCCGCTCGCGTCCAAACCGTATCCGCCAAAGACAACTGCGAATTTCATGAACTTCTCAAAGCCGTAGGCAAGGCCACCGGCCGCGAAATGGTCCTCAACACCAGCTTCAACGTAAAGGGCCAGCCAATCGTAAATACCCCCCGTGAAGCCATCGACACCTTTCTAGGCACCGGCATCGAATACCTGTTCCTAGAAAATACCCTGGTACGCCGAGCTTCCTTTAAGGGATAGCCATTCGCCGTCGCGCGTTCACGAAAAGCGAACGCTGACGATCAAGCAAAGCGCAGAAAACATTTGGCCGCCGTTATGGAAAACCGGCGAGCCAATTGCAATCCTAAGAAATCAGTTCACGGTCAGCGACACGGTTGCAGAGCTTGTTAATTTTCCGGATGTGCCGGTCACCGTCAGAGTGCTGGAACCGGTTGGAGTTCCCCCAGCTGGAGTGTGATGACCGCCTCCGCAGCCGGCGAGGGCCAAGAATCCGGCCATCGCAGCTGCCATGCCCAGTCGGACTGCGAATCTCTGCCGGCGAGCCAAAAACAGCAGCAGCGAAAATGCCAGAAGAAGTAGGACCGTTCGCCACAGGAGCACAGGCGGATCGGGAGTCGCAGATGGTGGCGTCATAACAGCCGGGACCGTCGTGGCCACTGTTACCGTGGCACTAACGGGAGTAACGCCATCGCTTGGGGTCACCGATGGAGGTGCAGCCGTGCATGTCGAATTCGCCGGCGCGCCCGTGCAAGCCAGAGCTACTGCTTGATTGAAGCCTCCGGCAGGCGTCACGATCACCGTAAACGTGCCACTGGCGCCCTGCGCGACCGCCAGCGTAGTCGGCGACGCGGTGACCGCAAAACTCGCCGCAACCGTTCCGGTGCCGCCCAGCGTTACCGTCTGAGAACTGGAGGGAGCACCATCCGTAATAACCAGATTGGCGGTCTCAGCGGCTGCAACGGACGGCTTAAAGATGACGCTGATCGTGCAGGAACTACTCGCCGCAACGGTCGAACCGCACGTAGCGGTGGCTGTGAAATCCGTGTCGGCTGCGGTCGGGGCGCCTCCAGAAACGACCGCACTGGTAAACGCGATCGCGGCGGCGGAGCCGTTTGTTAGCGTAACCGTCTTGGGAGCCGTCGCCGTGCCCACCGGCTGAGAGCCGAAGGCCAAGCTCGTTGGAGTAACGGTCAACGCACTGCTCGTTCCAGTTCCGCTCAGCGTTACCGTCTGCGGGCTGCTCAAGTCCCCATCGGTAATCACTACGTTCGCTGTCTCAACCGCGGCCACCGATGGCGTAAAGACGATGCTGATGGTGCAGGAAGCTCCGGCGGCAATACTCGTTCCGCAGGTATTCGACGGCGAAGCAAAGTCTGTGTCCGCAGCCCCGGGTGAGCCTCCGGTCACAGTGACGCTCGTAAACGCGATTGCCGCGCTATTGTTGTTTGTCAGCGTCACCGTTTGCGCGGGTGTCGTCGTGCCAACCAGCAGGGGCCCAAACGTCAAGCTCGTCGGAGACACCGCCAGTGTTGGCAGGAACGTCAGTTCGGCGACGAATGCGTCCGACGGGCCGTTCAGCGCCGACTGGAAAGCGCCGGGGTTTGGCGCCACGGGAAAGGTACTGGCCGAAGAGAATGTTTGACCGGTGACGTAGCCGTAGTCGGTGGCCAGATTCAAGGTGATGCCATTGACTTCATCGGCGCCGCCCGTTCCGCCTCCCCCGAAGTAGGTCGAGTACACGAGATCCGCAGCGCCGTGTCCACCAGGATTCAGTTTGGTGATGTAGCCTTCTCCCGAGGAGCCTGCGGCCGGAGTTGGTTCAAGCGCGCCCTGAGTCACCGGGAAATCAGCGCCTTGCGTTTCGCCACCCACGTACGCGTTTCCCATAGCGTCAGCGGCAATGCCGAATGCCGTGTTGGTCTGCGATCCACCCAGAAACGTCGAATACTGGAGGCCAGCGCTCCCGTTCGTGCTCGTGTCTATCAGCGTGATAAAGGCGACGCTGTTCGCGTTGCCACTCGTCTGAAACGCCCCCGTTGTGGTGGGGAACATAAGCGAGGAGGTCGAACCGGTCAGATACGTGACGTTGGAAGGCCCAAGGGCGATGGCGTCGCCGAAATCAGCGGCCTCTCCTCCTAAGTAACTAGAATAGAGCAGGGATGCCGCGCCGGATTGCGTAGTGTCGAATCGCGAGACGAATACGGTGCCTCCGGCTACGGCAGCGGGCGCGGTAGTCTGAAAGGCCGTCCTAACCGTCGGGAAGCTCATGGAGGCGGTGGTCGTTGGGAAGTTCGTGGAGGAGGTGCTGCCCACGATATAAGTGTTGCCCGTAAAGTCTTCGGCAACGCCGAAAGCCTCGTCCCCATAACCGGGACCAGCGGAGTCGGCCCCATTGCCACCCAAATACGAGGAATAAATCAGCGACGCGCTTCCCGATAGGGTGGTGTTCAGTTTACTAACGAATGCCGTCCCGCTCGTATTACTGGGATCGGGCGTTGTCTGAAATGCGGACGCGGTAACCGGAAAGTTCGCCAATGCTGTCCCTGGATGCGATCCGGTAAGTCCGACGACGTAGACTGCGCCGGCGCTGTCGGTAGCGATTCCGTTTCCGAATTCGCTGATGTTTACGCCTCCCTGCGTTCCGCCGAGATACGACGAATATACGAGCGAGGCCGCGCCAGAAGCGGCGGGATTGATTTCAAAGACAAAGCTGGTTCCATTTGTATTTCCGGCATTGGGACCTGGTTTCAAAGCATTCGTGGTGGTTGGAAAATCGGTCGAATCGGTCTCTCCTGTTACATAAATGTTTCCGGTGCTGTCGTAAGCGACGCTAAATCCAAAGTCCCCACCGCTGCCTCCCACATACGAGGAATAGAGTTGATGCGTGCCGGTGGGATCGATCTGCGTCAAGAAAACGAGGCCGTTTGCGTTGCTGGTCAACGGACCGGGTGTAAAGCCACCGGAGGTCGTTGGAAATTGCAGCGATGCCGTCGCACCTGCGACCGCCGCATCGCCCAGCGAATCCAGCGCGATGGCCAAGCCCGTGTCGTCGCTCTCCCCACCGAGGTACGTCGAATAAGTCAGCACGGGATCAACCACCAGCGGCTCGCTGCGATCGTAGTTGGCCACCGCAAAGGTCACGCGATGACTGCCGGAAATTGTGTAATTGCCGGCGATCTCACGGCGCTCGCCGTTGACTTGCTGGTAGACCACCGGCTTCTGCAGTTCCACCTCACCGCCGCCAATACTCGCCAGCAGGTCACCGCGAACATTCAGTCGCAACTTCCGTGCGCCTTCCACGTTCAGCGCGATTGCCTTCGGATCAGCCCCCGGCGCCACGATGAAGTCATACTCCAGCCGCCGCTGATTGCCATAAAAGACCAGGTCAACGCCCGGATAAACATCCGCATACCTCACGCGCGCATAAGAGGAAACATTCGTTCGCCAGTTTGCGGGGTCTTGGCCGAGAAAGTAGTCCACTCTGCCCGGAAACCGATCCATCCCAGCGATCTTGATATCTGGGTTGGCGTTGGCCAGCCGCATGCGTAGCACGGCGGTTTTTGCAGCCTTGCGGGCTTCGCGTCTCGCCCGGAAAAAGGCCATCCGGTGCGTCGCCGAAAGATCGAGAGGGCGGACCGGATGCAGCGCCAGCACCGCCTCATCAGGCGTCAAAAAAAGTTCGTATCCGCTGCCATGAGAAACGAAACGAACTTCGCGCGCAGTTTGCCCTCGATTCTCTTCAAATCGCAGCGGCAAGTTGGCGTACCCGGCAGCGGCTGCCTGGCGCGCGGCTTTGTCGCTGGAGACCTTGGCAGACCCGCGCCTCCTGGATGAGCGCTCAGAGAGCGACCCGAACCAGCGCCTTGCGCTCGGACTAGAGGAAACAAAACACGCGACGGAAGCGAGGACAGCGAAACCGGAATACAAAGTGATCCGAGCCGTGCGGGACTTCGTCTGCATCGGGACTACCCTCCTGGGTGCTCGAGCGCGGCTGGCCCACGGGACGCGATATCGAACCGAAGACTAGAGGACTGGTCTCACGAGTACCGAAGCCCACGGCTTGGGTGCGAGGGCGCAGTACGGAGTCTGCCGGTCAACAGCAACCATTGAGTTACCAGTGCGAGGATTACGCGTGCAAAAAGATGCTAGCACACTGTTCCGCACGGGCAGCCGTTTAGAATGCTACTTGCTCGCAGTTCGGCTTCAAAATGGCCGGCATGCCTTAGGGCTTACTTATAGATTTGATTTTATGTTGAGCTATGGCGGCGGAATCGAAGCCGTGGAAACAGCTCCGTCAGCGCTGCAGCACCCACAACGAGAGCGAGTCCTTTTCCCGTGCAGGAACGAACAGCCGCTGCGTCTTCCCATCCAGCGTCATCGTCTTCGAGCCTTGCATGGTGGGGATCACTTCCAAAGCCGTGTATTTGTCAGCGGAGTCTTGATGAAACGGTTCATGGTTCCATTCCTCCGTCTGCAAACCGAAACGCTCGAATTTGCGTCGAGTCGCTCCTCACATTTCTTCCGCCCCGGATCAATGACAGCTGCCACTGCCGGAATCCGTGAACGTCTTCCCAGCCTCAGGAATGAATTGCCAATCGTAAGCGCCGGTTCGCAAGGCTAGCTTTAACACGCCGAAGGTGTCGGCGTTTCGGACTTCGCTGTTGGCGTGAGGCGCGGCGAAGGGACGATGACTCTTTCCGCCCGTCCCCACAACAAATTCGCGAATGCCGTGCGCGGCATCCGCTCCTCCCTCCGGATTCTGCGGCGCAAATCGCTCGTAGTCATGATCGTGCCCGTTTACAACCACGTCTGCATGGGCCTCATACAGCGCCTGCCAGAAAGCCCTGAATTCCGCGGCGTCTCCACGCGTGCCTCCGGAACTAAAAAGTAGCTTGTGAAAATAGGCCAGCGTGCACGCCGCGTGGCGACTGGCGAGATCCGAGCGCAGCCACTGCTCTTCCTTCGACCCCGCCTCGCGACCGCCGATCGCGGCGCACTCACTATTCAGCACGATGACGTGCCACGCACCCAGTTCGTAACTGAAGTAGCCCTTCGTCGCATCTCCGGCGGCCGGGCCGAAATAGCTGAAATAATATGTGGCGCCGGCAGAGTGAAACTCGTGGTTCCCGACTGCGGGCCGTGTGCGCGCTTTCATTTGGCCCCAGGTCTTGTCGTAGCACGCGAAATTCTCTTGCGTGCCATCCGGGTAGGCCAAGTCGCCCACCGCCATCACCGTGCCAAAACGTTCATGGACGATTTCCCGAGCGGATTCTAGGCCAAGGTTTATGAACATCGAGTGAATCGGATGTTACGGCTGGATTTGTTCTAGGGAGTCGCGATCTTTCGCGATTGCAGGAAAAACTCAATTGCCGGCGTGAAAATCAGAGATAGGACCATAGAGCTCAACAAACCACCGATAACCGCGATGGCCAGCGGCTGTAACATTTGTGAACCAGCGCCGATGGCAAACGCCAGAGGCAGCATTCCCGCGATGGTGGCGAGCGCCGTCATCGCGATCGGCCGCAACCGCCGCCGTCCGGCTTGCACGAGCGCTTCTTCCAATGGTGAGCCGAGGGCGCGAAAACGGCCCTCTGCATCGAGCAACAAAATGCCGTTCTTGGCCACGATTCCGACCACCATGATCATGCCCATGAATGACGCGACATTAAACGTGGTCCGCGTGATGAGCAATGCAAAGAACGTCCCGAAGGTGGAAAGCAATGCGGAAGCAAGAATCGCCAGGGGCGCCGAAAAGGTCCGGAACTCGAACAGTAGCACGATAAAAAGTAGAAGCAACGCTGACACCAGCACCATCGAAAGGTCGCGAAACGAGCGCTGCTGTTCCTGGTATGTGCCGCCGTACTCAATACGAATCGACGAAGGCAAGTGCAAGTCGTTCACGACCTGCTGTACCCCCGCGATTCCTTTCCCCAGATCAACTCCTTCGAGTCGCCCGGTCACCTCAATCAATCTCTGCAGATTTTCGCGCGTGATCTCGGTCTGTCCGGGGTCAGAAGCCATCGCCGCCAGAGACCCCAGCGTTGCGGATTTTCCCGAGGCACTGGTCAGCAGCGTATTATTCATGCGGTCCAGCGAGGATCGGTTCGCTTCGGGAAAGCGCACACGAATTGGATACACGCGATCGTTCAGCACCACCGGTGTTGCCGCCGGCACTCCTTCCAGAATCGCAGCGGCGTCCACGCCCACTTCTTCGGGTGTGAAGCCCGCGCGCGCCGCTACCCCGGGATTCACCTGAAACGTCACCGCTGGCCCGCTGATCGTGTTCTCAATTCCGTTCAGCACGTCCACCACGCCGGGCACCTTCTGGATGGCTTCGGCGACACGCGGAGCGCTCTCCGCCAATATTCTCGGATCTTGGCTAAACATTTTGATGACGATGGGTTCCGGCTCGTTTGTCAGGTCGCCGATCATGTCCTGCAACACCTGCACGAATTCCACCTTGACGGCTGGCTCACTCTGTTCCACCCGCGCCCGGACATCGTCCATGATGTCGTCGACATCGCGGTTTCGCTTACGTTTCAACTTCACGGTGAAGTCGCCGCGATTCGCTTCGGTTACCGCGGCAAGGCCGAGCTGGAGCCCTGTTCGCCGCGACGTGTTCTCCACTTCGGGAACCGATCGGAGAATCTGCTCGATGTGGCCAAGAATTCGATCAGACTCTGTCAACGAACTCCCTGCCGGCGTGTAGTAGTCCAGGATAAATGCGCCTTCATCCATGGCCGGCAGCAGATCGGTGCCGAGCAAGCGGTAGCAACCGTAGGACAGCAGCACGATCACCACCGAGCTCGCCACCAAAACCCACGGCCGTTGCAACACGCCCGTCAACAAGCGAGTGTAAAGCTCCACGATCCGGCTGAAGAAACCCGACGGTTCCGCCTGTTTGTCCGCAGAAAGCTCTGCCTCCAGTAGTTCTTCGCTGTCAGGCGGGGTTTGCTGCTTCGGTTCGCTCTTCGTTTTGGCCGATGCCACCCTACGCATCACGAAATATTGGCTCAGCGTCGGCGTCCAGGTCAGCGCCAGCAGCAACGAACTGAACAAAGACACGGTCATGGTCACGGCAAGCGCGCGAAAAAACGCACCGGTTACGCCAGTGATGGCAATCAGCGGGAGGAAAACCACGATCGGTGTCACCGTCGAACCGATCAGCGGCACCATCATCTCGTGTAGCGCGCTTTGAATTGCTTGCAGGCGATCCTCGCCTGCATCCCGGTGCAACACGATGTTCTCCAAGACCACGATGGCATCGTCGATCACCAGGCCGACCGCCGCCGCGAGCCCTCCGAGCGTCATCAGGTTGAAGCTTTGGCCGGTCAACTTCAAAACGATGAAGGTTAGGAACAGCGTGGCGGGAATCACCAGCGCGGCGACCACCGACGTTCCCCAATCGCGCAGGAACAGCACCAGAATCGCCGACGAAAGCAACAACCCCAAGAGCACTGCGTCGCGCACGCTGGCAATCGAATCGTGCACAATCGTCGATTGGTTGTAGAAGACCTCAAGATGTATTCCCGGCGGAAGCGACGCTCTCAACTCCTCAATCTGCGTATGGACTTCGTCGGCCACGGCCACGGTATTGCTGTAAGGCTGGCGGTCCACGCTGATCAGCACCGCAGGCTTTCCGTTCGCCGTCACGATGGTATACACGGGCTGTACCGCTGCGCCGACCCTTGCGACGTCTCCCACGCGCACGGGCACACCCGCCGGTGTGGTCTTCACCACAACTTGTCCGATTTCCTCCGGCGAATGCACCTGCCCGCTCACCAATTCCAGCACGAGTTGGTGGTCGTGCTCGATCAGGCCAGGCGAATCGATGAGATTGGTGCGACGGATCGCCTCGAGCAAATCCGTGACCGTCACGCCGGACGACAACAACTGCGCCGGCTCCGGCGTAACCTGAAACTCCGGCACGCGCCCGCCCTGCACCAACACCGTCGAGACGCCATCGAGTCGGTTCAAACGCGGCCTGATGTCGTACGTCGCGATTTCCCACAATTTCGTCTGCGGTAGGGTCTCCGAAGTCAGGCTGTATCCGATGATGGGGAAGGTAGCGAAGGTCAGCCGGTGCGTTTCGATTTTTGCCGCCGGCGGAAGTTCGCTTTCCGCGCGCGCCACCACCGCATCCACAAACTGCAACGTCTGCGCCATGTTGACGTTCCAATCGAAGAACAGATCCACTTCGGCGGACCCTCGGCTGGTGATCGACTTCACCTTTTGCAACCCCGGCACGCTGTTCACCGCTTCTTCGAGCGGACGAGTGATCGTGACCAGCATCTGATCGATGGGCATCACGCCGTTGTCCACGCCTATCACGATCCGCGGGAAATCGGTGTTCGGGTATACCGACACGGGAATGGAAAATGCGAGGTAAATCCCAACCAATACCAGGCTAATGGTCAAAAACAGAATAGGGCGTGACAGCCGATGAAACCACGGAAGCTTGTTGTAGTTATTTTCAAAGGGCTGGTCTCCAGCACGACCCGAGTGCGAGTGAGGCGGCATCGGGCTCACTCCTTACCCGATTTGTCAGGCTTTGACGAATCATCGGCCGCGCCCGCTTTATCGCCGCTGGCGGGGTCCTTCGAGGGGGGAGTTTCCTGCAATTTGATTTGCGTCTTGTCCGGAAGTCCGTAGCCGCCGGAACCAATCACTTTTTCGCCGGGACCCAACCCGCTTACAATTTGAACGCGATCGCCATTTCGCACGCCTAGTTTCACGAGTTTCTGATGCGCGTGCTGGTCCGACCCGGCGACCATCACGTAATCCGCATCTTCCGTGGTCTGGAACACCGCCGATGCCGGCACCAGCAGCGCATCCTTGACCGTTTTTGCTACCAACGAAACCTGCACGGTCATTCCCGGCTTCAATCGCGGTTCCGGCTTTGCGACTTCCACCCACACTTCAATCGTCGTGCTGCCCGGATCGAGCGCCGGGCTCACTAGACTCACGCGGCCGTGAATTGAATCCTCTACTCCCGCCGCTCGCACCTCCGCCGAGTCCCCCACCTTCAACGACGCCGCTTCCACCCGCGAAATATGTGACTTAGCGAGCAGTTTCGAGAGATCCATCACTGTCATCAGCGGCTGATTTGCCGCCGCAAGTTCTCCGGCATATTGCGGCCGGTCCGTCACCACGCCATCGATCGGGCTGCGAATCTCCGAATAACTCAATGCTGCAGACGAGCCCATCAATTTTCCCTTAGCCGCGGCCAGCTGTCCCTTCGCCGACTTCAGAGCTTGCTGCTCGCCCAGCCGCTTCAAATCCGCGAGTTGCCGCTCGGCTACATCGGATTGTGTTTTTGCCTGTGCCAATGCCACCTGCGCTGCGTCCAAATCGCGCCGCGGCAGAGCGCCCTGCTGAAACAATTCCTTCCTGCTGTCGTAGACTTTCTGTGCCGCTTCATAGCCCGCCTTCGCAGCCGCCGCATCCAGTTCCGCTTTCTGCATCTCTTGCGGCACTCCCGCTTCGACCGTCGTGGCGTAGCCCGCCTCGGCCTGTTCGAATTCTCCTTTGCTCTGCTCCGCCGCTGCAGCGAGATCGGCATTCTCCAGAATCGCCAGGAGCTGTCCTTTGTGTACCTTACTACCACGTTGCACCAAGAATTCTTGAATCGTGGAGGTAATCTTTGGCGTGATCACCGACTGTTGCACCGGGTACACAACAGCCTGGGCCGACACGACCTCTGAGATCGCTCCCCGCTCCGGAGGTGCGGCCTCCACGGTGACGACCGGTTTCTTTTCTTTCTCATCCGCACCGCAACCTGCCGTTATCCCGGTTAAAACCAACGCGAGTGCGACGAGTAGCACACCGATCGGCGTGCTTGTCGCCCCGGCACCGTGCTCGCGAGCAAAATCCGCACGAAGCCTCATTGCGTTTTCAACACTCCGGTCAAGGTCTGCAAGGTCGCCAGCGCCACCTGATACCGCACCGCGCCATCCTGATAGGCCTCGTTCGCTTGCGCATTCACGGTCTGCGCATCGCTCACTTCCAGAATTGTCCCCTCCGAATTCTGATAACGCAGCACCGCCAATCGAAGGCTCTCGGCGGCCAATTCCACCGAGCGTTGCAGCCCAGCCAATTCGTTCAGCGAAGCGTCCGCCTCCGCGTAACGCGACTGAATATCCGCCAGCAATTTCCTTTGCGCCAAAGATAATTCCCGCTTGGCCTGTGCTTTTCGCAACTCCGCCTGGCGCACCCGGCTCTGCGTCGCGCCCCAATTCCAAATGGGAATGCTGACCGTCGCTACCGCCGACGATCCCAGGTTGTTCACTCCGTCGGTCTTCGTTGCAAAGCGCGCCGCGTCAATCCCATAAAAATAATCAACGCTCAGTGAAGGCAAGTACCCAGCCCGCTCGCCGTTCACTTCCGCATTCGACACCTGCACCGCCGCCAGTGCCGCTCGCACCTCCGGATTATTCCGCGCCGCTTGCTCCTGAAATTCCGGAAGCGGTGGAAGCGAAATGCTCCGGTGCAGATTATCGGTTAGTTCGAAATCGTCGCGTAGATTGGGAAACACGAGCACCGCAAAATCCAGCCGCGCTTTCACCAGCGCCAGTTGCGCCTCCCGCAATTGCCGCCGCCGGTCGTGCGCTAGCAACTCCGCCTTGATCTCGTCCGCGTGCGCTACCTCGCCGCCTTTTTCCAAATCCTGTGTCAACTTCAGGAATTTTTCCCCTTCATCGGCCGCTCGCGCCGCAGCTTCCAGTTTTTCTTTGGCGGCCTCCACATCGAAGTAGCTCTGCACCACGGTCACAACCAACCCGCGCGATGCAATCTCTGATCGGGCCCGAGCCACGGCGGCAGCCGCCGACGCCCGCCGGTAATTTATTACCGTCGCAACATCCAGAGACTCGTGCACATTTCCCTGGCTGATATATTCGTGCACTGCATTGTTGGCGATGAAGACGACCCCGACCGCCCCGCGGTTCGCTTGCGTATAAACTTCGCTGTTGTTGTAGGTCACGCCCGGGAGCAACCCATCGCGAGCCTGAACGCGATCTTCCTTGGCAATGCCGGCTTCTGTCTGCGCGGATTGATATTGCGGATCGTTGCGCCGGGCCCGTTCGATGGCCTCCTCCAGACCCAGCCGTTCCACATTCGCCTTCGCCCCGCTATCTGGCGCATTCGGCGGAGCACCTTGCTGGGCATGGCATGGCGCAGCGGTGACAAACACAGCGGCAAAAACGCACCCAGCCGATGCGATGAGAACGCCATGTTTCACCAAGCGATCGAAAGGCCAGTGCAGTTTTTCAGGCAGGCGCATAGCTCCAGTTCCGAGCCTATGCATTGGAAGTTAAACGGAAGATTAACTGCGGGAAATGGGCAAAAAGGCTGAAAAGACGCTACCGTTCGCGTCCGATCGCGTCAATTCCAGGCTGCCTTGGTGAGCCTCGGCGATCCACCGCGCAATCGACAATCCTAGTCCGGCGCCACCTTTGTCACCGTCCTCGCGAGACCTGGCGGCGTCCACGCGAAAAAATCGATCGAAGATGCGCGCTTGCAGTTCAGCGGGAATCCCAGCGCCGGTATCCGACACGGTCAACACGTAGCGACCACCGGCAACGCCGCACGACACCGTCACCTTTCCCCCGGGTGGCGTGTACTTGATGGCGTTGCCGACCAGGTTCATGACCATCCGCCCCAGCAGTCCCTCGTCACCAAAAAAAAGGCATTCCTCACAGGGCTCGGATACCAACGCGATCTCTTTCTCTAGCGCCAGCGCGCGTGCCGAACGGACCGCCTCCGGGACAAGTTCGTCCAGATAGAATTCACGCTTCACTAGCGGATGCTGGCCCGCATCGGCGCGCGCTAAGGTGAACAAGTCCTCCACGATTTGCGAGAGCCTGCCGGCTTCAGCCTTCACAATTGCCAGCGATTCCCGGTACTCGTCCTGCGACCGCGCCTCGCGCGACAACGACACTTCTGCTTCCCCTCGCAAAATGGCCACTGGCGTACGCAGCTCGTGCGACGCGTCCGCCATAAACCGGTGCTGCTGCTCGAACGAAGCGTCCAGCCGATTCAGCAACTCGTTGAACGACTTCGCCAAGTGCCCGAGCTCGTCGGTCTCGTTCCGAATTCTCAGCCGTTCGTGCAGATTTGAAGCGCTGATCTTCCCCGCTTGCGTGCTCATCGCCACCACCGGCGCCAAACTTTTCTTCGCCAGAAAATAGCCGCCTGCCGTCGCCAGGATCAGCGCGAAGGGTATGACGACGGCAAACATCCCAACGATTCCTTCAAACATTTCATGCTGCCGGTGCAGCGATTGCAAGACCACCAGTGTGAATTCATGGCTACCTACGGCGAACCGTCGCACCACGCCGCGATATCCGTCCCGCCCTCCCTTTACATTTCCAAACGCATGCGTACTTGGGCCCGCTCGTGCCACCCATGTTTGAAACGGCGCCGAGGTAAATAGGGCTCGACGGAATTCCCTTCGAACGCCGTCGTTATCGACAGAGTCTTCCGAGGTGATGACGATATTGTCGCTGGGGTCGAGGACCACAAAGGCGACGTCGCGAAACCGATGCTCTGCGATCGCTTCTTTCGCAGCCTGCACTAGTCCCGGCAAAGTAGTGTCGCTTTCCAGCTCCGCATCCACGGTGGTCAGGAACGCGTCCGCCTGTTCCGACAAATTGCTGTCCGTGCTTTGCAGCGCGTTGCGCGCCAGCAATAAATACATGGCACCGGCGAGCGCCAACAGCACCAAAACCAGCACCGCCGAATACCACAGTGTCAGCCGGACGCGCACGGAATCAAACACGGTCTTTGCCCGGCAATCCAGAGGATCTCGGCGGCGCACTTCGCGACGCGTACTGTTTTCCGCTTTCCGCGCGATTCGCTTCCGAAGCGTCACCCAGGATGTAGCCCGCCCCGCGTCGCGTCTGCAGCAAGGGTGTCGCGCGTCCCAAATCGATCTTCCGGCGCAGGCGATTCACATAGACCTCAATCAAATTGGAAAACGGATCGAATGTCTCCTCCCACACGTGCTCGGCAATCTCCGCGCGCCCCACCACGCGGCCCACGTTCCGCGCGAGGTATTCCAGCAGCGCATACTCCTTGGTGGTCATGGGAACATCCGCGCCAGCTCGCGAAACTGTCCGCGCGCCGGTATCCAGGAGCAGATCGGCCACCGCAATCCGAGCAGGCCGCAATTCACCAGAACGCCGCAAGAGTGCCCGCAAACGCGCCAGCAACTCGCGAAATTCAAAAGGTTTCGTAAGGTAATCGTCGGCGCCGAAATCGAGCCCGGCAATGCGGTCCTCGACGGCATCCTTCGCCGTAAGCATCAATATCGGAATCTTCTGTCCAGCCGTCCGCAATTCCCGGCACACCGCAAATCCATCCCGCCCGGGAATCATTACATCCAAAACCACCACATCGTAGGTATTGATCTCCGCCTGATACAAAGCGTCGTCGCCGTTCGCAGCGACATCCACGGCATAACCCTGCTCGCGCAAGCCCTTCGCCACAAATCGCGCAATCCGTGCGTCATCCTCCACCAGCAGCAATCTCATTCCCGCATCATAAGCCAACACCACCAAATCCCGCCCGGTTCTTTCCCCACAACCAGCCTACAATCCGGCAGTTTATCGTACCGCAGGACTCCCGCGCCGCAGCCTGCCCGGCGACACCACAACGCGCGCCGGAGTTTCTACGTCAGTCGATCTGGCCTCCGAGACCTACAACTTCACCGTCCCACCCGTCCTCCCGGCCTCATAAATCGCCATCATAATCCGCAAGTCCCGCAAGCCCTCTTCCCCCGGAGTCAACGCCTCTTTGTTCTCCATCACGCAACCCGACATATGATCCATCTCCGAAGCGAAATGATCGCGTACCGGCAACTGCACCTCTTCCAAAACATTCTTGCGATGCACGCGCATTCGCAATCCGCTGTAAATCGTCGCGGGCTCCAGCTCAAACCAACCATCGATCCCTATCACGCGATACCGGTTCTGCGAATCATACCCATAGCTCGAGGAGCAATTCGCGAGAATCCCGCTGGGAAATCGCAGCTGAAAATTGATCGTCTCTTCCACTTCCCTAAATCGCGGATCACCCGGCGTCGTGTAGGTCATCGCGGTCAATTCGGTCGGTTCTTCGCCCGTCAAATATCGCGACGCATTCAACGCATAAATGCCGATATCCATCAGCGATCCCCCGCCCGCGAGTTCCTTGTTGAGCCGCCACTGCTTGGGATCGCCAATGTTAAATCCGTGCTCGGAGACGATCACTTTCGTCGATCCCAGTTCGCCCGACCGCGCCATTCGAATCGCCTCCAGGTTGTAAGGTTCATACCTGCAGCGATACGCCACCATCAGTTTCCGATCGGCTTTTTTACCCGCATCGATCATCTGCTGACATTCCAGCGGCGTCCGCGCCATGGGTTTTTCGCTCAAGACATGCTTGCCCGCCTGCAACCCGCGGACGGTATATTCCGCGTGCATTCCATTCGGCAGCACGATATAAATCACGTCTACTTCGGCGTTGTCGCGAATTGAGTCATAGTTCCTATAGTTGTAGATGTTCTTCGGGTTGACACCATACCGAAGCGCCAGTTTGTTTGCCTTGTCCTGATGCCCGCTGACAAACGCTACCACACGCGACTTCTCACACTGCGCAAACGCCGGCAAAATCTGGTTGATCGCCAAGCTCCCCAATCCGACGACCGCCCAGCCCAGCTTCTTCCCAGGAGGGTCCGGTACGACCAACTGCGCCGGAGTCGCACCTCGAGCCAACGCCCCCGCCGCATTGGAGACCACCAACCCGCCGCCCACTCGCGTTAGAAATCCCCGCCGCGTCATCTCACTCGAATCCATCGCCATGTCAGTACCTTTCCGATCCCTCATGCCTGCCCTCGCCTATTCTGGACTTGTTCGCTTCGGTCGCGCCACGCACCCGAGCGCACTTTCGATTCCGGCTTTGTCATGCGTGATGCTCTGCGGCACTTTCAGCAAAAAGATGAATCCTGTCGGCGTCTTCTGGGCCCAATTCGTGGCCGTGCGATCGGCAGGACACACTTGGGTGAGTTCATCAAAAGCCTTGAGCCCAGCCAGATAAAACGATCCCGCCCAACCCGCCGCCGAAACCCTGACGTACCGACATAAGTGGCTCGCCCAACCCTGGGAAATTATAAGCCACGACAATCGTAATTCTGGATTCGGATCTGGAATTAAAGCTGGTCCGACAGGTCTTTGTCTTCGCTATAGAAGAGTTGGAATGGCCGAAAGACCGATTCGGTTTTGCAGCTCGGGCAGGACCGCTTTTCGCCTTCGGGAGCGAATTCAGGCCTCGGCAAGATTCGAAACGGGTCGCGAAGGGATCGCTCGATCATTTCGGTGCCGATTTCGCTGTGCGGGAATTTGTGGCTGCATTTTGGACAAGCTAGCATCCATCTTGGCATAGCTCCACACCGCCCCCAGCGTCTGCTAGTCTGATGCACCGCGGGCGAAAAGGACGGCTGCTGCGGATTAAATCTCGCGACCACGAGTGCTACGATGCAGACCTTGAAGAATGGATCGCTCCCGTTGCCTCAAGTCGCCGTATTGGCGAGCGAGACGAGCAGAATGGCGAGCAGATAGAAAAGGAACATAAAGCCCAGATAAGTCTTGGCCTGGCGATTGGCGCCCCTGAATTCCTTCCAAGCTAGCACGCCCCATAGAGCCGCGACCATGGGGGCCGACTGTCCGATGGCGTACGAAATAGCGACTCCAGAAAACCGTGCAGCCACCAAATTGAAGACCGTGCCGAGACCCCAGATGCAGCCTCCGATAAGACCGAGCAAGTGACCGGTCGTTGGCCCGCGGAAAAAATCCGCCAAATGGACCGGCTCACCGACCAGTGGCTTCTTCATGAAATAAATGTTCCAGATGAAGCATGAGAGCAGCGCACCGAGAGTCAGGAACACGCCGACGCTGTAAGGGCCGAGTGTGTTTCCTTGGGTCATGGACCGCGTCACGAACGGAGCCCAGAGTCCCATCAGCACGCCGGACACAATGCAGGTGATGATGCTCTTTTTTGAGGCCGATCGGTTCGTTTGGGCAAGGCTGCCGTAGGCTTTGCCGTCTAGAACCACCGCGATCACCGCGCAAACTACGCCCGCAGCAAGGATCCCGGGGCTGCCCTTGGGTTGCAGAATAAAGCTCGACACCACGCCCACAACGAGCGCAATGCCAATCGAAACCGGAAACGCGATTGCTAAGCCCGCCATGTCAATCCCGGCCACGAGCAACAGGTTGGCCAGATTGAACACCGCGCCGCCCACAAGCGTCGAGACGATGTTGGAGCTGTCCGCGGCCTGGACGTTATTCAGAAAACTGGCAGGATCGCCGGCCGTGCTACCCATAGTGAACGCCAGGATCACCGAGATCAGAAAAATCCCGACGGCGTAATCCCAATAAAATAGCTCGAAGCGATAATTCTTGACGCCTTTGTAGGTGTTGGCCCATGAGCCCCAGCACACCGCGCTGGTGATCATCATCAGCAGGGCCAAAGCAAAACTGTGTGGCACAAACATCGGGCTGGCTCTCCTTGTAAATGCAGGGAAAAAACGTCTCCGGGGACTGTGCCTAGAACGAAGATGCTTCTTCCGGACGCTGCGACTTGATGAGGGCGATCACCTCGTTGCGTTTTCCCATCGCCCGAGCGCCGACCTGCGTGCAGCAAATGGCCGCGCAGGCGTTGGCAAACAGACCGGCTTGCCGATGGTCCCAGTTCTGCAACAAAGCGTAGGAGAGGCCGCCCATGAAGGCGTCGCCCGCGCCGGTGCTGTCCACGACCTTCACTTTGAACGCGGGGACGTGAGCCATTTTCCCAGCGCTCGCAATGAGCGAGCCCTCGGCGCCCATGGTGACGGCGACGACCTTGGGGCCCAGTGCCAGCAATTTGGTTGCGATCTTTTCGTAGTCGGTTTCGCCCGTTATCTCGCGGGCGGCGGCTTTGCACGGTTTCAGGACGTCGACCAAGCGCAACGCCGCGATTAGATCCTTCTCGGTGCCGAGTTTCGCATGCGCAAAATAGCTGGGCGCGACATCGAGATCGAAGATGACCCGGACTCCCGCTTCGCGCGCCACTTCCATACCTGCCAGGATCGGTGGCAAAGGAAGCTGCGAGGCCTCGGTATGAAAATGCTTGGCTGTCTTGATTTGTTGCGCGAAGCGGCTGCGCACCTGCGCGGCGGAGAGTTTCCCATTAATATTCGGGAACATGTAAATGCAACGGTCGCCGTGCGCGTCGACGGGAATCCACGTGAAGGTCGACTTTTCGCCATTGACGACTTCAATCCCGGAGAGGTCGAGTCCATCTTCGGCAAAAGCCGCGGTGATCAGTTGCCCGCTTTCGTCATCGCCGATTAGCCCGAGCCAGCCCGCGCTCGCTCCCAGCCGGGCGACCTGCGTCAGATTGTTGCCGGTGACGCCGCCGGCGTGAATCTCCGTGCGATCGACATTGATCTTCTCGTCGGCCCCCAGCAAGCGAGGGACAATGGCGAAATAATCGATGCCGCAGCTTCCGATTCCGACGACTTGGGCGGCTTGGGGCATGTGTCTCCTCGCTCTTTACTTCAGATCGTTAAATTCGTTAGCCGGGAACAAACCAGATTTCGCCGATAGAACGCGCACTGCGACGGCATGCGGCTCATCCATTTCGAGGGTTAATGCTGCGCCAGCTTACCACAGGTTGAGGCGCCCTCCTTCCATCCAGCGGCAAGTACTGAGGGCAGGCGGGACGGGGCGAATCGGAAAGATTCGCTGTGTTAGTCTCCTGCGCGAATCGAAAGGCAGGATTCTCGTTGCAAGTTTTTCTGCCGAACAAGGTGCGAATCGGGCCACGGCACCGTTTGCTATTCGCTTGCCATGATCGACGACCCAGTCCTATGCAACGATTGGCATGTCGTGGCGCGATCCTCGGGTATGGCCACCTGCTAGGAACTGTGCCCGGTGCGGCTTCTCGGACGCGACCTTTTGCTTTGGTGCAGCAACGAAAGGCTCTGCGCGTGGCAGATTTTTATGCGTCCGCGGCGCGAAGCCTTCTGGCGGCCGTATCCAGGACGGTCGCCTCGCTTGCCCGTGCCACGGCGGGCATTACGACGCTTCCGGCCGATGCGTGCTAATTCCCGCGCATCCTTCGCAACCTCCGCCCGCGCGAGCCCGCCCAACTACGTACCGCGTCGCGGAACGCCATGGCTTGATTTGGGTCTGCCCGGGCACACCGAAGAACGAGATCCTAGTCTTCCCCGAAGCAGATGACCTTCGTTTCGAAAAGCAGAGGCCAGACCTTACGTCTTCAGGGCTCACGGTCCGCGTGTTATCGAGAATTTCCGTTTCCCAACGCCTGTTCAGAATTCGAAGCCGGTTTGACGCGCGCGAGTGATTTCGCTTGCCGTTGTGCGGGTGTTGACGGGTCCTGGCGCCGGTGTTAGATTTTCGTTTCTGCGCGAGAAAACCCATGGGCGTCGCCTGAACATTCCGAGGCAGAAACGCTGGCCCGTCGATCTTAGCCGACGCGAATTCCTCTTGCGATCTTGTCAGGGAGCCTCGCTGGCGTTTCTTCCCGCTGGTCTCGCCCTGCCTTACTTCGAACCCCTGGTTTCTCAAGAATCGCTTCCCCCCTCGAACGAATTTCACGTACATCCTCACTATCGAACGCCGAGAGACCTCGACGCCGTGCTGCGGAAGGTGGAGGCGGGTTTCGACGACTTCGTCACGGAAAAATATCACGATCGAGTCGCCGCGATTTTGCGAGCGTGGAGTTCCGAACTTCTGGAGTCGCCGCAGAAAACCGTCTCGCTACAAAAGGCGATGACCGAGAATTTTGCGGGAGTCTCGCCGAAGCCGAGTGCGTCGCAGCCCATCCGCAGCGGATCTATTTTGCGGGTCTCGCGGATGAACTTCTCGGAAAAAGCGCTTTTGGGAGGCGAAGCGTTTCTCAGCGAATGGCGTTCAGGCATGACTCGGTTTGCCAAGGTGATCACCGCGGAATTTCAAGTGACCAGCATCTGCGTCGAGTCTTCTCCACAAGCAGCGAACCAACTGGGCGTTTTGCTCAAAACACGGGTGCGTTTCGAATTGGTGGGTAGCGGGGCCGGCTTCTACCGCGAGCAACGCGTGGGCAATTGGGAACTCGATTGGGAACTGCTTGCTTCGGGCGACGTTCGATTGAGCAAGTGGCGGACGCTCGACGAAATGCGCGGCCATTCCCTGGCGCCGGTATTTGTGGACATTGCCGCGCAGACTTTCGTCGGCAATCCCTCTTATGCTTCGCAACTCATCCCCGGCATCGACTACTGGCGAACAATTCTCGACGGGGCTTGCGGCATCGATATTTACGGGCACAACGGAGTTTCATTTGCGGATATTGACGGGGACGGTTACGACGACCTCTACGTCTGCCAGCCGGCCGGGCTTCCGAATCGGCTTTTTCGAAACCGTGGGGATGGAACGTTCGAGGATATCACCGCGATCTCCGGGCTCGGCATCCTGGAAAATACGGCTTGCGCGTTGTTCGCGGATTTCGACAACGACGGACGGCAAGACGTAGTCGTGGTGCGGACCAGTGGTCCGCTGCTTTTCTTAAACGAAGGCGGAGGAAAATTCCGCGCAAAGCCCAACGCATTCCAATTCGCCAATCCTCCGCAAGGCGCATTTACCGGGGCGGCGATTGCCGATTACGACCGCGACGGCTGGCTGGACATCTATTTCTGCCTGTACATCTATTACCAGGGCACCGATCAATACCGCTACCCGTCGCCTTATTACGATGCGGAAAACGGCCCGCCAAATTTCATGATGCGCAACCACCGCGATGGTACCTTTCGCGACGTTACAAAAGAGTCTGGCCTCGATCGCAACAATACCCGCTTTAGTTTCTGCTGCGGGTGGGGCGATCACAACGGCGATCAATGGCCGGACCTTTACGTGGTCAACGATTTCGGGCGCAAGAATCTATACCGCAACAACGGCAACGGCACCTTCACGGACATCGCCGCAGACGCCGGCGTGGAGGACATCGGCGCGGGAATGAGCGTTTGCTGGCTGGACTACGACAATGACGGCAAGCAGGATTTGTACGTTGGGGACATGTGGACGGCCGCCGGCGTCCGCATCTCGGAGCAAGACATCTTTCAGAAAAATGCAAGCGAGGAAGCCCGGGCGCTTTATCGCAAGCACGCCATGGGCAATTCGATGTTTCGCAATCGCGGCAGCGGGCATTTCGAGGACGCCAGTTCTCGTGTCGGTACAGCAATGGGCCGCTGGGCTTGGTCCAGTGATGCGTTGGACTTCGATCACGACGGTTTCCCGGATCTCTACATTGCCAACGGCATGATTTCCGGAGCAACGCGGGAAGACTTGAACAGTTTTTTTTGGCGGCAAGTGGTTGCCAATTCACCGCAAGAATCCGGGCCGAACTATAACTACGACCAGGGTTGGAGTGCTATCAACGAACTGATTCGCTCCGACAGCACATGGAGCGGCTTCGAGCGCAACGTCTTTTACGCAAACAACCGGGACGGCACGTTTTCTGAGGTTTCTGGAATTGTAGGGTTGGACTTCATCGAAGACGGCAGGTCGTTCGCGCTGGCCGATTTCGATCACGACGGCAGAGTGGAAGTGATCTTGAAGAACCGCAACAGCCCGCAGTTGCGCGTCCTGAAAAACGTGGTGGCGGAACTAAGCCCGGTCATCGCCTTTCGGCTGACCGGCAAAAAGAGCAATCGCGACGCGATTGGCGCTTCGGTCACGGTCGAGAGCGAAGCCGGGCGCCAGACGCAGTGGTTGCAAGCGGGATCGGGGTTTCTGGTGCAGCACCACAAGGAATTGTTTTTCGGCTTGGGAGAAACACAAGGACCGGTGGCGGCTACGATTCGCTGGCCGAGTGGACTGGTGCAGAATCTGCGTGACCTACCGGTCAATCATCGCATTTGGGTGGAAGAAGGCTCGCCACCCTCGCGTACCGAACCCTTTAAGACCGCGACACCAGCCGCGGCAAGCGTACCCGTCGCCGGCACTTCGGAACTACAAGCGCTACCGGATTCCTTCGAAACCTGGCTGCTGGCACCGGTCGAGACCCCCGAATTTTCTGTTCCCGATCTGAGCGGACGAGTCGAGACACTCTCCGCGAGGCGCGGAAAGCTGGTGCTGCTCTATTTTTGGTCCGCAACTTCGCCGACTTGCAAAACAGAGCTGGCGGAATTCGATGAGATTAATGCCCAATGGGCGAAGGAAGGACTACAGTTGGTCACGGTGAACGCCGATGATCTTCCAGGCCCCGGCGGAGGCTCCGCACTAGCTCCCTATCGGCATCTTTCGTTCCCGGTTCTCGCTGGTGCTCCGGATCTAGTCGCTGTTTACAACATTCTCTATCGCTCCCTGTTTGACCGGCATCGCGATTTGAGTCTTCCAGCTTCTTTCCTGATTGATGAAAACGGTGCCATCGTCAAGATTTACCAGGGACCCATTAAGCGAGAAAACTTCGCAGAGGATCTCCGGCAAATTCCGCGAACCGTCTCGGAGCGCATGGCCAAAGCGTTGCCCTTTCCAGGAGTGAGTGAAACAACCGAGTTCGGGCGGAACCATCTCGCCTATGGATCCGTTTTCTTCGAGCGAGGTTACATGGAACAAGCCCAACACTTTTTCCGACTGGCGCTTCGAGACGATCCATCGGGCGCGGAGGCGTTCTACGGACTCGGAAGCGTCTATCTCGAACAACAGAAGGCCGCGGAGGCGCGTGAAAGTTTTGAAAGCGCGGTTCGACTGCAAGCCCACTATCCGGGCACGCTACCCAATGCATGGAACAACCTGGGAATCCTGGCAGCGCGGGAAGGACACACCGAGGACGCCATCCAGGATTTTCAAAGGGCGCTACAGATAGATCCCGAACACTTTGTTGCCCTGGAAAATCTTGGGAACGCCTACCGGCAGGGGAAGCGCTGGGAGGATGCGAAGGAAACGCTACAGAGAGCGCTTCGATTGAGTCCCGAAAATCCAGCGGCGAATTACGGGCTCGGTATGGTTTTTGCGCAGCTCGACGACACGCAAAAGGCATACGAGTATCTGCAGAGAGCTCTGGCCGCGCGTCCTGCTTACCCTGAAGCGCTGAATAACCTGGGCATTCTTTACCTGCGCACACGGCGGTGGGAGGAAGCTGAGAACAGTTTCAAAGAATCGATCCGCGTCGCTCCCTCGTTCGATCAGGCGTATCTGAATCTCGCCAGGCTCTACGCCCTCGACGGGGACGCCCAGAAAGCGCGCAACGTTCTACTCGAACTTCTGAAAGAGCACCCTGGTCATGTGCAAGGGCAAAGAGAATTAGAACAGTTGCCGCAATGAGTCCCGGGTGCGTCGCGGAATCTGGGGCATCTCACATCACTCCAACTAAGACTCGGAGCGACAAGGCCGATTCAAAAAAAACGGCCCACCGAAACTGCGGTGAGCCGGGTCAATTCCACTCAAGCCGTGCAATCCAAAGGATCTAGAACGTAAGCTTCAGGCCGAATTGCACCACACGCGGGTTGTTCACCGTCGAGTTCACGGAGCCAAACCCCGGGGCACTGATATCGTTGATCGGCATGCCGAACTGCGCGTGATTGAATAGGTTGAAGAACTCCGCCCGGAAATTCAGGCCCATGCCTTCCCGAGGCAACGCAAACTGTTTGATAACGGAGAAGTCGGTGTTGACGAAGCCAGGACCCGAAACCGGGACGCGATTGGCATCGCCCAGTTGACCTGCCGGCGGCGCAACAAAGCAAGAAGGGTTGATCCATTGGTTCTGGCTGTGGTTGGCCGCGTACAAGTTGCAACCAGAAACCTGATTCGGGCGGTTCCAGTCGTTTCCGTTGCCGCCGTTATTGAAGAAGACGTCCGACTGGTTATTGCTGTCGATCAGAGGGACCGGAAAACCCGAAGTGATTTTCTCGATGAGAGTTAATTGCCAGTTTCCTAGCAAAGTATTGGTAACACTGTTCCAATCGTTGCCGAACTTCTTGCCCCTACCGAGAGGCAAGTCGTAAATGATGCTGCCGGTGAAATTGTCATCCAGATTGATCTGCGACAATCCCCAATCTAGCGTCTCCCAATTGGGGAGCGGGAAATAGGGAGCACTCACCTCGGAGCCCAAACCGTCGGATAGGCCATTGTCATAAGTGCGCGAATAGGTGTAACTGAACAGCGCGTAAAGGCCGTATTTCGGCGTCTTGGTTTCGGCTTTAATCTGCAGGGAGTTGTAGCTGGTCCTGCCGATATCACCGAAAAGCAGGATGGAGTTTTCTACCGCATACGGAGGGATGTATGGGGACCCATCGGAGTTGCAACCGATGGTGTACGAACCTCCAGCCACGCAGGCACTCGGACCTGCGGTGTTGATGTCATTCCCGGCCAGCAGGATGTGACGGCCCCGCGAACCCGCATAGCCAGCGGTGAGCACAATGTTCCCTGGCAACTGGCGTTCCACGTTCACGTTGAACTGCTGGACCATGCCGAGATGGAAGTCTGTGGGTTGGGTAAAAAGTGTCCCGGAAAATGTCGAGAGCGTGGGCGGGCCGGTAAAGATTGGAAATCCGCTAGACATACTGATGGCGGAAGGCGTTTGCCCCAGCACGGTGGCGCAGTAGGACGTGGTAAAGGCACACCCGGCTCCGCCAAATCCATCGGACTCTGCGAAGAACGGCGGATTCTGCCACAGGCCTTGAGCGCCCATGCTCCAGGCCGAATCGTGATAAACGGCGTACCCGGCGCGGATGGCCGTCTTGTCGCTACCAAACAGCTTGTACGCCAAGCCGATTCGCGGCTCAAAGGCGGTCTTGTTCATCTGTATGCCTGCCGATGATCCCACGCCATTCTGATTGGCTATGAGAAGCTGGTTGGTCGCGGGAAGGTAGTCTGCCATGCGCCCGTCGACTTCCGAGATGGGCGTCGTGAGATCCCAGGCAAAGCCAAGATTGAGGGTCAAGTCTTTGGTGATTCTCCAATCATCCTGCACGAAGGGGCGGTAGATTTTCCAGCGGCGACCGGTGACCGGGCCGTTGAAGGTCTGATCGTGCTCGGCCAGGCCCAACAATCCCATCAGAACATCGGCCTCAGGATTACCAGGAACGCTTACGGTGGCGTTTGTAAAGCCGCTGAAATTGCCGGCCACTCCAGGGATCCAGAATCCATCCTGGAAGGCCTCGGCGCCAACGTTCATCTGATTCGCTCGAATGGCCATCCCTACCTTGATGTCATGCTTGCCGCGAATCAAGTCGAGGGAATCGCTGAAGGAGAAAACATTTGTTCCGCCCTGGAACGGAGTGTAGCCGCGATCGCCAAGGGACCAGTAGCCGCCCTCCATTAACGTCGAAACCAGCCCGCAGCTATATGCCCCTGCGGTGCAAGTCGAACCGCCCGGGGCGCAGCCCAGGTTCGCACCGGGGATGCCGCCAGGTACGATCGTAGAGGAGGCGCAGGTGCCGGTGCCCTGTGAAGTGATGTAGTCGAAGATTCGGTTGTAGCCGAAGCTCGCCTGGTTCACGGTAGTCGCGGAAAATACGTGAGTCTCGCCCAGGGCTACCTGGCGCGCATGATTGATAATTCCTTGATTGCTGCCGAAGGCGCTGGCCTCGGCAAAAGATCCGGGTCCGCCACCCCCAGGCACATAGGAAGTCGCTTGGTCGTAGCTGAAGCGAGCAAACGCGGTGTCGGCGCTCGAAAAGTTGTGATCCAAACGAATGTCAAACTTGGTTTCGTCGAGGCTGCGTACGGGTTCGTTAACGAAGTTGTATCCCGCAGTCGGGTTGTTGGCGTTTGGCGCGGGATAGAGATTGATCAAAGCCTGCCCGACATTGTTAATCAGGCCAGCCGGGATCTTGTTGCAGGGAGTCCCCGCCGCCTGGCTTCCATTGGCGGCCACCGGTAGAGGATTCCCCGTCGGATCGCACTGGAAATAGATATTCGGAGCCACCGCGGGGTTTGTCGACGCTCCGATCATATTCGGATTGACGATGACGAGGCCGGAAACGGGATTGCCAAACGGGTCGCTGCTGAAATCGCCGGTGCGCATGGCCTCTGAGGGAACTAACCCCGTATAGGTAATGCCATGGCGCTGATCCTTTTGTTCGCCGTCGAGGAAGAAGAAGGTTTTGCTCTTGCGAATCGGCCCCCCGAGGGACCCTCCATATTGGTTCAGATTAAATTTTTCCGGTGTGGTCGCAAAGAAACTCTTTGCATCCAGCGAAGTATTGCGCAGAAACTCGTATAGCGATCCGTGAAAATCGTTCGTGCCATTTTTCGTGGTCACCAGCACGGTGGGTCCCGCTCGAGTCCCGTATTCCGCAGAGTAGTTGTAAGTTAAAACTTTAAATTCTTGTATATCATCGATGGATGAAAAAATCCCGATTCCCCCGGAAGTCAATTCGTTGTTATCCACCCCGTCCAGAAGCCAATCCGTGCTGTTGGGACGAGATCCGCCGACCGATAGAGAAAACGATCCGCGCGCGGCAACTTCGCTGTCGGCGCCCTGGGTGAAGAAACTGTTGGGATTGGTCTCCTGCGTAGTGCCGGGCGTGAGGCTGGCGAGTTGGACGAAATCGCGTCCATTCAAAGGAAGCTGCGCTACTTGCTGAGAGGTGATGACCTGACCGAGCGATGGATTGGTGGTTTCCACCGCGACTGCGGTAGCGAGCACTTCTACCTGCGAAGCGACCGCCGCCGGCGAGAGCGAAAAATCCAGTACGAGCGACTCGTCCACCTGCAATCTCACGTCTCGCTGCTCGGTGGTCTGAAAGCCCTGAAACTCGACGTGCAGCGTGTAGTTCGCTACCGGCAGCAAAGGGATCAGGTAGTGACCGGTGTCATCGGTCTTCGCCTCGCGCGATTGCCCCGTGCCTTCCGAGATCGCCTTGACCGTCGCCCCCGCGATTACGCTTCCGGATTTGTCGGTAACCGTCCCGGAAAAACTCCCAGTGGCTTGACCGTACATGGTCGGAGGAATACAAAGCGCCGCCATACAGAAGATCGCGAAAAGAACAATTGTCTTGCTCATTGTCAACACCCCGCCCCAGTAGAAGGATTTCAGTTTCACGCCACACTCAGCACTCTTCGAGGAAATGCCAAGAAACGTTATCAGGCACGTTACTTCTGAGCGGCTTTCCTGTCAAGCCAGCCTCTGGCGCGCTGCTGCCAGCGCACTTCAAGAAGGTTCAAGAATTAGCACCAACCCAACATGCCGCCAATTTCGTGGGACATTCGGCAGTCCGGCCCGACCGAGATCCAGTTTAATCGATTATGCGAGTCACTGGCATCGCCTTCAGGCTAATCGAGTTGACCTTGCCTAGGCGGTCGAGAACGTGCCGCTAGCCGGGAGGATGAGGGCCCGCTAGAAACCCGCCATCGAGAGCCAGGGATTGGCCAGTCGCCATTGCCTTGCTTGAGTACTTGCCGGATTTCGTATTTCAGGCACAGCTAGGTTCCCTTAAGATTGATGTCGATAACCCGATCCTAGTCCTCCTCGGACTGTTCCCGGCAACCGGCTCACCGAGCGCACGCCGTCCGAGACTGATCCTAGCTCGATCAGTTATTGCAGCTTGGCGTACTCAGACTTGGCAGCGACGAGAATTGGAACATCAGGGTCGGCGTCTTTCCAGAGGGTGAAAAAATCTTGATATGCGGCCTTGGACTTGGGTGCGTCCCCAGCGAGGGCGTAAGAGCGCGCGAGTCCCAAGTGGGCCAGGGCGGCTATCGGTTCGTTAACGACGACGCCCTGCCAATCGATAATTTTCTGAAACTCAGCTGCAGCCTGGGCTCCTTGCCGCGCAGCAAGAAACGCTTCGCCGCGCACATACACCGGGTAGAGGTTCATCCAAAAAGTGCTGCCGCCGGGAATGCCAAGTTCGTAGGGCAGGGTGGCGGCAAGCGCCTCCTCGGCCTTAGCCCCATCGTTGCGCAGGATGAGGTCTATCTGGGCGCGAAGCGTTGGCAGGTAGTTGAACCGGACGACGGTGTCCTCGGGAAAGCGCTTCTGCAAATCATCGGCGAGAACTTGCGCGCCCGCTGAATCGCGGATCAATGCGAACGCAAGGGCCGCGGCGTACTGGGCGTCTCTCCCATTGGATTCAGCGAGCGTGCCATTGACTCGTTGACGCGCTTCCGAAGCGTTTCCGTAAAGCGCTTCCCACAGGGCGGCAGCGGATTCGCAGCCTGCGGCCATTTCGGTTTCACCGGCTCGTGCGGCAGAAGCCGCCGCCTGACCTGAGAGTTCGCGAGCAACTCTGAGTTTTCCGAAATAGGCCGCAGTTCCAGCTTCGAGATACAGCATGAGGTTTTCTTTTCCGGGCTTCCCAACCGACCACGAGACCTGCTCCGCCATGCCCGGAAGGTCTTTTTGCAGGAACGCAACCTCATAGAGCGCGGCGCGCAGGTCGGCCGAATCGAGATTTTTCGCCAAAGCTTGGTTGGCGGCGGCCCGGGATTCGTCGAGACGATTGAGATGTAAATAGGCAAGCACGAGATTGCCAAAATCTAAGCTGTCCGCGGGACTCAGCTGCATAGCCGCGCGATATTCCGCGAGCGATTTGTCATGCTGGCCTAAAGTCTGATAAATGACGCCGAGATTTGTGGACGGCACCGTCTCACGAGGATAGATCTGCGCCCAGAGTTCATAAGCCTGGCGGGCCTTCTCCAGGTCACCTGTGACGAAATCGTGATAGTGCGATTCGATATAAAACTTCTCCCATTCGCTCACGCGCGTACGGAGTTCGTAGGCCTTTTGGGTATCTTTAGAGGCGAGAATTTTTTCTCCGAGGTTGTGATACGTGGTGCCGAGAAGAGCATAGGCCATCGCAAAATTGGCATCGAGCTGGATGGCATGTTCGAACAGCGGCACCGCGGCGGTGAAGTCCGCCTGACCCTGCATGGTTTTCCGTCCAAGGCTGTACGCCTGCAGCGCTTCCAGAGACGAGGTGGTCGCCTGCTCGATCGGAGTATCGAGTTTCTGGACGGTCTTGAGCGACTCTCCCAGTTTTTCGCGGAGCTTGGTGGACGCTTCGCCGAGCGCCTTCAGCACGTTTTCCTTCCCGGCAGCCGTGACTTGTTCCTGAGCGAGGTAATCTCCGGTCTGGCAATTCACGGCGCTGACACCGATGACGTATTGACTGCCCATGCTGGAGATGCTGCCGGTCAAATACGCCTTGCTTCCTGCACGCTGGCAGAGGTCGCCAGCAATCGCGGGCGAAAGTTTGCCGTCAGGCGGCAGGCCCATGAGCCGCAAAGTTTGTTGGATGCGCTGCTCGGAGAGCAGGCTCAAGAACGGGGATTGCTGGAGCTGCGCGGCCAGACCCTGGCGGAGGGTATCGTCAAAGATGGGATCGCCAGTTTTGTTGGTGAAGTCCGAGAGTAGGACTGTGTCGGTCTGGCTCAATGCGGAAGCACGACGTGAGCTGTAAAGCCAGCCGGCAACAACCAGCAGAGCGATCAGCGCGGCCGCTCCAGGTGCGACGAACCTCCCATACGAGCGTTGCCCGTGAACCGTTGTGACCGGCGCTACGGGAGCGACTGCTTCGGGAGCGGAAGCGGACACCATGACCGAACCTGATTCCGAAAGCCGTTTCAGCTGCTGCAAATCCGAGCGCACCACGGCGGCGCTTGAGTAGCGGAGGTTTCTATCCTTATCCAGGCATTTGCTGATGATCTCTTCGAGCTGTGGCAGAATTTGCGGGTTGATCGATCGAACTGAGGTGGGAGCCCGCGTGAGAATGGCTTCGATGATCGCGCCGCCAGTTCTACCGCCGAATGCTTGCTGGCCGGTGGCCATTTCATAGAGCAGCAGACCTAACGCGAAGATGTCGGTGCGGCCATCGAGATCATCCCCGCGAACCTGCTCCGGCGACATGTATGCCGGTGTCCCGCTGATAATGCCGACGATCGACAAGGAATCCTGAGTTCCCTTGGATGCGGAATCGTCGGGATTTAAAGCCAACACGTCTTTCGCCACCAGCTTGGCCAAACCGAAATCCAGTAGTTTGACTTGCCCGCGTTTCGTGACGAAGACGTTGGAAGGTTTGATGTCTCTGTGGATGATGCCTTCGGTGTGGGCGACGTCGAGCGCATCTGCAATCTGAATCCCGATCTCGAGGATCTGTTCAAAGGGAAGTGGCTGGCCGTGAATGTGTTGGCGCAGTGTCTCGCCGTCGATGAATTCCATGGCGATGAACGGCCGGTGATCCTGTTCGCCAATGTCGTAGATGGTGCAGATGCCGGGATGGTTCAACGCGGACGCGGCGTGGGCTTCGCGGCGAAAACGTTCCAGCGCCTGCGAGTCCTGCACCATGTTATCAGGCAGAAATTTCAGCGCGACGGGGCGATCGAGACGCGTGTCGAGGGCTTTGTAGACCACACCCATTCCACCAGCACCGAGTTTCTCTACGACACGGAAGTGAGAGATGGTCTGGTCAATCATCGATGAGCCCGCGTTCGGGAGCGACGATCTGATTAAAGGGTTTGGTCGTTTGAAGCGGAATCTCCCGCCGGCTTCTGGCGCGGCACGTTCGGCGGCTTCGGAGCGCCCAGCATATTGAGAATGCGGGAGCCTTCGCCATAAACAGACAAGTCGGCTTGATGTTCGAGCTCGAATGTTACGTTCTTACTGCAGACGGAGCAGAATAGCGCACCGTAGGCGGCGCCGTCCTGTTGGACGAAAATGTTGTAGCGCATGACGCGCTCGCAACAGACCGGAATCCAAACATTAGAGCTTTGCACAGCAGTCAAGAGCCACCTACCTGGCAACGAGTGTCGCGGATTATACACTGAAAAACTGCTTGCCTGCGCGCAAACAACACTAAATCGAGACCTGCGGATCGCGTGGGTTATTGGCATTGCTGTGGATGCCTTATCAACTCCCACAACGAACCAACAGCTTGCTAGTTCATGCTTGGTTAGCGCGGCTATCGCACGCGCTAAGCGCTGATACGTCCTAATCCGACAGCACGGCCGAGTGACCGCTCCCGCGGCAAAATTCATTGTGTCCGGGGCAGGAGAAGCGTACGATGCGCAAACCGGAAGTGTAAATCGGAAGCCCAACTTAATCCTCGCGAGACGTGGAGGTATCGAGTGAAAACCTGCCTGCGTTTGAGTCTTGTTGTACTGATCTTGGCCTGCGGAATCGCCTCTGCCCAATCTGTGCTAAACAACGAGTCCATTACCAAGATGGTAAAGGCTGGCCTTGCGGACGATACGATCGTCGCGATGATCAAAAGCCAGCCGGGCGCGTATCGCGTAGACACCGATAGCGTCATCCAGCTGAAAAAAGACGGCGTATCCGACAAACTCATCGGTGCGATGATCGAGAAGAATTCGGGGCCTTCAACGCCAGCCGCTGTCCCGGCGCCAGTTGTGGTTGTTCCGATTGTCGACGAAATTGGCGTCTATTACAAAAACAAGGACGACAAGTGGATTGAGATATTGCCGGAGGTTGTAAATTGGAAAAGCGGTGGCGCGCTGAAAAGATTCGCTTCGCAGGGAATCGTGAAAGGCGATGTGAACGGCCATATCGAAGGCAAGAGCAGCAAAAACGCCTTGAACACGCCTCTGGATTTTCTGATTTACGTTCCGGAAGGCATCGCCATCACGGAATACCAACTGCTCCGGTTGCACGATAGCGGGAACTCCCGCGAGTTTAGATCCGTGACCGGCGGTGTCATTCACTCCTCCGGCGGTGCTCAACGGGACGAGGTCAATTTTGAAGGAAAGAAAATAGCGCCTCGCATGTATGAGATCGTACTCGGAAATGACGTGAAAACGGGTGACTTTGGATTTCTACCACCCGGCGCAACGAGCTCCTCGAACATGGCGAGTTCCGGAAAAATGTACACATTTCACGTGATTGAGTGAAATTCCGCTCGCCGAGTCTGTGCTGTGCGGCCCAACACTCTCCGGACTGGCAGTTGCCCAGCCTCTGGGTGGCCAGAGGGTTTCATCCGCTGACGGCGTCGCTGTCTTTCCATCGAAGAACAGCGCCGTTAAGGCTAGAACGATGTTTCCCCCAACGGCAACAACCACGTCGCGTTTTTTCATGGGGCCTCCGTTTGAGCACCTTATGGCCCGTAGCGAAACTGTGTCAAGAACCGCCAAGCATCGATTCTTTGATTTGGGTTCCTTCGGGATTTTCTCGTGTCGAATCCGTAGTCTCTGGCTCCTGGTAAGTATGCGGCGCGGCGCTCACATTCGCCTTGATCATCGCTCTTAGACGCTGAGACCCCCTGATTTATCGGGCGGACATTGGGATGGTCGCGCGATCTGTTCGAGCGCCATAATCCACGGTCCGAGCGGCGTCCGATGTCGACATCAGTGTCAATCTCCGAACACACTGTGCCCTGAGGAACATGGAGGCGATGTGGCCTGCTTACGGCAGCAATCCGAAGACCGCCACACTATTTGGCGTGCCCACGTAAACCTTGCCGTTAGTGACCACCGGCGTGATGTATTTGTTATCCGCGAACTGGTCGCGTGAATTGGCGGCCTGATTGGAGTTGTAAAGCTCGGTCGCAAGATTCGTGGCATTGAACGCGTGAAGAACCCCGGTAGTGTTGTTTTCGACCGCCCAGACAATTCCATTGGTCGCGCCGTTGGCGGAGATGGCGGGAGTCGCGCCGGGATATCCAAAATGGACCGTAGACTGCGATGATGGCGAGGTGGCCAGCATCGCGCTTGTCACCGGAAACGCCTTGAGGGCGTCTGTTACCGCGGCGAAGTAGACGGTGTTATTGAAGTAGCTGGGTTTCGACCACATGCCGTCCGCAAGCTGCCCAGTGATTTCCTGGTAGATGTTGTTGGCGGTCGAGTTGAATTTGCCCATGTTGTCACGATCGACGACGTAGATGTTTTGATCTTTTCCCGCGCCGACCGCCAAGTGCCGCGTTGTTCCGCTGACGGCCACGACATCGGGCAAAAGCAACGGCCCTCCCGAGCCGAAGTCTACGTCCCCGTTGGATTCCGCGACGGTGTTCACTGGCGTGAAGTAATCGAGCAGGGTCAGCGGCGCGGACGACGAAACCTTGGCGAAGCAATTGCCGCAATTCTGGTTCGCTGGAAATCCACTCGTGTTGAGCGTCGTGCCGAAGTCGCCGTTGCCCGCAATGAAATAGATATTTCCGGAGGCATCGGCGGCGGGCGCGGCACCCGACATCCAAATCCCGCCATCTTGGCCGTTGGGAACCAGGTTCAAGACGCTGGTTTGCGCCAGGGTATCGGCGCTGTACGCCATCACCCACGAACTGTATGGACCATCGTCGCAATGCGATCCCCACGTCGTGTAGATGGTACCGCCAACCTCGAGGAGTCCCGCACGCTCGTTGTACTGAGCGGGGTCGAAAGTAACTGTGCCGTTGCTGCTATTCGAGCCGGAGCCGGGATAAGTCGCGGTGATCACGATGGGTCCGCCAAAGAGTTCGTTTCCGGTAGTCAAATTCAATGCGTGGATGCGGTGCACGTAAGTTCCCGTCGAGGTTTTGGACACCGCAATGATGTAAATCGCATTGCGCGTTCTGTCGATCACCGGCGTCGAGGTGATGCCGATTTCCGGCGTGACCTGATTGCAATTGCGGTCGTCGCTAGAGGTTTCGCTCGCTTGCAACAGCGACTTCATCCAAAGGAAAGCAGTGGTCGATCCATTGACGCTGTCGGCGTCAAATGCAAAAACACTGTCATGCTCGGTGACGACGTACAGCACATTTTTGTTACCGAGATTGGGAATCGCCACGTTTGACAAATAAAGCGGCTGAGCATCCACCTTGCCGTCAACTGCGAATGAACCCAGTAGGCCAAATTTAGCTTCGCTTACATTGGCAGTCGTGAGCGTCGTTTCGTTAACGTTTTGGCCGCTCCGCAAGTTGTCGTAGTGATACGTGGTGACGTCGACGTTGGAACTGGCAGAGGGAGACGGTGAAGTGGAAGGGTTTACGGAAAGGGTCGCCACATTGCTGGTCACACTACTGGTGGAATTGCTGACAGTCACGTCGAACTTTGCCCCATTGTCGGAAGCGGCGGTGGCGGGAGTGGTATAGCTCGCGGATATCGCACCGGTAATATTTGCGGCATTCTTCTGCCATTGATACGCGATAGGAGGGGTTCCTGCAGCTACGACCGCGAACGTGGCCGTTTGGCCAGCGACAACAGCTTGGTTGACAGGCTGCGTTGTGATGGTCGCGGGCGTTGAACTAGAAGTGGAACTCGAGCTGCCGCCACAAGCAGCGAGCGAAATGCTGCCGAGCAGTGTCGCATAAAAAACGATCGATCGTAGCGTCTGTGAAGACACACACTTCCTCGGTTAAGTTCGATGCATGGAAAGTCGATTTGGCCGCGGCAGTGAAAGAGATTTGGCAGAAAGGCCTTTCGCGGCCCGAGATGGCGCGATTATTGGCCGCGATTTCAAACGCAGAAGTGATTCGAGGACACTCAAAGGTTCCTACGCGCCCGAGACAATAATCATTACTTCGGTGGCTTTGATGAGCGCCGCGACAGCGTACAGCGTCGGCGGTGATAACCGATGTGATGTGCTGCCCACCGACCGAGATCCTCACCTGCGCCATCAAGCCGCTCGTTTTGATTTCGACGATACGCCCCACGAGCTGGTTGCGGCCACTGATGCGGCGGAAGTTCAGGCGTCGTTCGCTCACTGGGAGGCGAGCGGTATGGATTCGTGCTTCCAGGCAAGGAAAAGGAAAAGCATTGAACCAATTTACCCATTCCTCCCTCGCTGAAACTTGCGGCGGCTCGTTTATTGATCGCGGATTGAGACCCCAATCAAATCTTACTCAACGAAACCCGAGATTGGCGATTAAACGAGGTTCGATCAAACCACATAAAAACGCATTGCCTTAATGTATCAATACGCGTTAAAGTCGCCCGGCGATAACTTCCCACTTCTAATTGGTCCGGGGATGACTACTTTGCGATCTTCTCGTGCTTTTCAAGAAAGGTGATCCATCGTGAAACGCTTTGACCGCTCGCAGATCCTCTTCCGGTACGGGAGGCGATGGAAACCTTTGACGCGCGCCGGCTACGTTCCAACGGCTGCCTCACTGCCGCTGGCCCAACCCTTCCTGCTGCTTTTGTGGCTTGTGATGGGGGCGTTCCCGGTGTGGGCCCAAACGGGAGCGAGCCTTTCCGGCGTGGTGACGAACCAAACCGGCGCAGCCCTTCCCGATGTCGCGGTGACAATCAAGAACGTCGATACAGGTGCAACGCGCACGACCGCAACCGACGGCGGGGGGCACTTTCAGGAGTCCGGCCTGCCTCCGGGGCGCTTCGAGATTCGAGCGGCAAAACACGGATTCGCCGATGAAACGCGCGCGGGAATCAGCTTGGCGGCTGGCCAGGACGCCACGGTCGACATTAAGATGCAGTCGAGCACCCCAGACGCCTGCGCGAGCGGCCACGAGTTCGCCACCACCGATTGCACGCTGACCTGGCACGGCATCACGCTGTACGGTGCGTATGACGTCGGCGTCGGCTGGGTCAGCCACGGCTTACCGGAAAACGGCTATAACTATGAGGGCGAATCTCTGGTGAACAGAAACGGCCATCAATCTCGATTCATCATCGCACCGAACAACCTACAGCAGACGGGCCTGGGCGTCAGGGGCAAGGAAGAGTTTCTGCCTGGCTGGTCCGTTGTGTTCAACGCTTCAACTGGCATCAATCCGCAGTCCGGCCTGCTCGCCAATGCGTCAGCCACCAACACCGCCAACAACGGCCTTCCCAGAAGCAGCTATTCGGAAGCCATCGACGGCGCGCGCGCGGGCCAACCCTTGAATGACGAATACTATGGCGGTATATCGTCCGCGCTTTTCGGCACGCTGACCTTCGGTCGTCAGCGCTCTCTCGGCACCGATGCGATGCTCCTTTACGATCCAGTCGGCGGCGGCTATGCCTTTTCGTACATCGGGTATAACGGCACGATGGCCGGCGGCGGCGACACCGAGGACAGCCGTTGGGACGACGCCCTGAAGTATCGCCTCACCTATGGCCCGGTCCATTTCGGCGCGATGTATAAATTCG
>Ga0182018_10000569_pt1 | contig 46802 bp, 40 predicted proteins | sample 812P2MmetaG_FD_120490 | JGI IMG/M metagenome (GOLD analysis project Ga0182018, IMG submission 120490) | Permafrost microbial communities from Stordalen Mire, Sweden - 812P2M metaG | ecosystem: Environmental > Terrestrial > Soil > Wetlands > Permafrost | place: Sweden: Stordalen | collected... | reverse complement strand
CGCCACGCTGGCGCGCTATGCGTGGCATGCGTGGTACCTTCTGCAGGGCCGCGGCGCGGCCGCCCGTTTTCGCGCCGAAGGACACGCCGGACCCAAAATGATCTGGTATATCCTGCGCGCTCACGCCGCGTTGCTGGCGCATGTGCCGCGGCTGTGGCGGCAGCGGCGCGAGATCCGCGGGCGCGCGCGCATCACGCCCGCCATCTTCCGCCACCTGCTGCGCAGCCACTCGATCAGTGCCAGAAAGGTGGCGGCGCTATGATCCGGGCGGACGGTCCCGATTCTCTGCTGGTGATCGTTCCGGCTTTCAACGAAGTGGGCGCCGTCGCGGAAGTGGTGCGCGCGGTGCACCGCAGCGTGCCCGGCGTCCCGGTGCTGGTGATCGACGATTGCTCGCTCGACGACACCATCGCGGCGGCGCGAATGGCGGGGGCCGAAGTGCTGCCGCTGCCGCATCACCTGGGCCTGGGCGGCTGCGTACAGGCGGGCTATAAACTGGCCTTCTCGCTGGGATTCCAGTACGTGATTCGGGTGGATGGCGACGGCCAGCACGACGCGCGCGACATCCCGCGAATCCTCGAACGGCTGAAGAGTACGGGCTGCGAAATGGTGATCGGCTCGCGCTTCGTCGAGGAAAACGGCTCGAGCACCGGCAAAGTCCGGTCGCTGGGCATCCGCTTTTTCCGGCTGGTGCTGCGTCCCATTTTGGGCAAGCCGGTGCACGACCCCACGTCGGGCTTCGTCGGTGTGAACCGCAACGCGCTCGGAGTCTTCAGCCGTAGCTTTCCGCTGGAGTATCCGGAAATCGAGGCCCTGGTGGTGCTGCAACGCCGCCGGTTCCGCTTCGAAGAAGTGCCCGTGAAGATGTTGCCGCGCCTCACGGGACGCTCTTCCATCACCGCCCGCGTGTCGCTTTATTACATCGCCCATGTGTTGCTGGGCGTTTTCGTGAATATCCTGAAATATGACCGCCGGTTTCATCGCGCCCAGGGAGCCCCGGCCAAACAAGGTGACCCCGGGCCCGGAGCCGGAGCGGGAGGATAGATGGACCGCCTGTTAAATGTGACCACCGTACTGAGCATTCTGCTGCTCGTCATGGTGCTGATCTCGGTGCGCCGCGCGCACATTCGCGTGGAGTATTCGGTGAGCTGGCTCCTCACCTGCGTGGCGATGTTGGTGCTTTCGCGCAGCCGGCCGGTGCTGGAGGTCATCACGCGCTGGAGCGGCGTGCCGGATACCCCGCTCACGCTGTTCCTCATCTCCGGCGCCCTGTTCCTGATCATGTTCTTCCGTTTTTCGATCATCATTTCGCACCTGCGCGACGACAATGTCGCTCTGGCGCAACGCGTGGCTATCCTGGAGTACCACATACACAGCCTGGAGAACCATGAAGAATAGGAAACGGGAAGTTCGCAAAGCGGGCGCGGCGCCGCCGGTGACTGCCGCAACAGCCGGCCGCTTGCATCCGCAATGGCACTACTTCGCGCTGGGTGTGTTGGCCGCGGCAATCGTAGTGCTGTGGGCCTACTCGCCCTCGATGAGCGGACCGTTTCTGTTCGACGACAATTTTCTCCCCTTCGCGATTTCGAACATCGCCACGCAGCCGCTCTCCGCGTTTCTCCACGGCCAGCGCCCGCTCCTCATGGCCACCTATTGGATGAGCGCCCGCCTTTCGCCGGACGATACGTGGTGGTATCACTTCTTGAACGTCATCATTCATTGCATCACTACCGGGCTGGTGTTTTTCATCGTCCGGCGCTTGCTGGTGTGGGCCAACCTGGGCGAGTCGCGGCGCGGTCTGCTGGCCGGCCTGGCGGCGGCGCTGTTCCTGCTGCATCCGGCACAGACCGAAGCGGTGGCCTACGTGGCGGGCCGTTCCGACGGGCTCAGCGCGATGCTGGCATTCTCCGCGTTCGCGGTCTTCCTGTATCGCCGGGAAAGCGCCATCGGTTGGACAACGGCGGCCGCGGTGCTGCTGCTCTTCGGCGCGGCGCTGACCTCCAAGGAAGACACTATCGCGCTGCCGGCACTTCTGTTGTTGACGGACTACTGGTGGAGTCCCGGCTCCGGGTGGGAAGGCATCCGGCGGAATTGGCGGATCTACGCCCCCATGGTGCTCGCCTCGGTGGGCGGCCTGGCCTTTTTCTGGCAACTGATCACCCACGCAAGCACCGCCGGATTCGGTCTCAAGGACTTCACCTGGTATCAGTATTTCTTCACCCAATGGCGGGCGATTTTCGTGTACCTGGGGATCTTCCTCTGGCCGGCAAACCTGACGCTCGACTGGGACTTCCCCATCTCGCACACCGTCCTGGAGCACGGCGCGATTGTCTGGCTGGTCATCCTGCTGGCGCTGATAGCGACCGCCTGGAAGCTCCGCCGCCGGTTCCCGCTGGCGAGCTATGGCTTCTTCGCTTTTCTGATTCTGCTGGCGCCCACATCGTCGATCCTGCCGATCAAGGATCCCGTGGCCGAGCGGCGCCTCTACTTCGCCATGCTCGGGCTGCTGCTGATTGTGGTCGACGTGTTGGCTCGCGTCAAAGTGGACCGCAAATCGTTGACGCCCGGCGGACTGGCGGTGCTGCTGCTGGCCGCGGTGGTGACGCATTCCCGCGCGGAAGTCTGGTCCGACCCGGTGGCGCTCTGGGAGGATACCGCGCGCAAATCCCCCAACGCCTGGCGGCCGCACTTTCAGTTGGGCTTCGCTTATTTCAGCGCCCAGCACTGCGACCTGGCGCTTCCGGAATTCGAGAAGACCGCCGCGCTGCACCCCAATGACGCCGACCTCCTGCTCGATTGGGGTCTCACTCTCGACTGCCTCAACCAGCCTGACCAGGCCCTCTATAAATTGCAGCAGTCCGCCGTTTTGCAACCCACCGCGCACGTCTATTCGCAGATCGGCATGGTCTACGGGAAGCTCGAAAAGTGGGCCGACGCGCTGACGGCACTGGCCACCGCCGAGAAGCTGGATCCCAATTTTCCCGATACCTATATCTACCGCGGCGTCGTGCATACCAAGACCAACCAGTTGTTGAATGCCGTCCAGGATTTTCGGCGCGCCCTGGAGATCGACCCCGCCAATTCGCGGGCACAGCAATTCCTTAAGGCGGTGGTGCAGCAACTGCGCGCCGGTTCTGTCAACAAATAAGATGCGCCCGCTGCGAATCGGCGTCAACGCTCTCTACCTCATTCCCGGGGGCGTGGGCGGCACCGAGATTTATCTGCGCGGATTGCTGACCGCGCTGGCGGAAATCGACGCGGCCAACCAGTACTTCGTATTCACCAACCGCGAAACCGGTCCCGACCTGACGCCCGCGCGCCCTAATTTCACGTCCGTGCCGCAGCCCATCCGCGCAGCCGCGCGCCCGGTCCGCATCCTGTGGGAGCAGACGGCGCTCCCGCTGGCCGCCGCGCGGCTGCGGTTGGACGTGCTGTTCAACCCCGGCTTCACCGCTCCGCTGTTCGCGGGGTGCCCGCGGGTCACCATGTTTCACGACTTGCAGCACATCCGCCACCCCGAATATTTCCGCTGGTTCGATCTGCCGTTCTGGAAACTGCTGCTTTTCGGGTCGGCGCATGTCTCCCGGATGCTGCTGACCAATTCCCCGGCGACCGCGAGCGATCTGCTGCGCCATTACAGGCTGCCCGAGAGCCGGGTCCGGGTGACGCCGTTGGGGGTGGACCCGGTCTTCTTCGAACTGGCGCGGCGCCGCCGTCCGGATCCCTTTCTGCTGGCGGTTTCCACCCTGCATCCGCACAAAAATCTGGACGGCCTGTTGCGGGCCTTCGCCGAATTCCATCGCGAGCGGCCGGAGTTCCGCCTGACGGTGTGCGGGCTGCACGGCTTCTTTACCGGCCCGCTGCATGAACTCCGCGCGAGCCTGGGTCTGAGCGGCGTGGTGGATTTTCCCGGCTGGATCCCGCGCGAAGAGCTACACGATCTCTACGCCCGCGCGTGGGCGTTCGTTTACCCCTCGCTGTTCGAAGGCTTCGGCATTCCGGTAGTAGAAGCGATGGCGGCGGCCGTGCCCACCGCATGTTCCGACATCGAGCCCATCGCCGGCATCGCGGGTGACGCCGTGTTGCGGTTCGATCCGCACGATCCCGCGGCGATGGTAGCAGCGTTGCGGCGTATCGTTACGGATGAAGCGTTGCGCCAGCGGTTGGCCGACGCAGGTCCGCGGCGGGCGGCGCAATTCTCCTGGAGGAAGACCGCGGAGGGAACTTTAGAAGCGCTGACGGACTGCGTCCGATGAGGGAGCGGACTCCTTGGCATAGGGGTGAAAAATGAGCACGCCAGCTTATGTAAGCTGGTGACGGGCAGCGGCTTACGGGAGTCATGTCCCCGAACGCCGTTTAACCGGCCAATCTCTGTCTATTTTTCGGGTGTGGCGAGCTTTTTGGCCTCGTTGACGATCTTGACGAGCCGGTTCGCGAGGCGGTAGAGAAGGCGGCGCGCCGAGGCCTCGACAACGCTCCGGCGGAACATTTCCAACTGGTGCTGGGTGGCCCGTAGCGAGTCGATTAGGCTGGCGAGGTCAGCGCGAAGTGGTGTGGTGGAGGACGGCACCCGAGGTGGTGGAACCAATATGTCTTGGTTGGGAATGCGCTAAGTGAAACTCTCGCTGGAGGTCCTGCTGGGTGATTTCCAGGTACTGCAAGGTCATGCGTGGGCTCTTGTGACCGAGTAACTTCACCACGGCGGGGAGGCTGACGCCGGCGCGGAGCATTTCACTGGCGTACGTGTGTCGAAATTGATGCGGGACGATGCGGGCTTTAATTCCGGCCGCGGTAGCGGCCTCTTGTAGGGCAGCACGGATTCTGCGAATCAGTCTACTTTGAAATCATCGTCCCGGTCGTCTTGCTGGTGGGCAATGTACTCGGCGATGATTTCATCCGTCACGTTCCCCGTGCTGCAACAAAAATATCCTCGCGCCCACATGTGCTGCCCCCAGTAGTGCTTCTTGATGTGCGGAAATTCCAGCATGGTCTTGTGCGCTGTCTTCCCCTTCAGCCATTGCAGCAGCCGGCTGATCGTCACCTGCGGCGGGATCGATACCAATAGATGCACGTGGTCCTTCGACACGTGTCATTTGAGATTCGGGCAGCACCAGATCGTCGCAATTTGGACCGGCCTTCACCCTCCCGGTAAAGACAGTCTCGAACGAAAAGAGAATACAGCTTTCAGTCGCCGGGCGCCATCCCACCACTCAACTTTGGCAGGTATATTGCCGTATCTCATTGCCCTGGAGTATGTGGACATGCCAGGACGCATTTTCATCCAAGTCTCAGAAAGACGGCAGCAACGCTCCGCTACTCCCGTGGTGTAGGTTTCGCAGAATTGCCACGCAACGTGGCCACTTTGTCGGCAATCAGCAAAAAGCCCTTATCGCGGGCTTCCTTTTCCAGTTCTCGCGTACAGGATTGAGAATCGAATTCGCATAAGGCGGATCGAATTTCGAGTTGATGCGGTACGCTACGCAATTTGTATGCTTCATTGAGGGCTGACTGGAGTTTGCTGCGTGCCCGTGCAAAGTTGCCTTGAGCGGCGCTCACGCGGGCGAGAGCGATGACGATAGACAATCGGCGGGCCGCACTCTCAATTCTTGGCAACAACTCGGACGCGCGGGTTGCCGAACTCAGAGCTTGCGACGTCTGCCCATTGGCAACGAGCGAGCGGGCAAGCAGAGCCTAGGCCAGGGCTTCCTGGTCAACTTCCTTCTCGATTCCGAACTGAGTTGCTGCGCCACTGGCATCAGCATCTGCAGCGGTGGGTCTGCTCTCCTGAAGCTCCAGTTCCGCGAACGCGAGTAGCGTTTCTGCAGCCAATCCCTTTTCGTTGAGCTTCAGACGCAACTTTAGCGCCTCGTCATATTTCGATCGAGCTCCATGATCTCGCCCTGCGCTAATCGTCGGCTGATCAAGCAGGGTGGTGAGGTTGTTGGTCGTCGGAAAAGGGATTTTCTGCGCTGCTGAGCCCGATAGATCATCGCCTTCGCCGAGAGCGGGTGCGGAATGTTCGGCCCGGCTTCGTTCAAACGCGCTAGCTTCCTGCGGCGACTTGGACGGTTTCTCGCCGGCCGTCGAAGTGCCATTCAAATTCAACGCCGTCAGAAGGAGTTTGGGGACACGAGCCGTTTACGTTAACGTTAGCGCTTGTTGGCTTCCGCCCCAGCCAAATCGGCTAGCCGCCCGATTTCGCCAGTTGCTTACGGAAATCTTCCAGGGCGCGCTCGATGATGCCGCGATTGCGCGGAACGGGCTTGCCCGCTTCCACCGGCGGGAACAGGGCGAGCGCTTTCTCCTCGGTCTCGACCGCCCGGCGGTAGTCGTGGGTCCCCGCGTAGGCCTGCGCCAGGACATGCAGGCACAGGGGATCTTGGCCCTTGCCCAACTCCACCGCCTTGGCGGCGTATGGAAGCGCGCCGGCCGGATCGCGGAGTTCCTCGGGGTCCACCGTGACGGCCAGCCAGGCGTAGTTGTAGATCTGGTCGCCGGTGGCGCCGGGGCGGTCGGCCACTCCCTTGGCGAGTTGCAGACCGCGTTGCGCCTGCGCACGCCCCTCTTGCGGATGGCCGGTGGCCAAGAGGATGCTGGCGACATCCGTGAGGATCTCCGATAGATTCTGCTGCCATACGATATTGCCGGAATCGGCGCGGCTCTGGATTTCGAGCAGATCCCCGGCCCTGCGATACCTGCTCAGCGCTTCCGGCAGGTTGTTCATTTCGTAGTAGTAGAGATCGGCCAGATTTTTCAGGGTGACCACGACATTGCCGCGGGCCTTATCGTTATTGGGGTCCGCGGCGAGGGCGGCGGAGTCGAGCTCGACCGCCCGTTGGAAGTCCGCCAGCGCGCCTTTCAGATTGCCCATGCTTTCTTTGGTGAATGCCAGCTTGTTCAACAAGGCCGTGACCAGGTTTCGGGCGCGCGTGCTATTAGGATCGGCTTGCAGAATGGAATCGGCTGTTTCGAGAGCGCTGGTATACTTCACCAGGGTATCGGCGATATCGGAGCGCCGTTCAAGGTCGGCCAGCTTCATGAGCTCGACGGCTTTTGCGCGGCGGACGCGGAGTAGGCTGGGGTTGCCGGGTTCCACATCCGGAACCAGGGAAAGAGCCTTCTGGTAGGCGGCCCGGGCTTCCTCGGTGCGTCCCAAATTGATGCCGCGCGCGCCACCCAGGATGTCGGCCTGGTCCTCGTAGGCGCGCGCCAGGTCGAGCCGCAGTTCCACATTCCGCGGCTCGGCGTCGGACTCCGCCTGGCGCAGCTTCATGGCCTCGTGGAAATGTTCCAGGCCGTCGGCCGCCTTCCCTTGGAACGCCAGAAGAAGGCCCAATCCCTCATCGCTTTGGGCCACTACCCGGCGGGCTCTGCGATCGGAGGGGTGGCGCGCCAATACGGATTGCGAGATGGCCAGCGCCTTGCGGTAGATGGCGATGGCTTCCAAGGGCTTGCCAAGGTTGGAGCCGGCGACGTTGCCCTCGACATCTCCGATCTTGTTGTAGCCTTCGGCGAGATCGAGTTCGAGAGAGGGATCGCCGCGCGAATCGGCAGCCAGGCGGTCCAGATATTCGGTGCCGGTCTTGGCTATGAGCGCGCGCGCGGGGGTACTGCCGGGGAGGTCCTGAATGGCATCGTGAACGTCGAACAGGAAGGTGTGGGCCAGGCGGCGGACGTCTTCAAAGCGGCGGGCGGCGACGCGCGACTCCCACAGCGTGGAGGCGAGGCCGGCGGCCAACGTCAGCAGCACCAGGGCAGCGGCGGCCACCCCCAGCTTATGACGCTGCAGGAATTTGCGCGTGACGTAGGCGGTGGTGTTGCGTTGCGCCAGCACGGGCTGGCCGGCCAGGTGGCGGCGGATATCTTCCGCCAACTGGTCCACGGAGCCGTATCGCTCCTGAGGATTCTTGCGGAGGGCCTTGAGGACGATGGCGTCGAGATCGCCGCGCAGGCGCCGGTGGAGCGATTGCGGATCGCCTTCGCGGCTTTGGCTGACCTTTTCGGGGGTGAGAGTTTCGGCGGGCGTTTCGTCATCGGCGGGCGTCTCGGTGACGCGTCGGATGACGGTGCTGGGGGGCTCCGCGTCCTGCTCGCACACCGACCGCACCCAGTCGGCCAGCGATCCGGAGGTGGCGCGATAGGGGCTGTGGCCGGTGAGCAGTTCGTACAGCACCACGCCCAGCGCATAGATGTCGGTGGCGGTAGTGACGGGCTCGCCGCGCAGTTGTTCGGGGCTGGCGTAGTCGGGCGTGAAGGCCCGTTGGCGGGTGAGTGCGGCTTGCGCGGAGATGCCCATGGCGGTGGGATCGAGCAGCTTGGCGATGCCGAAATCGAGCAGCATGGGCGAGCCTTCGGGGGTCACCAGGATGTTGGAGGGCTTCAGATCGCAGTGGACGACGAGGCTTTGGTGCGCGTGGTGGACGGCCACGCAGGTTTCGACGAAGAGCTGCAGCCGCTGGCTGATGCTGAGTTTGTGCTGGTCGCAGTAACGGTTGATGGGAATGCCATCCACGTAATCGACCACCAGGTAGGGCAGGCCGTCCTCGGTGGCGCCGCCGTCCACCAGGCGGACGATGTGCGGATGGTTGAGCGCGGCCAGGGTCTGGCGCTCGATCACGAAGCGGCGGACCACCTCGGGGTTGGCCATGCCGGGGCGGATGAGCTTGATGGCGACGCGCTGGCGGAACTGGTCTTCGCGCTCGGCCAGGTAGACTTCGCCCATGCCGCCTTCGCCGATTCGTTCGCCCAGGCGGTAGTGTCCGATCAAGCGGCCCTGATACGGAGAAGCGTTGCTATCCGGCACGATACGAGAATACTACAGGGATAGGCGTGCGAAAGCCCGATCTGACGGAAGATTTCAGGCTGGCGGGGAAAATGGCCTTTCGCTCGGTTGAAGACGCGCTTCGGACCATTGATTCCACTTGTGGCCGCTCGAGGCGTCTTCATCGCCGTTGGTGGGCCATTCCAGCCGCGGCAGTTTCGCCCGGCCTTCGCCGCTCAAGTCAAGAAAACCGCGGGGCGGGGCGGAGGGTGGACGAGCAAGTGGTTTGCCTGCTACGGGACGTGGCTGGCGAAAAAGTTGAAAAATCATGCGAACGCGTTTGTTGGGGGAGCGCGGAGGGCGGTGGCGTTCCCGATCCAGGGAGCTTCCCCCAAAAGTCCTGGGCCTTTGGCCTCACTTCCGCGGTTTGGGCGTTAGGCGTCAAAGTGGCGCCGGCAGATTCCCAAAGGCTACTTTCCAGAAAGCCGAAGATTAACGGCCAATGTTGTTAGTCAGGGGCTCGCGGTCAGCGCCGCAGAGCAGTATTCTTTTTTAGGCGTTTCCGGAAACTGGACACCCCCGGTCAGAGGCCACATGAGCGAAAAGTCGCCAAACCGTAGAGGTGCCCGCCGGACTGGAACGCCCCCCGAAACGGCCATCGGGGAGACGTCGCTATGCTCGCATTCTGTGGACACAGCATCATCTGGCGGGGGGAGCTTTGTCCGGCCTCAGGCCCCGATGATATACAGCCCTTCCAGCCAGAGTTCGTAACGGACCATCTGCCGCATTTCCTCATTCAGCGCGAGTACTTGAACCGTCGCACGTCCCACCGGCGTCAATCCGCGAATTTCGATGCCGAGCGGGATAAGCGTGGCGGCCTGAGCGGAAAAGTGTTCCAACCACAGGTGCTCGCGCGGATGAAAGAGCGCCGTGACAAGGCCGGTTGCTGGGTCGATTCCTGACAGGTTGGGTCCCTTTTTCAGGTTGCACGTCCAACAGGCAAATGCAAGGTTGTCCAGGCTTGTCGCCCCGCCATGTTGCTTGGCGATAATGTGTTCGATGTGGAATCCGCGGCGGAACGCCCCTTGCGGCCGGCGGCAGTACTCGCAACAATTGCGGGCGCGCTGCTGTACCGCGTCGGCCGGCCCACTCATGTCGGCTGCTGTAACGTCTGACGGGCCTTCGACTGCCAGTAGGCGAGGAGTTCATTGATATTGGCGTAAGCTTCCAGCTCAGTTTCTTCCTGGTCGGTCAGTTCACCATCGTTGGCCTTGACATTCAGCTCTTCAATACGGACCGTATCTTCCTCGGGGAAGTCGAGTGCCAGGATCCCTTCAGCCAGCGCCGCGGACATCCCACGCCGGGGCAGGTCGAACACCCTTAGCAATACTTCAACGTGCGGTTTCGGGCTAAATTTGAGCCTTGCCATCCCGTCTCCATTCTACGCCTGGCGAGAGCCTGAAATCCGGATGCCGTGCGTATGCCGCGCAGGAGTCCAGAAACGCCCTCCCGGAAGTTACAGCCGAACCCGGAGCCGAGACCGGATCGCGCCGAGCCGAAATCATCACGTTGGGCGCAGGCCTTATTTGAAAGCCTATGCCAGGCGGTCCGCGCCGCCAAACCCGCAGGATTCCGGCTTTGCGAAGAGCTTGCGGCATCCGGAAGTTGTTCGTGCGTCGGCCTTGGCCGCCCCCTCAGGCTCCGGCGGCCGGCGGAGCTTTTTCCACCGCCAGTAGATTGGCGAGAATGCGCGAGTGCGGCCCGGACGGCAGCAAGGTGAAGCGCGCAGTGCCTGCCAGAATGCGCTGCGTTTCCAGCACGTCGAAGAGCGCTTCCGACACCGCCGGTTCGCGGGCGATCTCCTGCAGCGCCAGTCCCAGCGTGGCCGGGCGAATCGCGGCGGCTTTGGCGAACTCGATGGCGGCTTCGCGCTCGGCGGAGCTGGTGATCACGCTCACCTGGTTGGCGCCCGCCTGGCGGATGGCGGAGGTCACCTGCCGCAAGCGGTTGACCACCTTCTCCTCAATCTGCTTGATCATGCCGGCGTCGCGAAAATGCACCTTGCGGATGTACACCGACCCAAGCTGGTACCCCCACGCCTGCGATTTACCGGTAACTTCGGCGCGCACCGTCTGGCTCATGGTGTGGCGCGTTTCGAGCATCTCCGCCAGTTTCATATTGCTCAAACAGCGGACCGTGGCGTTGCTCACGTTGGCGCGCAGCGAGCCGCGCGGATCGGTGTTCTTAAACAGGTAGGACACCGGATCGCTGATCCACATCTCGTACCAGATGCCGATCCCCATGGGCGCGCCTTCTTCCGAGTTCACCGGCTGGCTGCGCAGATACTCCTGGTCCAGCCGCAAATCCAGCACGTAACACTTGCCCAACAAGTTGACGACGAACGCCGAGGCTCCCAGTTTGCCAGGCAGAAAATAGAGCCCGGGCTCATCCAGAATGCCGACCACTTTTCCGAACAGCATGTAAACCCGCGCCGTGCGCTCCTGCACCACGGCATACATGCCGAAGATCCGGCTGAGGGCCAGAAGCACGGGTTCGGCGATAAACGCGCAGATCAACACAATCAGCGCGACCAAGAGGATGCTCACAACAGGTTGGTCCGTCATTTGCCGGCCTCCAGATAGATCTGTTGCGCTTTGTCATAGAGCGCCAGCCGGACATTGCGCAGGTAGGCGCCGAGTATATTGGGTCCGGTGCGGTGCAGCGCGCCCAGTTCGGCGGCCAGCGACTTTACCGGCTCCACTTCCGCCTGCGCGCGCAAGGTCTCAATCTCCACGGCGCGCCGCGATTGCACCACCCGCTGGTCGGCCGCGGCCTGCGCCAAGCTGATATCGCTGGACACTTGATTGTGGGCGGTGTTGATGGCCGCCAGGGCCGATTCCACTTCGGGCGGCGGGTCGATGCCGGTGATCAGCGAAGCGTCCAGAATCACGCCGTAGCGCGCCGGGGCCGACCGGCATTCGTTGTCCATATACTCGTTGAGGTCGCGCAGATTCTTGCGCAGGTCGTTGATGGAGATTCCCGTCATCTCGCTGCCGGCCAGGGGCACCACCGCGCCGGCGCCCTCGGCCGGGCCGGCAGGCTCCGGCTTGGCTTCGAAATTGGCGATGCGCTGGCGCAGCACGGAGACGAAGTAAGCCACCACGTGGACGAACGGCCGCTTGATGCCGAAGAGGTACGCGTAGAGGTTGGCTTCGCTCACGCGATACCGGATCTGGCCGGTGAGTCCGGTATTGAGCTGGTCCTTGGTGACGGCCTCCAGTCGGGTGCCCCCTTCGTTGGCGCCGGGGGTTTCCGGGTCGAGCGCCATGTTGACGGTCATGGTGGAAATGGAGACTTTGCGGATCTTCTCCCAGGGCATTTTGAAATACGGGCCGCCGGGTTGGATGACGCGCACTTGCGGGTAAGTGTAGCGGGGCTTCTCTTCGGCCCGAAGGGCTTCGGCGATGGGGTCGTCCAAAGTGGACTTGTCGCCCGCCGCGCGAACCGCACGGCCGAATCTGGTTTTGACCGCGCGCTCGTTCTGGTCCACGGTGTAAACGCCCATGAGGAGGATGCGCAGCACGAACCAGGCCAGCAATCCGAGCAGCGCTCCAATCAGAATTGGCATAGGAATCGGTAACTCCGGGGCAAGTATACCATTTCGGACATCGCAGTATGGTTACGAAGGCCGGCGGGCGTTCTCTAAAATAGTTCTTGACTCTGACGCAACGTCAGGGCCGATCCTCAAGGAGTGAGCGGAGGTTGTATGAACGGGGGGTACCGGGTGAGGGAATTCGCCGATCTGGCGGGCGTGACGGTGCGGGCGCTGCACCATTACGACCGGCTGGCGGTGCTGCGGCCCAAACGTACCGAAGCCGGATACCGTCTCTACAGCCTGCGCGATCTGGAACGTTTGGAGCAGATTGTAGCGCTGAAGTTTCTCGGTCTTCCCTTAAAGGAGATCAAGACTCTGCTCGACCGGGAGGCCCGCCGGCTCCCGGACGTATTACGCTCGCAGCGCCTGGCGCTGGAAGAGAAGCGGCGCAGCCTGGACCAGGCAATCCATGCCATCCAGGACGCCGAACGCGCGATCAAGTCCGGCAAGCCGGCCGGCGTTCATGTGCTAGCCAAAATCATTGAGGTGATCGAAATGCAAGAGAACATCGAGTTTACGAAGAAATATTACAGCGAAGAGGCGCAGGCCAAACTGGCCGAACGGCGTAAAGAATGGAAGCCTGAGATGCAGGCCGAAGCCACGCGCGCCTGGAGCGAGCTGTTCCGCGACGTAGAAGCGGCGCTGGACGAAGATCCCGCTTCGGAGAAGGCGCAGTCCCTCGTGGCGCGCTGGCGCAAACTGGTGGAAAGCTTCACGGGCGGAGATCCGGAAGTCTCTCGCGGCTTGGGCCAGGCTTGGGCCGACCGCGGGAATTGGTCCGGCGCCATGAAAGAACAGACGGGTTCGTTTGCCAACCCCAAGGTTTGGGAGTTCATCAAGAAGGCCATGGGAAGCAGTCAGGGGTAAGAGCCAGCCACGTGCTTCCGGGGAGCGGAGTGCCGCACGTTTACGAGTTCGGAGTCGCGACTAATCCCCACCCGTACCGGCGATTTCCGGAACGGCGACGGCCTCCGCCTCGGGCGCCCGGGTGCCGGCCGCGCCATGCCAGTTCGTGAAGCAGTCCTTCACCATGCGGAAAATCGGGCGGCGATGTTGCGCAATCACTTTCAGCCACCCCCAGGTTCCCTTCGGTGGAAAATAGATCCCGCGGAAGAAAATCCGTGCCACCAGATGGCTGATCTTATACGCGGCGGGCTCGTTCTCGATATAGTCGATCGCCCTGGTGGCCGCTCCGGCACTATAGGAGTTCAACCAGGCCTCGCGGACTTCCGCCTGCACCTCGGCGACGCTCATTTTCAACGGCGTGTGCGCCATTTGGAACGGCGCGAATTCGAGCCAGTGCTTCGGCCGGGTGAGACGCCCTTCCTTGAGCAGGCGATCGTACAAAGGAGTTGCCGGGAAGGGAGTGATCTGCCCAAAAACCGGCAGCCCCGGAGGCCACTTGCGGATCTGTTCCAGGGTGCGTTCCGCAACCCCGACGGTATCGTTATCGAGCCCGAAGATGAACGACGTGATGGCGTAGACGTGCCGGCGCGCGAGCCGTTCCAGTACTTGCGAATACTCGCCGGGCTTATTGAAGCTCTTGTTGACGCTGGCCAGATTCGCCGGGTCGAGCGATTCCATGCCGATGAAAATCCACTTGCCGCCCGATTCCGCGATCAGGTCCACCAATTCCTCGTCGCGCAGCAGATTGGCGCTGATCTGGGCCACCCAGTTGAGTTGCGCCCCGGCGGCGATGATGTCGCGCAGCAACGACTTGGTCCGCTTCACGTTGATGGCGAAGTTGTCGTCGACAAAGAACACCGCGATCTTGCCGAGCGTGCCCGCCGCCCGCGCCTTCAGCCGCAGCAACTCCTCCACGATGCTCTGGTTGGAGCGGAAGCGGATGGAGTCGCCGAAAAACCCGGTGACGGTGCAGAATTCGCAGCCGTAAGGGCAGCCTCGTCCGCTCTCGATGGGAATGATGTGGAACGTCTCCCACTCCCAGTGGTAGTGCCGCATGACTTTTTGGAGGGCCGTGGGGATGCGGTTGAACTGATTGATATCGAGCGATTCCCACGGGATGGCGGGATAGTCCTGGAGACTCGGCTTCTTGTCCTGCCCGAATGCATCCACCGGCTCATAGACCTCTTGGAGAGCGCCTCGGGCGGCATCTTCCACAATCCGCGGCCACGTCTCATCGGCTTCGCCCAGGGCGATCGCATCGGCATGGCGCGGGCCGCCGTCGCGTCCCAGCGCTTCGCCGGGAACCTCGGTCACATGCGGTCCGCCCATCACCACGCGCACGCCGGCGGCGCGGATGGCGTCCGCCACGCGGTACGCCTTGGCGATCATGCGGGTCATCGCGCCAATCCCCACCAGCCCGATCCGGTTGTCGAGGACGTACTGCACCAGTTCGGCATCGGTCAGGGGCTGGGTGTTGCCATCGATCAGCAGCACCTGATGCCTCGGCGGGGTGAGCGATTGCAACAGAAACATCCAAAGGTGCGGCATGAAATTCTGCGTCACGCCATTGTCCGGGCAATAGAGGAGGATCTTCATCGGGGCGCCAACCGCGGCTTCGGCCCGCGCACGGGCGGTTCGGTCAATCGGCTGCATCGTCGCTTCGTCTGCTTTCCACACTTCTACTGGGAAGATTCCTGGGAAACCGGGAAGCGATTAGCGAAGCCCCTGGTCCGACCTTCGCCGGGCCGCCATGCTAGCCTTTAGAACCGCTCTTGCCCGATCTTGAGCCTGTCCGTAGGAAGGCGCCAGCCCGTGATCTCCATGGTCGGTAGACCAGTAGAATTCATCACGGTGGTCCTTTTCGTAGACGGTGTACTGCGCCTGATTTCCCGCGGCATCGATGAATGTAAACGACTGGCTCACGCTCGGTTCCTTCCGGATCCGCACTCCCGCGACCGGCCACCAGGATTGCATCCCGAACTAGAGGGCACCGACAGCAGCGGTTTAGGTTGGCCCAAGTATAGCAGCTAGCCGCGGGGAAGTCTGCTAAGGTTGAGGTGAGCTGCGCAGTCCCGCCAAAGACCGCCGGAAGCCAGCTTGCGGCGCCAGATCCGGAACGAGGTCGTCTTCATGCAGAGGTTCGTAGCGGAACTCAGTAGCGCAATCGAAAAGGTGGAATTTGAAAAATCCTGGAACGGCGATCCGGAGCGCGGCGCGGAACCGAAGGTGGAATTCGCCTTCTCCGGGCGGAGGGTTTCCGCAGTCGTCCATTCCGATATCGCGCACCAATGGCCCATGGCCAATTTCCACCGGACATTCAGCGCCGCCATCCGGCGCCTGAACGGTCTCTGCAATGTCCGCTGGCTTTGAGTCCGAGGCGGCCGGGTGTGCGACATCGAGAGGGCAGTTCGCCCTGCTTCCTTGGATTGCCCCTCTTCTCTGAGTGTTCAGATACACTCGGAATAGAGGCCCCAACGCAGGCCGGGATAGTTAATTGCCACTGTGTGTCGCGCACCCGCGGCACCCGCGGCGGCCGAGGCGGCCAGCCTGCTTGACAAGCAGCCGGAATTAGCCTACCCTACCTACTGACTGAGCATTCCCGCCCAATCTACAGTGGATCTGAACTAAGTCGGGTCCCCTGGGTTCCCTTTCTTAGCCTAAGCTGCTTCGGGAAGGGCAACTATGTCACCCAACGCCATCTCCATTGTTTCAATAATCAGTGTCGTCTTGTGGGTCCTGATGACTGCCTCGGCGGAGTATTTGAGGCGCTGGACCGCCTGGACGGCAGAAGTGCTGCCGGCCGATCCGTTGCGCCTCCAATTCGGCCGCGAATGGCGCGAAGAGTTCTACTACTGAGCGAAGCCGGACCATATATGGCATTTCAACCGGGGGCAATTCTGGTGGAAGACGGCACGAACCTGCCGGGCGCGATGTCGCTCCAGCCAAGCGCGTTTTCGCACAGTTGGCGCTCCGTGCCGGACGCCGGAGGTGCGGGCCTCGATGCGCAACTCGGCAAAGCCGGCTGGACTTTCTTCTACATGGCCGGAGCGATTCGGAAGCACGCCTTCGGCTTCGATGAGGACAAGAGAGTACGCACGGCGGTAAGTCGTGTGATTCAGGACGTGCAATCGGAGCAGTGCAATTGCCTGGAGATCACCGGCATCGCAACCAAAGCCTTTCTGGGCATACCTTACGTCAGCATCACCGCGCACGCGCGCCATATTCAGGATGGAACTCAGTTTCGAGGCCGCTGATGCGGGGCCCTCACCGGCAGGGGAAACGAAACCGTGCCTTTTGAGAACCACGGCAACCGTTCCTTCAACCAAGTCTCTATCGGCAAGAACGCGCCGGCGGCGTCGGGTGTCTACGGACTTTCGAATTCCCGCCAGTGGCTTTACGTGGGAGAGACCGCCGACATCCAGGCAGAGTTGCTCAGGCACCTCCGTCAGTCGGCCGCGTTCCTGAGGGGCCACAATCCTTCCGGCTTCACCTTCGAGCTGAGTTCCGCGGAGAGCCGCATTGCACGGCAGAACCAACTCGTTTCCGAACTTGAGCCTATCGGAAACCGGCCAGACTAGCGGAGGCCCCGCCTCTTGATCTCGAAAGTGCAGTCACGTGTTGCGGCCCTCCGGCGGTCGGAGGACGCGAAAAAATCCGTCGGCGGGCGACGCTGCCGGCTCATCCCGATGTTTTTTTCGCAGCTTCTCCAAGGGACTAAGGGAGCCGAGGGCCGCAACACGGAGACTTAACGTTGCGATCGGGTCCCAGTTAGCGATCGGTTTCTATCATCCGTCCCAACTAAAACGTGCGGTCCAGCACTTTCAGGCCGGGGCTGCATCCCTGCGAACGCGCCCCACAATTTCGCGGCGCCGTTGTTTTCCCGAGCCTACCAGCGCTTCCGGCCAAAGCCGCCGCCGCCGCCCGAGCGCTCGGCCTTGGGACGGGCTTCGTTGACATTCAAGGTTCGACCGTCGAAATCGGTGCCATTCAGCGCGGCGATCGCCTTATCGCCCTCGGCGTCGTTGTCCATTTCAACGAATCCAAAGCCTCTGGCCTGACCGGTATCGCGATCCGTGACAATGTTGGCGCGCCCAACCGCACCGTAAGCTGTAAATAGCGACCGGAGCGAATCTTCCGTCGCGCCAAAGCTGAGATTGCCTACAAAGATGTTCTTCATCCTCTTGAATCCTTTCGTGATTTGAAGAAGGCTAATTACGAGGGGGACGAGATTTAGCAGGTGCTGCCAGCAGGTCGGCCTTGAATCGGCGGAGCATCAAATCCAGGCCTAAAGTGTAGCACGTATGCTACACTGAATATACAGTCCATCTCATTCCAGGCCCCAGCAACGGATTTACCCCGGCGCCCTAAAGGCTCGGGAGCACATCGGCTGAAAAGGAATAAACGGTATTTCTATGCTCTATGACAGCACAAAAGTCCTTTTGCGCGGCATCCTCTGGTCGCTGCAGTCCACTGGCAAAGTCGGCTGGGAAGATCAGGTAGAGTTAGGCAGTGAATGCCTGTATGAGATTCACCAGATGGCCCGCCCAAAGTACCAGGCTTACCGGACCGATCCTTCCAGCAAAGGGACTGTCCTGGTGCCGGTTTACGAAAGGGCGGCTCGGGCCATACCGCACGTGAAGTCCATGGTTCGGGCGATCCGGCGTAAAGATCAGGCTACCGCGGTCGAAAGCGGCAGAGCCGCTCTGGCGGAGATGTGAAGCTTATGGGGTTGTTGGCGGCAGTGCGGACGCAAAGCACTGCAAGGAGTCGCCGGTGAACAATAAACGCAGGGTCACGGAAACGTTCAACGCGAAGATGGTAGCGTCGCGCAGGCTCGAGAGGTTCGCCGCGGGTGAATTATTGATGCTGGTCGAGTGCTCCGATTCGCCGGGCCACTCAAGGTTCATGCGGATCAACGGTCTCCGGCCCAACCGGGGGGTGGAGTGCCAGTATCTCATCGAATCGGATGAGTTGAACCAAAAGACTGAAATTACCCGCTAGCGCGCGGCGGACTATTTAATCGTTGAATCGTCCGCCGGTTCGTGCAATCATATAGTTGTAGTTTGACAGTTCCGCTGATTCAGGCCTCTCGCATAGTCCGGACCAACCGCCCTATCCTGCCCGCGATTCGCTGCTCTGCAAATTCCAGAAAAGAGACTTAAGTGAAAAATATTTTTGTAGGAAACCTCAGCTTCGGGGCCACCGAAGATGCGGTTCGATCCATGTTTGAGGCTTATGGTACGGTTGACCGTGTGAACGTCGTAACAGACCGCGAAACGGGACGTGCCAGGGGCTTCGGATTTGTGGAAATGAATGTTGACGCCGAAGCCGAACGCGCCATTGCCGCCCTGAACGGCAGAGACCTCGACGGCCGCGCGTTGAACATCAACGAAGCCAAGCCGAAAGAACAGCGTAGCGGCGGCGGGGGTGGCTTCCGCGGGAACAGCGGCGGCGGCGGACGACAGAACAGCCGCTGGTAAGCGGGCCGATCAAATCGAGGGGCGGCGTTTGTACATGCCGCCCCTTTTCATTTTTTTATTCTTTATTTTTGTCGCCGCGCTGTCAGGTTCCCGTACGGGGAATGTCTCCGGCGGCAGAAAGCTCATCGTGCTCCCAAGGCACTCCGCTGCCTAACCTCACCAATTATGACCAGCTATAATCCTAAAAACGGCGGTTGAGACGCCGCCGGAATAGTCTTCTCCTTCAGCCGCAAGTGTTTGCAGCGAAGGCAGTTGTCACCCATTGGGTGAACTGCGCGGCAGTTGAAACTCCAGACAACCCGCAGTACGGTCGGCAAGTCCGCGACCTGCAACTGCCGTTTTTCGGATAATAGCTAAACTAGGGAGCGGTTTGCCGCTGCCGAACCGCAAAATCCCCAAAGCGGGTAAGCACTCCGCCGCGTCTCTTTTTAGCCTATTAAGGTCCAATTGTAATAAAATGAAGCTGCGCCTCGGCCGGCGAGAGCCCGGCCGGCGCGACGGAGACGACAATCGCCATGAAGAAGATGAGGCGTCACCTGATGTTTGCGGCAATCTGCGCGGGGCTTCTGGCAGGTTGTGCCGGCATGGCTTACGGCCAGCCGGAAGTGATGGCGTGGGGCAACCTGACCGGCATCCGCGTCGACGGACACCTGTTTGAACTCAACAGCAGTATGTGTATCGTGCAGCCGGATTGGGCGGGTGTCTTCACCACCGGCAGGGAGAAACAGACCAACGCATATTCCCGCAATGGCAAGACCGAAACCGTCACGGTCCAAATGCGCGCGCCGCGCGAGTTCCGCGACGCCGACGGAAATGGCTGGGCAGTGAACGGCAAAGAGGTGGTGGAAGATACCGGCGCCGGCACAGCCAAGGTGGACATCCAGTTCGACTCCTCGCAGGAGTCCAATATCGCCGGGGCCTATTGGTGCCTGCAACTGCCCGCCGCGGTCTATTCCGGCGGCAATGTGCAGATCGTCGGAGCGGTGAACCCCGCCGCCGGGAGAGTCTCGCTGGCGCCCGGCCTCAAGGACCAGAACGAATACGTGCGCGCCACCGCGAAGGGCTTGCATTTCACCTCGGGCCGCCGCGAAATCGAAGTGATGTTCAGCGAACCCACCCAGGTCCTCATCCGCGACGACCGCCGTAAGGGCAACTACGATATCCAGGTGCTGATGGCGGTTCTCGCGGGCAAGGCGGCTGCCGGCCAGACGGCCACCAAGAGTTTCGCGGTGAAAGTTGCCGGCGATATCGACCGGAATCCCGTCACGGTGGCGTTGGACGCGTCCCATCCGGGCCAGCTTTTCGATGGCATGGGCGGCAACTTCCGGCTACAGAACGCCAATGCCGACCCCGGCATCATCGACTACAACCTGAAAAACCTCCGTGTCGCCTGGGGACGTGTGGAGGTGCCGTGGAGTACCTGGCAGCCCGATGAAGCGGTCGATCCGCTGGCGGCGGCGCGCGCTGGAAACGTGGATCGGCGGATTCAACAGGCCATGGAGATGGCTCAGCGGCTCGCGCAAAAAGGCATGCCGGTAATCGTGAGCGCTTGGGCCGCGCCGGCCTGGGCGGTGCTGGGCATGGGTGGGCGCGGATTCGGCGGTGGCGGCGGTCGAGGCGGCGCGGCGGCTGGCGGGCAGCCTCCCACAGCCGGTCGCGGTGGAGCGCAGCCGGCCGGCGCAGCACCCGGTGCGCCGCCCAACGCGGCAGGACGGGGCGGAGCGGCGGGACGAGGTGGCGCCGCCATGGCGCAACCCGAAGGCCAGCGCGGTAATCCTCTCAATCCCGAGAAGATGAACCACATCAAGGAATCCATCGCCAATTACCTGGTCTATCTCAAGGAGAAGTACGGGGTGGAGGCGGCGATGTTCACGTTCAACGAATCCGACCTCGGCATCAACGTCCGGCAGACGGGCCGCGAGCATGCCGAGATGATCAAGACCTTCGGCGCGTATTTTGCCTCCCGGGGCCTGGCCACCAAGTTGGCGCTGGGCGATACCTCCGACGCGACGCCGGTCGATTTCATCCAGCCCGCCCTGCACGATCCGGAAGCGGCCAAATATATCGCCGCGGTGGACTTCCATTCCTGGCGCGGTTGCACGGATGAAATCCTGGCACAATGGCGCGATGCCGCCCGGCAATTGAACGTGCCGTTGCTGGTGGCCGAGGGCAGCACCGACGCCGCCGCCTACCGATACGCGCAGATCTTCGGCGAGCAATCTTTTGCGCTTTATGAGATCAACCTTTATATACGGATCCTGGCCGTCGCTCAGCCGCGATCCATTCTGCAATGGCAATTGACGTCGGACTATTCGCTCCTGGCCGGCGGCGGGGCGTTCGGTGACAACGGTCCGATCCGGCCGACGCGGCGCTTCTGGAATTTCAAGCAATTAGCGTCGACTCCCGAGCGGTCGTTTTCGTTGCCGGTGACCTGCACCGGTCCCAACCTCACGTGCGCCGGTTTCGGCAACATCGCCGAAGGGATCTATACCGTGCACATGGTGAACAACGGCGCCGCCCGCCAGGCGACGCTTACCGGCCTGCCGGCTAACGTGAAAGAGTTGCGCGTTTGGGTCACTGACAGCCAGCGCGGCATGGAGGAGGCCGCACGCGTTCCGGTGGCCGGCGGCAAGGCGGATCTCAAACTCGAAGCCACCAGTTACACCACGGCGATCGGCGTTCCTTAGGGCTTTCGGCGCCCGGGACCGGAGCGCGGCCCCGCCCACTCTCCAGGAACCTCAACGCAGGTTGATGGTGCGAAGCCGGGCAGGCTCAAGCAGCATGGCCCGGGGCCATGCTGATATAGCTTGCCCGTTTCGCTTGTGAACAAAATATCGCGATGCTCGGATGGGCAGGCGGCACCGACTGCCAACGGATTGTTTCACCCGAAAAACGGCAGTTGACCCTCAGCACGGTCGGCAAGTCCGCGACCTGTCTGGAGTTTCAACTGCCGCGCAGTTCACCCAATGGGCGACAACTGCCTTTGCTGCAAACACTTGCGGCTGAAGGAGAAAACTATTCCGGCGGCGTCTCAACCGCCGTTTTTGGGTTCACCGCTTCTGAAGGAGCGGATGCAACCTTACTGTCCAACGCCCCCGCGGCCGCCACCCGGACCAATGCCACTGCCACCCATACCGGGACCGGCGGGGCTCGCTCCAGGGGTGCTTGTTCCGCCGCCCGCACCCATCGGCTGTTGCGGTGTCCCCACCGTGCCGCTCACGGGGTTCGGCGGCGCGCGGTACTTGCTCTGGTCGAAAATGTACTCCCATTCGTTGATGGCGGTGCGCTCGTTGATCACCATGATGCCCTCCGCCTCGTACTTGCTCGCCACGCCCGCGATTCCCCCGCCTATGGTGGCCCCCGGCATGGCGGTGGGCATCCCGCCCGGCCGCGGTTGGGTCAGGAGGTTGTTGATCATGTTGGCCGCGGCTGTATTCGCACCCGGTGTTCCGGGGACGGCCCCGGAACCGCCGCCGAATCCCTGGGAGTTCATCGGATTTCCCGGTTGCGGCGGAAGACCCGCAACACCCGGCTGCCCCGCCTGTTGCCCGGAGACCGCCGGTGTGGTGGGACACGTGCCGATGTACACCGTACAGGGCTGCTGCGCCGGCTGTCCACCGGAAGACGCGCCCGGTTGACCGGGCATTCCCGGCAACCCGGGCTGACCGGGTATGCCGGGTATTCCGGGCATACCGCCCGGCGGTAATCCGTTCGCCGAGGGGGGCGTACCCGAGGGACTCGCGCCGTCGGCGTTGCCCTGCATGCCCGGCGAACCACCCGCCGGCATGCTGGGATCGCCCGGCGCTCCCGGCTGCTGCGAGTCGCTGGGACGCCGGCCCAATGCCCGGGCCGCGCCACCGCCGCGGTTCGCGCCCGATCCCGAGTCCAGAAACGCCTGCTGCGTAATGTAGTCCGAAACAGCCGGCGTGTTCGAAGTGGATTGGGTTCCGGTGACCGGTTTTGTGGTGACGGAATCCGTCAGCACCCCACCGTTGATATGCACCAGCCGCCATTCGTCCTTCCCGGTCATGGGATCGACATACCGGCGGCGCAGGTACCGATGGTTGTTGAAGCTCTCCAGTTCGTCGAGGGAGGCCGGATAGCGGTGCGTGGGGTTGTTGGTCTTGTCGGTGACGAAAACCTGGATGGCCCGTTTGAACTGGTTGCCGCGGTCCACCAGCAGCAACTCCCGCTGGCGCTCCGCCTCGAAGGCCACGCGCGGCACTTCCGTGTACAGCATGATCGCCACCAAGGCGGCCATCAGAAACACCGCCAACATGGCATATCCCGATTCCCTGGCGTGCGGTTTCATCCCGTGACCTCCGGTTCGATATTGACCGATTGCCGCCGCTTCTCCAGCGTGTCTTCCACCAGGACTTTGTCCAAGCCGATTTGCACGATGCGGTAGCGGCCCTTGAGAGTGGTGCCCTCGATCGCCTCCAGAATGTCTTCGCCGTCCATGAAATACGCCGTCCGCTTGCCGTCCGGGCGTATCGCGGAATAGCCGTAATACTTGAGCGGGATGGGCGCCGGAACCGATGGTGGCGGCGGGGGAGGGGGAGGCGGAGGTGGCGGCGGCGGGCGCGGGCCAACGAACGCATAGATCTTGGTTTCCGGCCCCTTGGGCAGCTCGGCCTGCTTCACCGGCGGCGTTTTCGAAATCTGGAAAAGGTCGCGTTCGCCTCCGGCCGGCGGCACTTTCATCACCTTGGCCAATAGATCCAGGCGCAGAGTCGGATCGATGGTGGAGATATTGACCACGCGATCTTCTTTTTTCTTGGGGCGCAGCACCGGGCGGAACTCGCCATTCTTGGCGCGCGCGCTCGACCGTCCAGGAACGTCTTGGGCAGCCCGTGAACTATCGGGGCCGGAACTCTTCCCGGGAGCGTTAGGCACAATTTCGGAGTTGTCGCCGCGGGTGGGCGCGGGCGTCGCGGTCGGGTACGAGGGTCCGGACAACAGATTCGAGTACACCATGTACGCCGCGAATACTCCCAACACAATCAGGGCGTAGACCGACTTCTTATTCTCGCCACCGATCTTCATTCCACGTCCCCTGGTTCGTGGCGCACGAAGGTGAGCAATTTCACCGACACGTTCAAATTCTGCTGCGCCGCGTTCTGCGGACCGTTCTGCTGCTGCGGCGCATTCAGGTTCATCGAATCGATAATCAGGAACCGCGGCGACTTCTCCAGCAGGTTCATCAGCTTGGCCAAGCCGGCATAAGAGCCTTCGAAGTTGGCCGTAATCGACATCATCTGCAGGGTATCGCTGCCTTCGATATCTTCGTAACCGGCGTTCTCGGGGAGTGCCCGGATGCCCGCATCGGTGGCCGCCTTGTTCATTTCCTCCACCGTAATGGCCGACGCGGCGCGCTTCTCCATGATGTACTTGGCCAGGAACTCATCGCCCTCGGTGCGCGCGATTTCGATCTTCGCCACGTGCAGCTTGCTGGTCTCGAGCGTCGACTGCAATTGCCGCAACTGCGAGCTGAGGCGGGCCTGATCCTTGCGCAGGTCGTCGGCCGAACCGCCAAAGGGTTTGAACGCGATCACCGCCGCCGCCAGGTTCGCCGCCAGCAGGATCCCGATGAGGACCCGCATGGCAATCCGCGGATCCTTGACGGACAGGCCCTTGATCCGGATTTTCGGCGCCAGCGCCAGCTTAGAGTTTTTGGGCATACGTCACATTCAGGGCCAGGCGGAACAGCGGTTCGGTTTGCGAAGGCGGCGTGATGGTCTTCCATTCCACCGCGCCGAACAAGCGATTCTCCTGGAAGGCTTTCAGCGCGCCCACCGCCGGGCCGTTGGTTTCCGACGCCAGGATCATATCCAGAGTCACGTGGCCTTGATCGTCCACCGTGGGCCGGATGCGCACCAGCTTTACGTTGTACGGAATGGTCTGCTCCAAGTCCGTAAAGATCCGGTTCCAACTGATGCCTTTACGCAGCAGCAGGGTGTTGATGAAGACGCTGCGTTCGAGCACCGTCTCGTTTTCCGGCTTGCGGATCACCGCGTCGAGCTTGGCCTGCTGGGTGGTCACGCCCCGAATCTGCTCTTTCAGAAGCGCCACCTCATGGCGGACATCGCCCAGTTGCGTGTTATCCTGCATGGCCAGATTGATCAGCACCCCCAGGGTGGCCACCAGCAGCACGGCCACCACGCTAGAGGCCACCACCATCGCCCGGTCCCGCCGGAACGGCTGGCTCGCTAGATTGATCGGTATCTTCATCTCAGTTGTTCCTGCCCACGGAGCGCAAATAGCCCAGTAGCCCCGCGTTGTGTTCGTCCGGAACTCCCAGCGGCGACCGCAACGGTTCCACTTCCACGGCCATCTCTTCCTGGAAAAGCCGCTGCGCCTCGTCGGTGCGCGCGCCAAAACCGCAGAGAAACAGCTTTTCGGCGCGGCCGCCCAGGTTATCTTCCATATAGACGAACGTGGGCGCCAGCACGGCCGTAATATCTTCCAGTTCGCCCGACGGCAGGTCCAGACAGCGCACCAGCTTGAGTGCGCTCTTGTCCCTCACCAGCAGAGTGAGAGACCGCCCGGTGAGCTTGGCGACCATACTCAGGCCGGCCTCGGGCGCCAGTTCCAACGCCGCCAGGGACGACGTGGTCACCAAGCCGGGATTCAGCCCTGCGCGGCGAAACGGGGCCTCGAAGCGCGCCACGATTTCGAGCGGCGTCATCACCACTACCACGTCCACGCGTTTGGTGGCCGGCTGCGCCCAATAACTGACGGCCGCCGATTCCACGTCGAACGGCACGCTGCGCTTCAGCCGGAAGCGGATCAGGGCCAGTTGTTCCTCCACGTCCGCCGGAAAGCTGTCGAAGTCGAGCACCGTGGTGCGGGTGCTGAAATCCGGCAGGATGAGCGCGGCGTCCTTGCCCTTGCGCGCCGTATGGGTGGCGGCCAAGGCCTTGACGGCGGAGGCGAACGCCACTTCGTCGAGCACGTTTTCCTTGAGCGGCGAAATCGCCAGCACGCCGGGTTTCAGCGCCTGAAAATCCACTTCCGTGCGGCTGCCGATGCGTGCCGCCGCGATCCCCGCTTCCGACACCTCGAACGCCATTCCCGGCGGCGGGTCCAGCAGCATCGACTTGAGACTGTCCAGTAGCACGGGGTCCTTAACCTTCGATGAACGTTACTTTATTGATCTCGCGCAGCGTGGTGATCCCCAGGCGCAATTTCTCCACCGCCGATTCGCGCAGGAAGGTCATGCCCTCTTCGCGCGCCGCCCGCTTGATCTCGGTCGCCGGCCGCCGGTTGAGAATCATTTCGCGGATTTTGTCCGACAGGTCGAGCAGTTCGTGAATCGCCGAGCGTCCCCGGAACCCGGTGCCGCCGCATTCGAAACAACCGGCGCCTTCCATCATGGGAACGTCGCGCCATTCGTCGGGGTTCAGTCCGCTCTCCACCAGCAGCGAATCGGGGTAAGTGGCCCGCCGCTTGCAATGCACGCAGATCACGCGCACCAGGCGCTGCGCCAGAATACAGTTCAGCGCCGACACGAAGTTGTACGGCTCGACGCCCATGTTCAGGAAGCGCCCCAGCACGTCGAGCACGTTGTTGGCGTGCACCGTGGTGAACACCAGGTGGCCGGTGAGCGCCGAGTTGATGGCGATCTGCGCGGTCTCCTGGTCGCGGATTTCGCCCACCATGATCTTGTCCGGATCGTGGCGCAAAATGGAGCGCAGTCCGCGGGCGAACGTGAGACCCTTCTTCTCGTTCACCGGGATCTGCGTGATGCCCTTCACCTGGTATTCCACCGGGTCTTCGATGGTGATGATCTTGTCTTCGTCGTTCTTGATCTCGCTCAGCGCGGCATAGAGGGTGGTGGTCTTGCCCGAACCGGTCGGCCCGGTCACCAGCACCATGCCGTACGGCTCCTGGATGTAACGGCGGAACTTCGCCAGGTCGGCATCGCCGAAGCCCACCACGTCGAGCGACAGCTTGGCGAACTTTTCGCTCATCGATTCCTTGTCCAGCACGCGCAACACGGCATCTTCGCCGTGGATGGTGGGCATGATGGAGACGCGGAAATCGATCAGCCGGTTCTTGTAGCGCACGCGGAAACGGCCGTCCTGCGGCACGCGCTTTTCGGCGATATCCAGTTCGCTCATCACCTTGATGCGCGAAATGATGGTGGACTGCCAATCCTTGGCAATCGGCGGCATGGCGTAGTGCAGCACGCCGTCGATGCGGTACTTGATGGCCACTTCCTGGTCGCGCGATTCGATGTGGATATCGCTGGCTCGCCGCTCCAGGGCGTTGAAGATGGTGGTGTCCACCAGTTTGATGACCGGCGCGATGTCGCTATCGGTCGCGGTGAGCTTGTCGATCGAAAGGGTCTCGTCGGAATCGCCGTCTTCGGCGATGACATCCAGCGCGAAGCCCTCGGTGACTTCCTCCAGGACGCGCTGCGATTGTTCGGTCTTCTTGAGCAGCTCGGCGATCTGCGAGAGGGTAGCTACCTTGACCCGCAGTTTCTTGTTGAGCAGCAGCGTCAGCTCGTCGATCAGGTTGAGGTTGCGCGGATCGGAGAGGGCGATCTCGAGCGTGCCGTTGCGTGCCTGCATCGGCACGAAATTGTAGCGGAACATCAGATCCACGGGGATGGACCGGAAGAGATCGTGATCGATGGAGGCTTCGCGCAAATCGACGAACTCGCAGCGGTAGCGGGAGGCCATGCTCTTGGCCTGCTCCACCTCTCCGGCGGGATCCATCAGCCGTAATTTTTCGATCGACGCCATACGCTTTGCTCTTCTTCTATCGAATACTATCCGCCAATGAGAAGATCGGCAGATACAGCGCCACCAACACGAATGCCACGAACGTCCCCATCACCAGCATGATGGCCGGCTCGATCAGCGAGAGCATGGCCTGCATCCGCACGTTCACGTCGTCCTCGAAGAACTCCGCCACGCTGTTCAACATTTGCGGCAGGGCGCCGGTGGATTCGCCCACCTCGATCATGTCGATTGCCAGGCCGGGAATAAACTTGGACGCCTTCAACGAACCCGACAAAGGCTGCCCTTCGCGGACGCTCTTGCCGGCGGCCTCCACGGCGCGCTGCAATAGCGGCGTATTGAGCGATTCGGCGGCCGTTTCCATCGCCTGCACCAGGGGAATGCCGCCAGTGAGCAGGGTACTCAGGATCCGCGATAACTGGGCCACCTGGTATTTCAGCCAGATCTCGCCCAGCCCCGGCATTTTGAGCTTGACGCGGTCGATCTTCGCGCGGGCCGACTCTTTGCGCGCCCACCAGCGGAAGAGGACAACGGCTGCTACCAGGCTTCCGGCAATCGCCAGGATGGAACCCTGCGCCGCGGTCCCCACGGTGATCAGGATGCGGGTCATGGCCGGCAGGGTGGCATGGAAGCTGTCGTACAGGCTGGCGAAGCGCGGCACCACGAAGGTCACCAGGAAGACCATCAGGAAGACCACCAGCACCACCAGCACGCACGGGTACAGCAGCGAGACCATGACCTTCTTCTTCACCGCCAGCGCCAGCTTCTGATAGTGGATATACCGGTCCAGCACCTCGGTGAGGCTGCCGCTCTTTTCGCCCGCCATCACCGAAGTGACGTAGATTTTCGGGAAAATTCCCTGCGCACGGAAGGCCTCGGAGAGCAGCGTCCCGTTGCGGACTTCGTCGCGCACGCTTTTGATGTGCGGGCCCAGTTTGGGGTCGGTGAGGCGGTCCGCCAGCAGGTCGAGCCCCTTCAAGATCGGCAGGCCGGCGCGGATCAGGGTCACGAACTGCTGGTTGAAGATCAGGAACTTCTCGACGTTGATCTTCTTGCGGCTGCGCAACAGGCCGCCGGAGGAGGCGCGCGGCTTGATGGAATAAATCAGAAAGCCTTGCGAGGAGTAGCGGTCGCGCAACTCCTTTTCGGAGGTCGCCGCCGCCACCTGTTGGTGAATCTGGCCACGCCCATCGGCATATTTGAGGACATATTCGGCCATGGCTATTTGTCGGCCTCCACCACTTCGGCTCCCTTGGGGACCTGGAATTGGAACAGCTTGTCATCCAGCTTGGGGCCCATTTCCTCCCGATCGAAGGTGTACCCCATGAGGGAGTTGTCGAACCGGGTGACTTTCACTTCGCGAATGCGGCCCTGTGCGGTGACCAGGAATTCCACCGCGGAATAGGGAAGGTTATCGGTCTTAGGTTCGGCTGTAATCCTGGTATCGCTCCCCTCCGGCTTCCCTTGCAGGTTCCGGAACTCCTTATTGAAGTTTAGCTTACCGAGGAGAAAGGCGAGCGGCGCGTCGTCGCTTTCGCGGAGCGGCAACTTTTCCACTTTGTTTTCGGAAGGATAATACGTCCAAAAGACTTTGCCGTCGCATACCGCCAGCTTGCCTTTGGGGTCGGAGTAGTCCCAGCGCATGCGCCCCGGCTTGCGCAGTTCGAGCACCCCGCTCTCCGAACGCCGGGCATGGCCGGTTCGCGCATAATCCTCACGGAAAAGGACTTGCAGCGTATCGACGCGGTTGTACCGCTGCTCCACGGTCTTCAATAGGTCAGCCAGTGGCGTATCGGCGGCAAACGCCGACACCGCCAGCAGGCCCGCCAACGGACAGAAGCGCTTCACATTACTTTTGACGCGGATGCGGGCGGAAACGTGCAGGTATCCGGATGGGGCATGCTTTGGCTTGGCTTGCTGCTCTTTGAGGGTGAATATAAACCCAAAAAACGGCGGCTGAGACGCCCCGGAATAGTCTTCTCCTTCAGCCGCAAGTGTTTGCAGCGAAGGCAGTTGTCACCCATTTGGGTGAACTGCGCGGCAGTTGAAACTCCAGACAGGTCGCGGACTTGCCGACCGTGCCGCGGGTCAACTGCCGTTTTTCGGATAAAAGCGGGGTCCGGCCCCGGAGAGGATACCTAGCTTCGGGCCGTGGAATCAGCAGCTTGCGACTACTGGGTGGGTTGCGTGTCATCCCTTCCGGAGCCCCGACTGCGAAACCAGGCAAGAGGACCTTGCGGTTTGAATGCAGTCTCAACAATCCGATCTGATCTTAGTATATGAGGGTGCCGTATGCCCTCAATCATGAGGCCAGACAGGAATACAAAAACCGGAGCCGAACCCCCAAAAGGGCGTCGGCTCCGGCTGGAGAATCAATAGTTTCCGACTACTGGACGTACACCGTCACGCCGGCCTGGCTGGAGGCGCTCCCGAGTGTGACCGAGAGCGACACCGCACCCGTGTGAGTGGTGGTGGGAACCAGAACATTGATTTGCAGCAATCCGGAAACGAAGCCCGGGGCCTCTCCGTAAAATGTGAGTGTGGTGGGCTGGTTGTCAATGAACACCGTGGGCGCGGATACAGGCTGCGGCGTCAAAGGCAAGGTTGACGAGACCTGCGTCACGGAACCGCTGGTCGCGGCCGGAATGACGACGCCCTCACCAGTCAGGTAGATCACCAGGATATAGCCGGGCAGGGCCTGGGCAGAGGCGGAGTTAATAGTGTAGGCTCCCGCCGGGCTGTATTGTCCCACCGCTGCCGGGCCGGTCCCCGAGAGGTTGGAAGTGAAGATGCCGGGAGCCGTAGTGGCCACGGTGACCGGGAAGGCGTTCGAGGTCTGGCCCAGGTATTTCACCTCCACCGACTGGCTGGCGCCGGCGGTCGCCACTTGATACGGAACCACGGCGTTGATCTGCCCGGCGCTGACGAAGATCAGGGGAGCCTGCACGCCCAGCGGCAGGAATGTCACTGTCACGCCGCCCATGGTGGCCGGGACTTGCGTGCAAGGGCTGGGACAAGTGGTCGAGTTAAGCTGGACCAGAGGGGTCGGTCCGATTGGGTTCGCGGTGGGGGCATAGATGGAAACGATCTCGCCCGGCGATATGGCGCCGCTGGCGCCGCTGGCGGCATTGGTCACTCCGGTAATCGTCGGCAGAGGCGCCGTGACGTTGAGGGTCACGTTGACGATGGTGGTTCCGGTAGCCGGACTGGTGCCGGCGACGGTGATGGTCCCCGTGTACGGCCCGGGCACGAGCGTGGCGAGAACTGCCGGTACGAGAGAAACGGTCAGGTTGAACGTCCCGCTGTTGGGCGTCGTGCCCGAAGTGGGCGAAACTTGGAAGACTGCGGAACCGCTGGCCGATGCGGTAAAGGCCGCCGCCGACCCGCCGCCCGATACCTGGATGGTGCCGGTGGGACTGGTGCCGCCCACCAGATAGGTCAAGCTGAGGGTAGTCGGCGTGGCCGTGACCACCGGCACTGCCGTCACCGTGAGGGTGACGTTAATCACCTGCGCGGTGCCGCCCGTTGGGGAAATCGTGACCGTGCCGGTGTAAGGGCCGGCCGCAAGGCTGCCAGGGGCCACACTCACCGAAAGGCCTGGACTCGTGAGCGGCGTCGACCCCGAAGTGGGGCTGGCTGACAGCCAAGTGCCAGCCGGGGATGTGGTCACCGTGAACGGAGTGACGGCCGTGCCGGAAACGGCGTTTACGATGGTCGCCGTCTGCGCCGCGGGTACCGTCTGCCCCTGGGTATACGCGAAAGTCATCGAGAGCGGGCTGACCGTGATATTGCCGCCGATAATGGACGTCCCCACCGTCATCGACACGCTGACGGTCTGAGTGGCGTCGGCGGTCTGCAACGAAATGGCGCCCTCGCAAGTAGTTCCGTTGGAGATGCCCGTTGGGGTCACGGTAACGGTAATCGCGGTGTTTGCCGTGCCGACCGTCAAGGCGCCGCTGGGGGCAATCCCCAACCAGTTAGCCCCGGCGCAACTCTGTAAGGATGTAAACGCCGTGACACTGGTGGTACTGCCGGCCGAGACATTGAGCGTCTGCTGAGACTGGGCGGTGACGTTGGTGAAATTGAGCGATGAGGTGCTGAGCGTCAACGGTCCCGTGGACGTGCCGCCGCCACCGCCGTTCACGATCAACACTACCGGGTAGTTGATGGCGTTGGCGTAGGTGCTGGCCGTCACTGGGATGGTTCCCGAATACACTCCCGTGGACAAGCCGGACGGATTGGCGGTGATGTCCATGGTATTCCCGGAGGTGGTCGCGGTGAGCCACGAGGCAGCCGAGGCGCCGGCCGAAATCGGCGGGCTGGACGTGGAACCGGTGTTGTCGCTGCCCACCACGGTAATGGTCTGGCTGATCGCACTCCCTCCACTGGAGACCGAGAACGTGGTCAAAGCCGGCTTGCCCAACAACACCGGCACGTTCCCCGCCGTCACCAGAACCGTGACTCCCACGCTGAAGTTGCCGCCCGTCGTGGTGATGTCGATGGTGGCCGTGTAAGGTGTTGTCGAAGCCGCCAGGCTCCCCACTCCATTGAAGAGGTCGACCACCAGACTCGCCGGGCCGCTTCCAAAGGTTCCTGTACCACCCTGCGGAGAATCGAAGTTCAGCCAATTGGCGCCGCCGGTGCCATAAATAATGCCGGCGCTCCACTGGGTACCCGGCTGCCCGGTGATGGTGATGGTCTGCGCTTCCTGAAGGCCGGTCCAGAAGGATGTGCCTAACTGCTGCTGGAAGGCCAGGCTCGTCGGCGCTACCAGGGAGGTGCCCCCGCCGCCGGTGCCGGTGGTGGCGCCGGCTTGCCCAACCGGCAGAACGATCAGGATGGTGGTGGTTCCTCCGATTGCACCGCTGCTGTTCATGGTCACCGTCGTGGAGTAAACCCCCGCGGTTAAGCCGGTGGGGTTGGCCGTCACGGTGAAGAACTCCGAGCTCCCGTTGGCAGTGGGAGTAGACATGTTGAACCAACCGGGCGGCGAGGTGGCACTGGCCGTTCCCAGAATATAGCCCGTCGCGGCAGTGATAGTGAACTGCTCTTGCTGCAAAGTGGTGCTGGCCACCGCTACGTTGGGGAAGGCGTAAATCAGGCCCGGGACGACCGTGATTCCGGGAGCCGAGCCGGCGCTCACATACAACGTGAGACTAATGGAGGCGGTGGCGCCGCTGGAGGAAGTCAGCGCGACGGAACCCTGATAAGCTCCGCTGGGCAGGCTGTTGGCCACGTTGGACAGCGTGAGATTCACGCAGGCGTCGGCGCCGGGAGCCAGCGAGCCGTTTATGGTTCCGCTGGTATTATAATTTGCAAACAGCCAGTTGCCGCCGCCCGTGGTGGTCACCTGGAAATAGTAGCTGTTCGCGCCGGCGGCGGTGTCCTGAATCGGAACGCATTGCCCGCCGGGGGCATTCGGTTCGACGAAGCTGAAAGTCGTGTTGTACGTATTGCTGCTGGCGCCGTTCAAGGTCAATGTCCCGGTGCTGCCGCCGCCGCCGCCGCCACTGGCTGTGACCACAAAGGTCACCGGAATGTTGAGCGCCGTGCCAAAGCCCGATTGGGGAGTGATGGTGAGAATGCCGTCATAGGTTCCCGTTGCCGACACCTTCGAGGCGTCCCCGGTCACGTTCACGGGAGCCGTGCCGCTGGGCGAGATGGTGGTGGAGTTGGCCGATGCCGAGATCCACGTGCCGCCCGATACGAAGTACGTGAACGTCATCGACTCACTGGTTAAGTTCTGGATGGTCGCGGTCTGCGACTGCTGTGCGCCCAGGCCCGCGGTAATCGCGAGATTGCCCGGAGTGATGGTGATGTATCCGTTGGTGGACGAGCCGGTGTTACCGCCGCAACTGGTGTTCTGTGCGTAGTAGACCGTGATCGTGACCGGAGCGCTGGCCGGAAGGTTGGTGGGCGTGATCACCACCTGGGCGCTGTCCGTGACCGCGCCGATCGAATCGTTCAGTCCCACTTGCAGCGACACGCCACTGGCGCCGGTAGTCGAAGAGAAGGTGGCGCCAGTCGAGGTCGTGCCGCTGCCGAGAATGGTGCTGTAAAGCCAGTTGCCGTACGCGTCGCCAGCGCTCGGGTTCGTGCCGTTGGGATAATTGACGTGAACGGTGAACGGGATGGCGGCGCCGCTGCTGGTCAGGAGTATGTTCTGGAAGTCGTTGCACGCCGAACTGCCGATGCTGACGGCCGTAGTGGTCGTGGCCAAGACAGGCTGGGCGTAGCCGTGGACAGGCGTCATCAACCAGAGCGCGGTTGCGAGAAAGAGAACAATCTTTTTGATATTCGTTTGTGCGGCGTCCATGATTTTCCTCGACAGTTTCGATGATAACAGACAACGGGCTCTGTTTACCAAAAAACTGGGATATGGACGCGGACACACACATGTTAGCACCTATTTCAAAATGCGGAACAGGTTACTGTAATCGTCCGTCCACAATCGCACCGTCCGCTTGGACTTGATATCCGCCGAATTCTTGAGTTCCTCGGGCTGGAACCCGCTGCCGGCCGCATACACCAACACCCACGTAGCCGAAAAAACGTCGACTGTGTCATCGTCTTCGGTATCCACGGTGCGCGTCAGTTTCCCGACGGCATTGGCTTCGCCTTCCACCACCGGCTGCAAATCCAGGTACCGGTTGGAAATGTGGACCGCCAGCACGCCGTCCGGCCGGAGATGGCGGAAATACAGTTGCATCGCCTCCTTGGTCAGCAGGTGTACCGGAATGGCGTCGCTCGAAAAGGCGTCCACCGCCAGCACGTCGAAATTCTCCGGCGCCTCGCGCTCCATGCTGAGGCGGGCATCGCCCATGGCGATCTCCAGTTTCGCCGGGCAGGACGGCACGAAATAGAATTGTCCCTTTGTAATGGGCGGCACCAGCGGATTGATTTCGTAATAGCGGTAGTAATCGCCCAGCCGTCCGTAGGCCGCGATGGTCCCCGTGCCCAACCCCACCACGCCGACGCGAATGGCGCCCTTCTTCTGTTTCTCGCGGATGGCGATCCCCACACCGGAATTCGGCCCGTAATAGGTGGTGGGCATCCGGCGTTTGGCGACGTTCAGGTATTCTTCCCCGTGGTTGATGGTCCCGTGGGTGAGTGTGCGCACGGTGTCCAGTCCGGTCTCGGGTCCGTTGTCCCTCACGCGCAACGCTCCATAGAAGTTGCGCACCATCACGCGCGAGTCCTGCGCCTGGACCTTGATCTCTTTGCCCATGTATACGGCCATCGTTACGATGGCGGCCGCTCCGGCCAGCGGCAGGATCATGCGCCAGCCGCGGAACCAGTGGGCGGCCTCCGGATCCAGGCTTAAGGCGAACAGCACCAGCACCGGGCAAGCGATCAATCCCACCTGCAATTCGTAAAAACTCTTGAAAACGCGCGGGGCCAGCAGCGCCACGAAAATTCCGCCCAGCGCGCCACCCGCCGAGATCATGAGGTAGAAGTGGGTGAGGTATTTCGGATCCGGTTTCAAGCGCGCCAGTTCCCCGTGGCACACCATGCAACACGTAAAGAGCCCCAGGCCGAACAGCACCAACATCCACCAAATCGGCATATTTCCAGTGCTATCGACGGTGAGGCCGTACGCCATGCCGCCCAAGGCCACCGCCAACAGTTGCAGATAGGGGTTCCGGCGGTACCAGCCGCTGCCTTCAAAGCAGAGGATGAAGCTCATCAGATACAGGCTGAGCGGCAGGATCCACAAAAGCGGGATGGCCGCCACGTTCTGCGACAGGTAATTGGTGATGGCCAGCAGTAGCACCGACGCCGTAGCCGGCAGCAACAACCACATCGCGTATTGCCGCGCCGCCGGTTTTGGCGCCGGGGTCTGATCCGCCGCCGCTTCCACCGCCAGTTGGTCGCGTGTGCGGAAAGCGGTGAAGGCGCATAACGCCACAAACAGACCGTAGGCGATGGACCACGTCCAAGCCTGCTGATGGGTGGTCAGCATGGGTTCGAACAATACCGGGTAGCTGAGCAGCGCAAACATCGACCCGGCGTTGGAAAGCGCGTAGAGCCGGTACGGCATGCCGCCCTTATGCTCGCGGGCGTACCAGGCCTGCAGCAGCGGACCAGTGGTGGAAAGCAGGAAATACGGCAGCCCGACCGTCAATCCCAGCAGGCTCAGGATGCCCCACGTAGGGTCCGCCGTGCCAGCGGGTTTGAGGGACAGGCTGGGGTAGATTGGCAGGGCCATGACGCTCGCCACCAATAGCACCATGTGCAACGTCATTTGCATGCGCGGTTTGAGGTACCGGACTACCGCGTGGGCATACAGGTAGCCCAGGAGCAGCACCATTTGGAAAAAGAGGAGGCAGACGGTCCACACCGCGGCCGACCCGCCAAACCACGGCAAAATGATCTTGGCGATCACGGGCTGCACCTGAAACAACAGGAAGGCGCTGACCACAATAGTAAGTGCGTAGAGCAACATATGCGATTTCGACCCTGCCTCCGCTTCCACACCCGGCTTCGGCTCCGGGCGCTATTCTCGTAACCAAGGCGGGCAAGCTAAAGCATGCCCCACCCAGGCAGCTTGCCCGCGGCTCATTTATAGGCCGCGACTCCCGTTACCCTCTCACCGATCACCAGAGCGTGAATATGGTCGGTGCCCTCGTAGGTCTTGACGGTTTCCAGATTGCAAAGGTGCCGCATCACGGGGTATTCGTCGGTGATCCCGTTGGCGCCCAACAGATCGCGGCTCAGGCGCGCGCAGTCGAGCGCCATGGCCGCATTATTCCGTTTGAGCATGGAGATGTGCGCCGGCTCGAGCTTGCCTTGGTCCTTCAGGCGCCCCGCCTGCACCGCCAGCAACTGTCCTTTGGTGATCTCGGTGATCATCCAGGCCAGCTTTTCCTGTACCAGTTGGTGGGAAGCTATCGGCCGGTCGTCGAACTGTTTGCGCAGGATGGCGTATTGGCGCGCCGTTTCGTAGCAGTCCATGGCCGCTCCGAGGACGCCCCAGCCGATCCCATAGCGCGCCTGCGAAAGACAGGAGAGCGGACCTTTCAAGCCCGCGGCGCCCGGCAGCCGGTCGCTGTCCCGCACGCGGCAATCGGCGAACGACAGGCTGGAAGTCACCGACGCCCGCATGGACCATTTGCCGTGAATATCGGATGTGGTGTAGCCCGGCGTTCCGCGCTCCACCAGGTACCCGTAGACCACGCCATCGCCGGCGCGCGCCCACACCACTGCCACGTCGGCCTGGGAGCCATTGGTGATCCAGGTCTTTTCGCCGTTCAACACCCAGTCCGAGCCGTCGCGCCGGGCGGTGGTGCGCATGCCCGCCGGGTTGGAGCCGAAGTCCGGCTCGGTAAGCCCGAAGCATCCCACGGCTTGGCCGCTTTGCAACCGCGGCAGCCAGTTCTGTTTCTGCGCATCCGACCCATACGTAAGGATGGGATACATCACCAGGGCGCCTTGCACCGAAACGAAGCTGCGCACGCCCGAATCCACGCGTTCCAGCTCTTGCATGACCAGGCCGTACTCCACGTTGCTCATGCCGGCGCAGCCGTAGCCTTCCAGATTGGCGCCGAAGAATCCGAGTTCGGCCATCTCCGGGATCAGCTCGGTGGGAAAGCGCGCGTCGCGGAAGCAATCGCGAATCAGCGGCGAAATCCGCTCTTCGGCGAAGCGGCGAGCGGTTTGCCGCACCATCAACTCCTCTTCGCCGAAGAGCGAATCGACGCAAAAATAGTCTACGCCTCGGAATGGCATCTGGGTTTCGTTTCTCCCTATTTGAACACGTTGCGCGTGCGCCCAAGCGCGCGGTCGATTCGCCGGATATTCGGTGCTTCCGAGGCGCCGTGCGCGGCACGGGCTGCCGTTATTGTATGATTTCATACTATGCCACCAATCTACGATCAGGCTCTGGCGGAGTTATTGAACTCGTCAGCCACGGACCCCGGAGATCGCGCAGTTGCCTGTAACCTCCGTCACGATCGGAGGATCGGCCCCGCCAGGGAGAGGCTGTTGGATCAGCATAGGAGCAGTGGCATCAATGCCCATCCGCGCACCGGGCCGGCAGTGAAGGACTCGGTGCGAGACTATTTTCTCAAAAGAATTCGGGGATCGTTTACGCCTGATTTCATATTGCCTGAGTTCAATGGAAACAACTTCAGGGAGATCGCAACGGCTGCCAACCCGGACGGGATGAACGGGGGGATCGAATTGGCCCGCGTGGTGGATCTGACCGAACTTGCAACCGTCTACCTGTGGGCGGAGGAAAACGGGATCGCCGCCTTCCAGGGCTATGAGGCGGAGTCGCGATCAAACCGATTGAAAGGATGGCTGAGGAGGTTTCTGAGCGAAGAAGCCGGCGCGGTTCCGATGATTCTCGATGTTGTCGATCGCCGCTTGAAACGCATTCCCTACGAGCCCGCGTGGGTGACATACTGGGACGACTTCCGACCCTACGTGAGCGACGCTGCGGAGCGCTGGCTGCAGCTCATTGGCAAGGAAAACCGGCACACGCCGGAAACACCGCACTGTTTGGTCGTGCTCCGGTACCGTATGCGGGACACGGGAACGATGTTCCGCCCTACACAACTGGACGCCGGCTGGTTGCAGTACCACTTTCCATCTGCGGCGGACTCCGTTTCCGGCCACATGATGGACTTGGCCGCGCCCCCTGAAGATACGGAACCGCTCCCGGAATTCATCCATCAGCAGATTCCCCACTCGGGTCACTGGACGGGGGAGATCAGGTGGACCAGCCGCGATGGTGGACTGAGCTTGCGGGAACAGAGAGCGGCCCACTACCGCCGTTTGCGACATTTCGACCCCGGCATCGAGCCCGGCGGGATCGAGGAGTGCCTGGATTGAGATAGGCGGCTGAGGTTGTTATTGTAGAGAGAAGGAGAAGTTAGACCGGTTGGTTACGGTTGCACGTCTCGCCAGTACTTTGTTACCATTCCCGCCAGCGAACTCACATGAGCATAGCGTCCGACCCAGACACGTCGATCGGCAGTGTCGGCAAGATCAGCCAGTTACTGGACGACTGGTTGGCGCTCGACTCATGGCAGGTCGACGAACTCCTCCGGCTCTTGAACGGAAACGACTTGCCGGCGGTGGGTTCCACCGAGGAACCTTACGTTTGGATCTCTCGAGCATTGTTCACCGGGGCGAGCCGCGCGGAGCGTGAGAAACGGCTGGCCGCCCGGCTTGGACGGCTCATTGACGAACAACCCGACGTAAACCTTCCGGGAGCGCGCCCGGAGCAGATACTTTTCAACTTGCTCTCGCTTTGCGCCGAGATGAACCGTCCCGACGAGTTATCGGAACCATTGCGCCGCATGTTTGAGCGCCGCTTATTGGCGGGCGAGTGGGACGGACTTTTGTTGCGCGGGCGATTGCGGGCGGCGCTGGCGTCGAATCAGAGCGACTGGCGGTTGGACCCGATTTGGCGCGCCATGGCGCGGGGCGACGCGCACGAGTTTCTTCCCGGCAATCGCTATCACGGACTTGACGGCATCCTATTGATGCCGCCCAAGGATGGCGAGCCTCCTGTGGATTCCATTGGGGCCGCGCTGGGTGCGATCAGCCGCAACCTGGAGAGCTCACCGCAACGTGAAGAGATTCTTGCCGGTCTCCTGAAGAGGGCAGCCAGAGTGACGTCAGGCGGAACCAGTCTGGTGGTTAATCTGCATTGGCCTGCCTACGAGAGCCCGTGGCCGACCTGGGCGGTCGGAACACTTGGCGCCGTCGACAAGACCGTATACTCTATCGTTTCCAGCGACCGGGACTTCCCGGACCAACTTCCAGCAGGTCCCGACCTACCGAAGGGGCAGCGGAGGGAAAACGCGGCCCATGTGCTCGCTTTTCTTATAGCCGGCCTTTGGAATCGTAACCGGAGGGTGGCGCAATCCGCAGCCCGCATGCACAGCCGGAAATTGCGGGAGCGAAAGATTGGAGCGGTCATACCTGCTTGATCTGCCTTTGAATGGTCTCCACAAGTTCCTTTGGGTCTGAGTTTTTCTGTACGTGCTCGACTCGCACCAGAAGTCCGGCCAATTCCTTCTCGAGCTCCGCGAGCTCCTGATTGTCGAGGACGGTGTAGAGAACCACCGGAACATTCTTGGTGGCCGGATTTCCGCTGAGGCGTTCTCGGCAGCGAAGACCGGCACGCCTCATCCCCCCCTCCTTCACTTCCAACGGACGCTCTGGAATATCGGGGCTTGGATCGGCCCATCTCAACATGACATCGAGGAGGATCAGGGAGGGAGGATCGGCTAGGATTTCGGGAAGTTTCTTCACAAATTCGCTTTCCGTAGCGATTTGAATTACCAAGGTGCCGTTGATCTTTTGCTCAATCGTCTGCTTGATCCATGCTGCTTGCAGAGGATCGTCTTCGACGCTGATGATGCGGGTTGAGTCGCTCATAATTTTGCAGCCGGGAAAACCAGCTTGACCTCCGTTTGATTGGCAGCAGTAGTGGGAAGCACCAGAATGTCCCCGCCGTGAGCCTTCATGATGTGATCGACGATCCAGAGTCCAAGTCCTTCACCCTCGCCCGTGGTCGACTCCGCATCTTCGCTCCGCCATCCTCGCTCCGTGGCATGCAGCGCTTCGTACGCTCTCAAGCGGATCCCTTCGTTGATAACGGTGATATGGAAGCGGCCAGCAGCGGTGACACCCCCGGTGATGCGGACGGTGGTCTTGGGAAAACTGTACTTAAACGCATTATCCAAGACGTTGTTGATCGCCTGGTAGAGCAACTCATTATCAACGCGGACCTCGTACCGGCGTAGCACTTCGAACCCGGCGGGCTCCACACGAAAGGAAATGCGTTCCGGCCCGATGAGCAGGCGGTGGTCGCTCGCATATTCGATCAAATTCTTGATTAGGTCGTCTGGCTTGAGCGGCGCGAGTTGGGATACCTCCACTTGTCTGCCGGCAAGTTGCCCGAATAGCCGGATGTTCATGCTCACTCGCTTCGCCTTTCCCACCAAGCCGCGGATTGCTAACAGATTGGTCTGTAGTTTCTCATCCAAAAGCGGCAATCTCAGAGCGGCTTGAATACGGGCCTGCGCTTGGAATATGGGACTCTTCAGTTGATGGCCCAAGTCCTGGTAGGTCTCGGTCTGCTTCCGCATGTGCACCTTTAGTTCGTTGCGCGCACCCCGGAGATCCTGAATGGCGGAAGCCAGATACTGGTAGAGCCCTAGTTGCTGGCCGAGCAATTCAGCAATCGAGACTGCATGCTTCGGAAAGTCGGAGGGCCCTGAGCCCCGGATATCCAAGGTGCCAACCACCTTGTCCTGATACCGGATGGGCGCGCAGATAATACGACGGATGCGAGGGAACGGGCCCTGGTATAACGGGTCCTTAGTGACATCGGCGGAGGAGTACAACTTCCCGGTGCTAGCCACGTGGGCTCCAATAGAGGCCGGTTGGCCGGCATCCACCGAAAAGGTGATGTCGTGAATCGCTGGTTCGCGGCGCGGTGAGCATTCAGTCCAGGCTTCTCCAAGCGTCTCGGAATAATAGAGCCGGTGGGCCGTTTCATCCAAGAGGCGTATGCTCAGGACATCCGCGCCCCGGATTACGGACTCGGCTACAGCAAGGGTTTCGCTCCGAAGCTTTCCTTCATCCAACACCCCCTTCAGCGAGTCCTCCTGCACTACGGCGTTCATTTTGCTGACGCGGTCGACAAGCGTTCTCCACGACTGGTTCTCTTCGTCCGCCGCGCGCCGGGTGAGCCAGTTGCTCCAGTATTGGCCAATCTGGGCGGCGGCAAGCTCCAGCAGTTCCCGTTCTCCCTCGGCGTAATAGTATGGTGGCCGAACTGCGGTACAACACCGGATTGCTCCCAACACGTCGTCGCCTACCAGGATCGGAGCGCCCGCGAAACTGAATGGGGGCCAACTTCCTCCGTCGTTTCGCGCAACCTTTTCCCTGGCCACCGTTTGAAAATCCAGCGAATCGCCCCACTCCAGATCCGGATATTCCTTTTGGATTTTCAGCGCTTCCTTCGGATCGCGAAAATCGGTTAGATTGAACAGATTCACCGGACGCTTGTGTCGCAGAATCCAACTGGTTAACGCAGGCTCGTTTTTCGTGTAGCTGCGTTTATGGAATTCCCCGCGCCATGACGTCGCGATCATTTCAAAGGTCCCAGGAAGGATGAACGTGTCCTCGAAAAACACGGAACACTCCAAACACTGAAAGGTCTCGGCCACTTGATCGCAAATAGACTGTATCACGGCTTGCATTCGGTCCTTGCGCGTCGTACCCCCGAGAGACTGGCGTTCCGCGTCCTGAATGAATTGGCTGACGAGCTTCATCAGCAATGAGCCGGCCTTATCGCGAACGGTCTGATTAAGCGCAGGCACCAACCGCGCCATCTCTTCAATCCGGGAGATCTCGTTTTCTTGAAAAGGCTGGGAATTCCGATAGACGTTCAATGCACCCTTTAGCCCGTCGCGGAACTCGATTGGAATGGCACAGAAAACCCGTGCGCCGGTCTGCTCGAAGAATGTGTCCGAGAGATCGAATAGCGGGTCTGCGGCGACATCCTTGACATTGTAGGGTTTCCCCGTCAATATCGCATGGCCGGTAGCCGACTTAAGACCGAGGTTATGCGTTGCCCAGGGGGTTGGGTCGGCCATCCACTGCGCAAGTACGAACAGCCTCCCTTCGGGCGGATCGGTCTCCAGATCGGACCCCGGCGCTAACCGCCAAAGAATGCAGGCATGGGCTCCCGCAGACCGCGCGACAACTCCCAACATTTCGCTCAGTCCACTCAGGCGTTCCTGCCGCAGTGCCGTCGTGACCAACCCTACTATGTCGAGAGTGGCAAGATCGCCGCCGGATCGAGTGCCGCGAGGCATAAACAGATTATAGTTCGTGGGGAAGGAGTGCGGCGGTGCGGGAAAAACCGTACCGGACGGGGCTGAGCCCGTCCGGTACTAATTCTACCGCTACCGCCTCATGGATACAGCCCGCGGAGCCTGCAGGCTTCCGCCACGCGGCTCACACCGAGCATATTCGCCGCCAGCCGCATGTTGGCCCGCTTGTCGAGATGGATCTTCAGCACGTCGTTGAACGAGCGCACCATGATCTTCTCCAGCTTGGCGTTGACGTCGTTCTCGTCCCAGAACAGGTGATTCTCGTCCTGCACCCATTCGAAGTACGAAACCGTCACACCGCCCGCGTTGCACAGAATATCCGGGATCAGGAAGATGCCCATCCGGTCGAAAATGCGATCGGCTTCCGGCGTCACCGGCCCGTTGGCAGCTTCCGCTACGATGCGCGCGTGAACCGCGTGGGCATTCTCTTCGGTGATGGCGTTTTCGAGCGCCGCCGGGATCAGCACCTCACAGACCAACGCCAGTAGCTCTGCCGGGCGGATGCGGTCGGCGCCGGGGAATCCGGCAACCGAGCCCGTCTCCGCCTTGAACTTCACTGCCGCCGGAATATCCAGCCCCTGGGCGTTAAAGATACAGCCCTTGGTATCGCTGCAGGCGATCACTTTGGCGCCGGCTTCATGGAACAGGGTGGCCGCGATGGAGCCGGCGTTGCCGAAGCCCTGCACCACCACCCGCGCGCCCTCGAGCGGGATGTTCAGGTGCTGCATGCTGCTGCGCGTGGTGTAGAAACAACCGCGCGCGGTGGCTTCGTTTCGCCCCAGCGAACCGCCCAGCGCGATGGGCTTGCCCGTTACCACGCCGGTGACCGGATAGCCCAGGTTCATGCTGTACGTGTCCATGATCCAGGCCATGATCTGCGGAGTGGTGTAGACGTCCGGCGCGGGGATGTCCTTCGACGGTCCGATAATCGGCAGAATGGCGCTGGCATAACGGCGGGTCATGCGCTCCAGCTCGCCCATCGACATCTCTTTCGGGTTGCAGGTAATACCGCCCTTGCCGCCGCCGTAGGGGATGTTCACCACGGCGCACTTCCACGTCATCCACGTGGCCAGGGCCTTGACCTCGTCGAGAGTGACATTCGGATGATAGCGGATGCCCCCTTTTGCGGGTCCGCGCTGGGTGCTGTGCTGCACGCGGTGGCCTTCAAAACGGACCACCCGGCCGGTATCCATCCGGACCGGAATGCTTACCGTGAGGATGCGTTCCGGGTACTTGATCATGGCCCGGATATTCTCTTCGAGTTCCAGCGCGTTCGCCGCCAGATCGAAATTCTCCAATGCGACTTCGTATGCGTTCTTTTCAAGAGTTGCGGTCGCTAACATGGCTAACCTCTTTCGGAATTTCAGACTTGGAAATCCTACTCAGAATGGTAATTCCGATTGCGCACCACGTCAAGGGGGTGCCTGTAAGGTCAGGCCGGCTGAATGACTCTTGCGATGGCTGCCATCACCCGCTCGAACTCGCCGATCTCGGCGGTCAACTGCTTCCGCCCCGCCGGCGTCAGGTGGTAAAAGCGCGCCCGCCGGTGGTTTTCCGATTGCCCCCACTCGGCCACCACCCATCCTTTAATCAGCATGCGCTGGAGGGCCGGATAGAGCGACCCTTCTTCCACCTGCAGCACGGCCTCCGACTGTTGTTGGATGTGCTGCGCGATGCCATACCCGTGCATCGGCCCGAGGCGCGCCAGGCTCTTCAGAATCAGCATGTATAATGTCCCCGGCGGGATTTCGGTGCGGCTGGTGGCTTCGTCTCGTCCCATAGCTAACCTATCGGTGAGTGTGCGATGACAGGGCGGGGATTGTCAAGCTTCTGCTGCGCGCGCTGGTGTGCGGGGTGTGCGGGTGTGCGCCATAAAGTGGGACCTCCACGAATCCTCAATAAGACAGCGAGAATCCTGGCGTAGTCCTGCGCTGAAGCGATCTGTCGCGACTCCGAGCCTCGGCGCTCGCCGAGAAGTGACCCACTTGTGCTCTGTTAGAGTGACCCAGCCGAAGAACGGGCCTTGCCCCGGGGCAAGAAATCAACCCAGCGATTTCATCCACGCCGAAGGCGTGCAAGTTCCTTGCTTCTCGCGGCCGGGCGCTGCCGCGAGCCCCGTGCATCATCCCCGCCACACACTTAACCCCGCCGATAGGCGGCCTTTTCCCCGCTTCGGTGGGTCACCTTTGGCGAGCAAACCTGGGTCACTTCTCGCGAGTGCCGAAGCTCCGAGCGCGGGAGCCCTCTTTCCGGCGGGTTATCGTACATGACGCCGTAGCACGGTTCTCGGGATTGATGTCGGATAAGCCCGTTTTCCAACCATCGGCACAGGTTCTAGGCGGCGCCTCGTGATCCAGGAACAGCGGCGACTTGGACGCCTACCACAACGACCAGTGACCACCCCACAGCACCCAGACGCAGATGAGCGCGTTCGTGACTGCATGGGCTACGACCGCATCCCCCATCCCCCCGCGCCATTTCTGGACGGCAGCATAGAGAACGCCCGCGATGCTCCCGGCAATCCAGCGATTACCGTGCAAAACACCAAAAACGAGCGAGGATGCGGACACGGCCCAAAACGACCAGCGTTGAAGGCTGACTGACTCGAAGTCCGCCGAAATCAGACGGCGAACCAGAAAACCGCGAAAGGCAAGTTCCTCTGCAATGGGAACGGTAATCACAGCGGCCAAAGTTCGAAAGACAAGCCACGTCATTCGGGCGGCTGCGGGCCACGCGGCCAGGACGGTTGGCTCCCCACCCTTAAAGTGCGGTCCGGCGAATCGATCCAGGCCGATCCAGAGGACGAAGACCAAGCCACCCACCATGGGAGCAGCCCACCCAAATCTCCAATCGATGCTCGCGTACTTGCGCCGGAAGAACAACAGGACCCCAGCGGCAACGGCGAACCGCAGTGGATACATCCATTCAAAGCTTCCCGAGACTGCGCGAGAGACCATCGCGGCAGCGAGAATCGCTAAGAAGGGTGCGAGATATGGATCGGGGGGATTTTCGAGCCGCTCGATCACCGCGCGCGGGCGCCTCGACGAAAGCCATGGCACTTGGTGCGCCATTGAGGCCAGTGCCAGCGCGACGCCATTAAATGCGATCCACCCCGCCTGCGAATGAAACCCTCCAAGGGCGACTGCGGGCGCTCCGGCATCGCCGATCAAAATGAGGACCGCGATTCGGACGGCGTTCAGGAGGAATATCGCTGAAACGCCGATCGGAATGAGCAGCAACGCCCGTGGAAACCTATAATCGCTGCGAAAAAAACAGAGCCAAAGGACACTAAATACCAGTATGAGGCCCACGCCTTCCAAGCCTGAGCAGCCGGGCGCGATCTCGACAGCGAATTTTTGAGTGCCGATCGATTTGATCGCGGGGATGGCGATCACGCTGCTGACAAAAGGGCCCAGGACGAATCTCACCAGTGCGAAAGTGAGGGTCGCCGCTGGCTTCCACAATCGCTCGCTGGCAATCACGAAGACAGGTATGACTGCTGCGGCGGCCGTGGCGTAAATCCACGCTGAACCGGCACTGCCCACGAGATCGCAAAAAATCCTCGGAGGAATAAAAAAGGATACGCCGGTAGCAATCCCACACACTCCAGCAACCAACCAAGCCAAAACCAGCGGAGATCCTGCGGCAAGGTGTACTCCCAGGAGAGGCGATCCGGCGAACAGAAGCGAAGAGAGGAAGGCAAATGCGCCCATCGCTGCGCAGTGGGCGGCTAGGTTCCGCCATGCGGGCGGCATAGCCGCAAGCCGATCACTGATAGGCGAGAGCGTATTCTTCGCCTTCGAGTAGCCAAATGCCAGAAATACCGTCGCGAACAAAACGAGGGACTGGAGGATATGCGGTCCAAAATCGCCCACAGCGCCGACAAGCCCGCCTTTTCCGTCCAGCGCGCTGGTATCCAGCCACGTGGAGATGACGATCAACTCCAGCACAAAAAGGCCAGCCAGGGAAGCAACGCGACCGAGAAGCCCCATCGAAAACAGTCTTCGAGGTGGAAGAAGGGCTGAAGATTCTCGGTGGAGGGCGTTCCTCACGAAAAAATCGAGGACGTCGAGACGAACCACGTCCTGACGTCCGTCCAAAGGTCCGAGGGCGGCTCGATCTTACTTCTTCCGGCGACTCCTGAGCATCAACAGACCACCCGAAAGCAGAAGCAGCGCGCTGACGCTTGAATTGGCATCAATCTCCGGTGTAGGCGCAATGCCTGCGACCGCCACCGCCGCCGCGCCCATGAGCAGCAACATCATCCCGACGAATTTCATGTCTTGTCCTCCGTAAACCAGATCGCTCTCTGAGCGAAGCCATGCCTCAAGCAATCCTACGGCCACACCAGAAACACGCGTATATAATAGGTACATTTATATCAACTGG
>Ga0182018_10000568_pt1 | contig 46856 bp, 36 predicted proteins | sample 812P2MmetaG_FD_120490 | JGI IMG/M metagenome (GOLD analysis project Ga0182018, IMG submission 120490) | Permafrost microbial communities from Stordalen Mire, Sweden - 812P2M metaG | ecosystem: Environmental > Terrestrial > Soil > Wetlands > Permafrost | place: Sweden: Stordalen | collected... | reverse complement strand
CGGCGCGACGTTTGACGAATACGCGCGCCGCGTGCCCGCGTTCCTGCCGCGCTTATAGCCATAGGTCCACGTAACCAACGCAAGAATTCGCGCGTCCCACGGTAATTGCTGATAATATTCACCGCGACTTCAAAGGGGGGATTCGATTCATGCGCTCCAATTGTGTTTTGAGGATGGCTCGAATTGCGTGTCTTGCTGCGCTTCTCGCCGGGTCTTTCGCGGTGGCTGCCCAGGCGCAAAAAGGCGCCGGCGATTGGCCGATGTATCGGCACGATCCCGCCAGCACAGGATATTCCGCGCTGAAGCAGATCAACACGAAGAACGTCGCGACGCTGAAGCAAGCCTGGACGATGCGTCTGAATGAGCGCGGCGGCCTGGAAGTCACGCCGATTGCCGTCAACGGAGTCATGTACCTGAGCGCCGGCAATAAAGTGCTGGCTGTCGATCCGGAAACGGGCAAGGAAATCTGGCACTACGAATTGCCCGCGAGCCAGGCGTCTTCGCGAGGCGTCGCATACTGGCCCGGAGACGGCACGAACGCGCCGCGCATCCTCTTCACCACTCTCGATCGCAAGTTGATCGCGCTTGACGCCGCAAGCGGAAAGCTCGTGCCCAGCTTTGCTACTGGCGGAGTTGCCGAGTTGACCGTCGGTTACAACGGAATTCCCACGATCTTCAAGAACATCGCCTTGCTGGGCGCGAGCGTCGGAGAGCTGCCCAAGGGGCCTCCGGGCGACACGCGCGCCTACGATACGATCACCGGCAAGTTGCTATGGACCTTTCACACCGTCGCGCAGCCGGGTGAAACTGGCCACGATACCTGGCTCGACAATGGCTGGGAAGGCCGCTCCGGAACAAACGTCTGGGGCTGGTACATGACGGCCGACGAAAAAACGAACACCGTTTACATGCCCATCGGTGGACCTTCACCCAACTATTACGGCGGCGACCGGCCGGGCGCGAACCTGTTCGCGAATTCCGTGGTTGCCGTGGACGCGGACACCGGCAAGCTCAAATGGTATTTCCAGACGATCCATCACGACCTGTGGGATTCAGACTTGCCGCCCGGACCCAGCTTGATTGATCTTAAAGTCCACGGCAAGAAAGTTCGCGCGCTCGAAATTATCGGCAAAGCAGGATGGATGTTCATTCTAGACCGCGACACTGGCAAACCGGTGTTCGGCGTCGAGGAGCGGCCTGTTCCCAAGGGTGACGTACCCGGCGAATGGTATTCGCCAACGCAACCATTCCCGCTGAAACCGCCCGCGCTTGCGCGAACCACCTACAAAGCGGACGACATCGTCACGGCGGACGACACCAACGCCGACCACGCAAAGGCCTGCCACGATCTCGCCGACCGCAGCGGCGGCTTCGTCAACCGGGGACCTTTCACACCATGGCTCTATCACGAGGACGGCGCTCCTCCGAAGAGCACCATTCAATTCCCGGGAGGAACCGGCGGCTCGAATTGGGGCGGCACATCCATCGACCCGAAATCCGGATACATTTTCGTACAGACTCACGATATGTCGCTGATGGGGTGGATCGAGAAGAAAAAGTCCGGCCAGAACTACGGCCGCGGGACGGAAGGCTCGACGCAGGAATATGATCGCGCCAGCATCATCGGCCCGGGTCCTTATTCGGGCTTCAGCGCCCCCGGTAAGGACGCCAGCGGCAAAGTGGTGGGCAACTGGCCCTGCCAAAAACCGCCGTGGGGACGCCTGATGGCCGTCAACGGAAATACCGGCGAAGTCGCATGGACAACCACGCTCGGCATCACCGAAGGTCTTCCGGAAGGCAAGCAAAACACCGGAAACGGCGGCAGCGCAGGCCCTATCACGACCGGCGGAGGGCTCGTCTTCATCGGCGCCACTACGGACCATCGCTTCCGCGCCTTCGATTCGAAGACGGGCAAAGAGCTATGGGTCACCAAGCTCGATAAGGACGGGAACTCAAATCCCATGACCTTCCAGGGCAAGAGCGGAAAGCAGTACGTGGCCATCGTCGCCTCGGACCAGGTGTACGTGTTCTCGCTGCCGTAAATATTCGAGCGCCGCCGCGGCGTGCCTCGCTGGAACCGCTTTGAAAAAGTGTGTCACTTTGCGGGTACCGTCTTCCTTTGTTTTCAAGGAGTTACGTCGCAAATTACTTTGCACGGTGTGTCACTTAATTTGGCGCAGTCTCAACCGCCCGCCGAGAGATCCCTCGGCTCCTCCGCCGTGGCGGACTCGGGACGCCGACCGTTATCGGATCGTCGACCACTTTGCATGGTGTGTCACTTTGTTTGGTGACTTGCGAGCGGAGGCTCCACGTATGGTCCCACGAATGAAGCCATGATTATGCGGGCGTGTTCCGTAGGCCTGAAGTGCCACGCTTCCACCGGAACTTCGCGTTCAATTTTCAAAGAGCGATACGGCACTCTTCGAGAGCGCCGGGGCGCATACCCGCCCGACAGCGGGGCAAAACAAATCCCCGACTCACGCTAATACAATTCTCTCGGGCTGTCTATTGTGGAAACTACGCACACGGCAAGCCATCGGCGGACAAGTCCCTTTGATTTCGAGAGCGTCTTGCGGCGAGTTTTTCTCGCGATTGGCAGCAACGGCGCCGCGAGTTTCTCGCAGAGGGCAAAGAGATTCTCGACGCGTGGACCGGGTGGCAGGTCGCACGCGGCGGCACGGTGAGGCGGATCGGTTTCTTCCAACTGCGAATCGTCGCGCTAACCTGACTCGTCCGGTAATCCGACTAATCAGGAGTTAAAAGCGCGTTCCCCTCAGACCGATCAAATTATTGCACTTGGATACGGAAAATGTTGCGATGTGAGGAGAGGCGGAGGAACGCGTAGACGGAAGGATCCGGACTCGGGAAAACTCTGTCTCCCAAGGTGAGACGTCTTCCGAGAGCCGCTGCGGCGGCATCTATTGACGGGAACCCGGAAGCCGGCAGTCTTGCCATCCATCCGGGCTGAAGCGGAATCACGTACGTCGTGTTGGGCAATTCGATGCCGTGACGGGTGGCGTTTTCGTGGAGGTAGAGCAGCTTCCCGTCGCTCGACCACTTTACCGGCGGAGGAGTCACCCCCCGGTCTTCTCCCCCGGCCGATGCGCAGTGGTCGCAGATCACTTTGCGAGTCGCGCCATCGCTCGAATACAGGACGACCGCACTCTGTTCCCAAACCGCGAGCCACTTCCCATCCGGCGAAACGCTGTAGAGAAATACGACTTGATTCGGCACGACGCGCCGCAGCCCGCTGCCGTCCGTATTGACGTGATAGAGGAAGGGTACTGCGATCGTTTCTCCGCCGACGAAGTACACATCGTTTTGGACGCCGAAGAACGCACGCACGCAGTCGAGCGAAGTCAACTTGCGCGGCGGCGAGCTGCCGTCGAGCGGCGCAATCCAGACTGGTGAATGTCCCGCATCGTCTAGGGCGATGAAGACGACGCTCTTGCCGTCCGGCGCGAGGCTGTAATGCTCCATTAGGAATTCAGGTAAGAGGCGCTCGCGAGCGCCGGTCTCGAGTTCGACAGACCAGAGTTCTCCGCTGACGAAGCCCCGGCTTGCGCGAGAACGCTGAAGGTAATACAAGCGCTTGCCGTCAGGAGAAAACGAGGGCAGGAACGCATACCCTTGCGAAGTAATCTGGCGATCTCCGAGCGAGTTGTGAATCCAGATCGTGCTCTGCTTCTCACCGATCGAAGTGACGAAAGAACGGCCGTCGGGCGCGAAGGAAATCCCCTGTTCCTCGGTCGCGCCGAAGGTGACCTGCTCGGGCGAACCGTCGGGGTAGCTTTGACGCCAGATGTGAAACCCCTCTCCGGTATCAGCAGAGAAGTACATCCATTTCCCGTCCGGTGACCAGGCAGCATCCGTGCACTGGGATGGCTGCGGGCCGACCTGTATTCCGGGCTCGCTGCCGTCGAAGGGTACCAGCCGGCATGGCAGCCAGCTGGTGATGTCCATTTCCACGGTCAACACGGAACGCCCATCCGGCGACGCATACGATCGATGCGCCATGCCGTTCGCATCTTTGGGGAGATATACCTGGCGCTGGTCCGCGCGACTCTCCGTGGCGGTGAAGATACCCATGTGGAGGCCTTCTCCCGTCCCAGCGGAAAACATGATTCGCGGATGGCCTCCGGCAGCGGCTATCCAGCTCGGGGTGCCCACCGTGAGCCAGTGACTCGGACCTCCACCGAGGACCGGCACGGTCCAGGAGTCCGCTATGCCCACCGTGTAGGCGATGCGCGAGCCGTCCGGAGAAAAGGCAAGCGGCCCCATTTTCGAGAGGCCGTCGTGGGTAAGCTGCACGGGCTCGCCGTCGGGAAGCAGTTTGACGTAGACCTCGCCGTGTCCCACGAACGTGGAGTCTCCTCGAATGAACGCCAACATGCGACCGTCCGGCGAAAGCGCCGGGGCGACGGCCGAATCGGCGAAGTTGGTGAGCTGGACGTATGCGGTGCTAGTAGGGCCCGAAGATTTCCGGGTGCGAAAAAACATCAGTGCCGCGCCTGCCAGCAACACGACGACGGTGAGTCCTACCGTCGTGGCGACCAGTTTCGATCGTCTCTCTCGATCAGACGAAGCCGGAGCTGCCACTGTGACGGAGCTGGAATCCGATAGCGCTTCGAGCGCAAAGGCCAAGTCGGAGGCCGATTGGAATCGCTGCTCCGGACTCTTTTCGAGACAGCGGTGGACAACCCTCTGCATGGCGGGTGGCGCCAGAGGCACGAGCTGCGAAACACCTGGAGGTTCTTCGTTCAGGATGGCGGTCATCGTTTCCGCGGAGGTCGTTTTCTGAAACGCGCGCTTTCCCGTGAGCATTTCGTAGAGAATCGCGCCGAAAGCAAAAATGTCCGCGCGATGATCGGCCGGTTTTCCCCTCACCTGCTCGGGTGACATGTAGCCGACGGTGCCCATCACCGTGCCCGGATCGGTCAGATCGCTCAAAGTGGGGGCGTTGACTTCGACTTCGCCGCGCTGTGGCAAGAGCCTGGCCAGGCCGAAGTCGAGAATCTTCACTCGCCCGTCCTTGGTCACGAACACGTTTTCCGGCTTCAAATCGCGGTGCACGATCCCTTTTTCATGCGCCGCCGCCAGGCCGCGCGCGATTTGCGCTCCGTAATCAATCGCTTTGCGAATCGGCAGCGCCCCGCGCTGCAGGGGCTCCCGGAGCGTGCTGCCTTCGAGCAGCTCGGAAACCAGATAGGGGACGCCATCGTGCGTCCCCAACTGGAAGACGACCAGGATATTGGGATGATTCAGCGCGGCAGCGGCGCGCGCTTCCTGTTCGAAGCGCCTCAGGCGGTCGGGATCGGCAGGGAGAAACGAGGGCAAGACTTTGATTGCGACATCGCGTCCAAGCTGCGTATCGCGGGCGCGGTATACTTCACCCATCCCACCCGCACCAATGGCGGCGGAGATTTCATAGGGACCGAGCCGCGAGCCGGTTATTAAGGTCATACCAAAGGCGAGGATTCTACATCAGAAGCCTTGGCAGTTCGTCAGGTTCGCTGCGGCCTTTAAACGCGGTAGCGAGTCAACGGAACCGCGTTGTCCCCGCGCTGAATCGGCCCTCGAGTTCGATTCAGTGCCTGATTAACGCTGTAATCGGACGAGTACCCCCGCATCGAACTGACCATTTACCAAGCGCGGCAGCGAAGTAATTCGGCGAGAGCCTAGTGGATGCCCAGTTTTTCGATTGCGCGGAGTACGTCCGCAGTGGAAACATCGTAGAGCGCGTGTTCGTCTTCCTGCTCGAGCCGACCGCGAAGATATTCCGCGCCGATGTAGCTGGCTTCGCGGTCCGATAGATTGCGGCCGGCCCGCTCTCGGAACTTGACGAACCCGGGATGCGCCAAGCCAAGCACGACTCCCTTGCCATCAACGACGAATTTGCAATCCATCGTGTCGCTGTGGCGCGTGGCGATGCCGTTCCAGCAATGAGAGAAACGGCATTTATAGACGTAGTCGGTCACTTTCGATGGAACGTCAAACGCGCCGATGAACTCGCTCATCGCACCGACGTTGGGAATCCTCGTGGGGATAGCTGTTTTCGCCATGAGCTCGCCTACTTCCGCGCGCCCACTGCAACAGGCTGCGCGCTGTGTTGATAATTCTGGATGGCCGCGGCCACGCCCGCCCCGGCGGGAAGCCGGAATCCTTGATCGTGCAGGGTCTTTTCCAACGCCGCGAGGAAAAGAAGGATATTCGTTTCCTGGCAGGAATATCCCATCAGGCCAACGCGCCAAATTTTACCCTTGATTGGTCCGAGGCCTCCGGCGATCTCGATATTGAACTCGTCGAGCAACTGCCGGCGAACCTTCCCGTCCTCGATTCCAGCTGGAATGTTGATCGCCGTAACCGTTACCAGGCGATCGGCCGCGTTCGAAACAAACAGCTCCAGGCCCATCGCTTCGACTCCCGCGATCAGGGCTTGCTGGTTGCGAGCGTGGCGCTCCCAGCGCGCTTCAAGGCCTTCTTCGAGAACAGCCCGCAGCGCTTCGCGCATCGCGTAAATCAATGTGATCGGCGGAGTGTGGTGGTACAGGCGCTCCTTGCCCCAATAATTCATTGCAGAAGTCAGGTCAAAGTACCAGCTGCGCACCGGCTCTTTGCGCGCCTGCATCGCCTCTTCCACGCGCGTATTCACCGTGATCGGCGCCATGCCCGGCGGCGCGCTGATCGCTTTCTGCGAGCCGCTGAAGCAAATATCGATGCCCTGCTTGGCCACATTCAGCGGAATTCCCGCCAAAGTCGCCACGGCGTCCACCACCAGCAGCGCGCCCAGTTCATCGGCCACTTTGCGGTAGTCTTCAATGCGCTGAACGATGCCGGACGAAGTCTCGCCATGCGCCAAGCCGACAAATTTGATTTTCCTGCCCTTACCGGCGCGCAAGACATCCTGCGGATCGACCGTGCGGCCGTACGGGGCCTCGACGCGAATCACTTTCGCGGGGATGCGCTCCGCAATAATCGCCATGCGCTCGGAAAATGCGCCGTTAATGCAGACGATGCACTCATCGCCGGCATCCAGCAAGTTCATCACGGCCGCTTCGATCCCGCCGGAACCGGACGCGGAGATGGGAAACGTGATGCGATTCTGCGTTCGGAAGACGCGGCGCAGCAGCTCCTGCACATCGTCCATCATTTGCGTGAACCACGGATCCATGTGGCCCACGATCGGCGCAGCCATCGCGCGATACACGCGCGGGTCCACGCACGAGGGGCCCGGCGTCATCATCAAACGGTAGGGCGGCAGAATCTCGCCAATCAATTCTTTGGAACGGTCGGTCATTAGCTTTTCCTCGCAGCCGGGAACTTTCTATCGTCTTCGCGAACCGGCCGATCCAACCTGCGGCGGCCGGCCACCGAACGGATTAATCCGCCTGATCGGCCCCCTAGTCTCCCTAAATACGGCCATCGCGGTCAACCTCCAAAATGGCTTCGCAGGCCGGAATGGTCCGAAGCGTCCATGAAATCGGCGGGTTGCCCCAACGGGACCCGTAAATTCCTGAAGGGAGGGGGTTAGCGATTTCGCAACTGTTTTTTCGCCGTGTTGAAAGCCCTATACCCCTATGCTAGATTTTTAAATTGACCCCTCATAATGACGATGGACGCAAAAACTAGCGCCGCTGCAAAGCCGAAAATCACGCGCGTCGAGGTGTATTGGCACACCGTGAAATATCGTACGGTCGTGCTCTACGCTCTTGCCGTCACGGCGATTGTGCTGGCGATGGTTTACCTCGTGTTTCCGGATTTCTCGAACAGCGTGTTGCGGAAGATCTCAAGTGCGTCCGGGTCGCCGGATAGCGGCGTCGCCAACCCTTCGTCGCGCCAGGCGCGTTTCGTCAACCTCGACGGCAAAGTGCAAGTGAAAAAGGTCAATTCGGTGCAGTGGGTGAACGCCGATTATCAAGTCACGCTGGACAAGGGAGACTTGATCCAAACGACTTCCGAAGGAGTCGCGCGCATCGCGTTCGCCGACGGCACGACGTACACCGTGAAGGGCGACACGCTCGTGACTGTCGAAGAAAATATCGTTGACCAGGACAAGGCTTCGCAGGTTGGCGTGCACATCACTTCGGGGCAGGTGGACCTGCAAACCGCGACATGGCAGGTTCCGGGCTCGAAGGCCGAGGTTTCCTTCGAAAATGCGGTCGCCTCGCTGCGAGAAAACAGCCGCGCGGCAGTTCGCAGCGATCCGGACACCAAGGAACAGCAGATCACCGTGGATGCCGGAAGCGCGCAACTGAATCGCGGCGACGAGCACGTGGATATCGGCCAATACGAGCGGGCGACGTTTCCGACCGCCGGCGGCGGCGCCATCACGAAATCCCAGGTCCTGGCTCCTCCCCAGTTAGTCGAGCCGCTCAATTTGCAGCCGATCATCGTCGCCGATCCCAAGCATGATCCGGTTCACTTTTCCTGGAAGGCAGCGGCAACGGCGAAGATGTACGACTTGCAGGCCAGCACAACGACTGCCTTCAACCGGATTGTGATGGAGCGGAAGACGGCCGCGACGAGCGTGGATGTTTCGGGCCTTGACCCCGGAGACTATTTTTGGCGAGTGCGCGCCATCGACGAAAAGAGCAACGTAAGCGACGCGAGCGAATCATATAAGTTCACACTGGTGACCCAAGGCAAGGAGCAGGACATGCTCCTGGACGTGGACTCCACCGAATTGCAGGGCAGCGTGGTGGAGGTCATTGGACGCACCGAACCCGGCGCCGCCTTGATTATCAACGGCGCTGCGGTGGCCGACATCAAACCGGACGGCCATTTCCGGTATTTTACCGACCCCATGACGCGCGGCAGCCACACGATCGTCATTACCGGTCAGAACCGCAGGGGCGGAACGGCGATCAAGCGCGTGGATGTGGTGATTCCGTAGAGTCGTAGAAGTCCGGCTGGCGCGCGGCTCTGGCAACGCTCGCCAATACCCTGAGAGGAAAGCACTTCGTGAATAAAAACGGCTACAGCATGCGGTCGGTCTTCAGCCTGTTCTCCTCCGACCTGGCCATTGACCTGGGAACCGCCAACACGCTGGTCTTTGCTCGCGGCAAAGGCATCGTCGTCAACGAACCCTCAATCGTCGCCATCAACAAGAACACCGGCGAAGTCGTTGCGGTGGGCCGCGAGGCCAAGGAAATGCTCGGCCGGACACCGGGCAACGTAGTCGCCATCAAACCGATGAAGGACGGCGTGATCGCCGATTTCAAGGTGACTGAAAAAATGCTCACCTACTTCATCCAGAAGGCGCACAACCGCCGCGTCCTCGTTCATCCCAGAATCGTTATCGGAGTTCCCAGCGAAATCACCCCGGTTGAGAAGCGCGCCGTGCAGGACTCCGCCTATCGCGCGCGAGCGAGCGAAGTCTATCTGGTCGAGCAAGCCATGGCCGCGGCCATCGGCGCCGGCCTGCCGATCGAGGAGCCTTCCGGAAATATGGTCGTGGATATCGGGGGCGGGACCACGGACATTGCCGTCATTTCCATGAGCGGAATCGTCTACTCGCGCTCCGTGCGCGTGGCCGGAAATGAAATGGACGAATCCGTCATGCATTACCTGAAGCGCAAGTACAACCTGCTGGTCGGAGAACGCACCGCTGAACAGATCAAGATCGAAATCGGCTCGGCATATCCGCTGGAGAAGCCGATGACGCTCGAAGTCAAGGGGCGCAACCTGATCGAGGGTGTGCCGCGCACAGTCACGATTGACGACAGCGAAATCCGCGAGGCGCTCTCCGAGAATATTTCCACGATCGTCAACGCCATACGCGTCGCGCTGGAACGCACGCCTCCCGAGCTATCGGCCGACATCAGCGACCGCGGCATCGTGCTCACCGGCGGCGGCGCATTGATCAAGAATCTCGACAAGCGCATCCGCGAGGAAACGGGATTGCCGGTTTCGATCGCCGACGATCCGCTGGCTTCGGTCGTGCTCGGCACTGGAAAAATGCTCAGCGATTTCCGACTGCTACGCCTCGTATCCATCGATTGAGGAGCGTTGAAGCCGTTTGCGGTTTTCCGGCTTCCGGCCCCTGGCATTGAGTCTCTAGAATGCTCGACAACACTCTTCGTCAACGTCCGCTGGCCCTGCTGGCCGCACTTGTGCTCGCGCAAGTTCTGCTGCTCGCTTTCCAGATCAAGCGCGACCACGACGTGCGGCTGATCCGCTACTGGACCACGGCGGCGATAATGCCCTTCGAACGCAGCGGCACCTGGGGATTTTCCAAGACGGGCGGCATTTGGTCCAACTACATCGGCTTGCGCGGCACTCATGCGGAGAACGCGCGCTTGCAGGCTGAAGTCGATCAGTTGCGCCTGCGCAACCGTGACCTCGAGGGCCAGGCGGGCGAGGCGCAGCGCCTGAGCCTTCTGCTGAATTTCCACGAAGCTCATCCGGAAACGCCGATGCTCGCCGCGCAAGTGATCGGCGCGAGCGCTGACCCGGCCTCGCACACCCTGTTCCTGAATCGCGGCGACCGCGATCACGTGCGCCGCAATCAAGCTGTCATCACGCCCGATGGCATCGTTGGAAAAATCGTCGAGGTCTTTCCGGCCACGTCGCAGGTGCTTCTGATCAACGACAAGGACAGCGGCGCCGGCGCTCTGCTGGCCGACACGCGAACGCACGGCGTGGTCAAGGGCAGCGGCGATCCGGACCCGCGGCTGGATTACGTGGTAAACGACGAACCGGTCCATCCGGGCGAAATGATTCTCACTTCCGGTGAGGACCGCATCTTTCCCAAGGATCTTCTGATCGGCACAGTGTCAATCGCAAATCAGGGAAATCCGTTTCAAGTGATTCACGTTCGGCCTGCCGCGCGCCTCGACCGGCTGGAGGACGTCCTGATTCTGCTGACTCCGCAGGAGCTGAAGAAGGCCAACGAATCAGCCGACGCTGGCGGCGCCGACGCGAACAGCCCAGGAATCGTGCAGAAGGAAACCGCGCCGACCGCGGTGTCGTCTAAGCCGCCCTCGGCGTCTCCCGCAACGCAATCGCCGGCCGCCGCGCCGACCGCTCCCAAAAACTGAACGATGTCCTACATGCTCAATGCCGGGGCGCAGTCCGAATCGAATATCGAAGTCCACAAATATTACGGCGGCACGGTAATCGTCACGGCGTTTTTGGCGCTGGTCCTGCAGGCGTTCCTGCACAAGTACGGCCGCTGGTCGGAGCTGGTTGACCTGCCCCTGTTGGTGACGGTCTATTTCGGTGTGAGCCGGCGAAATCCCGTTACGGGGATGTTTCTCGGCGGAGCGATTGGAATCCTGCAGGATGCGCTCAGCCACGACAATCCCATCGGTCTCTTTGGTATTGCGAAGACCATCGTGGGCTACCTCGCGTCAACTATCGGCGCGCGGATTGATACCCAGCATCCCGTCAGCCGCCTAGCCCTGATCTTTCTCTTCTTCCATCTCCACCAGTTTATTTTTGCCGTAACGGAACGAGTTCTATTGAATCATCCCGAGCCGTTCTTCACGGTTCGCCTGCTGGTCAATTCCGTGGCCACCGCGGTCTTCGGCGTGTTCCTTTTCGCGCTACTCGATCGCCTCCGCAGGTCGTCGTAGCTTCCACGCCGAAACTTTCGCGAGAATCACGGCAGGCCCGCCAAACCCTCGAATCACCTAACGGGCTACTGCCGCGCTGCTCGCCGCGGCGGAAGACGCCGGCTTCTCGGCCGCCTCCGCCCGCAGTAACAGCACGGGACACCCGGCAAGCCGCAAGACCTTCTCCGCCACCGAGCCGAACGCAAGCCTGCGCCAGCCGGTCATGCCGTGCGTCGCGATCACAACCAGATCTACATTGTTGTGCTCGGCGAGTCGGACGATCTCCATGCCCACGTCATTCGCTGTCCCTACTTCCGACCGCGCTTTCAAACCCTTCTCGATCAACTTGCGCGTGAGTTCGTTCAGGCGCGTCACGCCGTCCTTGTGCAGTTCCTGCTCGAATTCTGCCTCATTGAAGATCGCCGCGGGCGAAGGCAATCTCGGCAGCATTGGAACGACGTGAACGAGGAGAAGTTCCGCATCGAACCGCGACGCGAGCCCCGCGGCCGTATCGAGCGCTTCGTGCGAGGGATCGCTGAAATCCAGCGGGGAAAGAATCAGTTTTGGTGGCAGCATATTTTCTCCGTTTCTCTTGCGGAATGGTTCTCGACGTCCGCGGCTCGTTATCAAACGGAGCAGCGGCGGCGCGCAGCGGAATTACTTTCCCAGCGTCCGGAAGGCCCAGAACAAAGTTCCCGACAGACACATCGACACGGGCAGCGTGAGCACCCAGGCCATCGCGAGGCTTCGCACCGTGGCCCATTGCAAGCCGGATTTGTTGGCCGCCATCGTGCCGGCGACGCCGGAAGATAATACGTGCGTCGTACTGACCGGCAGGCCGAACCAATCCGCCGCGCCGATTGTGAACATCGCCGTGATTTCCGCCGCTGCGCCCTGGCCGTAGGTCAGATGATCCTTGCCGATCTTCTCGCCGACCGTTACCACGATTCGCTTCCAGCCGATCATCGTCCCCATACCTAGCGCCAGCGCCACGGCTACTTTCACCCAGCTCGGGATGAACTTCGTCGCGTTATCAATGTGGCCTTTATAGTTTTTTAGTATCGCCGCGTCGGCAGTAGAAAACTCCGGAGTATGGGTCTTTTGCATCAACCGCAGCGCTTCGCTCACCACGTACATGTCGTTGCGGAAGTTGCGAACCTTATCCTGCGGCACCGCCTTCAAATCCTTGTAGAGCGTCATTTCCGTGCCGATGCCGTTCACCAATTCCCGCAGGGCTAGCATCGTGTTCGGCGTGAACTGTTTCGAGCGAATGTAGTCGGTCACTTCGTCCCGCGAGTCGCCGACCACAGCCGCAGGGGATACGTAATGGCTGAGCATGTCAGCCGTCTGCGTGGAAACAGCGGCGAAGTCCGCCGTCTGCGCGGGACTCACGGCGTGATTTACCGCGTACGCCGTGGGCACCGTGCCGATCAGGATCAGCATGATCAGCCCCATACCCTTCTGGCCGTCATTTGAGCCGTGGGCAAAACTTACGCCCGTGCACGTCAGCACCAGCAGCGAGCGAATCCAGAACGGCGGCGGCTCTTTCCCCTTGGGGGCTTCGTAGAGTTGCTTATTGGGAATAAGCTTCTTGGCCAAAAGCAGCAGCAGCGCCGCCCCCACGAATCCAACCACCGGCGACAGCAGCAGAGACTTCCCGATATTCGTTGCTTGGGCCCAATCCACGCCGCTGGTGCCGGTTTTTCCCGACATCAGCTGATTTGCGATGCCTACGCCGATAATCGACCCCACCAGCGTGTGCGAGCTCGACGCGGGCAGCCCGAAATACCATGTTCCCAGATTCCAGATGATGGCCGCGATCAGCAGAGCGAACACCATCGCGAACCCCGCATTGCTTCCCACCTGGAGGATCAATTCGACCGGAAGAAGCGACACGATCGCGAACGCCACCGCGCCGCTCGACACCAGAACCCCGATGAAATTCCAGGCCCCAGACCAAACCACGGCCACATGCGGCTCCAGGGAGTGCGTATAGATCACAGTAGCTACGGCGTTCGCCGTATCGTGAAATCCGTTCACGAATTCGAATCCCAACGCGGTCAGAAGCGCCACACCCAGCAGGATGAACGGCAACGCACTCGCTGGATGGAAGTCCTGCAGGTCGCCGATGAGATGGCTTCCCGCGTAGATGAACCCAATGATCATCGCGATTCCGAAGATCAGGACCCCGATCCGGCCCGGCTTTGACGTCATCTTTGAATCAAGTGCGGTTGCGCCCGTCGCCATTGTTCTTCTCTCCCTGGTGCAAAATTAGTTTAGTGATTGCCTCACTGCTGGTCCGGCGCTTCGCAGATTGCCTTGGCCGCCAGAAGCAACGCCCCCGTTGCCCGCTCTACTGCCCGGCTGCCTTGGCCTTGTGGCCGTGGTGCTCTGCGTGAGCCTTTGCTGCTTCCGCTGAGTGGTGTGTTGCATGATGCAGATGGCCCTGTGCTGAATGGGCGTGATGAGCCGCCAATGTGTGATCGCCGGACTCGTGATGTTTGGCGGCTTCGCGATGATGCCGAGCCGCGTGTTCATGGTGTTCCGCCGCGTGCTGGTGATGCTCTGCTGCCTGCTTTGACATGTACCCTCCTCGTATCAAAGATTCGGGCTGAGGGGCGCGACGGTAACGGGTCCATGTAAACAGCGTGTGACAGGACGGTTAAGAGTTCCTGCGCCCCTGTAGGGCCCTCCGGCGACCGGGGGCTGGCGCCGGGAGGCGCTGAAAAACCGAAAAAACCGCCATCCGGCATGGAACATTGCATTGACCGAAAGGACATGGGCTGCTTGCGGCCCGCACACGCGCGGTGTTAGCGTGGATGTTCCGGGTCCCATTCGGGTTTAGCTGGGATTCGCCTCAGATTCGATCCGTTCGGAGTCGGGGAGCAGGACATCCGGGCCGAGAACGGCCCGCCGCGCAGGAGTTTAGTTGCCATCGTGGAACGTTAACGACCAGAGGATTCCGCAGGGGCGGTTGGCCCTGTTTTCCTATCTTTCCGCGACCATGATCGTATTTCTTCTGGTCGGGTTCTGGAAATTGCAGGTCATGCAGTCCGAGCATTTCTCCGACCTGGCCGAAAAAAACGGCATCCGCTCCATCGCCATCATCGCCCCGCGCGGAGCCATGCTCGATCGCGACGGCCGGGTACTCGTGGATAGCTACCCCTCTTTCAGCATCCTGTTGCTGCGCGACAACCCGAAGCTGCTCGAGAAGAATCTCCCGCAAATTGAAGAAGGCCTTGGGATCGCAAAAGAGGATCTGGACCAGCAGCTCGATGCCGCGAAAGCCGAGCCGAAATTCCTGCCCTTGATCATCAAGCCGGAAGCGAGTCAGGCGGATATCGCGTTCGTGGATTCCCACCGCGCCGATCTTCCCGTGCTCGATCTGATGATGGTCCAGCGGCGCCGCTACCCGCACGACGAAATGCTCGCGAATACCATCGGCTACGTCGGTGAAGTTTCCGTGCAGGACATGGAAAAGAATCCCGACCGCTACCGGCCCGGAGACATCGTAGGAAAGGCCGGCCTCGAAAAGCAGTACAACGACCAGATTGTGGGCACCGACGGCATGCGGCGCGTCGTCGTCAACAGCGTCGGCAAAGTGATGCGCACGCTCGACAACGTCGAGGCGATTCCCGGAAGGCCCATCCAGCTCACGATTGACGAGGATCTGCAGCAGATCGCTGAAGCGGATTTCGCAAACAAAGAGGGCGCGCTCATCGCCATGGATGCTCGCACCGGCGAAGTCCTGGCGATGGTCAGCCGGCCCACCTTCAACCCCAACGATTTCGCCGTCCGGATTCCCAACCAGGAGTGGGCCCATCTCAATACCGACCCGAAAACGCCGCTGCTAAATCGCGCGATTCAGGCGCAGCTCGCTCCGGGTTCCGTCTTCAAGATCGTGATGGCCACGGCTATGCTCGAATCAAAAGCCATCCCAGCGAGCTACACCGTATACTGTCCGGGCTACGCGACCTTTTACGGACGAGTATTTCATTGCGATCACGCGCACGGCTCCGTGGATCTCCACAAGGGCATTGTCGCTTCCTGCGACGTCTATTTTTACAACGTAGGCAAACTTCTTGGAATTGACCGTATCGATCAGTACGCGACGGGCCTCGGCCTCGGCCGGCGCACGGGGATCGATTTGCCAAGTGAAGAACCCGGATTGATGCCGTCGGAAGAGTGGGTCGAGCGCGTGGACCATCACAAATGGTATCCCGGCTCAACAATCTCTGTATCCATCGGCCAGGGCGCCGTCATGGTCACGCCGATTCAGCTCGCCCGCATGATCGCGGCCGTGGCCAATGGCGGCACTCTGATTCCGCCGCACCTCATGAAAAACGCCACGGACCTTAAGTCCGGTTCCTTTCCTATTTCGGATGACACGGTCCAACAGGTGACCGATGGAATGTGGGGTGTCGTCAATGAGCCTGATGGCACTACCTCCGGGCAGGTCAAGCTGCAAAACGTGGACTTCTCCGGCAAGACCGGCACTGCGCAAGTGGAAGGCTTCGAACTGCAGAACAAACTAGGCAAGAAATTGAAAGAGAACGGCTGGTTCGTCGGGTACGCTCCTCGCCGCAATCCGGATATTGTCGTTGCCGCTCTCGTCCAATCCGGAGGTTGGGGCAGCACCTCGGCCGCTCCGATCGTGCGCGATGTGGTGAAGGCCTACTACGACAAAAAAGGCGGACACCTGCAGCAGCCTTCGACCGCCGACAATTTGCCGCCGTCTTCAGCGATTCATCCGCCAGGGGTGAGCTCCGGAGCGGAACAGCAATGAAGGATCGCCCGCGCGTTCAGGATTTCGATTGGCCCCTTCTCGCCATCGCCGGCACGATCAGCGCGCTCGGCGTGCTGGAAATTTATTCTTCCACGCATGCCAGCGCCATGGCTGGAATGCAATGGAAGCAGCTCATGTGGATCGGGATCGGCATCATTGGCATGTTTGTAATCTCCCGCATTGACTACCATACTTTGATGGATCAGGCGCCCGCGCTATATCTCGTCGGAGTGGCGGGGCTCCTCGTCGTGCTCTTGATCGGATTTTCCCGCCTGGGAGCCAAGCGCTGGATCTCGCTCGGCGGCCTGATGAATTTACAAGTGTCGGAAATAATGAAGTTGATTATAATCATCGTGCTCGCGCGCTACTTCGCGGAAGTGCGCACCGATCGCTTGACGCTGACCGATCTGCTCAAGATTGGCGTTTTGACGCTAATTCCCGTAGGCTTGATCTTGAAGCAGCCCGATCTGGGAACGGCGATGGTGCTCGTTCCCGTTGCAGTGGTCGGAGCCTTCTTCGCCGGCATTCAATGGAAACACGCGGCGATTGGCCTGATCGTCATTGCGCTGCTTGTGCCGCTGGGCTGGAACATGCGGCGTCATCTGAAACCGTACCAGCAGCAGCGCATTCAGACGTTCCTGCATCCCGAGGAAGACCAGCGCGGCGCCGGCTACCAGATTTTGCAGTCCGAGATCGCCGTCGGCTCCGGGGGATTCTGGGGAAAAGGATTCGGCAAGGGCAGCCAGAACCAATTGGGCTTTGTGCCCGTCCGTTATTCGGACTTTATTTTGGCGGCGCTGGCTGAGGAACAAGGTTTCATTGGCGTTTGTGTGGTTTTGCTGTTGTACTTAGGCCTGATTCTGCGGCTGGTGGACAACGCGCAGAAAGCGAAAGATCGTGCCGGGATGTACGTCGTGATGGGAGTGACCGCGATCCTGGGTTTCCACGTTCTGGTCAACGCTTCGATGGTGATCGGATATATGCCGGTCACCGGCATTCCACTGCCGCTGATGAGCTATGGAGGGTCGGCAACGGCCTTCGTGTTTTTGGCTTTGGGACTCGTGATGAACGTCCGCATGCGGCGTTTCGTTAACTGAACCCCGTCGGTTAAAGCCAATAAAAGTTTCAGCATCACCCGCGCCCCGTTCGTTCGGGACCGGAATTTCAATTTTGAATTGAGGAATGCATCGGGTGAGGAAATCGATCCAAGGATGCGATGGTTCTTTCCTGGACGGCCCGCCGTGGCAGGTTCAAGGCACAGCCTTCCGCCACGCCCGCCGGGCGCTCCGCGCGCACACGTGCGCCGGCGCGGTCCGATGCGCCATGAGGAGTATCCATGTCGAAGGAAATGGTTATATCGGCGAACCCCCACGAGACTCGGGTCGCCATTATGGAAGAAGGTCTGCTCTGTGAGTACTACGTTGAGAGGGAAAAAGAGTTTGCGCTAGTCGGAAGCATTTACAAGGGGCGTGTCACGCGCGTGCTGCCAGGCATGCAGTCGTCTTTTGTTGATATCGGGCTCGATAGCGACGCCTTCCTTTACGTCACCGACTTCCTCGAAGGTATCGAGGAGCTCGACGACCACATCGCAACGGACGTCAAGAATTCCGCGGCGCCGGATCAAGCCGCGCAGCGTTTTGTCACGCCCAGCGCGGCATTACCCCTCGTCGAATTCGCCGACCCCACTCCCTCCACCGATGATTCGCGCGCGGAATACGAATCGCCGGCGGTCGAGCCTGGCAACGCCGTGATGAATCCCGTCGCGCCCGGCCCAATGAATACGTCGAATCCGCCGCCCGCCGGCCCGTCGGCTCCCTCCGACCGCGGCCGCTTCGACAATCGCAGCAGCAGACCGGGCCGCGACTTCGGACGCCGCGGCGGTAGTGGTGGTGGGAGGCCTGGACGAGGCGGACGTTTTGGCCGGCGCAGTGGTAGCGGCGGAAGTGGCGGACGCGGAGGCAACCAGCGCTTCGGCCGCGAGCTCCCCCAATCGAAATACGCTTCGCCTCGCCCCTTCGAAGAGGCGCCGAGCGAGCCAGGAGCTCCGGAGGGCCATGTTTCAATCATTCTCCCGGGAGAATCTCTCGCCAAGTATCGCGACAAGCCCGCCGGTGAATCCATTCCGGCTTCATCGGACGACGCGACGCGAACCTTCGCTCCCAACGAGCCAACGGACTTCGCCGCAAGCGCGGCGCCGGTAGCTCCCGTCGAACACTCCGAGCAAGTGCGCGAGTCGCCTGCCCCGCGCGCAGTTGAACCCCGGCGCGAATTTCACTCTGAACCTCGCGTAGAGGCACCTCGGTCGTTTTCGACCGGCCTCGAGCCTTTGCCCGGCGAGACGCTTTCGAAATGGAAGCATCGCGATACCCCCGTCGAGCAACACGTGGAGGCGGTAGCTCCCTCTGTGCCCCATCAAGAGCATGAGCCTGAGCCCGCGATCGAGCACGACGAGCCCGAAATTCACGCGGCCGAATCCGCGCATGAAGATCACGCTGGTCCGGAGCTAAGCCCGGAAGAAGCCGCGGTATTGGCCGAACAAGTGGCCGAAGCTCAAGAGGAAGAAGCTCAGCGCGCAGCGGAAGAACGAGGCTTTGCCGCCGCCGATGAGGCCACGCGAGCGGCGCACGACGCTGCCGAAGCGGAGGCCGGCGCTGTGGACGCCGAAGCGGAAGAGCACGAGCTTGAGGAAGAAGAAGCCGACGCCGAAACGGAAGGCATGATTGCGCCGCCCTCCGAGCTCGATCACGAGCATGAACACGAGCACGAGCCGGAAACAATTTCAGCCGAAAGCGAATCGGCCATTCCCGGAGAGAATCCTCCGCCGCCGGAACAACAGCCGTGGAAGGCCCAGGTCCGCGACGATTTCCGCGCGCGGATGCAGAATCCCGCGCGCCGTGGTGGACGCGACCGCGATCGCGGCCGTCGCGACGACCGGGGACGCCGCCCCCAGCAGGGACGCAGCGGGAGCCACGGCCATCAACATTCGGCGCCACGCCGTCCACAGCTCATCGCGGACATGCTGAAGCAGGGCCAGGAAATCATCGTCCAGATCGCCAAGGAACCGCTGGGCAAGAAGGGCGCGCGCATCACCAGCCATGTCGCTCTTCCGGGCCGCTTTCTCGTCTATATGCCCACGCTCGACCACACCGGAGTGTCGCGCAAGATCGCTTCGGCTGAAGAGCGGGCCCGCCTCCGCCATCTCGTGAACGATGCGAAGGGTAGCGCCGGTGGAGGCTTTATCGTCCGTACCGCCGCCGGAGCTGCTGCGCCGGAAGAAGTTCGCGCCGACGTCGAATTCCTCACGCGCACTTGGTCTGAGATCAAGGCGCGTTCGGAGCAGAAAAAAGCGCCGTCAATCCTGCACCGCGATCTCAACCTGGTGCAGCGATTGCTCCGCGACCACATGAGTTCCGACTACACCGCGATCTGGGTTGACTCCGAAGAGGAGTACACAAAAGTCGTGGACTTCATGAGCCGCTTCCAGCCGGCGCTCGTGAGCCGCGTGAAGCTTTACACCAAGGAAAATCCGGTCTTCGAGGAATTCGGCATCCAGCAGGAAATTGACAAAGGGCTGCGGCCGAAGGTCTGGCTCAAATCGGGCGGCTACATCGTCATCAACCACACCGAAGCGCTCGTCGCCATTGACGTCAACACGGGAAAATTCGTCGGCAAGGGCTCGAACCGCCTAGAAGACACGATTGTCCGCACGAACGCCGAGGCCGCGAAGGAAATTGTCCGCCAGATGCGCCTGCGCGATCTCGGCGGCATCATCGTGATTGACTTCATTGACATGGAGGAGCGGCGCAATCGTGACAAAGTCATGGCCGCGCTCGAAGACGCGCTTCGCGGCGACCGTGCTCCGTCGAAGGTTCTCCGCTTCAACGAATTCGGCCTTGTCGCCATCACCCGCAAGCGCACCAAGCAGGCGCTCGAGCGCATGCTCTCGCAGCCCTGCCCGTATTGCACCGGCTCGGGAATGGTGAAATCCATCCCCACGCTGTGCTACGAAATTCAAACCGAGGCCCACAAAATGGCCCCGGAGTTGAGTTCCGGCAGCATCACCCTGCGCGTCCATCCCGAAATCGGCAAAGCGCTCAAGACCCGCGAGTCCTCGCTAATCGACGAGCTCGAGCAGTGGACGAAAAAGACCGTGATCATCCAGGCCGACCCCACCCTGCACTGGGAGCAGTACGATATCTATTAGACCTCAAGGCTGAAACTCAAGGTTGGATGACTGAAGTGGAGACGCCGCGCGATTCGATCCGCGGCGTTTTCTTGATTGCAGCAGCTTTGGTCGCGGCTGGTAGGCGCCACCTCCTAATTCGCGGGCCCGGCTGACCACACATCGGGACTTGAACGCCGGATTGGTTTTGCGGTCTAATTCGCCTTGTCTGCTGGCGACAGGAGGTAATTAATTGTGGAATATGAGAAAAAGCCAATTGTCGAAGAATTTGCAGCGCAGTTCAAACCGTTGGAATGTGAACAAGGTTCCCTGCTACCGCTCACAGATAAACGGACTATTGCCAGTTTTGTGGAATGCCATATTAAAGGCAGCACGTTAGCATCTCTGGGCACGATAGACGTTCCGCTAGACCCTAACGAACAAGCCCAATACAGAGCGAATCGGGAAATCCTCGCTAACAATCCCGGATTCTTGAGAATGCGGGACGACGCGAAACAAGGACGCTCGTTTAGCAATATCGTAGCGGAGTACACGAAAGAGTTTGATGAAACTCATCCACTTAAAATCGTCGGGGGGCAGCATCGCTTTAAAGCGATCCAAGACGCCCTTGCGAGTGGCGTCGACGAATACCACGGCATCAAGGTGTACTTCAACTTAGACAAGGCCCAGCGTTTGGATGTCCAGGTGATATCTAACACCAATATCGCCATATCGCGCGACCTATTCGACAGGATGCAAGAGACTTTCCGAGGTCCGCAACTTCGCAACTGGTGTCAGAAGGCCACTCTTCTTCCAGCAGGAAAAGACTTTGCCGATAAATCAGAGAGGGGTTCGCTAATCTCGGTACGCATGGCAAGATCGTTTATTAGCAACTACTTCGGTGGAAGGGATGTTGATCTGGCAAAGTTTGCTGTGACAACTACAACACCTCTGGTTTCTCCCACTGGCGAGCACGATTCAGACTGGGACGACTTGCAGGCAAAACATTCCGATCTGTGGGAGGACGCTGATCTGCTGGAGGCTGCAAGAGAATTTGCGCAGCTTGTAACTGCTCAACGCAATGCATTCAGGAACACCGGCGGCCCTAATGGAAAGTCCAGAAAACACGTCAGGCGCGATTACCCTGAGAAAGCAATGAATCTCGCTGTCCTGACGGCGTGGGCGTACGTTGCGGGAGTGTTGCAGCCCAACAAGAAGAGACTCAAGCGCCACTATGACCTCAAGAACTCTCCTGGCAGAGACCCGCTAAACGCGGAACAGCTTGCCAAGGGCAGACATCGAACTGACGATGCTCCCAATTATCGCGGTTTGGGATATAGAACTGACGCGCGTGAGCGCGGCCGCATGGTCGAGCTGTTTTATCTCCAGGCCGAGAACGGAGAGGGCATAACACCCAAGCTAATCAAGATCGCCATCGCTGATTATCATGCGAAGCAAGCAGCGCTTGCAGCCATACAGGAGCGTGCGAGTTGACTGGATTCGAAATCGACGACTTTGCTTTGTCCCTACTGGAGGAATCCAAGCGATTTCTTGAAAAAGTGGAAGACCACGGAGATCACTTCGCGAATGAAGCGTACCTACATTCCGCACTGCTGCTGGCATTCAGTTCATTGGAAGCACACGTAAACGCTATCGCCGAAGAGTTTGTGGCGCGACCAGAGTTGTCCGTTCACGAAAAGGGCATGATTCTTGAGCAAGAAGTTCGCCTAGAAAATGGAGAGTTCGTCCGCAGGCCCGTCCTTAGGATGGCGAGGCTTGAAGACCGGATTAGTTTCCTATATGTGAAGTTCGGACGTTCTATCGACAGGTCGATGCCGCACTGGTCGCGACTGGCCGATGCCGTGATTTTGCGAAATCAACTCACGCATCCGAAGGAAAAGGTCACTCTCACTAAGGCTGGCGTTGGCAGGGCGATCCAAGCTGTTGTCGATACCCTTGACGCCATGTGCCAGGCGATTTACAAAAGGCCCTTTCCGGCAGCCGGGCGTGGACTTCAATCCAGCCTGAGCTTCTAGGGATATAACATCTGGGCGCGGAGAGCGGAATGGCCGCCGCTGAAGCGCTGGCAGGCGGCGAACCTTTTGAGGCAGCCCGGATCAACTCGCAGCCGCGAAGGACGGCAGGAGGATCGCGTGATCTCGAGCATACCCAAGCGGCTGGCCATTGCCTTGATTCTTGTTATTGGCACTTCTCCCGTGCTTGGACAAGGGCAACCGCCGAAGCTGGCCCAACTCTTCGTTCAAACGAATTATCTATATGCCGATGGCGTTTGGAGACCAGACGACCTGAGTGAAAAAACCGAACTGGCCTTCGACGCCGTTACGCGGATCGAGTGTTACAAGCACGGCGGACGAGACTTGGTTGACGCTGATGGATATTGTGTTCAGATGACTGCCTCCATCGTCTTTGGAATGCCGGACATTGATGTCGCGTACTTTCCAGTCATCACCTGGGACACGGATAAAGTCATCGCGGCGGATTCTTCAACCGCGGCATTCCCAGCCTGTACCTGGACGCAAATTACGGTCAACCTCCAAGACCACTCGATCATGGCGACCGACACGCGAAAGCTAGGAAAAGGCCATGAAGGCCTGAACGGTGTCTGCACGGTGGCACCGCTAGCGCAGACGTATCACCTGCTCGATAAAGTAGAAGAATTGACGCGACGCCGTCTGCGCGCTCAGAACCTTGCCGATCAGCAAAAGAAAAAGAACTAAGCGAAATCAGAGGGCAACCGCCATGCTGCCTGTCGGAGAAGTAGTCGCGAAGGACCCGAAAATTCTGGGCGGCACCGCTGTTTTCCGCGGCACGCGCGTTCCCTTTCAGACACTCGTTGACTAACTGAAAGGCGGCCAAACGCTCGACGAATTCCTGGACGATTTCCCGACGGTCAGTCGCTCCGCGGCAATCGCAGCCCTGGACCTGGCCAAGTCGCTGGTCGTTGAGCCGCTTGAATGAAGATTTTGATCGACGAAATGCGTCCCGCGAAAGTCCGGATTTTGTCTTTCGGTCTTTTCACCCGCTTCAAGCCTCACGCCTCCAGAAAAAGTACAGGGTACTGGTTCTTGTACTTCCGTTGAACGAACGGACAGGTTTCTCGGCGGTCCCACCATGCTAGCGTGATTGTGCAGTCGCGGACGCGCAAGCGGCCGCATCACGCGACGCTGTCCGTCGCCGTTCTCGCTGGCCGAGAGCGTACCGCTCTTTGACAATTGATTGGGCAGTTGAGGTTTCAGTGGCACAGACACTCCTGTCTGTGCTCTTGCGACCGCCGCATCGCAATGGTTAACCGCGCGCACGGAAGAATCCTTGCAGCCATCGCCTTCCACGAGTTGCAGGCTACCAGTTACGCGTCGGGATTTCGGCCGCCACGAATCACCAATCACTACTCACCAATCACGCCCATAAGTGACACACCATGCCCAGTAATCGACGATCCGATAAGGATCGGCGTCCCGAGTCCGCCACGGCGGAGGTGCCGAGGAATCTCTCGGGGCGGTTGAGACTGCGCGAAATTGGGTGACACACCATGTCGAGCAATTTTCGACGTAAATCACTGAAAACAAAGGAAACGCGCACCCGAAGGGTGACACACTTTTTCGAGGGTCAACGGGGTAGTTTTCTTCCTCTGCTTCCTTTGCCTCATGTGCCTCCGCAACTGGAAGCAGAGCGCGCGAGCGCCACGCAGCTATCTAAAGCCCTTCACGACGTAGGCTTCGCTTAGAGTCGTGCTGTAAATGTAGGCGTACGCGCTCATGTCGCTGGAAAAGCGCGGAGGACCGACGCTTTCCACTCCCGCCTGCAGCTGCGTGCCAAAGATCTTCCAAAATTCCTTTTTACCGGTAGCGATGTCCACGCGGTCAACCTCTGCTTGGGTCCTTGCGATTGCCCGCGAGAATACATACAGCGACTGTCCATCCGGCGTCCAGGCAATCGGTTGCTGGGGAGAGGCGAGATCTGGGATGGGACGTACCGCGTTGCCGCCAATCATCCAGATTCCGATTTTGCCGTCAGCGCTGTCAACGGCAATGCTGCGTCCATCCGGAGACAAGACAAGGCCGACGACCCCTTCCGGCGTGAGAGCGGCGGAATTGCCGCTGTCGAGGTCAATGATGTAATCGCGGGCCCCGTGCCCCTGCTCGATTCCCATCGCGAGCAAGTGCTTTCCATCCGGCATGTAGAGCTCGCCGACGTAGGTGATGTTGTCGTGGGTCAGCTGGCGGCTCTCGCCCGCGCCGGTGGGAACCAGGGTGATCACGCCGTTTTTCTGCGGATGGGTAGATACCCATTTCCCGTCGGGAGAGATTGCGCCCGCCAGACCTTCTCCGATGCGCACGGGAGGCGAGCCGTCCGTATCACGAAGGAAGACGGAGTAGTTCGGGCCGCCCCCTTCGGCTTCTTCTTCGAAGAGAATTTTCTTGCCGTCGCGGCTGATGTCGCGCAGTTCGGACCAACCGAGCCAGCTGAGATCGATCTCCTGTTTTCCACCCGGGGGCAGTCCTCGAATGTCCACGCGCTGCTGATGCGTGATCATCAGGGCCTGGCCACCGTGAAGATCTTCGAACCACATGCCGCCGGGGACGTTGGCGATGGTGCGAACTTTGCCGCCGAGAGTAACGGCGCGGAGCTGGTCCGAAGCGCCGCTATCGGAAGCAGCAAACCAGAGTTCGTCACCGGAGGGCGACCACTGAATGCCTTCGACCGAATCCCAACTCGTCGAAAGCTTTTTCTCGTGCCCATCGGGATCGATGATGGCTACGGATCCGCGGTCGTCGCCGCCGGGAACTTCGTGATCGGCGAACGCGACGGATTTGCCGTCGGGCGAAATGCGCGGATCGCTGATCCAATTGATCGTGTCGAGCAGGACTTTGCCGATGGGATATTCCAGCCGCCAATGAGAATTTTCCGGTACATACCGGACGATCGCCATGCTTTCGCCGTCGGCGGCCCATTCCGCGTCCTGCACTTTTTCGAGGACTTCGCGCGGGGAACCGCCGCTCAACGGCAAACGAGCCAGGGTGCCGTAGCGGGCGTAGCCGCTGTGGAAAACCGAATTCAGGCGGACCGCAAGCTCTCCATTCTTGGAGATGGAGAGAAGCTCCGCGTTTTTCAGTCCGAGTTCGCTGGAGCCGTTGTCGCCCACGCGAGAGATGTACAACTGGGGGGGCGCGCCTTGCCACGCGGCGCTGTAGACAATGCTTCCGTCGGGAGCGAAACGGGCGTTCCCGACCGAGCCGGTGCGGAACGTAATCTGCCTGTATTCGGGAGGAGGCGCGGCGCCACCAGCGCGGCCAATCCACCAACCAACACCAAGCAAAGCCGCTGCCGCCACGATCCCCGCTGCGGCCAAAATCAGTTTCAGGCGAGCGCCGGATTTCGACGCTTGAACGGCGGCTTGTGCGGCAGTGTTGCTCGACGTGGAGATTTGCGAAAGCGATTCCAGCGCGAATGCCAGATCCTTCGCGGACTGAAAACGGTGATCCGGGCTTTTTTCGAGACAGCGGCGGACGATTCGGTCGAGACCCGGGGTAATCGGAGGCTGGATACTGGTTACCTCCGGCAGGTCGTCCCGCAAGATCGCCGTCATCGTTTCCGGAGCAGTATCGCGTTGAAAAGCGCGCTTGCCCGAAAGCATCTCGAAAAGCACCGCGCCGAACGCAAACATATCCGTGCGCGCGTCAACGGCTTCTCCGCGCACCTGCTCGGGCGCCATGTAGCTTGCCGTGCCCATGACGACGCCGGCGGCCGTTTGCGAGCTCGTCATCGTCGCGCCGTCGGGTTCGACGCCGGCCTTTCCGGCGAGCTTGGCCAGCCCAAAATCGAGAATCTTTACGCGGCCATCACGGCACACGAAAAGATTTTCGGGCTTGAGGTCGCGATGCACGATTCCCTTGTCGTGTGCGGCCGCCAAGCCGTTAGCGACTTGCACGGCGTACTCGACGACTTTTCGCTGCGGGATCGGCCCGCGGTTGATCACGGCGCGAAGGCTTTCGCCTTCCAGAAGCTCCGACACCAGGAACGGCGCGCTTTCGAAGTGACCGACGTCGTAGATCGCGACGATGTTTGGATGGTTGAGGGCCGCCACGGCCTGCGTTTCCTGCTCGAAGCGGCGCAGCCGGTCGCTATCGCGCGAGAAAGATTCCGGGAGAATCTTCAGCGCAACATCTCGCCCCAGTCGCGTATCGCGAGCGCGGTAAACCTCGCCCATGCCGCCCGCGCCCACCTGCGATCTGATTTCGTATGGACCGAGTTTTGTGCCAGGAGTCAGGGCCATGAAATGTCAGAAGGTATCATCGGAAAGACTTTTTCATCCTCGATACCGGCGTGAATTGTACACCGCGCGAAAGAATTGCAGAGATGAGATTATCGGACTCGGCTAACCGTTGAATCGCTGCTCCTTGAACGGGTCGCCGTACATGTTGTAGCCGTTTTCCTCCCAGAACCCGGGAGCGTCCTGCGCCATGAATTCGAGGCCGCGAACCCACTTCACGCTTTTCCATGCGTAAAGGTGCGGCACCACCAGCCGCACCGGGTAGCCGTGGTCGGCAGGGAGCGGCTCGCCGTTGTGTTTCAGCGCAAAAAGAGTCGCCGGACGCATCAAATCTTCGAGCGGCACGTTCGATGTATAGCCTTGCTCCGCGACCACCATCACATACTTGGCGTCCGGCTTCGCTCCGGCCAGCTTCATTACTTCTGCAAACGGCACGCCTTCCCACCGCACGTCGAACCGGCTCCAGCGCGTCACGCAGTGCATGTCCGCGGTTACTTGCTTAATGGGCAGACTCGTGAATTCGTCCCACGTTAGCCGAACCGGTTTCTCGACCAGGCCCGCAATCTGGAAATCCCACGTGCGCGGATCAAAACGCGGCACTGTTCCTTCGTGCAGCACCGGCCATTTGAGCGTCGCGGACTGCCCAGGAGGCAGCCGCCCGGCATCGCGCATCGCCCGCTCCAATTGTTTGCGTTCCGTAAGCTCGCCAAACATCATCTTGAACTCTCCGCGAAGCCACCGGCCGACGGTACCATTCTACACTGTCTTTTTTTTCCGATTCGTGTACCTCGGCCAGGCGCGCACCTGAATCGCGTGTGCTATCATTGCGCGTTCGAAATCATCGCAACATCACACAAGGAGCATCCTCTGGCCGCGCGCATCCTCAATGGGAATGCAATTCGAGATCAAATCTACGCCGAGCTGCAGGTCGAAATCGCCACGCTCGCGAGCGCGGGAATTCGCCCCGGCCTGGCGGCTGTGCGCGTGGGAGACGATCCCGCATCGAAGCTCTACGTGAACAGCAAAATTGCGGCGTGCGAAAAGCTGGGGCTCGGCAGTTTCCACATCACGCCGCCCGCCACGACCACCACCGACGAATTACTGGCCATCGTCAACGAACTGAACAATCGCGACGACGTGGATGGAATTCTGGTGCAGATGCCGCTGCCCAAACAGATTGATTCCAAGAAAATTCTCGATTCGGTCATTCCCGCGAAGGACGTGGACGGCTTTCATCCAATCAACGTGGGCCATCTCGTCGCGGGACGCCCCGGGCTGGTCGCTTGCACGCCCGCGGGCGTGATGGAAATTCTGCGCCGCAGCAACATTCAGATCGAAGGCGCGAACGCCGTGGTCATCGGCCGCAGCGATATCGTCGGCAAACCACAAGCTCTCCTGTTGCTGCACGCGAACGCCACCGTCACGATCTGCCATTCCAAGAGCAAGGACTTGGCCGGCATCGCGCGCCGCGCGGACATCATCGTCGCAGCCATCGGCAAAGCGGCGATGGTGACTCCGGATTTCGTCCGGCCTGGCGCCACGGTGATTGATGTCGGCCAGATCGTCGTGAAGGACGTCGCGGAAGCGGAGCGCATTTTCGCGAAATTTCCCGCGAAGCTCGAATCGTTTCGAACCAAGGGCTCGATTCTTGTGGGAGACGTTCACCCCGATGTCGTCGAGGTCGCCGGGGCATACACGCCGGTTCCCGGCGGAGTCGGACCGCTCACCATCGCGATGCTGATGAGCAACACCGTCAAAGCCGCGCGCATGCGCCGCGGCGTCCGCGCCCCTGCGGCCGCATTATCCCATCCCTGATGCTGCGCGTCGGCCTCACTGGCGGCATTGCTTCTGGAAAATCCACTGTAGCTGCGCTCCTGCGCGATCGCGATTACCCCGTGCTCGATGCCGACACGATCGCCCGCGAGCTGCTCGAACCCGGGCAGGATGCGTACAATGAAGTCGTCCGAGAGTTCGGAGATGCAATTGTCAACAAGGGCGGAGCGGTGGACCGCCCGAAGCTCGGAGCAATTGTTTTTTCCGATGCGCAAAAACGCGCGCGGCTCAACCAAATCCTACATCCGCGCATCCAGGAAGTCGTGGGCAATTGGTTCGCCGTGCTCCAGCGCCCCGGGGGGCCGGACATGGCCTTCGAGGACGCGGCGCTGATTCTCGAATCGGGCGCGAAAAAAAATCTCGATCGCGTGGTGGTTTGCTGGTGCCTTCCCGAGCAGCAGCTCGAGCGCCTGCAGCAACGCGGCCTTTCGGTGGCAGATGCGAAGCTGCGCATTGCGGCGCAGATGCCCATGGACGAGAAGCGGCGGCTGGCCGATGAAGAAATAGATTGCTCCCGCTCCATTGAGGAAACGCATCGGCAAGTGGATGTCGTTCTTGAAAAATTGAAGCAGCTGGCTGCGGCGGGAAGAAACATTTGCTGACGCGGTTGCGTATTTACCGGCAGAAGGAAATAAAGCGATGGCACAATCGGAAAACAAGAGGCGCGCGATCCGCCTCCTCGCGCTCGGCTTGATCATCGGTCTCGGCGCGTATTGGGCCGGCTCCCGCTACGGGCAGCATGGTCCCGCAGCCGTTCACGCTCTGCCCGCGATCCTTCCGGCGGATGAAGGCCCAACCGCCCTCGATCCCACCGAAGCGCAAAACGTCCGCATTTACAAGCAGGCCTCGCCGGCGATCGCGAATATCGTCACGCGCGCGGTTCAGTACGATTTCTTCTTCGACGCGGTGCCGGTCGAGGGCGCGGGTTCCGGTTTCGTGATTGATACCGACGGCCACATATTGACGAACTATCACGTCGTCCAGGGCGCGGAAACCATCGAGGTCACGCTTGGCGATCAATCGCGCTACAAAGCCAAATACATCGGCGCGGACACGCGCAACGATATCGCACTCCTTCAGATCGATCCGAAAGGGCGCAAAATCGCCACACTGCCGCTGGGCGATTCGCGCAATCTGCTGGTGGGCCAGCGCGTGCTGGCGATCGGCAATCCCTTTGGATTTCAGAGCACGCTGACGACGGGAGTGGTCAGCTCGCTCGGCCGCACCGTGCAAACCAGCGAAAGCACGTTCATTGACGAAGCGATCCAGACCGATGCCGCCATTAACCGCGGGAATTCCGGCGGGCCGCTGTTGAACAGCCGGGGAGAAGTGATCGGAATCAACAGCGCCATCTACGCGCCCACGGGAACAACCGCCGGAATCGGATTCGCGATTCCCATCAACACGGCGCGCCGCGCGGCCGAGGATTTGATCTCCACAGGCCACGTGCGGCACGCGACGCTCGGCGCCGAGGGCCGCGCGATCTGGCCCAATCTCGCCGATGCGCTGCACCTTGGCGTCCAGCAGGGAATTTTGATCGAGCGCGTGGTTCCCGGGGGCCCCGCAGCGCAAGCAGGTATTCGCGGCGGAACGCGCTCGGTGCTCGCCGGCCTGCAGGAATTGCAGATCGGCGGCGATGTTCTCGTGGCGGTTAACGGGAAAGAGCTTGCCAGCCAGATGGATTTGAATCTTCTTCTGAACCGCGCGGGACCTGGCGACACCGTCACGCTGACGATTGTCCGCGACGGCAAGAAAATGGATATTCCGGTAAAGCTCGGCGACAACTAGGGCGTCTGGCTCGGCACGCTCCTATTCGTTGGTGAAGTTGAAGAGAGATTCTTCGACTTCGGGACCGGACGTCCCGCAAGAGCAGGACGCACAACAAAAACGTCCGGTCCCTCCGCTCAGAATGACAAGCGACCTAAGTGGGTTTTTCGCGCCACCCGTCGCGGACGGTGTCGCGTTCGTCTTCTGTTAGATGAAACCACGATTCAGCCGCATCGCGGACGCGCTCGAGCGCGCCCTGCATTTCATCCTGCTTTAGTTTCATCAGCTCGCTGTCCGCATTCATGGGAACGCGAATGGGCGGCGCCACAAACATCACCGCGCGCGAAAAAAGATGCGGAACCTGGAATAGGTCCCAAGATTTCTGGAATGTGTGCGCGCTCTCGACGCCGATGTGAAACACGGAAATCGGCCGTCCCGTGCGGCGCGCCAGGATTACGGGTCCCGGCTTCGCCACGAAGCGCGGGCCTCGCGGGCCGTCAATGGTGAACGCGACGTGGCGGCCCGCTTCCAGGCTTTGCGCCATTGCCGCCAAACCTTCGATCGCGCCGCGCGAGGAGCTGCCCTGCGCCGTGCCGAATCCGAGGCGTTCGATCACGCGCCGCGTCCACTGTCCGTCGAAGTTGACCGTGTTCAGAACGACGATACCGCGTTCCCGCCACATCCATACCGCCGAAAGAATGCACCGATGCCAGAACGCGCCAATTGCCGGCTCGCCCTCGCTGCGAACCTGTATGGCGTTATGCACGCCTATCACTTCGAACCGCAGCGTCGGGCCGAGCAGACGAATCAGCCAGTATGCCGCCCACGCGATCACGGGGACTTGCATCCTCCGCCAGCGCGAAAGGTGCGGCATCGGGATGCCTCCGGCATTTACGGCGGCAGGAGCTGCGGATTTCGAGGCGTCGTTCACTGCGGTATAGTATAGGTGGTCTCGATGTTCCCCCGGTTCCAATTCGTGCCAAGCGCCCGACGTGTCTCTTGTTCCGCGCACCGCGTGATTATCGGCGTTCTCGCCGGAATCATTTTAGTTTGCCCGCTGGCGGCACGCGCACAGGATGCGCCGCCCGGGGCGATTGGCCGAGTCGAAGGCAGGGACATTTCTTGCGAGAACGGAACGCCCACGAGCGGAGGAACGCCGGCCGTCGGCCCGAGTCTCTATGTGTCGAACGGCAGCGTCGTGACCGTCCATTCCGGTCAGGCGCGCATGATCCTCTTCGCTGGCGGCCAGGTGGACGTCTGCGGCCCCGCGAAGTTCACAGTTCTATTGTCAGGCGATTCCATCACGCTCGCGCTAAATTTCGGACGCATGCGCGTGGAGCTACCCGGGAAAACGGACTTGCGCATCTTCACGCCCACGATCATCGGCACGCCGCTCGATATTGCCGGCGGATCACGCGACGTGACCGTGGGATTGAGCCTCGACGACTCGCTCTGTGTGCTGGCGAGCAGCGGCGCGATTCAACTCGAACATCAGTTCACCGGCGAAAAATTAATTGTTCCGCAAGCGGGAGAATTTTTCCTGAACGCCGGCCGGCTTTTGCCCGTCGCCGGAACCCCTGGAAGCTGCCAGTGCACGCGGGCCGAGCCGAGCCCGGCCGCGCCATCGCCGGACTACGCAGCGGTCATTCGACCGGTAACTCCGCAGCTTGCGCCGCAGGCTGCTCCAGCGCGCGATCCCGCGCCAGCCGAGCCGGATCCCGCGCCCGCGGCGAAGGTGAGCATCACATACAGCATGCTGGCGCAAGCGAACGAAACGCATCCGATCGTTCCGCCGGCAAAAAAGGCCGCCCCCGCCGCGCCGCCCACTTCGAATCCGGTGTACACGGCCGTGCTGCCGCCGCTTACGTTCATCGCTGGTTCGCCTAACCGGCCGCCAGATCCCACGGTGGATATGGTCCTGCTGATCCGCGAGGCGCAAGTCTCGCCGGAATGGGAATTCTCGGGCCATGTGGCCGCGCCCGAGTTTGCGCAGGCGATGCAGCACGCGCTGGGAGAAAGTGGTTCAGCTTCGCACGCACAACCCTCGTCTGATAATCCGCCCGCGACAAGTTCCGCAAGAAGGAAGAGCGGCTTCTGGGAATCGCTAAAGAAAGCGTTAGGCGGCGGCAGCGGGCAGGATTGAGATGCTCAAACGGCCCAACCATAGAGATTTGCGCCTGAGAGACGCCGAGCAGGAAGAGAGCGCAGCAACTTAGAGAGGGATCCCTAGGCTCCCGTTGGTCGCTCGGGATGCCGGCCGATCTCCCAAGCTCGACTAACCGGCGACCTGGGAGCCCTGTGAGCCGGGTCGTCACATTCCTTCGTAGTTAGGACCGCCGCCGCCTTCGGGCGGTACCCACTGAATAATCTGGTAGGGATCGGCAATATCGCAGGTCTTGCAGTGGACGCAGTTCGCGGCGTTGATTTTCAGTTTCGGTGCGCCCTTGTCAGTGACCATCTCGTAGACCGCCGCTGGACAGAAATACTGGCACGGGTTGCCGAATTCGCGAACGCACCGGTCGCCGCAAATATCCGGTTCGAGGACTATCAGATGGGACGGTTGATCTTCTTCGTGGCGCGTGCCGGAGTGGTAGACATCGGTCAGCCGGTCGAACGTGAGCTTACCGTCACCCTTATATCGCGTTGATTGATCCACCAGCGTGCCGTCGCGGTGGAGATTTTCGTACTCCTTGTAGCCCGCTTCGGTACGCATCGGATCCACCAGCCCGCGCCCCCCGGTGACAAACTGCAAACCCGCGTTCACGAGGCCCTTCCACAAGCCGCCATGAAATCCCTGATGAAAATTCCGCACGCCCCACAATTCTTTTTTAAGCCAGCTCCCTTCGATTTTCTGCTGATACGCGAAAAGCCTGGCGGCCGACGTGTCTCCGGCGCAGAGCGCTTCGTAAATTGCTTCGGCGGCGAGCATGCCGCTCTTGATCGCCGTGTGGATCCCCTTCAGCCGCTGGGAATTGAGCAGACTCGCGGAATCACCGACGATCAGCCCGCCATCAACGTAATTGCGCGGCATGGAATACCAACCGCCGTAAGGAACCGTCTTCGCGCCGTAGCGGACGAGTTTGCCGCCATCGAGAATTTTGCTGATGAACGGATGCGTCTTGAATTTCTGAAACGCCTCGTGCGGATCGAAGAGCGGATTCTTGTATTCCAAGCTGACGATCATGCCGAGCGAAACGCGATTATCGCGCAGGCCGTAAATCCAGCTGCCGCCGTAGAGATCCGAGGTGAGCGGCCAGCCGAGCATGTGCGCCACGAAGCCGGTGTCAATGCGGCCCGGCTGCACGTCCCAGAGTTCCTTGATGCCGATGCCGTACACCTGCGGGTTCAGGCCGTCGAGCTTCAGGCGGTTGACGAGATCCTTCGTCAACGAACCTCGCGGGCCTTCGGCGAGCACTGTAATTTTCGCGCGAAGCTCATAACCGGGCGTGAAGTTGTCCTTCGGCTTGCCGTTTTTGTCCACGCCCTTGTCTTCGGTGAGCACGCCGGCGATTCCATTTTTCTCGTAGAGAAGTTCCCTGCCCGCGAATTGCGTGAAAAGGTTGACGCCTTTTTTCTCGACCAGACCGCCGAGCCATTTCACGAGTTTGTTGAGCGAGATGACGTAGTTGCCGTGGTTTTGCAGCGGCGGAGGCGTGATGGGCAGCTGGAACGAGCCTTTTTCCGTGAAATAGTACGCGGCATCGCCCGTCACCGGCGTATCGAGCGGAGCGGTCTTCTCGAAATCGGGGACAAGTTCGCGCAGCGCGCGCGGGTCCATGATCGCGCCGGAAAGTTGATGCGCACCTATTTCGCGCGCCTTCTCCAGCACGTAGATATTTTCTGGCGAAAGCGCCGGAGATTTCTTCGCGGCGGTGTGCTGCTCGATCATGTTGGCAAGATGCAGCGCACAGGATAGACCAGCAGGCCCGGCGCCGATGATCAGGACGTCCGCTTCGAGTTTTTCGCGCTCGATCGCCACGACAGAATCTTAGCAGAACCGGAGAGATTCACCGCAGAGACGCTGAGTAGGCAGAGACAGCGCCGCGCACACGCAAAGCAACGACGAAGCGGCGCCTACTTGGACGCGAGTGAAACGCACGAATCCTCGTACTTGCCCGCGCCCATGGTTCCTTCGGGGAAAATGCCGTGCTCGGAAATCCACTCGAAGGATTTATCGAAGACGTCCTTCGTGTAGGGCTCGAAGACGAGGCGCTCGCCCGGGCCCCAGCGGCGCGTGTCCATCACGTTGTGAAAGCGCACGGGAAATTCCTTCTTGTAGTAATGCGTGTAGAGATCGGGGCGGAGATCGATATCGCGCTGGGCGTTTCGCAGGGCGCGGAAATACTTCTTCACGTCCTCCATATCCGGGTCGCGCGTAATCAGTGAAGCAATCATGAAGGTCGTGTCAATAATCTTGCGAAAACCCAGCTGCTCGAGAAAATAGTTCGGACCGCTGAATAACAACGCGGCCGGCACCTTGCGGTCAATCAGCAGCTCCATGCGGCTGAAAAGCAATCCATCCGCGAACGAGAGCTTGATCTCCGCGGGTTTCAGAATTTGTTCCAGCGCCTGGATCGCCGCATAGTGGCTGCCGGACTGATATCCCACGGAGATGGGCACGCCCGCGAGTTCGGCGGGGCTGTGAATCGGCGATTCCGGCGCGACAAATATCCCGGCGGGCGCAACCGAATATGCGTCGGCGTAGAGTTTGCCGTGCCCAACAGACGCCGAGACGTTCACCGTCCAGTGGCAGGCGCAGCCGATGTCCGAGCCGCGCCCCTTTTCGAATGTCTGGAACGCGCCGACCTTGTCGCCCAGCTGATGGCTCTTGCCTTCGGTCGAGCCCAGCGCCTCGTGGAACTCGTATTCGAGTCCTTCGGCTGCGAAATAGCCCTTCTCTTCCGCAACCCATTCCTGGAGCCGCATGTGCGGCGCAATCACAAACTTAGCCATGAATCCCCCCGGACTCAAACCCCGTAGCGCAGTGCGAGTATAGCATTCGCAAACGGCGAGTTGAAGATCGCCCGTCACTATGCCCACCCGCGGCCGGCTCGCCAACACGTCGGCAAACGCACCCATCGCCGCTCGGGAAACCGGGCGGCAGCGTTGGTGGGATACTGCACGTAGGATATACTGGCCAACCTCAGTGCTATGCGCTGAGCTCCTTAATCTGGACTCGTGGCGTGCGGGCGGTCTCCATTACAAATTCAGGTACGAGGTCCATTGTCTAAGACAACGCCGGAACACGAAGAGCGCGCAGAAGCAACTCGTCTCGGTTTAGCCGAGCGCGCAGTTAGCCGGAGTGTCGCCGTAATCGGTGGATCGGCCGCCGGTTTGTTCACGGCGTCGCTGCTCGCGCGGCGGGGCGTTGACGTGCGTGTGCTCGAACGCATCGAAACGCTTGAGCCCGAGGCGCGTACTCTGATCGTGACCGATCGTATGCGCGCGCTGCTGGGCCGCGCCGCCGAAGGCTCCATCGTCAACGAAATTCGCCGCTTCGAGCTCTTCACCGACGGCCGCGCCGCAACCATTACCCTCAACCGCCCGGACCTGATTATCGAGCGGCGCGCGCTGATCCAGAATCTCGCTGAAGAGGCGCAGCGCGCCGGCGCCAAAATCGAAATGGGGCAGAGGTTTCACGCGCTGGAGGCCAACGGCAACGGCCTGCGGATCGAAATCGAGCGCTGTGCCGACGGCAGCCGCGAGGAAATTCGCGCCGACGCGGTGGTTGGAGGCGACGGCGCGGCGAGCCGCGTGGCTCGAGCCGCGGGCTGGGCGCCGCTCGAAACGGTTCCGCTACTGCAGGCGATTGTGCCGCTCCCGAAAGATATGGCGCCCGACACCGTGCGAGTATGGTTCGTCCCGCAGGACACGCCCTATTTTTATTGGCTGATTCCGGAATCGCCGACGCGGGGCGCGCTCGGCGTGATCGGCGAATCCGGCCCCGAAACGAAGCGCTGCCTCGAGCAGTTCCTCGAAAAGCGAAAGTTCGATCCGATCGAATTTCAGGGAGCGCGGATTCCCGTTTACAAGCGCTGGATTCCGGTGCGGCGAAAAGTGGGCAGCGGATCCGTATATCTGGTGGGAGACGCGGCCGCGCAGGTGAAAGTGTCCACCGTGGGCGGAATCGTCACGGGATTTCGCGGCGCGCTGGGCGTCGCCGAAGCGATTCTCAACGGCGGCGCGAGCCGCGAGCTGCGCACTCTGCGCCGCGAGCTCGATTTTCACCTGCTGCTTCGCCGGTCGCTGCACAGCTTCCAACAATCCGATTACAGCCATCTCGTGGACCTGCTGAACGACCCCGCGAAGGAATCTCTGGCCGAATATTCCCGCGATGAAGCCTGGAAGATGCTCTGGCGGGTCTGCCTGCGACAACCGCGGCTGGTCCTGCTCGGCCTGCGCGGTTTGCTGATGCGTAACCGGTCGTTCGACGAGCCCCGCTTCGCGCCGGACGCGAGCGATCCCCCCCGCACGTAGCGGATTCCCATGGCGCGAAAGCATTCCTTTCGATTCGTTGCGCTAATCATCGCGCTGGTGGTGTGCGTGGCGGGCGTCTTCGCGTTTCGCGGGGCCGGCCGTTGGCTGGTTCGCGAAGATCCACTCGGTCCGGCGGACGCGATCGTCGTGTTGAGCGGAAGCATGCCTGCGCGAGCGGAAGAAGCCGGGAGAATTTTTAACTTGGGCTTTGCGCATGAGGTATGGGTGAGCCGGCCCGTGTCTCCCGCCGAAGAACTGGAGGACATGGGTATCCATTATCTCGGCGAGGAAGATTTCAATCGCGCGGTCTTGATTCACGAGGGCGTGCCCGAAAGTGACGTCAGCATCTTTCCGCAGCCGATCGTTAACACCGAACAGGAAATCGAGGAAATCAGCGCCCAGATGCGGCGCGAGGGAAAAACGAGCGTTATGATCGTAACCTCGGCGCAGCACACGCGGCGCGTAAGGGCGCTCTGGCGGAAACTGGCTGGAGACGATTTACGGTTGATTGTACGCGCCGCGCCGCAAGATCCATTTGACGCCGATCGGTGGTGGCGCAATACGAGCGACACTTTTTCAGTGGTGCGGGAAATCCTCGGATTGCTGAACGCCTGGACAGGCCTGCCGGTTCGGCCTCATTCGTACTGATCGCGGCGGACGATTACGATTCTTTCGCCGCCAGCGGCGTGGGGGCGGTTTCCAGAATTTTCCAACGCTCCCACTCGGATTTCCGCGTCAGATCGCACAGGCGGAGCTGCCATTCGATGCCGAAAGCGTCGTTCTGATGGGAGTAGAAGGCCTGCCAGGAATTCCCGTTGACACCTGTTTCGCCGCGGGTGGCGTTACTGTTTCCCTGGTTTGCGGAGTCCGCCGGATCGTGGCTGCGAAACTCCGTTAACCTGGCGGTATCGAGGGGTACGCGAAAGAAAAACATGTCGCCGTCCTCAGCCGCGGCCCCGTGCCCGTTGCCCACAGGACCTAGCGCCGCGGAGAGGAGACGCCCGCGCAGCTCAAGCGAATTCGCGCGCAAGAGCAACTCGAGCGATGGCGGGCGCTCGGCCGACAGGCCCGGACGCGAAAGCGCGAGTTCCCAGAGCGAAATGGCATCGCTGCTCTTGAATGGATCGGAATAGAAATCGAGAGAACGCGTCTGCCAGCCAGTTGCCTTGCGGTCGGGGAGAACTTCGGTGATCGTCGCGACGGTGTGGCTGCGCCAGCGCTCGAGTTTAACCGCGCCGACGAAGGTGCCGTTCTCGCGAATAAACTTCTGGTCGGCTTCACTCAAGCGAACAGCGTCGCGCCAGAAGCGGTCGCCCAATCGAAAAGAGAAAGTAAAGACTTGCTCGAGCGGTACGGGCGCCGCCTCGCTGAGCTTGCGCCGCCATTCCGGGTCGGCCATTTCCTCGAGGCTCTGGACGCGCTCAAAAAGGCGGCGAATGGTCCAACTCTGCTGACGGAGCAAACGCTGCCAGTACCGCGCAAGCACGTAGAAGATAAAAATGACAATTACGGCGATGCCCAGTGCCGGCCAGAGAATTTCCATTCCGACTGCTCCCGGGAACTAATTCAAATCAAACGCTGCGGACTCCCCGTGCGCCGAATTCTACTACCAAATTCTCTCCGCGCCTACGCCCCGACAGAGCGAGTAACGCTCGTATTGGCGAATCAATTCGATCAAAACCGGCGAACGAGTTCGATCACGCTGCACGCAATGCATCGCCGTTCGAGGCGGATGCCCGCTCCAGTTGGCTCAGCGAAACGCTAACCCGTGCCAATGAGGGATGGCTGAAAGATTCAGAGCGCTTTACTTCTTGACAAAGGGCAAAACGGCTCTCAGCGTGGCGCCGCGGCGGCTGGACTCGTATTCGAGGGTTCCCCCGAGTTCCTTGGCGCGTTCTCGCATGCTGGCAATTCCCACGCCGGGCGTTTTTAAAATCCCGTCCTCGCGTTTCCATATCGCCGCGGGAAGGCCTTTGCCTTTGTCGCTGATCTCGAGAATGACCTGACTGGACGTGATTGCGATCTGGACGCGGGCGGACTTGCTCCCGGAATGATGGTGAACGTTGGTGAGGCCCTCTTGCGCGATGCGAAAGAGGGCCAGTTCCGAGGCGTCCGCAAGACGCGGCATCCGCGCGGGCATGGCCAGCTTCACGCGGATTTCGCTGCGTTTGCTGAAGCCGTCTATGAACCAGCGCATCGCCGAAGCCAATCCCGCGTCCTCGAGAAGTGGCGGGTGGAGCAAGTAAGAAATCGTACGGATTTCGCGGATGCTCTCGTCCGCCAGGGTTCTGCTTTCCGCGAGCGTCGCCAGAATCTTGGGGTCGGATTTTTGAAGCATACGGCTCAGCTGATTCATGTTCATCATCAAACCCGCCAGGGACTGCGCCGTGCTGTCGTGGAGCTCGCGGGCCACGCGCCTGCGCTCCTCGTCCTGCACGCGCATCAAGCGCGCGGACATGACGCCGGAGCGGGATGCGGCGAGTTCGGCCTCTCTCCGGTCAGTCTCGTCCTGGATGGAGAGGAGAATTAGAGGCATGCCGCCCTTGGGGCTGTGGAATTGGCGAGCGTGCAGAAGCATCGTCTTGCGGCCAATCGAGGGAAAATCGTGCTCCACCTCGAAATTCGAAAGCGGAGCGTCGAGAGTCAGCACCTTCTCGAACAAAGACCGCAGCCGGGGGATATTCCATTGTCCGTTCCCGAGATCGTAGATGAGATTCCCCAGGGTGGTTTTGGGAGTCGCGCGGAAGGCCTTGTAAAACGAGCGATTCGCGGACATCACGCGCAGGCCGGAATCGAGCACGATCAAAGACTCCTGGACGGCCTCGATGATGGCTTCGGCGTAGCGGCGCGCATCCTCAATCGCGTCGCTGGCTCGCTGCAGAGCGCTGATATCCACCAGCGCCACGACCGCGCCGTCGATTTTGCCCTCGGCAACACGATAGGGATGAATCCTCAGCGAACGTGATTTGCCGCCGAGGTCCTGTATTTGATGCTCGCTTCTCTTCCCTGAATCGATGACGGCCGCGCTCTCAACTCTGAGTTCCGGTATGGTGGCGCTGAACCGCATATCACTCACCGGCCGCCCGATGTCGCTGGGCATCAAATTAAACAGGCTCTCTGCCGCCGGGGAAAATTTCCGGATGCGCAGGTCTCTTCCCAAAATGAGGACCGGAATTTCCAGGCTGATAAAGAGATTGGTCAGGTCGCTGTTGAGCTGGCTCAATTCCGAGTGCCGGTGCTCGAGCTCGTCATTCAGCGTTGTCAATTCCTCGTTGGACGACTGCAGTTCCTCCTTTGCCGTTTCCATCTCTTCATTGAAGCTTTGCAGTTCCTCGTTCCTCGACAGAATCTCCTCGTTGGCGGATTGGAGTTCCTCGTTCGTGGTCTCCTGGCCGCGGATGATCTCATCCATCCGCGCTCGTGTTTGTTCAAGCTCGCGTTGAGTTCGCGCGAGGGCCTGACGTTGGGCCGGCGGTAGCTTGCGTGGAATGCCCTTCTCCGCCGAATTCTGGGGACTTGCGACGGCTTTTCTATCGGCGCTGTCTTCGAACACGACCCAGAAGTTGCGTTCTGCTCCGGAGCGCGCGGGCAACGGGATCACTTCCACCGCTGCGTCTCTCGTTTTTCCGTCTGTCGCGATGGGAATGCGCTCTCTTCGAACCGAGCCGCCCGTTTTCCTGCTCTTCTGGATGGCCGAGCGGATCTCCCATACCAGGCTTTCGCGGGCCATCTTCGCGAGACTCAGGCTCGCCGGCCCGGCTGCGGGATCGAGAAACGCCGACGTTCGCCCGCTGAACTGCAGGATCTCCAGATCTGAATTGACCAGCACGGCGGCGGGTCCATGCCTCGCCAGCAAGACGCTTTCGGCATCGGCGGACTTCGCTGGCGCATCTTCCACTATTTGCGGCGGCGATTGGTTGCGGTTGACCTGCGCGCCGTGTTCTTCCGATCGGCGTTCAAACGCCAACCGGCTCGCGCCTGGTTTCCGCGAATAAATGCGGTAACTCCTGTCCACCGGAGTGAAAAGTCCGGAATGCGACGTGATGGTCTCGGCTCTTCCCAGGAGAAGAAGGCCCGACGGTTTGAGTGCGTAGTGAAAGATAGGAATCACACGGTTTTGCAACTCCGGCCCCAGATAGATCAGTACGTTTCGGCAGCTGATCAGGTCCAACCGCGAAAAAGGAGGATCTTGAAAAACGTTCTGTTTCGCGAACACGCATCTTTCGCGGATGTCTCTCCTGATCTGGAATCCGCGGTCAACCTTGACAAAGAATCGCCTCAAGCGCCCGCGGGAAACATCCTTGACCTGATTCGACGTGTAAACACCCGAGCGCGCCCTTTCGAGCGAGGGTTCGTTCACATCCGTTCCGAAGAGCTGAATCGTCACGCTGTCCGTCTCCCCCGTCATGCACTCCAGGAGACAGATCGCCAGGGAGTAGACCTCCTCGCCGGTCGCGCAGCCCGGCACCCAGATCCGGACCGGAGCGGCCGGCCGCCGCGCCTTCAGAATTCGGGGAAACACTTTTTTCCTTAGGATCTCGAACGCTGGGGCGTCACGGAAAAAACCGGTGACGTGGATGAGAATGTCCTCCTGGAGGGCGCTGGCTTCGTCGGGATGGTGTGCCAGGAATTTGGCATAGTCCGTCAGGTTCCGGCTTTTCTGCAGCACCATCCGGCGGCGGATGCGCCGGACAATGGTGCCCTTTTTGTACTGGGTGAAATCGGAGCCGGTGCTCGATCGGAGCAGATTCAGGATTCCCCGAAGTACGTCTTCATCGATCGTTTCGTCCACGGGCCGTGCGGCGACGCGAACGACATAGGGATGGCGCGCAATTTGGATCAGCTTTTCGCCGATCTGCGCGGGAGGCAATACGAAATCGATGCATCCCGTGGCAATCGCGGCATGCGGCATTCCATCGTACCTGGCGGACTCTTTGCTCTGCGCAAACGCAATTCCGCCCCTCGCCTTGATCGCCTGCAATCCGAGAGCGCCATCCGAGCCCGTGCCCGACAGCACCACACCGAAGGCGCGGTGAGTTTCTTCCCTGGCCAGCGATTCCATGAACCGGTCAACGGGCATGTGCAGGCCGAGATTCTCGTCGCGGGGCTTCAGGAGCAGCGTCCGGCGATCGTATATGAGATCCTTGCCGGGCGGAATCACGTACACGCGGTTGGCCTCCACGGGTGTTGCTTTGGCAACCTCCGACACGGGCATCTTGCTAACGCGTGAAAGTAAAGTGACGAGCGAACTATCGTGTTTTGCAGAGAGGTGTTGAACGAGGACGATCGCGATTCCGCTTTTCGCGGGAATCCGCGAGAGAAGTTGGGTGATGGCCTCCAACCCTCCTGCCGAAGCCCCGACCGCAACGACCGGGAAATTGCCTCGAGCCGAGCGGGATGGCTTGTTTTTTCTTGAGCCGAAATTCCGAGGTTTCCGCCCGGGTTTCATCCAGAATGAATCAATGTTCTCTAGCCTTCGCCCTTAAAACGGGATCTCGAGCCGTGCAATCATTTGTTCCCCTCGATCAGCCACGCTTTCGTGAAATCGCTCTTTCCAGCGCCCAAGCTTTGAATGGACGGTACATTTGGTCTCAGATCAGTGGGAACCAGTCGAAGGGGACAGTCTGCCGAAGCAACCCGCGGATCAAGTCAGGGTAATTCCGTAGGGACAATCCTGACACACGGAGCCCTACGGCTGGCAACAGGCGCAATCACTTCAATAGAGCAACCATCAAACCACATATTTCCTGTAAGGACATTCCCGACGGCTAAGCCTGAAGGTCAACGAACCTGTGGCGTATAGCATAGTGAACGAGGTGAATGAGGGAAGGCGCATTAATCTTTAGCATTACTCTCGACCGATATGTTTCAACAGTTTTCACGCTGATTGCGAGAATTGCTGAAATTTCCTTATTGGATTTACCTTCAGCTAATAGCCCAATAACCTGCTGCTCGCGGGAGGAGAGAATGACGCCGCTCTCTCGAGGGTTGGCGAAATCGGGGTGCTCCCTCCCGTCCGAATGGGAGATTTGTCCGCTCTTCTGTAGGCGTTGCTGAATTGCGGGGCTTGATCGGGGATCAAACGGACCTTTTAATGCCGAACTTGGTTTCAACTCCATCACCATGATACCGATCTCGACCACCCGCCGGCGCGAATCAACCACCGGGAAATAGTAAGAAAGCCAGTTCAAGGTCGGGCCAGCCCGCGTTAGCAAACGTCCAGATCGCCGAAGATTCGGCGACGGCTGCCCCGTGGAAAAGACACGTTCGATTAACGGCCCGGCTTTTTTGAAAATAGACTCAGGCATCACCTCGTGCAGCGATTTTCCAGGGTGAGCTTCCACCGGCAGATCGTTAAATTCCGCTAAGGCACCGTTTACTGCTCTGTATCGCAGGCGCCTGTCAAGTAACGCAACGCCGATCTTGAAGTTATCCAACGCTGAGGAGAGAAACGGGAACCCACTCGAAGTCAGACTGCTCGGCCCCAGGGAAAGAGCATTGGACATTGCCGTCCGAAGTCGCATATTGTCTCCCGGCTCAGGCAGCCATTCACTCTCCGCAGATGGCGATTGGAAACCTGGCTCAGTGCGAGCGCCTCTGGAACGAAAAGTCAGGGTGGCGCCGCAATTCTCCGAGCTTGGCGCCCTCAATCCGCCTGGATCAGCCAGGCCGAGACTGGAGCCCAGTTATTCGGTACAGCATATACCAATTAGTGATCATTCCGGCACAAAAATACGCGCCGCAACTTTCCGCTCGCAGCGGGAAGTGCTTCGTTAGCCCGCGTTTCGGCAGTTTCATAACATAGTTCGGATTCGGTGGATCGGGAGCTGCCGCATCCGACTACCCGATTCAAGGAGCGCGGCGTGGGACCCTTGAGATCAACGAGGCTCATGTTAGCTGTCGTCTCGGCTGTCCTTGCGATGGGGCAGGCGTGGGCGCAGGCTCCGGCGACCACTCAGTCTGCGGCGGCAAGCGGCGCGCCAACTAGCAGCGACTATTTCGACGCAGTGGCGCCGGTGATCTTCAAAGTGTACAAGGCAGTGCCGCTGGGTAACGCTTCGCGAAATTGCCCGCTCTGCGATTCTCCGGGGTCCAGCGTAAGTGAAGGAATCGTGCCGTGGTTGGTCGCCAGCAGAGTGCTGTCTGCGCCCACGTACGTCGTTTCGTACTGGATGTTGCTGTAGCTGTACACCTGCGAGAGATTCCGCAGCTCAACCGACCATCCCGCCGCGCCGCTGTAGTCCTTGTCCATTTTGCGGCTTACCACACGCAGGTCTTTGACGGCGTCGGCGTTGGACTGCACGGGCGCAGTTGTGGCTGCGGCGGCGGGCGACGCGTTCTGAGAGCTGTCTTTCTTGCCCATGTAGAAAACGACCCCGCCGATGACGAGGGCGATCACGACCGCGATGCCAATCCACATTCCACTGCTGCTCTGTTCACCCTTGATTTCAGGTGTCTCAAACATATGCCGTCCCCCCTTTTCGCGGAACTTAGCACGATGCAACCTCTGGTTCAACAGAATCCCGTTTTCGACAGTGGGTCAACTCGCGAGTGGCGCAGGCGGCGGTGCGAGCAACCGACAAGAACGAAAACGGGTGTATCATGCGCGCAGTTTTCCGGCCAAAGAGGCGAATTCGGAAGGAGATCACATGAAAACAAGGACGATCGCGTTGACTCTGGCGACGGTGTTCGCTGCCGTCATGGTGTGCTTCGCCGCTGAGGACATGAGCATGGGCACCTGGAAACTGAACGAGGCCAAGTCCAAGATTAGCCCCGGCGCCGCGAAAAATGTAACCGTCGTGTACGCGACTGCGGGCGACCACGTGAAAGTCACTGTAGACGGGGTAGACGCCAACGGCAAGCCCGCGCATAACGAATGGACCGGTAAGTTCGACGGCAAAGATTACCCCGTAACCGGTGATCCCGAGAACGACATGCGGTCGTATCGACGGGTGAACGATCACACTCTGGCGCTGACCGACAAGAAGGACGGCAAGGTGACCCTAACGGGGCGCGTCGTCTTCTCGGCCGACGGAAAGACCCGCACCGTCACCACCAGCGAAACGGATGCCAAGGGCGCGAAGATCGGCAGCACTTCGCTCTACGACAGGCAATAGCCGGCAGACTTGCCAGGCCCGACGGGCCGCGGATTCCCGCGGCCCTTTTTCTTTGGAGCAACCGCGTGGACTGGTCCGGTGAACCCGAGGCCAATGAAGTAAGTATTTCGGGAATGGTCGCAGGCTGAGTATCATCAGTCCCCCAATCACTGTGCTGCCGCTAACGCCGGTTCAGCAAATCGAGGAGACGCCCATGGCGACGATGAAGGCAGTGCGGGTTCACGAATACGGCGGCCCGGAAGTGCTCAAGTACGAAGATGCACCGCGGCCGCAGGCGGGTCCAGGCGAAGTGCTGATTCGGGTGCACGCATCGAGCGTGAACCCCGTGGATTGGAAAGTGCGCGCAGGATATCTCCAGCAGATGATGAAATACAAAATGCCGATGATTCCCGGATGGGATGTCTCCGGCGTCGTCGAAGCGGTCGGCTCCGGCGCAACGCGGCTGAAGGCCGGCGATGTGGTGTACTGCCTGAGCGATATTTCCCGGGACGGGGCCTACGCCGAATACGTGGTGGTGAAGGAATCGGTGGTCGCGCTGAAACCGAAATCCGTTGACCATGCGACCGCGGCGGCGATTCCTCTGGCGGCGCTGACCGCGTGGCAGGCACTGAACGATGGAGCGAAACTATCCGCGGGCCAGACGCTGTTGATTCACGGCGCGGCGGGAGGCGTGGGCACCTTCGCCGTGCAGTTCGCGAAGATGAAGGGCGCACGCGTGATCGCGACGGCATCGAAGAAGAACCACGATTTCCTGCGCTCGCTCGGCGCGGATGAAACGATTGATTACAACACGACGAAATTTGAAGACGCGGTGCATGGCGTGGATGCCGTGCTCGACACGATTACCGGCGAGACCATGGAACGTTCCTGGCAAGTGATGAAGAAGGGCGGAATTCTGGTGTCAATTCTCGAGCCACCGTCGCCGGAAAAAGCCGCCGGGCACGGGGTGCGCTGCCATCATACGTTCGTGCAGGGAAATCTCGAGCAGCTGAACGCGATCGCGAAGCTCGTGGATGCGGGAAAATTGAAGGTCATCATCGAGAAGGTTTTTCCGCTGTTTGAAGCGCGCGCCGCGCAGGAATCCAACGCTACCGGGCACACGCGCGGCAAAATCGTTATTCGCGTGGTCTGACGATCGGACCAATGGAACTCTTGGGTTACATCGGAAGCGTTGCGGCGGTTTGCACCACTGGCGCCTTCATCCCCCAAATCCTGAAAATCCGAAGGCAAGGCGGGGGAGATCTTTCTTATCCGATGCTGTTCCTCTATCTGACCGGCATATTGCTCTGGCTGGCGTACGGATTGATGCTGCACGCCGCCGCGATCATCTGGGCAAATGGCGCCACCGCGCTGCTCGTCGCCATAGCCATCTTGCTCAAGGCGAGCCACCCCCGGCAGTAGCGACGCTCCGCCCCGCCAAAACAGGCATCACCTTGCCGGTGACTCGCGAAGGGCGTACCTTCTCGTGACGGGGAATGCAGCCCAGGTCCCCACTTCGCGCCGAGGGCGACTGGCGGTGCGCGGGTCCCCGTTCAAAGTTCACCTGGAGGCAAAAGCGATGTCGTCGGCGACTCAAGCTGCTCCCACTTCGAAAAAGATGACTTGGGCCGGACGAATTATCAGCGGCGTCACTGTGCCGTTTCTGATCTTCGACGGCGTCACAAAAGTGATCAAAGAGCGACACGTCCTGGAAGCGTCGGCGAAGCTCGGGTATCCCGTTAATTCGATTGTCGGGATCGGGGCCGCTTTGCTCATCTGTGTTGTTGCCTACGTCATTCCGCGAACCTCCGTTCTAGGAGCGATTTTGCTGACGCGCTATCTTGGCGGCGCGGTCGCCACGCACGTGCGCGTCGGCGATCCAATATTT